>Ga0209386_1000394_pt1 | contig 22050 bp, 18 predicted proteins | sample NGEPertwo_FD_184510 | JGI IMG/M metagenome (GOLD analysis project Ga0209386, IMG submission 184510) | Arctic peat soil microbial communities from the Barrow Environmental Observatory site, Barrow, Alaska, USA - NGEE Permafrost154B-two... | ecosystem: Environmental > Terrestrial > Soil > Wetlands...
TTAAAAGGAGAATCACTGAGAAAGAAAAGTATCAACAATTAATCTATATTTGAATTGCAAATCCACCATTTTAACATTTGGTTCAGTTTGCCCCGGAATGGTGGTTCAGTTTACTCCGGAATAATCAGCCAGTTGCCAATTGGTACGATGTAATCGGTGAAGAAACCATTGCTGATGCGATTCTTGACCGAATAGTGCATACCTCGTATAGAATTGAATTAAAAGGTGAAAGTTTAAGAAAAAAACGGTAAAATTGTCAGTCATTCAAGTTCTCTGAACCATAATCCTTGTGGGGGGTCAACATCACCGGACAAGGGGGGTCAGCATCACCGGAATATCCACCTGAAAACCAGATATTCGCTTTTCTACAGTCAATGTCGACTTCATGAATGAAATTTGGGATAGAATTAAAATGTGCAACAAAAAGTGTAAACTCATTTAAATATGATTGACTATTTCTGCTGGCAAATACTTCATTCAGACTCATTTTGAACGAGGTGTTTTCAAGATCAAATGATTTTGTTGAAAGGTGATTCAGTGCGATTACTTTGGACTCCATGCTGATGATATTTTAAGTTCAGGAGTAAAAGTAGAACCTACCTGCGCCAATACATGACGTGGTTAATTTTAACTCAAGGCATAATTGAAAAATTTATTGTTCTCAATCCACACAAGATAAACTGAGTTAAATTCAATTATAAATCTTCAAACCCATCAAAAGGAATATCATCATCTGGATCATTATCAAACGGTCCAACTCCCGGAGGATTGAACAATCCCCAGCGATCGATGATGTAATCCCATTTGTCAAAAGCTGCCACCCAGTCGATAAAGAGCAATCGATATTCTTCGATTAAATCCCTGACAATCTGAAAATATTCCACATGCTCAAAACCAAACATATCGAGGGAGTGATTTTGAACCATCAGTTCCCGCGCTGCTTTTCGGATGATAGCAGCACACTCCATTTTAATATCGTACAACTGACCTCCGGTAGCTCCGGCCACTTTTACAGTTAAAAGCATCGCATCTTCCAGCATGATGCCTTTCACATGGGCCAGCATTTCATCATCTTCCGGAATAAGTTCACAAATTCGATTGACCACATCAAAGATTTCCATTCCCTTTTTATAGATGGGTAGTTCTTTGGGATTTATTTTATCGTTTGGGTCGTCAAACATTGTTGTGTTGTTGTGAGTAAATTCAAATTCTGGATGCCTATTCTTTATTGCGACATTCTTATGAAAAGTTTATTCCTCTTTTATTTTTATTATCGTGTATTTGTTTCAATAGCCGTTCCAAGTAGCTTTCTATGCTTTCTTCTGCTAAAATGGGGTAGCTTTCTATGGCAGAAGTAAATCCTGTTATGAGGTCAGTATACTTCTTGAAGTTTGCTCTTAAGATAGCTTCATCATTGGTTTCCCAATATTGGCCTTCGTCGGTTAGTTTAAAATCGGTAAAATACTTCTTACTCAAATAGCGAAAAAGTTGAATGATGAACTGATGGATTTCAAAACCGGCATATTGTGTTTTAACAGATAACATATATAAATACTGACTTTCTTGCTGGACTTTAGTTTTCCCAAAGAAAGAAAGATGCGTTGGAGAACTCATTTGACCGGTTGAAAGAAAACTGATAAAAATGGGTTCGCAATTAGTTGGAGAAAAACTAATCCCATAGATATTCTCATTATAATCCGTTTTCAAAACAGAATTTTCATGAAATAGACTTTCATAAATAGTATATTTCCAGTGATACATGTTTGAGATATCCTGAATTTCTTCAATCAACTCATGCAATAATTCTGGTTTCGCAATTCTTCCGCTATAATGAAAACTCAGTCCCATTTGGTTAATATTTAGAGAAAAATAAAGTTTATCTGCCAATTCATTAGATCTGTAACTATCCAAGGATGTAATTTTGAATTACTGCAAATCCACAATTTCAATATCCCCATTCCACATGGCTTACCGGCAGCTTGTTAAGTTCATTCTTCAATTGTTTCCATTCCGGCAGATGATGATCCATATAGGCTATGAAAATTGCATTATGGGTTCGTTCAAGTAAGTGAGCCAATTCGTGAACAATGATGTATTCAATACATTCAAGCGGCTTTTTAGCCAGTTCCAGGTTCAGCCAGACTCGCCTGGCTTCCCGGTTGCAGGTGCCCCATTTGGTTTTCATCTTCCTTATTGCCAGTTCATTAATCGAAACGCCCATTATTTTTTCCCACTTTTCAATGATCGGAGGAGCCAGCTCTTTCAATTGCTGCCTGTACCATTCATCCATCACAATCTGTTTTTTTTGCACATCTGTATTTGGGCGAATATGCAGTTCAATGGTTTTGTGTTTAATGACCACGAACGGTCGTTCATCCTTTTCAATAATCTTCATCAGGTAGCGTTTCCCCAGAAAGTAATGTCCTTCCTTATACAGGAATTCCCGTGGAGCTTCCCGTATCTGTTCCTGAAATTTTTGTTGTTGCTTTCTGATCCAGCTTAGTTTTGAGATGGCATAAATCCGGATCGTATCCATATTCATCCGTAAAGGAGCAGCAATCCGTACCTTTCCCATAGGTGGATAAACACTAAGATGTACATTCTTAATGTCTTTCAGCACCACATCAATCACCATATCTCCCAGATTAATTTGCTCCATTTTAGTACTCCGCTTGTTTTTTTACAATTTCAAAGATGCGCTCCGTTTCGTCAACATCGCCTAAAATACTGTAGATGGCTTTTTTTACCGTCTTCTCCCGGGTGTCAATTCCGCGCCAGCCATTGGGTTTATTCTCCATGATGTTGCCATGCACTTTCAGCGCTAACTCCTCATTTAGTTCGAGGTTATTATACAAAGCCCGCTGTGCTGGTGTTTTTAGCGTTTCAGGAGTCGATGGTTTGATGCCGATCTGCACTTTGCTTGCAATGGCTGCTATTTTTTTCAGGTACTCTTCATAGCTGATCGCCAGGGCTCGTCGTTCCCTGATCACTTCATTCAGCAAGGTGCTCATTTCTTCAAAAAAGGCGGGGTCAATCAAATGATCACGGATTATTTTTTGCCGAACATTGTTTTCAATGGTTTCAGCAACCGCCTGCTGACTTCCCTTAATTCCCTCAGGCATACTGTTTATGGCATCAGCAATACCACTTTTAACGATCAGTTCAATCAGCGATAAATCACCAAAAGGCGAAATCAGCCGTGGTTCGTCTGCCTGAATATAATTATCAATCAAATGGCGCATATCTGCTTCATAAGCTTTCATGTCCAGTGTTTCTCCACTCGCCATCCGGATTTCTTCCCTCAGTTTCAGATAGAAATCTACCTTCACTTCTATTTCGTTCTGCTCTTTCGCAGTGTAACCGGCATCATCCATTTCGGCAGAAAGGTTGGCATAAGCCCGTATCAATGCAACAGTAGCTTTGTACAAGGAAGTTCTCCGAAGTTCAGTGTCCTTTAGTTCTTCAGCTATTTCAGGATTACCACAGAAATAATGCTGGTAATCGATTTTTGATTTTGGTGGTACAACTGGTTCGCAGAGCAAAGTAATTTCTTCAAGCGCATTGTCTAATCGTTCCCGGCCTTTTTTCAAACGATCCAGCAACAGAATCTCACAATCTTCCGGTTTGAACTGATCAAAATCCAGTTCGGAAGTATAAACGGCCACCGCATCTTCAACCTTCTTGAAAAGGTCTTTGTAATCCACGATATAACCAAATTGTTTGTCTTCGGTATCCAGTCGGTTTACCCGGCATATCGCCTGAAACAAACCATGATCCTGCATCTTTTTATCGATGTACAAATAGGTACATGCGGGTGCATCGAAACCGGTGAGCAGTTTATCAACCACAATCAGCAAACGCATGTTGGCCGGTTCCTTAATGAATTTATCCTTGATCAGATCTTCATACGTTTCGGTTTTTGTTTTGCCCTGTTTGGGCACCACATGTTTCAATACGTGGTTGTATAGCTTATAGATAAACTCCTTGTCTGTTTCCGTATTGGCTCCGGTATCCTCGGTGCTAATATCTTTTGCGGCGGGGTTGTACGACGTAACAATGGCACATCGGTTCTTGAATTCCGTTTTCTGAAACAGTTCGTAATATTTGCAGGCTTCGTAAATACTGCTTGCCACTAAAATGGCATTTCCGGTAAATGAATTTAAACGTGGTTTTACACTAAAGTCGAAGACAATATCGCTCACCACTTTCTCCATTCGTGAACGGGAACTTAGCACCACCTGCATGGTTCCCCATTTCTTTTTCAGCTCCGATTTCTGAAAATCATTCAGACCTTTAGTTTTGGCTTCAAACCATGCATCTACTTTATCGGTTGACGATAAGCGTTGATCGATGTCTCTGGCCTCATAAATCAAATCAAGTATCACCTGATCTTCTACGCCTTCATTGAATTTGTAGGTGTGAATATATCCACCAAATACTTCCAGACTGGTTTGTTTGTCCGATTTTAAAAGCGGTGTTCCGGTAAAACCAATAAAAACAGCGTTTTGAAGCATCGCTTTCATCACTTTATGCAGTTTGCCACTTTGGGTACGATGGCATTCATCCACAAAAACAAATAATTCGCCAATGCTCTTTGTCGGACTGCTGTGAAGTTCTTCGATGAACTTATCGAAGTCTTCCACATCTTTCTTTCCAAATTTATGAATAAGCGAACACAGCAACCTTGGCGTTGGCTGGCTCAGTTGTTCCATCAATTCTTTTCCACTCGATGTTCGCGTAACTGGTTCCCCTGCATCATTAAAAACCCGTTCAATCTGTTTGTCAAGTTCGGTACGATCGGTTAATACGACAACACGTGCATTGGCATTGTTTTCGAGAATCCATTTGGCCAGCATTACCATCACAATACTTTTACCACTTCCCTGGGTGTGCCAGATGATTCCACCTTCCCGGCGGCGGACATGTTCCTGTGCGGCTTTGATCCCAAAATACTGATGGTAACGGGGCAGTTTTTTCACCCCGGCGTCGAACAATACAAAGTTGTAGATGATTTCGAGCAGTCGGTGTTTATTACAGACTTTTGCCAGATATTTGTCCAGTTGCAATTGACTGTTATCTTCAACATCTTCCTTCCAGTTCAGAAAAAATTTCTCCGGAGTTCCAATCGTACCATAACGCAGTCCTTCGCTATCGTTTCCAGCCATTACCAACTGAATGGTTGTAAAGAATGACTGAATAAACTCCGGTTGCTGATTGACCAGATTTTGCCTGATACCATCGCCAATCGAAACGGTACTTCGTTTTAACTCTATCACTCCAACAGCAATTCCGTTGATGTAAAGCACCAGATCGGGTCTTTTATCGTGATTACCCATGATAGTGACTTCCTCTGCCAGGGCAAAATTGTTCTGTTCAGGTTCAGCCCAATTGATGAAATGCAACCGCTGATAACGATCTCCGGCACCGGCTGTTACCTCCACACCATAACGCAGCAGTTTGTACACTTCCTTGTTGTTGCCATAAAGGTTGCGGTCGTAATTTTGAGCTTCTGTCCGGAGTTTGTAAATAGCACGTTTGACCAATTCCTCGGGATATCCGGACTTGCCGATCAGGTATTTGCGAACCAGAATTTCTTCAATATTGCTATTGTTGGCGCGGTATTCCCAATCGCCCAGGTATTGATATCCCAATTGCTCCCGGAATAACTTGATTATCCGGTTTTGTGTGGCCCGTTCTATTTCTCCGACTTTGCTCATTTTTTCTTTTTAGATTTCTGGAGTTTCTTTTTCAGTGCAATACCTTTATCAGTTAAACGGTAACGTTGTTCCTGATGTGTTGGAGTTTCCGGAATAGTCATTTCAATGTATGCTGATTCGAGCGATGGATTCAGGTAGTTTGAAACAAAATTTACCCGATCTCTCAATTCCAACAATTCCTGAATTTCCGCCCGCTTCAGGTCGCCTTCTAAAACCAATACAACTCTTTTTACAGTTTCTGAAACTTCTTCATCAGCTTGTAGGGTTGCTTGTAGGGTTGCTTGTGGGATAGCTTGTGGGGTAGCCTCTTCATTAACTCCTTCAAAATCTATATCTTCAGCTTGTCCGGTAGCTTGTCCGGTAGCTTTAAAAGTCCGCCAGATAATCGTTTTAAAATCTTCTTCCTGAATAAATTCAGGTTCCTGCAATCCTGCTTCATTGCAAAGTCGGATAATGTCGCCGGTACCCGTTCCCATGCGTTCAATATATCCGGCCAGATACATCGGCTCGGCCAATAATGGATTTGCCGGAATGGATCGGTGTGGTTTACGCAGTTTAGCCGGACTCAATCCCAAAGGTAAAATTCCCGGGTTCCAGATTTCAAGCCGGTCTTTAAACAGCATGACCTGTACACTTCCATTGTTGGTATAATCGCGGTGGGCGATGGCGTTTACTATGGCTTCTGAAACCGCAGCCCGCGGAAGTTCATATTGGATGGGTACCTGGTTACTTTCTTCCCGGGTTCCGACCGACACATCTACTTTCGACAATACAAAATCGACCGCCTGATTCACCAGTTGAAAAACATCGCCTTTATACACCTGGTAGGCCGGAATGGGCTTCACCACATCGAAGCCATGGAAATGAGCACACTTTACTTCTGAAGTTATGAAAAAGCGTTGTGGCAGTTTGCCGAATAACAAGATGGCTGCATTACTTATGCGTTGGTTATCCAATAAATTCAGATGCGTTAAAATGGTTTCCGGAGTAGATTCAACCGGCAAAGGAAAACCTCTTTTGGCTCTGGCTATGTGAACAAATTCCCTGATTTTATCCTGATCCAAATCCTCCAGAGTAGCATTGTCATTCAGGCTGGCATCAAACGGACCGGTGCGAATAATTTCCTTTTCCTTGAGGTAATTCACCAGCGAAGCATAAACTCCGGAATTGAGATCATCACCCGAATTAAATCGTTTCCGCACCAGGTCGATGCCAACCTTTTGAATGAGCCGATTCATCCTGGCATGGCGTTGCAAGTCTGAATCGCCCAAAACATAAATCAGCCGGGTTTTGTGTAGCCGGGTGGCTTCGTCAAACTCCCGTTCGGTGGGTGAAATACCTTCAGCATCTTCAGAACCGTATTTGGCACCAAACAGGCCAAGGTAAATGTCGCACCGGGCTACTTCGTTCAGGTAAACGGCATTCACTCTTTGGTCAGTGGCTGGTAGTTTCTCAAATAAAAAGGGTTCAAAAAAAAGTCCCAGCAACGGGTCGCTATGCAAATAATCAAACAGATTTTCCCGTTCCCTAGCAAACTCCGTTTGCACGCTGCTGATAAAGACTTTTAGCTTTTTCATATCTGGGTTCCTACTCTAATGCTAAATTATTGAAATCTATTCCCTAAAACAAGTGATTCAATTATTGAAGATTGAATCAATTATCGCATTTATTTCTTTTTTATTTGCGATTAATTGTTCTACAGTTCTATCTTCTTTTTTTAAACTTACAGCGGCAAATGGAGTGTCTATAATATTAGTTTTTAACCATCTGCTATCATCATTATAGCTTATATAACTTCCTCCACCACCGGATTTCACTCCAAAACCGCATAACATATTTTCAATTGAAATAGGTTCGTGTTTCAATAGCTTGTTCCATTCAATTTCTCTAATTAAATAAGCAGATACCCCTTCTTCACCGTTTCTTCCATCATAATATGCCAAGCATTCGTTTTCTTTATTTGCTTTAAAAGCTTTTAAAGTAAGCCAGCATTTTATCATCTTTTCTGAACTAAAGTCATGCTCAGTGATTTCAAAAAGATTCCATTCTTTTATCTTGGAAACGATATAGTCAGAACAATATGATTCAAGTTTATCTTCATTACAAGCACAAAGTTCTTTAAATCTTTCTTTTTTAAGATGACTCCTGTCAATGCTTGAAAAGACCACACCTTCAATATCCCAAGACACACGTGGCTTATGCTCAACTTTACTACATCCATTATATAGCTGAAATAATCTAAACAAGTTAGAAATTTTTGCCGTTTCAGGTTTTTCTATTTTGTTTCTTATTAGGTCTACAGTACTATTATAGTTTTTATAATACTTTTGAAGTGTAGCAAGATTTTCATTGGAGTTTTTTATACTCAACATATCGTTTATCGAAAAAAGAAATGTTAGATCTCCCATAAAATCCTGATGATCTTCCCATTTTTCAATTTCGCTGGAATGACTTTTCAAAACAGATTTTATTTTTTCCTCTTCATTGTACCACTCATTTAAAGCCACATTTGATATTTTCTTGAACCTATTTAGGTTTGATTTGGTCTCAAACAACAATACTTGTTCTTCTGTATCAGAGAATTCTATTATTTGTATAATATGTCGCCAATCTAAGTAATTACAGTTTCTCTCTTCCCACTTTTTATCAAAGTAGTTTTTCCGAATTCGACGAACAAATTCATAAAACTTCGCACCTTGCGAAAATTTTTCTAAATAGGCAATTAATGGTAAAACCACATATAGATTTGATTCCCGGAACCAGGTCGGTGTAATATCCTCATTTTGAATCGTTCGTAATGTTTCTGCAACTTTTAATTCTTTACTTCTTTCAATTAATTTTTGCAGAGCAATAAAATAGCGCTGAATAGTATCCGGTTTTATACTTTCCTCCCAACTCTCAGTGTCAGGATTTTCTTCATTATTTTCATCAAGTGTAGGCTTTTTCAAAAAAAGATCTTTTGGATTTAATGGGTTAGATTTTTTGTCTTTCCATGACTTTTCCTGAAGTAATCTAATTTGCCAAAACCAAATAAAAAAAACGTTAAGCCCGTTATCTGATGTTTGCTCGTCAGATAGTTTATTTTGCCAAAACCATTCTTCGCGCTCCTCCCATTCTTCCGATCTTTTTTTCATGACTTCATCATCTAATATGTTTCCAATCAATATTGGTTTTAGATTTTCAGTCGCAGACAATGGTTCTCCGGTAGTATTTATCACAACAAAAGTTTCTTCTCCTCGGGTTCTATGCCCCATGTCATAATAAATCATCTGAAGATTGTTTGTAACAAATTCTCCAAATTTTCTATGATCAATAATGCCGTCTAATCTATTCTCAATTGTTTGAATAGATGCTATCATGCTTTGAATAGATGCATCTAAATCATATTCTTTGAAATACCAATCCATTTTTTTAATATCACTAGTCAAAACTTCTTTTTTAAGGAAGAATTCACAAACCAAATCACTTGAAAAATATAAGGTGCTTTCTCGTATAGCATATTGCAAATAGGGCTCCTTATCATCATTATTTAGTTCGAAATCAGAAATTAATAGATTCCGAAATGCATTGTCTGTTTTTCGATTGAGTATGCCAAGTATCAAAAAAAGAGTTGTAATACGTTGTTGTCCATCACATAATTGTATGTGGAAACGTGGACTTTCATATCCATAAATTAAACCTAGGGTAAGTTTCTCATTGGGTTTTTCATTGAAAAATGATAACAGACTATCTAAAAAACCAGAAACTAGTTCTGTATCTTTTTCTGTATCTTTATTCCAAGCCTTGTCTCCCCAACAATAATCTCGCTGTAAATCAGGAATAATTATTTTATTTTCTCCAGAAAAAATTTGAGATAATGTGTATTCGTGTCCGCTTTCTAATTTTATATTGTTTGTTGTCATTGCTATTACTTTTTAGTTCTAAATTCCGTAATCTTGTTTAAACCGTTCAATGAATTTTCTTTTATTCTCCTGAATATTTTCTTTTTCCCAATTCGATTTTGCAAAAACAGAAATTGTGTGCAATAAATTCCTGCTTTTAAATACCTCATCTACATTGAAGTAGTATTCTTTTTTCGCATCAAATGGTTTATTATTGAACTTTGAATTTTCATTTTTGTCTAACAACACTAGATTTCCTATACAATGTTCACTACAATTGGGCTCCATATCATCTCGATTTAACCATTCGCTTCCCTTGGGTTCTACTAATCCTAAATCTTTGTCATTACCATCCATGTACACAATTGTCATTATTTCATCTTCATTGGCAATCTCTTTTTTATGGAATGCTTTTGATTTAGGATGGATATGCTCTAATGATTTTGCTCCATAAATTTTAAAATCAAATTTGCGGCCTTTCCCCTCATGCAATTTGTTATCTTCTTCCACATTAAAACGTAACAGTTGTTTTAACGCCAGGTCCCAAGAATTTTGATAGACAAATCCTAGTGATAATTGATTCAATACATCTTGAGCTCTACTTTCCTTTTTCACTTCATCATCTCTTAATTCATGTTCCTTGGTTATTTGCCGGTGAGTAGCTCCAATAAGTCGCCATTTTGCGTAGTCATCTGTTAGATTTTCCCCATGCTTTTTTACAATAAAATAATCTATAATCTCATACTTGTCATCATTACCAGTCGAGCACAACAGTGACATCTTGAGATAGTTATGCATCTTTGGATCATTAAATATATCTTCGAATGATTTTTGTAAATCCCTCAACTCTTTGAAAACAAGTTTAGTTTTAAGCTTTTCACTCTTATCGTTTTCGGCAAGCAAAATTCTGAAGCCGTCAAAAGTAAATTTTTCAGTTTTTCTGATTGTCCTTTTGGTGTAATGATAATAATCCAAAAGCAGTCCCAATGGTTTCTCAACACTAAAGAAGTCCTTTACATCTTTTCTGTTCCACCAATAAAGCCATTTATCCCATTCGCGCGCATAACGACTTCTTAAAGCATTAGTTTCCCAGTCTTTAGCAATTATTTCCTTTAAATCGGTGAAATTTTCATCTACGGAAGTTGAGACCTGTTTATCCTTGAAATCGGGTAATGATATTTTGCGCAACATTTCAGCTTTCACTAATTCCTCCTGCAACATTGTTGCTTTTGATCCATTCATCATTGTAAAGGTCTTTGTTGCTTTATCCTGATCAATTACAATGTAGAGGATGGTAACTTTATTAAGAAGAAAATCTACAAATTTGTTATATCTCAACTCATCTGATTTTATCTCTACAATTTTTGAGTTAATCTGTTCTATAGCTTTCTTGAAGTAAAAAATATCCTGGCTCTTGTTCCCTTTATCAAAGTCATAAATATTAAAACTATCGTTTTTGAGATTGAGAATAAACTCTTTTGATTGTTTCCGGATATCGTATTTGAGATTGATATTTTTTATTCTTTCTTTTTTCAAGCACCATAACAAGAGATAAAGAGTAGTAATGCGTTGTTGCCCATCAATTAAAATGATCTCATTATTCTCTTCTACTACAGTTATTCCTTGTAGAAAATACTGCTGGTTTTTATCTGCGCTTATTAAATTATTTATTAACTTTTCTACAGAAGTTTCATCTTTTTCTTTTACGGCCCATTTATACCCCCGTTGATAATTGGGAATAACAAAGGTTTTATTCTCCTGATAGAGGAATTCCTCAATGGTTTTAAATGCTGTTTTACTTTTCATTATATTTTTAGTCTTATTTTTAGGTTTGTCTGGTATCAACACTCAATAAATGGAGCACGATTGGTTCAAATTATGCATTTTCCTATACTATATAATTCAATCATTCAATTCATTGGGTAATCGGTAGGTCTCGCCTTCAATTTCAATTTTTCTCATAATGGTTTATTAGTTTATGGTTTTTTAATCATCTTAATCCTTTAATCCCCAAAATCACAGTTCAGACATTCTCCACCAACCTTATCCTCCCCGTCAGCAATTCCTGCATCATTCCCTGTTTTATCTGTTTGTATTTGGCCAGCTTTTGCTCCAATGTTTCAATCTCTAAATCTATATCTAAAAGGATTTGGGCGATATCTGATTGTTCTTCAATGGTTGGAGGAACATTTATTTTTATTTTTCTTAAATGAAATGGGCCAAAATTTGGCTGTGCTCCGCCAGTTATTAAAAGATCTATTTGATCCTTGAAATAATTAGATTTTAAAAACATTAATAAAAAATGATAGTCCAAGTTTTTTAACGGTTTAAACCTTATAACACTAGTATTCATAACAAGAGGGAGATCTTGTGACCGAACAACGGCAACTTTTGCATAACTATTACCGGAACTTGCAACAACTATATCATTATCATCAATTTCAAAATGTTTATACATTTTATCAAACTCAGCCCATGAAATATAACGGGCGGTTCTATCAAGATTTAAATAGCCATTTTCTAGATTTGTAACATTAATAACCTTAATTCCATCATTAGTAAATTGCCAATTTCTTAAACCTGGCCCTTCTTGGAACCAGCACATTTCTGGAAAAGATTTTTCTATCCAAGAATCAGAATAACCAAATAATCTCTTTTTCCCAGAAAACAACTCCTGCATGGCTCCCTGCTTGATGGCCCGCTTTGTTTTGATGAGTTTTTCGAGGCTGGTGATTAGGGCATCGGCATCGCTAAGGGCGGTAGCTATGGCGGTTTGCTCGGATTTAGTAGGGGGAAGTGGAATCGGAGTATTTCTAATAGAACCTAATCCCAAATTTTTAATCGTTGATCCTGTTAGTTCATTATCAAAATACTCATCAATAAATTTTGTCTGAATAATTTGGAAAAGCAGTCTTTTTTCAAGCTTATTATTAACATTTATATATGCGGCACTTTTACCAAGAACTATATTCTCATTATTGTAATAAGCTATATTTCCAATAGTTCCATTAATGGAAAGTAAAAGCGTTGAATTATCCAATCCTCTTTTCTGAATATTATATTCATCTTCTGAAACCATTTTAGTGTCAGCCGAAATAACTATTTTTCCTTCTTTCAAATTATTTCCATTGACAAAGAAATAATCGCTATTATCTGAGTATTTAGGCGTTGAATGAATTCCATCTCCAATTCGAGAACTTAACTTTTCCAGTGTAAAAACCTCCCAATCTTCCGGAATAACCCCAATTTCCGTTTGTTTATAACCTTTTCTTACTTCCATTGTCATCCTTTAAGTTTATTCAGCACATCGCCGGTTAATGAATCCATTCGGGAAAAGGCAAACCATTTTTTGCCCAAATCTTTAAGCGATGCGCCAATATGGTAAAGCTCTTGCTGGTCGATGATTAAAAAACGGTCGTGGCTGTCGGTCAATATTTTGACAGCAATTTCGGGATATTGCACCTTGTGTTTTTTTAGATCCAGTTCCAGTTGTTTGCTTATTTGTTTGGTGTAAATGGTTGCCATCACAGCAGCGTCTCTTTTTGCCAGAATGGTCAACACGGTTTCATCCACATAATTATCAATGAGGATGATTGATTTGTTTGCCTTTTTAATTATTCCGGAGACAAAAGCATAAGCATCAAATACCTGTCCTTCAAAGAAAATGCCTTTTTCGGGTTGGTGCTCGCGACTTTCCAGCGCTTTAAAAATTTGTTCAAATTTCTGGTCGGCTTCAATCTGTTTCACTTCCATTTTGTCGAGCCGTTGAAACAAACCGGCATTGTTTAATACCAGTTTGCGCATTTCAACAAAAGCATTCATAATTTGGATACTTACTCTTATTGCGGTATCACTTCTTAAAACTGCGGAAAGCATGGATACTCCCTGTTCTGTAAAAGCATAAGGTAAGGCCGAAGAATGCTTTAGATTTTCGAACCGGTCACAATTTGTGACCAGTTCATTTTTCTCATTTCCAGATAACTGAAATCTGAATATCTCAGGGAATCGTTCAATATTGCGCTTAACAGCCTGATTCAACACTTTTGTATCTACCGAATATACCTCAGCTAAATCCCTATCTATCATCACCTGAATACCACGAATGGTAAAAATGCGGTTCTCGATTTCCCTTTGGTTAATTGCTATTTCCATCCGAATCCCATTTTAGCAAGGTGAGCGTTTACTCTTTCTTCTAACAGACTTACTTTATCGAGCAATTTAGGCATGGGAGTATCGTATCGGTCGGCAAGTTCTTTAATGCGTTGGGTCAGGCGTTGGCTGATTCGCTGCATTTCGGTGTGTATGGCCTTATCCAGAACCTGCATCCATTTGTCGTCAACCACCAGTGTTTTAATATCATCGTCAGTTAGTACTTTGTACTGGTTCCAGACTTTGGTTTCCAGCACTTTTTGCAGCTCTTTTATTTTCCGGTTTAGCTCGGCTTGTGTGTCGGTCAGTTTCAGGTAAGCTTCCAGTATTTTTCGTTCTTCAGCATCGTTGCGGTTGCCTTTAATCTTTTTCAGCCGGTCTTTCACACTGGCGGCGGTAATTTTGTCTTTGTCGTTTTTGGCATCAGCCATCAGGCCGTCTTCAACGTCGTGTTCTTCCACCATTTCTTCCAGCTGCACCACGGTGTTCTCGCGCTGGCTTTCGAGCGCTTCAATGGCCGCTTTTTCTTCCAGAAAGTACCGGTTAATAATCAAAGTTGGTTTTATCAACTTGCTCTCGATACCATCCAATCCATCCACTTCCTTCTCTTTGGTTTTGCCGCTTTTGTCCTTGTTCGATTTGGTTATCCGGTACACTTCGCGCCCGGTTTTCCAGCCATCGTCCGAAATCACGTACACATCATCCTGCATCGTTTCGCTCCAGTAGCTCATCAAATGCTGGTAAACATCGTAGCGGTCAATCAGGCTCAGGTTCGAAAAACTTCCCAGCAGATCTTCCGCCAGTTCATGAATCAGCTTTTTGGGTTTTACGCCGAGAGCCATGCTTTTGAGTGCGGAAATATTTTTATGTTTCCAGCTTTCGAACACTTCAAACACCTTGCGGCTGTAGCTTGTAAATTCGGGATGTGCAAAAATGGTGCTCTTGATTTCCGTTTTGTCAATCTTCTGACGGCTGTAACCGCTTCGTTCGTGCGGAGCAAAAAGTTCATTTCGTAAGCCTGGATAAACCTGCCAGTAATTGTTCAGCGCTTCAATGTCACCATTGGGAATGCCACCATTCAAATGGGCTTCAATATCCTGAATATCTTCTTCCTCCTGGCTATCGATGTAGCGTGGAATATTCAGGTTATATTCTTTTTCTTCAATTTCAGAAATGGGCACAATGCGGCTGTACTTCGGCATTTCGAGCTGCTTGTTAAACACATCCACAATATTATGAATATCCTGATCGCGGAGTCGGTTCTTAGGACCGTCTTTTACAAAACCTTTTCCGGCATCGATCATGAAAACAGCCTTCCGGTTACCGGCATTTTCCTTGTCGATCACAATCAGACAGGCCGGAATACCGGTTCCGTAAAACAGGTTGGCAGGCAAACCAATAATGCCTTTGATGTATCCTTTCCTGATCAGATTTTTGCGGATTTCGGCTTCTGCATTTCCACGGAACAACACGCCATGCGGAAGGATCACCGCGGCCTTGCCATTGCTCTTCAGCGAACGGATCATGTGCAACAGGAAAGCATAATCGCCATTTTTATCCGGAGGAACGCCAAACCCATCGAAACGTCCGTATTTATCGGCAGTTTCCGACGAAATATCCAAGCCGTTGCTCCAGTTTTTCGACGAAAAAGGCGGATTGGCCACAATGTAATTAAACAGTTTCAGCCCACCATTTTCTTCGGTGAACTGCGGATCGGAAAGCGTGCTGTTTCCGGTGCATTTAATCAGCGCTGTTGGGCAATCGTGCAACACCATGTTCATACGTGCCAACCCGGCAGTGGCACTCTCTTTTTCCTGACCGTAAATGGTAATCTTCCGCTCGGCTTCATCGGCTACCTTTAGCAACAGCGATCCCGATCCGCAGGTTGGATCATAAATCGTAGTATTGGCAGTCGAATTTTCGTTGTTAATTCCAATAATCTTGGCCATGATTCGGCTCACCTCTGCCGGAGTATAAAACTGACCTTTACTCTTGCCACTTTCGGTGGCAAAGTTCCGCATCAGGTATTCGTAGGCATCGCCCAGAATGTCGTCACCCTCTGATTTGTTATTGGCAAAATTCAGTTCCGGTTTTTCAAAAATGGCAATCAGGTTCGAGAGGCGTTTTACTTTTTCGTCGCCAGTTCCCAGCTTCTCCGGATTGTCGAAATCCACCTTGATAGAACCCAGCGATTTATTGGCCTGCTCAATCGGGCCAATGATCTTTTTATTGATGTCGTCGCCAATGGTTGGTTTGCCTTTCAATGCCACCATATCTTTAAAACTGGCACCTTCCGGAACCGTAATCGGCGCATAAGGAACACCAGCATATTTGTCGCTGATGTATTTAATGAACAACATGAGCAGCACATAATCCTTGTACTCACTGGCATCCATCCCTCCACGTAACTCGTCGCAACTTGCCCACAGTGAGCTGTATAATTCTGATTTCTTAATCGCCATTATTTGGTTTTTTGAACTTCTAAAATTAATGCAATTTGATTTTTATCTCTCCGGAAATCGCTCTGAAAAAAATACCTGTTTTGTGCGATTTCGTTCCTTGCAAGATACAGTATCAAAACCAGAAATGCATTATTGTTAATCATATTATCTAAATATTTTTTCCCTGTGAAAAAGACTTACAGGATCTGCAAATCCAGCGGTTTTATTAGAATTGATACTTTGGCAAAAATAGTTGTATGCTACGCCATACTATGGCCGTGGTCAAATTTTTTTTTGTAAAAACCGGATGAAATAGGGTGAAATGAAACAGAACAGCGCAGACAAAAAAAGCATCAACTATTTTTTGATGAAACTGAATGGCTTTTTGGAAGCAGATCAATTCGATATTGGGAAATTTGGAAACACATTAATGCGATTCGAAAAGCGCTTCAATCCCATAATTGGCATCATCGATTTTAACTATTTCGACGAAAGACGTCTGAACAAAGCTCACCGGGGAAAGCAAAAAGGGGAGCAAATACAAAATTTTCAGTATGCCCGCAGTCAGCGCTATTTGGAACGCGTGTGTCAGCAACATGTTGAGCTAAAAACGTTGATTGGAATTGAGAAGTCAATATTCTTATTCGAAGAGAATTTCCTGTTGTTTTGTCATTTCAGAACCTCGAAAAACGATCGCGAAATCCTGCAATGGATCTTTCTCGATGAAAGGTATGTGAAATTGAATATTAGGGTTTGATGCAACCATGACTTTCCCTGTTAGCGATAAATACCATTATCCGGAATTTGAGTGTGATTATTCCGGAATAATCATTCATGGTTTGGAAGTAAGGTCATGAGAAGCCAAGCGCGATTAGCTGGAATTACAAACCCTGATTAAAAGGTGCAGATTGTGAAAAATCATCATTCCAGTATTCTTTTTGAAGCCAGATATGATGGTAACGTTTTAATCGCCGCATCCAATCTTTCCATATTTATTGATCGCTCCTCTTCGCTGCTCAAATTATAGGTATAGTTTAGAAACAAATAAAAGAATGATATCCTGTTGTAGGTATCGAGTTTCGGATCTGATATTATTTGCAATATTTTTTCTTCAATCTCTTTTGATTGAGTTGCTTCAGTTAATGCTCTACCAAGCCGACTGATATTTCCATAATAATGATTTTGACTTGGATTTGCGGCATATAAACTAATGCCCATAATCAGATCCTGAACATTAATTCCTAATGCTTCCAGTTCTTTAATATATGTTTGTCTCCTTCCCCAGGCATAAGTTCCATCACTTGTCCGACGAAACCAATCATTCATGAGGTCTAAATGTGAACGAATAAAAACGTCCCAATTCATAGTTTCCGCAGCTAATTCAGCAATTTTAAAAGCATGAATTCTGGGACCTTCGTCCTGACTACAGGAACCAACTACTGTACGGGTTCTCTTAAGTTCAAGTGCATTCTTTTTCGAATTGAATAATTCTACATATTCTTCAAACTTATTATCACTACCCCCACTATCCAATACCACTTTCACCGCGTCATTAAGTAGTCGCTTAAATTTTTCATCATTTTTATAAATGCCATTAACACGTGAAATTCTCAACGAATCCCATAATTGATACTTAATATCAAAATCAACAGTGTCATCCGGGTCTGGCTTATTTGTTAATTTCCAGACATAGTCCAAAAACTCGGACACTTTTGGAGGCGTGTTATCTCTATATGGATCACTTACATAAGTTTTTCCGTTATTTTCCTGTGCTAAAGTATCAATTAGACAATCCGAATATCGAATCATTCTGGCATAATACTCCGGTAAAGCTCGTTGTGAAAATTCTTCAAGTAAATAAAAGGCATCGAGACATTCCGGGTCGTATTCATCCTGTTCAGAATAGTTATATATCCATTTACCCTTTAATGGGGCGTCATAGACGCTAAGATTATCGGTAAAGTATATTCTTTCCTCCATTTTATTAATCAGGTCCATACCCGTAAATCGAACAACTGCTGTTTTATCAGTACTATAGTATCTGGCTTGTACAACAAGAAGTTCCTTTTTAATCTCCGATTTCCTATACTTTCTCTCGAAAGCATCAAATGAGATATTGGATTCAATATCTTTTATGGCTTCTTTTATTTTCCCGGTTTTCAATGATAAGAAATGACCTTTTGCCTGAGATCTTGACAAGTATGTTTTATTGGAATCGCTAACTTTAAATTTCACGTTTAGGGAATCAACAATGTATCGTAACTGATTAATGATCGTGTCAGAATAAATAAGTCCATTGCTGTATTTAGCAAATTCAGTGTCCTGTTCCGAACACGTTGTCGCGAATAATAAAATAAAGACTGATAGTATCTGTTTCATGGCTTCTGCTTTAATGCTCCGATATTTTTTAATTGCGTTGGTCTTGCTTCAATATCTCCAAGCCCTGGTTATCTACCAGACTTTTTATGGTTTTGATTATTGCTTTTATTTCATATGATTCAATTCATTACTCATGATAATCCCGGCCATCGATATATCATCCTGACTACCTTTAGCCGAGAGGGTTGGCAAATAGTTTTGCAATTCTTCCTTGGCTTTTTCAATACCTTTTTCTTTAAAAAGTTGCAGAACCGTATGGTAGAAATTGTGCAAAGCTTCGTCGGTACCAAAAGTATCGTCGACACCATCGGAACCAATAAAAATGGCCGATGGCAGGTTTTCCCGATCAAAATAGGTTCGGAAACGCGTTAAAGCATTGGCATCGCTAAGCGAGGTGGTCACATTTAAAAAACACTTTTCGTCCCACGGTATAGGTTGTGAATACTCCTCCTTATCATTAACAGCTACACACTTCCCGTCGCCAATATGTAGTCCGAACCAGAATTTTTGAGCCCGCACAACAGCAATTAATGTTGTTCCGTAAGCGGTAATCCAGCCATTCTCTTCCTGACAAGCAGCTAATTCTTTTGGTGTAAGTATAGCTGTTTCCTCGTTCAAAAACGGTTCATTCGCATAATCTAATGAAGCACACTCACGCCAACGATAAATAATATTGGCCGACAGTTGATTTAAATAGGTTGACGGATTAACCGGCAAGTTGTCAATTACTTTTTCACCTTTCTGCGGATTCAAAATATGACTTTCCATAAACTCTTGAATGGCTGTTAAAGCTTGTTCAACAGCAATGCGTGAACCTCGGTTACTGCGGAAATATTTGTTACCTCCATGCCCATCGCATACAATTGCAACTGCATATTCGTCTTGCTCGTAGCTTATTGAAAAATCCTGGCATGGCTTTCCCTCCTTGATATGAGAAGCCCCAATTTCAATTACATGAAATGCATTTATTTTTGACATATATTCGTTATAAACACGATTACCAGCCGTCTTGTACATCATTTAAGTCAGTATTATCTTGCTGAAATGTTTTAACTTGTTGTGCAAAGTCAGCTGCTTTCTAGTTTGAATCTGATGTTGTATCTATACCAACACCTGAACTTTTACTACCAATTTGAGAAGCAGTAACGCTTGCAAACCTGATCATTTTACGTAAAACCTGGGGCGAACGTACGGTTAGCACGCACTCTTCGTTTCCGGTAAACTCTTTCAGAATTTCGGTATTGGCATCGGCTCCAATGGCAACTGCGACTTTAATAGCCACTTTGAACCATTTATTTTTGCGCAATTCTTCAAGACCTTTTTTATATTCATCGGTGGGTTCACCATCCGACATCATAAAAATAGCCGGTGCATACGAACCAATGGCATCGGCCATAAACTGTGTGCGCGACAATTTTTCGTTCAGCATATTGAAAGCCACACCCATATCTGTCAACCCACCAGCTTCGAGGTTATTCCAAACAAATTGATCGGAATCAACCGGACGCTCATACAACCAATGTGCACCCGACGAGAAATCGAGCACCGCAATCTTGATTAAAGCATCTGCATTTTCAGCCGAAATGTCTTTGATTTCAGGGATCACTTCCCTTATGGCTTCGTTTACTGCTCCGATTTTATCTCCACTCATACTGCCGGAGGTATCGATTAAGAAAAATAACACCATGGTTCTTCGTGGAATTGGTACTACACCTAAAATGCTCATAATTAATAAATTAGTATATCAAAACAGATAAACATATTGTCTAAAACAAGTACTAAGCTTTAACTAATTCCATGATTTTTTGAATTTTAACCCCATCCATAAATGATGAATGATTTGGGCCTATTAATTTTTCTTTAATTAAACCATTAAATAAGCCATATTCTCTATATAACTGACCATGTGTTTCATATAGTAAAGAATGATAAAACAACATAGTCAATTCATTTTGAGATATTTGCGACTTTAATATAGAAACGTATTCCACCCATCTTTCATTGTCGATACTGTTTTTAACATGAAAGGAGTTTTTGGACGTATCAATGTACTTTACAATTGAATAAAAATGATTGAAATACGCACTAAAACAGTCAAAATATTTTCTAAACAAAACGGCATAGAGCCTTCTCCATTTATTTGCTTCAGAAATACCATCAAAATGCATAGGATCTATTTCATAATTATATGCATAAAACGCGAAAGTATATTCTGTTTTTTTCAAATTTAATTGATGCTCCAAATCAATTCTGTCGTCAGGTATCAGCTCTTCACTATTTCGTTCATTAATTTCTCTACAGATGTTCTCCAAATCTTCATTAGTATCCTTCAAATTAAAATCTGCCCCATTAACACTGGATGATTCAGCAATTTTCCTCAACTCATGGATTGCACACTTAAAGACATTTTGTGAACTAACATTTTTATTAACAATACGGAGTTCGTTCCCATCCTTTATTAATGCTTTATAATTAAATGAAAGTGCTTTCTTCGTTTCCGATTGAAATTTTAGTAATTGAAAAAACTTACTTTCAAATTGCTGTATTTCAAATCTTAAATTATTGTGCTTTATCTCCAATTGCTGATCTTTTAACGTTCGAAAAAGCAACCATATAGATGCAGAGGCAATTAAGGGGGTCAAACCGGCTCCCAATTCCATCAAAAAGTTATTTGTTGTAGGCAAATCAATGTTTTGCCATCCAAGGTGATAGCCACCAAGGAAATAGATACATGCTAAAACGAGTATATATAATATTGCTCCGATTATAAGTATCATCCAGAATTTTCCAGATAATCCCCTTTCAAATTGGTTATTATTCATCTTTCACCCAATTACCATTCCTATCAATAAAACCTCTCTTATACCCCAAACATACACGCGCTAAGCCCCCTTCGAAATCACTCGCATCATCATAAATTAATGGAATTTTCTCTTTGCCTTCTCTATTAATAAACCCATATTTGACTTCACTAAGATTTATCCCTCCCCAAAGCTCTATTTCTTCATCAGTTACAATTGGGAAAGATCCAACAACTGCCAAACCTTGGCTAAAAGAGTTGGCTTCTTGATAGAAATGATCAGTGATGATATTTCCTAACCAATTTTGATATTCACAAAATGGAATAAACCCTTGATTAAGAGACACAACTGGTTCCGGCTCGAGAGCATAGACCCAACAATCAATTACATTATTTACTGCCGATATTTCTAAAGAATAATCATTTCTAAATTGAGTTTTCAAGGCATTCAATTTTAAGTTGATATCTTTTTCATCTATACTATAAGCTAGTTTTTCTGTATAATAATCCTCGATATACTTTCCGACAAAAAACGCTGAAATTTTAATCGGTATTTCTGCTTTTATACTTAGAGACTGTTTAAATTTAAAATATATTAGTATAATACATTGACTATCAGTTGTTTAATTGAATTCATTTTGCTATCTTAATGGTTTCCAAACTGTTAAGAACGTATGAAATAC
>Ga0209386_1000395_pt1 | contig 22038 bp, 22 predicted proteins | sample NGEPertwo_FD_184510 | JGI IMG/M metagenome (GOLD analysis project Ga0209386, IMG submission 184510) | Arctic peat soil microbial communities from the Barrow Environmental Observatory site, Barrow, Alaska, USA - NGEE Permafrost154B-two... | ecosystem: Environmental > Terrestrial > Soil > Wetlands...
GACAGGGGCGGGGCGGATGCCCGCCGCGGCTGATCGCCGTTGCCCTCAGGCTGCCCGACGCCCTGTTCAGGTTCGCCGCCCGCGGCATGATGACCATCGACGGCAACGCCCGTTCCTCCATGTGGGAGGACTTGCGGACCCGCCGGCCAACCGAGATCGACTACATCCAAGGCGAGATCGTCAGGCTGGCCGAGAAGCATGGGGTGGCGGCCCCCCTCAACCGGCGGGTGATGCAGCTCATCAAGGAGGCCGAAATAGCGGGCCGAGGCCCCCCCGCGGTCGCCCCCGAGGCGGTCGAAGCCGCGCAATAGCCGCAACTTAAGGCTCTATGGGGAATTGTCTTCCCGCAGGCCTTTAGGCTATAAGCCTCTCGAATTGTCGCGGCGTGGTCTTAGGCGCCGCGCCCGACCTTGCGGGGCCGCTTTCCGGCCCCCTCATTATTTCAGACGGAGGCTTACATGGCTGAGGCCATCGAACTCAAGGCATGGACCCGGCAGCGCACCGGCAAGGGTGGCGCGCGCGAGGTCCGCCGCGAAGGGCGCGTTCCCGGCATCGTTTATGGCGACACGCAGGAGCCGCAAAACATCGCGCTGGAGTCCAAGGCGATTTCCAAGCAGATTCAGACCGGCCATTTCCGGAGCACCGTCTTCACGCTCGACGTGGACGGCACCAAGATTCGCGTCATCCCGCGCGATGTCCAGCTCGACCCCGTGCGCGACTTCCCCATCCATGTGGATTTCATGCGCCTGGGCAAGGATGCGCTGGTGAGCGTGGACGTGCCCGTTCACTTCCTGAACGAGCTGATCTCACCCGGCTTGAAGCGCGGCGGCGTGCTCAACGTCGTGCGCCACGACATTCCCGTGCGCTGCCCCGCCGATAAGATCCCCAATGCGTTCGAGGTCGACTTGAAAGGCCTCGAAATCGGCGACAGCATCCATATCTCGTCGATCAAGATGCCCGAAGGCGTAACGCCCGCCATTACCGACCGCGACTTCACCATCGCCACCATTGTCGGCCGCTCGGCTGAAGACGCTCCTGCTGAGGCTGAAGCCGAGGGTGCGGAAGCCGCCGAGGGCCCCGCGGCGAAAGCCGAGGGTGCTGGCGCAGACAAGGAGAAGCCCAAGGAGGAGAAGAAGAAGTAATCTGGCTTCTTCTGGGCCCACCGGCCCCTTGCTTCTTAGGCCCCCGATCGGAATGACGCGATGAAGCTCTTTGTCGGCCTCGGCAATCCGGGGGCGGAATACGCGTTCAACCGTCACAATGTCGGCTTCATGGCGGTCGATGCCATTGCCGCCGCTCACGGATTCTCCCCCTGGCGCAAGCGCTTCTCCGGCCTCGTCGCCGAAGGCCGGCTCGGGGGCGAGCAGGTGCTGCTGCTGAAACCTCAGACCTATATGAACGAGTCGGGCCGCGCCGCCGGCGAAGCGGAGCGCTTCTACAAGCTCGATGAGAGCGACGTGGTCGTATTCCACGACGAGCTTGACCTGGCCCCCGGCAAGCTCAGGGTGAAAGCGGGCGGCGGGGTCGCCGGCCATAATGGGCTCAAGTCCCTCACCGCCCATCTCGGCAACGACTATACCCGCGTGCGCATCGGCATCGGCCATCCCGGCCAGCGCGAGCGGGTGGTCGGTTACGTGATGCACGATTTCGCCAAGGCCGACGAGGACTGGCTGGAGCCCCTGCTCGGCGCCATCGCCGAGGCCGCTCCCTACCTCGCCGACGGGGCCAGCGACAAGTTTCAGTCTCAGGTCGCCCACCAGACGCTGAGCGGCGGCGAGCCTGACAAGACGAAGGCGCCACGGCCCAAACCTGCGCCCCGCAAGACGCCGTCGCCGCGCAAGAAAGAGGCGGTGCCCGAAAACAATGACGATAAGCCTGCGCCGGAGGGGCCGCTTGCCGGCATGCTCCGCCGCTGGCTCGGCTCATAAGGAACAACGACCGGTATGGGATTCAAATGCGGCATCGTCGGACTGCCCAATGTCGGCAAGTCCACCCTGTTCAACGCGCTGACGGAGAGCGCCGCGGCGCAGGCCGCCAATTATCCGTTCTGCACCATCGAGCCGAATGTCGGCGACGTTCCGGTGCCCGACCCGCGTCTCGAGCGGCTCGCCGTCATAGCGAAGTCCGCTCAAGTCATCCCCACGCGGCTGACCTTCGTCGACATCGCCGGACTGGTGCGCGGCGCCTCCAAGGGCGAAGGGCTGGGTAACCAGTTCCTCGCCCATATCCGCGAGGTGGACGCCATCGCTTACGTCCTGCGCTGCTTCGAGGACCCGGACGTGATTCATGTGGAAGGCAAGGTCGACCCCCTCGCCGACGCCGAGACCATCGAGACCGAGCTGATGCTCGCCGATCTCGACAGCCTGGAGCGCCGCGTGCCGATTTTGGAAAAGAAGATCCGCGGCCAAGACAAAGAAGCGAAGCAGACACTGGCGCTGCTGGAACGCATGTTGCCCCTGCTCCGTGAGGGCAAGCCCGCACGCCTCGCCGAGATCGACGATGAGGAGCGGCCCCTGTTCCGCACCCTGGGGCTGCTCACCTCAAAACCGGTCCTCTACGTATGCAATGTCGACGAGGGTTCCGCCGCTACCGGCAACGCCCATTCGCGGGCCGTCGAGGAGCACGCCGCCAAACAAGGCGCTGGCTGCGTGGTCATCTCGGCCAAGATCGAGGCGGAGCTTGCCGAGCTCGATGCCGCGGAGCGCAAGACCTATCTCGCCGAGCTCGGCCTGCCCGAGCCGGGCCTGAACCGGCTGATCTACGAGGGCTATAAGCTCCTAGACCTGATCACCTATTTCACTGTCGGGCCAAAGGAAGCGCGCGCCTGGACGGTGCAGCAAGGCACCCGCGCGCCCCAGGCCGCCGGCGTCATTCACACCGATTTCGAAAAGGGCTTCATCCGCTCCGAGACCATCGCCTATGACGACTATGTCGGGCTCGGCGGCGAGACGGGCGCACGCGACGCGGGCAAGTTTCGGCTCGAAGGCAAGGATTATGTCGTCAAGGACGGCGACGTCCTCCACTTCAGGTTTGCGAATTAGGCGGTCCCTCTAGGCCGTCTTGTCGGCGCTCGGCTTCTTCCGCGCGCTCGGCTTTCGTGGCGCGGTGGCGCGCGGCGTCTTCTTAGCCGCCGCCCGGGGCGCGGCGATCGCTGGCTTTGCCGGAAGTGAATTCCCTCCAGACGGCATCCCCTTCGGCGGCGTCACGCCCATCGACACATAGACATTCATCAGCCGCTCCACGCCGCCTTCGGCCGGCTTGATCCAATCGGACGGCACATAGATCAGCGCGCCGCCGAACGGGACCGGTGCTGACGGCACGAGCACGGCGAGATAGCTGTGCTCGCCGATCGCCACCGGCTCAGACGACGGCATGAGCGCCAGCACGGCGGCGCTCCCCTCGCCGCCGAAGAAGCACCACACCAGCTGCATCGACTTGAAACTGTCCTCGTCGCCGCCGCGATCGACAATGGCGACGAAGCGCTTGGACAGATCGTAGACGTTGGAGACCAGCGGAATGCTCGACATCAGCCAGTCGAAGCTATTGGAGATCCACGTCCGCAAGCCCGACTCCACGGCCAGTCCGAGCACGAAGATGATGCCGACAATGATGCCCAGCCCGAGAAAATAGGCGATCGTCGACTGGCCCGAGATATTGAGGCCGAGCGAGGTGATGAGATTGCCGAGAACGCTGCCGGGGCCGGCATAGCCCGCGACCAGCGAACCGACCCAAGCCGTCACGAACACCGTGACCATGATGGGTAGGAGCGCGAGAACCCCGGACAAGAAAATGCGTATGATGCGGCCCAAGCTGCCCTCCCGAGTCTGGCGCGCAGAGGCTAGCCCATCGCGCCCCGCTTTGCACCAAACGCGAAATGGCCGGGCAAGGCCCGGCCACCGACGCAAAACCTAAAGAAAAAACTTAGCTTGCGCGCTTGAGCGCGTCCGCCGCGGCCACCTGGCGCAAGAAGTTCTCCACCGTATGCCGCATCTGTTCGGCCTGGCGCGACAGATCGCGGGAGACCTGAAGCATCTGCGTCGCCGACTGGTTGGTCTCGTCGACGGCCTTGGTCACGCCCGGCATATGCGCCGACACGTCCTCGGTGCCCCGCGCGGCCTGGCGCACGCTGTGCGAGATCTCCGACGTCGCCGCCGATTGCTGCTGCACGGCGCCGGCGATCTCCTGGGTGTTCTTGTTCACCTCGCCCATGGTGGTGACGATGGACTGCATGGCTTCCACCGCGCCATTGGTCGAATTCTGGATGGCGGCGATCTGCTGCTTGATGTCATCGGTAGCCTTGGCGGTCTGATCGGCGAGAGTCTTCACCTCGCTCGCCACCACGGCAAAGCCTCGTCCCGCCTCGCCCGCGCGCGCCGCCTCGATAGTGGCGTTCAGCGCCAGCAGATTGGTCTGCGCGGCGACGTCTTGGATCAAGCTCACCACGTCACCGATGCGCTGCGCCGCCGTCGCCAGTCCCTCGACCTTGAGATTGGCGGTGCGGGCATTCTCGGTGACCTGGTTGACGATGCGGCTAGCGGTCGAGACCCGCGTGCCGATATCGCTGACCGAAACGGCAAGTTCCTCGGCGGTGGCGGCCACGGTCTGCACATTGGCGGAGGCCTCGTCGGATGCGGATGCCACGGCGGTGACACGCTCATTGGTGTCCGTCGCCACGTTCGACAGCGCCCGTGCAGTATCGTCCATGGTCCGCGCGCTGTCGGCGAAGGCGCCGAGAATGCCGGCGATGGAGCCGCGGAACTGATGGATCAGCTCCTCGGTGCGCTGCTGGGAGGCCAGGCGTCCCTGAATCTGGCTGTCCTGCTCTGACTTGTGGCTCTCGCTCCAGCGAATGGCGTCGGACTGGAAGGCCTTCAGCGCCCTGGCAATCCCGCCGATCTCGTCGGAGCGGCTGGCGTGCGGCACGGCGCCTTCCATGTCCCATTTGATGAAGCGCAGAATGACGTTGTTGAGGTCGCTCAACGCCCGGCCAAGCGCGCCGCCGGCGAAATAGCCGATTCCGGCACCAAGGCCGCCGGCAATAATGAGGGACAACACCGCCGCGGGCCCGGTGCTCGGGATCATGGCCTGGAGCACGAACGATATGACGACGGCCATCAGCGCCGTGGCGGCGAAGGCAAGCGTGATTTTCAGGCGAAGACCCATTTGAAATCTCTCAGTATTTAGAGCGCAAAGACCGTCCCCAAAGGTGCGGCGGAAGGCGGCAACCAGCGAATCCCACGCACGAGCGTACGTGGGGCCAGCCTCTCCGTTTGTGGTTAAAACTCCCTTAGGATCGCGCCAGTTTCGGGCGCGCGCGCAAAGAAATTTGCGTGAAGGGGCCCTAGCGGAGCGCCGCGGCGATATTCCCGCCGTCCACCGTCTCCACATGACCGGTGGTCCTACGCGCCTTGGCGAGCCCCAGGAACGCCTGGGCCACGTCGTCGGCGGTGACTTCAGCCTGGAGCAGATTGCCACTCATATAATCGGCTTCCGACAAGCCGCGGGCCTTGGACCGGGCCGCGATCATCTCGTCGGTCAGGAGCCCGCTGCGAATGCGGTCGGCATTGACGCCGTTGGAACGGATCCCGTCGGCGCCGTAATCAAGCGCGTATTGGCGCATGAGCAGCATGGTCGCCGCCTTCGGCAAGCCATAGGGCCCAAAATTCTGCCCCGGGTTCACCGCCTGCTTCGAAATGTTGAACAGAAGCGCGCCGCCCGTGCCCTGCTTCAGCATGATGCGCACGGCGGCCTGGGCCACGGTCTGGTGCGCGAAGAAATTGAGCTCGAAGCTCTTGCGCAAGACCTCGTCGGCGACCTCGCCGATCCGTCCCTGCCAGGCAGCGCCCGCATTCGACACGAGAATGTCGACACCGCCGAAACGGTCGCATACGGCGGCGAAGGCGCGGGCCACGTCATCCGGCTTGGTGACGTCGCATTGAAGTCCGAGACCCTTCAACGCGGCGGCGGCCGTCTTTGCCGCCTCCCCGTCGATATCCAGCACCGCGACCGCGGCGCCGTCGGCGGCCAGCGCGCGCGCCGTCGCCGCGCCGATGGCGCCGGCCCCGGTCACCACGGCGATCTGCCCGGTGAGCGGCTTGACCACGGCGCCTTTCAGCTTTGCCTGCTCAAGGCTCCAATATTCGAGCGCGAACAGATCGCTCTCGGGCAACGGGTCATAGCGGCCGATAGCCTCCGCATCGGTGACCACTCTGATCGTGTTCTCGGCAAGGTCGCCGGCAATGCCGGCATCCTTCGCCGTGCGTCCAAGGCCGAACAGGCCGACGCCGGGCACGAGCACCACGCGCGGCATGGCATCGAGCTTGGTCTTGGTGCCACCCACGGCCTTGTTCTCGCGGGCGAAATAGGCATCGTACTCGGCGACGAACGTCTCGACCGCCGCCTTCACGTCACGGGTAAACTCATCGAAATGGCCGGCTTCGGGCGCCGGCACGACCAGCGGCTTGTTCTTGGTGCGAATAATGTGGTCGGGCGTCACCACGCCACGCTGGCTGTACGAAGTGAGCTCCGCGCCGTTCACGTAGTCGAGGATCTCCGGCCCTGTGCGCAGCTCGGCGATGAAGCGGATGGGCTCGGCGCCCTCTTGGCGGACCGCGCATGCCCCGCGCAGGATCGGCGCGATCTCGGCCGCCGTCTCGAGACGGCCGGCGATTTGTCCCGCCGGAAACACGATGGGTCGTCCCTGGCGCAAACGGCTCTCGGCCAGCGACACCATCTCGATCATGCGCTCGTAAGCCTCGCGCGCCGTCTCGCCGAAGGTGAAGATGCCGTGCTTGTGGAGGATCAGCCCCTCGACGTCCGGCTTCTCCTCGAACACGTCGGCCGCCGCCTTGGCCAGACCGAAGCCCGGCGCGATATAGGGCACGATCCCCATGCGCCCGTCATAGACCTCGCGCGCCAGCGCCTCGCCGTCGGGCTGATCCACGAGGCTCAGCACCGCTGCGGCATGAGTATGGTCGACAAATTTGTGCGGCAGGAAAGCGTGGAGCAGCGTCTCGACGGACGGGTTCGGCGCCGCCGAGTCGAGCAGGTTCAGCCGCTGCACATTGACCATGGACTCATCCGACAGCGCCGGAAGCGCGCGCAACTCGCGGAGCGGCGCGAGCCTCACCGCCGGCAAGCCCCACGGCTCGATATCGGCCATGTCGGCGCCGGACCCCTTCACCGCGATAACGTCCTGCTCTTGCCCGAGATCGTCGGTGGCGGTCGTCTTCACCGAGGTGTTGCCGCCCCCATGCAGCACGAGCAGCGGATCGCCGCCTAGGAGGCGCGTGGTGTAGACGCGAAGGGCGATGTCCTCATTGACGCCTTCGGCGCCATAGGTTTCGACCTGGCTTTTTGCGGTTTCGTCGTTCCATTGGCTTTGCATGGCGCGGGTTGTTGCAAGTTTCGCTTGTCGCGGCAAGGACAGAGCGCGCCTTTCGATCAGGGCAGACCCGTGGCAAAAAATCCCAACTTTCGCCACGGTCGGATACGGATTCGCAACATATTTCTATGTATTTTAGGGAGTTAGGGGCGTTTATGAATGAGGGAATAAAGGTGGGTAGTTTCCGTAGCGCGTACCGGCCCGAGCAGCACTATATGCGCGGGCCTGGGCCGAAATGGCATGCGAAACACACGACATCGCTGGTCGCCGCGGCCGCCGTGCAGCCCGTGGTGAGCCCAAGCGCGCCACGCGCCGGCGCCGGATCGGCCCAAAATGCCGCGATGAGCTGGATCGCGCCGACCGCCGCTGCCGCCGTGATCGGCTTTGTCGCCGTCATGGTGCTGGCCTAGGACCATCGTGCTGGCCTAGGACTAAGGCATCTAAGGGTTGCGCGACCTAAGGCTCCGGTAAGGCTAGGGCCGGAATCCCGGCGGACTCCGCCCCCCATTAGGCAATCCTGAAGGTCATCCGCTTAGAGTTTCGAGCTTAAGGGGTTCCCTTTTGGGGGAACCGATCCCCACCTCCCCGGTTAGCTAACCAACGGTTGACCATAACCCTCGAGGTAACGCTCATGCGCGGAGTTCTCGTCACGGCCCTTGCGGCCTTTCTTGCGGTCTTCGTCTTTGCAGGCTCAAAGCCCGCTACTGCCCTACCTGCCACGGCGGCGCTGGACTATAGCCACACCAACGCTGACCTGGTCGAGGTCAAGAAGTACAGGTATAATAAGAGGTACAAGTACAATAGAGGCCGTTATTATCGCGGTCCCCGCTACCGGCCTTATGCCTATCCGTACCGGCCCTACCGCTACCGCCCGTATCGGCCCTACTACGCCCCCTACTATCGTCGGCGCAGCGGCGTCAGCATCTGGTGGTAGGCTGAATTTGCGAGGGGCGCGGGATCAGTTCCGCGCCTCTTTCGCATCGCGGATGACCACGAGGCGGTCGGTGCCGGATTCGGCCCCCCACATCTCGCCGGCCCGGCCCAGCATCTGGCGCACGGCGGCCCCCGCCCGGTCGCTCGGAAAACTCTCGAATTTCTCGGTCTCCGGGTCGAACCGCAAAATGGCGTTAGCCCCGAAATCGCTGACCCACACCCTATCGTGCTCATCCACATAGACCGCATAGGCATGGGGCTCGGCGCCCGGCAGGTGATAGACCTTCCAGCTCTTGGCGATCGGGTCATACAGGCTGAGATTTCCGGCGTTCCACTCGCTCACCCATAGCCTGCCCATCCGGTCCGACCAGACCCGCCGCGTGCCGGCGCCTTCGGTCTTGGGCTCGATCACACTGGTCTCGCCGGTCTCTAGATCAGGCTTGCCGAGAAACGAGCCAGCCAGCGACACGTAGTAGATATCGCCTGAAGGCGTCGCCGCGATGCCGTAAGGGCCGGTGCCCTTGGGCGCGTTCCAGACATCCATGTCGCCGGTCTCAGGATCGAGACGGCCATAGATGCCGGTCTGCCCGGTGAACCAGAGGCGGCCTTTCGCATCGAACGCGGCGGTATTGAGGTTGGCGTTGGTGCCGGCTTTCGGCAGCGGGAAGACCTTCACGTGCTCCGTCGCGGCGCTGACCCGGACAATGGCGTTCAGACCGCCATCGGTGACCCAAGCGTTACCATAGGGCCCGACAATGACGCCGTGCGGGCGTGAGCCCTCACCCAGCGGAATGCGCGTGATCTTCCCGGTCTTGGGATCGAGCCGGCCCAGCACACCCTTGTGCTGACCGGTGTACCAGACGGTACCGTCCGGCGCCGGCGCCACGTCATGGGGGTGATCGCCAGGGGCCACGTCGTAGTACTGAACGGCATAGCCGCTATCGGCTGCTGCCGCGCCGCCTGCGGCGAGAAGCAGGAACGGCAGACAGAAAGCGGCAAGCGCCAAGTGATTCTGTTGCATCCGGCGACCCTAGCCGCTCTCTGTGAACGCGCAAAGGCGCCTTACGCGGCGGCCGCCTTGCGGTGCTCGGGGTAGAGCAACGCCAGCCCCTCGCGCGTGCCGGGCGTGATGCCGCGCTCGGTGATGAAGCCAGTGATGAGGCGCGCCGGCGTGACGTCGAAGGCAAAATTCGCCGCCGGGCTGCCCTCCGGAGTGATGGCCACGGTCGCGATCGACCCATCGGGGAGCCGGCCCGTCATATGGGTGACCTCGCGCGCGTCGCGCTCCTCGATGGGGATGACGCTGCCGTCGTCGAGGCTCCAATCGATGGTCGAGTACGGCAGGGCCACGAAGAACTGGACGCCGTTCTCCTTGGCGGCGAGCGCCTTCAGATAGGTGCCGATCTTGTTGGCGACGTCGCCGTTGGCGGTGGTCCGGTCGGTGCCGACGATGCACAGATCGACCATCTTGTGCTGCATCAGATGACCACCAGTATTGTCGGCGATAATGGTGTGCGGCACCCCATGCGCGCCAAGCTCGAAGGCGGTGAGAGAGGCGCCCTGGTTGCGCGGCCGCGTCTCGTCCACCCAAACATGCACCGGAATCCCCTCGTCATGGGCCCGGTAGATCGGCGCGAGCGCCGTACCCCAATCGACGGTGGCGAGCCACCCGGCATTGCAATGGGTGAGGATGTTGACCCGTTCGCCGGCCTTCTTCTCCGCATGCGCGCGGAGCAGCCCGACGCCGTGCTCGCCGATCTTGCGGCAGGCCTCCACGTCCTCGTCACAGATCTCGGCGGCACGAGCATAAGCCGCGGCAACCCGGGCCTCGCGCGGCTGGTTGCGGACCGACTTTTGCATCTCATCGAGCGCCCAGCGCAGATTGATGGCGGTGGGGCGCGTGGCGGCGAGCACCTCGCAGGCGCGGTCGAGCCCTTCGTCGGAAGGATCGGCCCGAAGCGCGAGCGCCACCCCATAAGCCGCCGTGGCGCCAATCAGCGGCGCGCCGCGCACTTGCATGGAAGAGATTGCGTGTGCCGCATCCTCAAGCGTCTTGAGCGCAACGATCTCAAGCGCGAAGGGCAGCTTGGTCTGGTCGATGATCTCGACCGAGGCGCCGTCGGCCCCGAGCCAGATCGTGCGATAGGGTTTGCCGTCGATATTCATGTGTGTGCCTTAGCACAGCCCGGCCTCCAAGAGGAGCCACAGCAACGCTCTTGAGCAAGACCGGTGGCCGGAGGTCCGCCTATGCGGCCTGGGTCCCGCAGACCGCAACCGCGTGCGTACCAAGCCACTCCTCCAGCGCCGGAACCTCGAGTGGCCGCGCAATGAAGTACCCTTGGGCCTCCTCACACCCTGCCTCGCTGACGCGATCCAACGCCTCCTGGGTCTCGACACCTTCGGCCACCACCCGGTAGTTGAGCTCGTGCGCCATGGTCACCATGGCCTTCAGCACGGTCCTGTCGCGGGGCATCCAATCGCGAGGCGGAACAAAGCTACGGTCGATCTTGATCACCTCGGCCGGCAGGTCCTGCAGATAAGAAAAGCTCGAATAACCGGAGCCGAAGTCGTCGATGGTGCAGGTCACGCCGAGCGCTTGGATGTGTGACAATTGCCTGAGCACACGGCCGCGATACCGGATGAGCGCACTCTCGGTGAACTCGATCTCGATCACCTTGGGAGGCAGCCCATGTTGCGAGAGCGCACTGCGGAGCCGATCGGCGAAGTCCTCCTCCTCAAGATTGGTGACGGAGACGTTGACCGAAACCGGAAGATCGATGTTCCGGTCCCGCCATGCGGCGATCTGGGAGAGAGCCGCCTCGATCACCCAATCCGTCAGCGGACCAATCAAAGCAGTCCGCTCAACAAGGGGAATAAACTCATCCGGTGGAACGTTGCCGAGATCGGGATGGCTCCACCGCAGCAGGGCCTCGGCGCTGACGCACCGCCCCGTGGCGATATCGATCCGTGGTTGGTAGACCAGCCTGAGCTGATCGGGCGCTATCAATGCGTCGCGCATTCCGCTGAGAAGGGCAAAGCGCCGCTGATGGCGCTTATCCATGGCCCGCGAATGTGTTCCGACCGTCAGGCCAGCTTCGCGGGCGTCGAGTGCCGCGCCATGGGCGATGCGGAGAAGCTCAACCGAGGCCATCTGTCCGAGCCGGAAGGGCACAATGCCGAAGACCGGATGAGTCGACACCGGAATGCTGCTTGTTTCCACGCTGGCGGACAGAAGCATCCGTGCGTCGGCGATCTTTTCGCGCAACAGCGGATCGTCATGCGCCAGGAGAAGAAGGTCCGTACTGCCCACTTGGTAGAGGGACGCCGTCGTGCCAAAAGCGGAAAACAACGCGTTCTTGCCGAATCTCACCAAGTCGTCGACATAGGACGGCCCGACCGCACGACTCGCCCCGGCAAGCTCCTCGGCGTCGGCAAGACTGACCAGAACCGCAGCGCGCACTTCATTGGCATGGTCACGGGCGAGGTCTTCCAAATCCTCGATCAGTTGGTTGCGATTGGGCAGGTCGCTCACCGGGTCCATGCGGCCGAACGCATGCTGCAGCTCAATCTGAGCCATCACGATGGCAGCGAGATCCCTCAGCGCCGTCAACTCTTCACTGGTGATGGCCCTCGGTTCCGGCCCGAGCACGCACATCGAGCCGAGGCCAAACCCCTCGCGGGTCACGAGCGGCGCGCCGGCATAGAAGCGCACGCCGGCATTGGCGAGCGGGCTATCGCTGTAATAGGCATCCTCAAGCAAATCCGACACCACGACGACGTCGCGGTAGCTCGCGACTTGAGCGCAAGGCGCCTTATCACGGGGTATCTGCTGCGCCTCGACGCCCACCCGCGACTTGAACCACTGACGATCCTGGTCCGTGAGCGACACGGCGGAGATCGGTACCTGGAACAACTGGCTCGCCATGCGCGTGACGCGGTCGAACGCCTCGCTGGGGGCGTGTCGAGCAGGCCGAGGTCGCGCAACGCGCGCAGTCTCGATTCCTCCTGTTGATCCTCCGCGGCCATTGTCACTATTTCCGATCCAAGCTTCATGCTCCGCACACGCCTTGTTGGGCGCGGCGGCAGAAAATCAGTTCAGAAATAGTGACTTACGAAACTGAAGGATCGCCTTCGCGATTAGCGGAATTTTGGCCGAGCGCGGAAAGGTTTCGTAAAGCAACCGAGCCAGCCCCCGTTGAGAACGGGGCCTTGAGCGCCTAATCGCCCTCGAATGAGATTAGCGTGTGGCATTGCACACCAAGCTCGGCAAGGCGCGCACAGCCGCCCAGATCGGGCAGATCGATGACGAAAGCGGCGCCGATCACCTCGGCCTTCAGCCGGCGCAGGAGCTTGACCGCGGCCACCGCCGTGCCCCCCGTGGCGATCAAATCGTCCACCAGCAGGACCGGCTCGCCGACGCTGAGCGCATCCTCGTGGATTTCGATGACGTCGACGCCGTATTCGAGCTCGTAGTCCTGACCGATGGCCTTGGCGGGCAGCTTGCCCTTCTTGCGGATCGGCACGAAGCCGCAGCGCAACCGGTCGGCGGCCGCGCCGCCGAGAATGAAGCCGCGCGCCTCGATGCCGGCAACCGACTCGACCCGCTGATCGTGAAACGGTTGGACCAGTTGCTCGACACAGGCGCGAAACCCGGCTGCGTGGCCGAGCAGCGTGGTGATGTCGCGAAACATGATGCCGGGCTTCGGATAGTCCGGGATGGTCCGCACGAGACCCTTCAGATCGATATCGGCGGCGAGGGTCATCTGTGGGTCTCTCCCTGGACGAGACAACAAAGCGCGCGAGCGAGCCCGCCTGGGTGCCTATAATCGAACCGAAGGCGGCTGGCTAGCCGCCGCGCGGGATGCCGCGGCTCTTAGCTCTTCAACACCCGGCCCGCGACCGCATCGAGCTTCTTGAGAAGCTCAGGATCGCGCGCGTCAGGCGCGGTAATGATCGCCGTGTCGAGCGCCCGGTCCGAGCCGATCGGGCATGGCTCGTGTTCGCGCGGGAAGTCTTTTGCCAGCCGCGCCACGAGCCGCGCCGCCTTATCGGCATTCGCCGTGAGCACGCGGATGATGTCCTGCACGGTGACCGCGTCATGGTCGGGGTGCCAACAATCGAAATCGGTGACCATGGCGACCGTCGCGTAGCAAAGCTCCGCCTCGCGGGCGAGCTTGGCCTCGGGGAGATTGGTCATGCCGATGACCGCGTAGCCGAGGCCTTTATAGGTGAGGCTCTCGGCCAGCGTGGAGAATTGCGGGCCTTCCATGCACACATAGGTGCCTTCGCGCGCCGCCGAGATGCCTTCGGCGTCTGCCGCCTCGGCGATGCGCATCCGCAGGCGCGGCGACGTGGGATGCGCCATGGACACATGGGCGACGCAACCCGTGCCGAAGAACGAGCTGGCGCGGCCGAAGGTGCGGTCGACGAACTGGTCGACCACCACGAAGGTGCCGGGCGGCAGCTCTTCCTTGAACGAACCGCAGGCCGACAGCGAGATGAGGTCAGTGACCCCTGCCCGCTTCATGACGTCGATATTGGCGCGGTAGTTGATGTCGGATGGCGATAGCCTGTGGCCCTTGTCGTGGCGCGACATGAACACGATGGGAAGCCCATCGATGTCCCCGACCCGCAGCGGCGCCGACGGCGGCCCCCAAGGGCTCTCGATGCGCTCCTCGCGCACGTTCTGGAGTCCCGGGAGGTCGTAAAGCCCCGAGCCGCCGATAATGCCGAGCACTGCTTTCGTCATACGTCCCCCTTGGCGGCGCTACTCGCCGACATGCATGTAGACCAGCGCCCACACGTGACTGCCGCGATGATCCTCGCCCACCGCTTCGCCCTCGGCGCGCGTATTGAGCAGCCAGAGCGGGCCCTGCTGCCCGATCCCGAGTGGCTTGCCATCAGCCGAAAGCGCAAGGATCCAGTCGGAGCGCTCAATGTCTTCCGGCAAGAGATAGCCGGTATAGCCGTCGGCCGCCACGAAACTGGTCTTCACCTGCGCCGCTTCGATAAACCCCAGCACCTCGCGGAGCAATGGGCCGGAGAAGGTGGCCGGCGTGTCGAACTCGGCCGGCTGCGCCGTCACCGTCCCTTGCGGCAGCGCGAGCAGCATGGCGCGGTCGAACGCAAAGGCGTGTTTGAAGTCGGCCTTGAGCTTGGCGAGCAGGCTGTCGCGCTTCGCATCGAGCGGGCCGCGATTGGGTTTGCCGACAAAGCCGCCGATGGTGAGCAGCGCCATGTCGTGCGGCACCCGCGCCTCATCCGCGGCGAGTGCGGGAAGACTGATGAGCGCAATGAGAAGGGCTGCAAGCGCTCGCTTCATGAGCGTGCCTCAGGCGGTATGAGTATGATCGCGGCGATGCAGGCGCGCCCACACGGCCCGCTTGGAGAGATACATGATCACGGCAAACACCAGCAGGAAGATCATGACCCGGGCTCCGACCTTGTGCCGCTCTTCGAGCTTCGGCTCGGCCGTCCACATCAGGAATGCGGACACGTCCTTGGCGTAGTTGTCGACCGTGGGCTTGGTGCCGTCGGTGTAGGGCACCATTCCGTCGACCAGAGGATTTGGCATGGCGATCTGGTGACCCGGGAAGGCCGTGTTGTACTGCATGCCCTGGGTGAGGTCGAACCCGGGCGGCACCTTACGGTAGCCGGTGAGCAGCGCGTAGATGTAGTCGGGACCGCCGGGCCGGGCCTTGGCCATCACCGAGAGGTCCGGCGGCAAGGCGCCGTTATTGGCAGCCCGCGCGGCCTGATCGTTGGCAAACGGCGAGCGGAAGGCATCGGAAGGACGCCCTGGCCTTTGGAACATCTGGCCCGTGTTGTCGGGCCCGTCGGTCACCTGCGCTTGCGCGGCGAGCGTCTCCACCGCCTTGGGGGAAAAATGGGGACCGCTGGGCTCGGCAAGATTCCGGTAGGACAGAAGACGCATCGAATGGCAATTCGCGCAGACCTCCTTGTAGACCCGGTAGCCGCGCTGAAGCTGCCCCTTGTTATACCCACCGAACGGCGGCGCGAACGACCACTCCTGCGCCTCGATCGCCGGGCCGTGACCATTGGCGGCCTCTTCGGCCAAAGCCGAGCCGGGAAGTGCCAAGGCGAGCAGGAAGGCGGCGAGGGCCAAGCGTGTCATGGTCGTCAAGCGTGTCATGGTCATCAAGCCACCCCTTCGCGGACGGGTTCGCTCGGCGCGGCCGGCGTCCCCGCCGGTCTCGAGGCCTCGGGCCCAAGCACCGACTGCGTGATGCTGCCGGGAAGCTTCTTCGGCCGCTCGATCAGCCCGACAATGGGCATGATGAGCAGGAAGAACGCGAAATAGTAGAACGTGAACACGCGCCCGAAAAACAGGTACCAGCCGTCCGGCGCTTGCGACCCGAGATAGCCGAGTGCGAGGCAGGTCACCACGAACAGCCAGAAGAACCACTTGTAGATCGGTCGATAGCGCGTGGACCGGATTCGCGACGTATCGAGCCACGGGATGAAGACCAGAACGCCGATCGACCCGAGCAGCCCGATGACGCCGAACAGCTTGTTCGGGATGGCGCGCAGGATCGCGTAGAACGGCAGGAAGTACCATTCGGGCACGATATGCGGCGGCGTCTGCAGCGGATTGGCCGGAATGTAGTTGTCGGCGTGGCCAAGGAGGTTCGGCGCATAAAACAGGAGCGCGGCGAACAGCAGCAGGAACAGCACGAGCGCGAAGCCATCCTTGATCGTGTAGTAGGGATGGAACGGAATGACGTCCCGCTCCGTCTTCACGTTGACGCCCGTGGGATTGTTGTTGCCCGGCACATGCAGCGCCCAGATATGCAAGATCACTACGCCCGCGATCACGAACGGGAACAGATAGTGCAAGGCGTAGAGCCGGTTCAGCGTCGGGCCGCCGACCGCAAACCCGCCCCAGATCCACTCGACGAGCGTGGTGCCGAGCCCTGGGATCAACGAGTCGAGCGATGAGAATAAATTGGTGATGACAGTCACCGCCCAGAAACTCATCTGCCCCCACACCAGCGAGTAGCCCATGAACGCGGTGGCGATCATCAGCAGCAGGATCACCACGCCCAAGATCCACAGCACCTCGCGCGGGGCCTTGTAGGAGCCGTAATAGAGCCCTCGGAACGAATGGATGTAGACGGCGAGGAAGAACATCGACGCGCCGACCGCATGCGAATAGCGCAACAGCCAGCCCCAATTCACGTCGCGCATGATGTGCTCGACGGAATCGAACGCACCCTCGGGCGTGGGCACGTAATGCATAGCGAGCACGATGCCCGTGGCGATCTGCACCGCCAGCATGAAGGTGAGGATGCCGCCGAAGGTCCACCAGTAGTTCAGATTGCGCGGCGTCGGGAAGACCAAGAACTGGTCATGCATCACCCGCGGGATCGGCAACCGCGCGTCGAGCCATTTCTCGATGCCGCTTGCCGGCTGATAGGTAGAGGGATGCGCCATGGCCCGCTTATCCGATTTTAATTTTGGTGTCTGAAGCGAAGGCGTAAGGCGGGATGTACATATTTTGCGGCGCGGGGCCAACCCGGACCCGGCCCGCGGTGTCGTACTGCGAACCGTGGCACGGACAGAACCAGCCGCCATAATCACCCTTGTAGTCGCCGACCGCTTGGCCTTTCGGGATGCAGCCGAGATGGGTGCAGATGCCGATCATCACCAACCATGGCTCACGGTCCGATGCCGCGCGATTGACGTCGGTGGCGGGCGCGCTGTCAGGCAGATTGGCGTTCCGCGCGAGCGGGTCGATCAACTTGTCGACCTTGACGTCCTTCGCCTCCTCGATCTCCTTGGCCGTGCGGTGGCGGATGAAGATCGGCTTGCCGCGCCACATCACCGTGATGGCCTGGCCCTCCTCGATCGGGGCGATATCCACCTCGGTGGTGGCGAGCGACAGCGTCGAGGCGTCGGGGTTCATCTGGTCGAGCAACGGCCACAACATTGCTGCGCCACCGATCACGGCAAACGCGCCGGCGCCGATCAGGATGACGTCGCGCCGCGACGGGTCGTCGTCCGGAAGAAGGGAAGGGTCGGTCGAAATGTCGGGATTGGCCACGGGCCAAGAGCTCCTGATTATCCAAGGAGCCGGAGAGAGCAACGCCCAGCCCCTCGGCTCTTGAAAGCCGGCAACAGACACGCCGAGCTTCTGTTATTGCCTCTCCGATGCCGTGATCCGGCATGATTTGGTGCCGTTTTCTGGCATCCGTGCTCTAGGTTGTCCAGGTCTCGTGACTTGGGCAAATTGGCGCACACGATACCGATCCAACCGCTAACACGGGGCGCAGCAACACGAGATTGATCCCTATCAAGGCTAGAAGCGCTTTAGAGCGATGCCATCGCCGGAGCGAAGCAGGTATAGGGATGGGCTAGAAACGCGGCTGAAGCGCTTCCGCCAAAAAGCCAATGGATATGAAGACAGTCGAACACTCCGCATCGGAAAAGCCCTCGACGAGGGCCTTCGAGGTCAACAAGGCGCGCGCGCAAAGCTGGTTCGAGGCCTTGCGCGACCAGATGCTTGCCGCGCTCGAAGCGGTCGAGGATGGGGCTGAAGGCCTTCCCGCCTGCGACGGCAAGGAGCCCGGTCGCTTCACCCGCAAAGCCTGGACCCGCGACGAAGGCGGCGGCGGCGTCATGTCGATGATGTCGGGCCGCGTGTTCGAGAAGGTCGGCTGCCATACCTCGACGGTGCATGGCGAATTTCCGAAAGAGTTCGCCAAGCAGATCCCCGGCGCCGCGGAGGACCCGCGCTTCTGGGCTTCCGGCATGTCGTTCATCGCCCATCCCACGAACCCCAACGCCCCCACCGGCCACATGAACACCCGCATGGTGGTGACATCGAAGGGCTGGTTCGGCGGCGGCGGCGACCTGACGCCCGTGCTCAACCGAAGGCGCACCCAAGACGACCAAGATGCCAAAGACTTCCACGCGGCCATGGAGCAAGCCTGCGAGGGCCAGAAATCCGCCGACTACGCACGCTTCAAAGAGTGGTGCGACGAATATTTCTTTCTCCCTCATCGCAACGAGCCGCGCGGCATTGGCGGCATCTTCTACGATTATCTCGATACCGGAGACTGGGAGGCCGACTTCGCCTTCACGCAAAACGTGGGCAAGGCCTTCGTCGCCATCTATCCGGAGCTGGTCCGCCGCAATATCGCGACCCCCTGGACGGAAACCGACCGCGAGGAGCAGCTCATCCGCCGGGGCCGCTATGTGGAGTACAATTTGCTCTACGACCGCGGCACGCTGTTCGGCCTAAAGACCGGCGGCAATGTCGAGGCGATCCTGTCCTCCATGCCGCCTTCGGTGATGTGGCCTTAGGCCCCTACCCGCGCACGCCGGCATACATCAGGAGCGGCGTGTCGGTGGCTGTGGTCTGAAGCGAGATGGCGCCGGTCCGGGTCTCCAGGAAGGGCGCGTCGTAGGCGAGGCGCGCACCGAGGATGGCGAGCGCCGTAAGCACCAGAACCATCACGATTTTCCACATTTTCCGACCCCCTTCGCTCAGCACCGGATGCGCTTTCCGCGCGTCCTGATGTCTGGTTTAGGGATTGGCGGGTGAACCCAGTCTGAGGCGGCCGTTCATCTGGCGTTTAGATTGGGCTTGAGGGGGAGAGTTCGGACTTGCCAAGGGCTTTGGCTTACCCCATCTTCTCGGCACCGGGCGCCCGAGGCTTTGGGCGCGGACTTGGACGACGGCAAAGTGACTATCGCGGCTCTACAGCACGACCTTTCCCTGACATCTCAAGACGACGAGGGCCCTCCCGCGCGCGCGGTTGGGCCTGCGGCCCGTTATGGAAACTTTGAAACGGGAAAGGATTCCCTCAAATGTCACGTGTGAACGGCACTGTGAAATTCTTCAATCATTCGCGTGGATTCGGCTTCATCCAGCCGGACGATGGCGACAAGGACGTGTTCGTCCACGCCTCGGCACTCGAGCGCTCTGGCGTCCCCGCCCTCAACGAGGGCGACAAGGTCTCCTTTGAGATCGAGGACGACCGCCGCGGCCGCGGCAAGCAGGCCGCCAACGTGCAGCTCGCCTGACGCACGAACAAAGCGAATCCTTGAGAGCCGTCGGGCCTTGGCCCGGCGGCTTTTTTTTGCCCTGAACACGCCCGCCAGCGCCAGAATTCGTTCAGACCCGGTTCATCTTAATGGCCCTAAATTGCCTCAAAGCGGGGGGACAAGCATTCACCCTATCCCTGGGGCACCCTCCACCCGCGAGCATGTCTTTTGCGGGCTTTTCGGCTGAAGGAACGCGACAAAATGGGCAAGACAACCTTAACAGCATTGGTTGCTGCTGCGCTGATCGGCGTGACCGCCCTGACGTTGGCGGCTCCGGCGGAAGCCGGACGCGGCGGCTACGGCCGCGGCGATTATGGCGGCCATGGCGGCGGCCGCGGCTATGGCGGCCGGCATTACGACAATCACTATCGTGGCGGCGGTAACGCCTTGGGCGCCGGACTTCTCGGCTTCGGCATCGGCGCCATCGTCGGCAGCGCGCTGACGCCGCGCGAGGTCTATGTGGTTCCGCCGCCGCCGGAACCGGTCTATTACGCCCCGGCCGCCTACGGGCCGCCGGCGTGGACGCCGGACTGGTACACCTACTGCTATTCACGCTACCGGAGCTTCAATCCCAACACCGGCACGTTCATCGGCTACGACGGCTACGAACGTCTCTGCCGCTAGCGCTGAGCTTCGTCTTTCGGCCCGTCAGATCGGCTCTATCGGCCGCCCTGGCGGGCCTTCTTTTGCGGCGGGCGACGCGAACGAATCCGCACGTCGTCGCCACCGAAACCCGGGACGAGTCGCCGCATGACCGAACCACCAGTTCGTGCGCCCCCAATCTGGACATCGCCATCCATTTTGGCTACCGACTAAGAATGGCTACTTGGCGAAATCTCGAGCCCTCGGAATTGACTCGCCCGACCAAATGCCCGGCTCTCCCGCGAGTCGTAGAAGCAGACGGGCAGCAATCTCTGGCGGATCTCCGCGCCTTTGTGACCGCCGAACGCGCGCTCCTTCGGGATGAATTGTTGAAGCGGGGCCGCTTTCTCCTGCGCGGGTTTGAGGTGAACGACCCGGCCAGCTTCGCAGACATTATCGGGGCACTCGGTTACCAGCCCGAGGCGGAGAACCCGTTCGACACCAGCCCGCGAAGCAAGGTGGCCGAAAGCGTATACACCTCGACCGACACCCCCGACGCATACCCAATCCTCGCCCACAATGAGAACAGCTTCCTGAACGAACGACCCCGCATGATTTCGTTCTTCTGCTTGGTCGAACCCATGCGCCATGGCGAAACGCCGCTGTTCGACTCGCGCGCGGCGGCCATCACCCTCGACCCCAACATTCGGGCGAAACTGAAGGAAAAGAAGGTCTGTTATCGGCGGCGTTTTCCGAAAAAGCGCCCGGGCTGGGCACCGATGATCAACCGGACCTGGGACGAGGCTTTCGGAACCTCCGACCGCGATGAGATCGAGGCCATGGTGACGGCGCAGGGAATGGTCTGTCAGTGGCATCCGAGCGGGCGCATCCTACACACTGAAAACGTGGTCGATCCGCTGCCCCTCCATCCGGAAACCAGTGAACAGTGCCTCAACCTTCAGGCCTTTCACCGGACCAGTATCCTCCAGGATCTCGACGAAGTCAGACCGCGCCAGAGTGGGCTCCGAAACGCCTCTCTAAAAATGGGCCTCAGCCTGCTTTACGCCCTCGACGTTATGCCGGTTCAAATTCTTTACGGCGACGGAACGCCCATTACCCCCGATGAGATGTCCGAAATCCGCCGCGCCACATGGGATCACTCGGTTCTGTTCCGGTGGAAAAAGGGCGATGTTCTCGTGCTCGACAACATCCTGACGGGGCACGGCCGGATGAACGTCGAAGGTCCGCGCAAGATTCTTACTTCTTTCGCCGATCCGGTTACATTTCCGGTGTGAGGGCCGAAAAGGCGAGCCCTACCCGCGATCACGATTGTTTCAGCCTTGGGATACGGGCATGCGGAGCAAGATTTCGACTGGCGAACTGAAGGTCACGAGCAAGATGACCAGTGCGTTTACGACCCCCGAACCCCCTATCACCGAGACGTCCCGCGATCAGCCGAATGCCGCCGCCGACCGGCAGGCGCTCACGCTGATCAAGCCCTATCAGGGCATGGTGGCGTGGCCGACCGTGTTCCTCGCCGTCGGCATCGTCGCCTCGTTCGCGGCAGTCTGCACTCTCGGGACCTTGGGGCTAATCCCGCTCTGGCTCGGGCTGATCCTCAACACGCTGATCCTTTATGCCGACCAGACGCCGCTGCATGAGGCCTGTCACGGCAACATCGCCGGCCGCGATTCAAAGTGGCTGTGGTTGAACCATCTCGTCGGCTATGCCTGCGGCGCCATCCTGCTGCACGAGTACAAAGCCTTCCGCTACATGCATCTCGCCCATCATCGCGACACCAACAATCCGGACATCGATCCCGATCATTGGGTGGCGGTGAAGAACCCGTTCCTGGTGGTGTGGCGCTGCCTCACGATCGTGTTTTGGTATCACGACTATTTTTGGAAAAACATCGCGTTCCACGCCCACATTCCGGGCATGCGGCCGCTCGCCATCCACATCATAGTCGCGCACTTAATCTACTACGCGATCGCGATCGCGCTATCGGTGATGGGCTATTGGCGCGAGGTGTTGATGCTGTGGATCTTCCCCCACATCCTCGCCTCGGC
>Ga0209386_1000396_pt1 | contig 22020 bp, 20 predicted proteins | sample NGEPertwo_FD_184510 | JGI IMG/M metagenome (GOLD analysis project Ga0209386, IMG submission 184510) | Arctic peat soil microbial communities from the Barrow Environmental Observatory site, Barrow, Alaska, USA - NGEE Permafrost154B-two... | ecosystem: Environmental > Terrestrial > Soil > Wetlands...
ATAAGAAGCCTTTTCCTGGTTGAAAAATGTTCGCTAAGACCAAACCAATTGAAACTGCAATCATAGAACTCCCTAAGAAAAATGCAATGGTCTTTACACCAACATTCCTTAGCTTTTTCACATCATCTAATGCTAAGACACCATCAATGATACTAAAAAGAACCAGAGGCACCACAACCATTTTAATCAGCCTCAGAAACAAGTCTCCCAGAAATGTTAAGAAGGGTAAAATACGATCATTAATGAGCGGATTTTCTACACCTCCCATAATATTAAGAATATATCCAACAATTACGCCCAATATAAGTCCAATGAATATCTTGTGAAAAAGCTGCAATCTTTTTTTCTTGTGAACCGGTTCAATTTTTTGAATGTTTTCCGAATTTGTATTTGACATTTTTTCCTCCTTATCAATAAAAAGAATCTTCTACTATAAATTTGGTTTTACTTTTAGCATGTTAAAAATATTATCACTCCTTTTCATGCTATCTTTCCACTAGTGATTTAATGCCATATATTAAAAAAACCCAATCGACGAAAGCGATGATTTCAGAGTCCATCTCTTTTTTGACGACTGGGTTTCAATTGATTGTTAACGATGATTTTGCATCATTACTCAACTAAAGCAGGCTTATATTTAGTTATTTCATATTTGTATGTATTCTTTATATTACGCTTTTTCTCCATAAATCATATTTTCCATACAAGCATCTCAGCGTTACGCATATTGCTTTCTGTGATGCTCCAAAATATTTTGATTTTATTATATCTATCAGAGGTTCTATCCCGCAATCATTCATATTGTATCCGACAATGATTTGCTTAAGGAAGTTTTTTGCTTCCTCTGTCAAAAGAGTTATTGAAGCATCTTCAATCTCCCCTGAGTCTTTATTGATAATAAGGCCCATGTCCAGTGATTTATAGATTTCTCCCGAAGGCATATCCGCAGGTAATTTAGCATACGAACTAAAGTAAACACTTGATTCACTATACTGCTTCATTGTAACCCCCCATTATCAATAAATGTTCCCTGAGACAAAAAAACAAGCACCAGATATCAATGCTTGCCAGGTTTTGTTTGCTTACAAACATATCTTTTCTTTCAGATAAATTTCACAAACAAAGTAACAATGCTCGATGATTTATCTTCATCTTACTCTGAAAATATATCACAAAATAAATAATTTAGCAAGCAGATGTTATTTTTTTCTGAATATTTAGTCAGTTCTCAATTGCTTTCAATCCGTCGTCGCCTTGCTCTTCTTCATTGATTGATAAAGCCTGAATGCAATTTTATCATTATAAATCATCTGCTGGAATTTGTTGCCTATAATACCCCAACCATCGTTATTGCACTTTCACCACCATATTACCCTCATGTCACAAGCTGCAGTAATAAATCCTACGATGAAATTTCCGGTGTAATGCACCAGATTTTTTCTGAGGATGAACTGGTATGGGAAGTACTCCTATCGCCCATTCAACCGCTAAAACAGATCACCCTGTACGTCAGGGATTTTGGGGAATGTTTGAAGTCTTCGTAGATACACTGGTTATCTGCACCATGACAGCACTTGTCATCCTGACCAGCGGGATTTGGAAGACCACAGATGTTATCGCAAGTGTAATGACATCAAAGGTATTTTCAGACTTCTACGGTCCTATTGGTGGATATGTAGTAGCTATATCAGTCATGCTCTTTGTAATATCAACCATATATGTAATCCTTTTCTATGGCGAACGTCTGGCAGAATATCTGTTCGGTCATACTTTCTCACTTGTAATGCGCTATGTATATCTTGCCGCATGTTTCGCAGGTGCTGTAGGCGGGCTGAAATTTGTATGGATATTCCTCGACTTGCTGTTTGGGTTATCTGTTATTCCAAATATAATCGGTGTCATCGCACTGTCTGGTGTAGTCGCCGCCCAAACCAAGTAATACTTTACTACTGAAGGCAAGTATTATTTAAAGGACGTAGGTTCCAAAGGACATTATCAGAAGAACATTGATAAAAAGTAGGTTCTAATGGAATGATGGATCTCAGCCAGAGCATCTCGGGCAGGGCATCTCATGCAGAGCATCTCAGACAGAGTCTGAACGCACCATATAATTTCAATCTCTGGGTGCATTCAAGTCCTGGTGCGTTCAGACTCTGGCTGAAATGCGTAGTTGTAAATACTTTCTAATATAAATTGAAAAAGATGGGAATACATTAATTTATGTATCCCCATCTTTTATATTATCCCCATCCTTCGCTGCCAGTAGTTTAGGCGTGAGTTTTTTTCAGCCCTTTTCTGTAAAAAACAAACATAAGCACAGCTGCAATGAAGGCCATCAAAGACCCATAATAGAATGGTATTCTGTTATTCACATTGTCATATAAAAACCCGGCGATCAGGCTGGCAGGAAGGATTGTTACCCCAACCAGACAATTGTAGATTCCAAGGCCAGTTCCCCTTTTATCTTCAGGAATCAAATCTGTCGCCAGTGCCTTCTGAATCCCGTCTGTGGTGGCGCTGTAAAGCCCATAAAGTGCAAAGAGCATTATCAGTATGGTTATACTTTTGGTCCTGCCGAATCCAAAGTAAATAACTGAATAAAGGAGATACCCGAAAATAATCAGTTTTTCTCTGCCAATTTTGTCCGATAGCATCCCTGCGGGTATGGAAAAAAGTACCGAGACAAAATTAAAAAGCATATAAATGATAGGAATAAATGCTGCCTCTACCCCAAGGTCGCTGGACTTAATCAGAAGCAGTGCATCTGTTGAATTTCCTAAAGTGAATACAAAAACAATCCCGAGAAAAGCATAATATTTTTTTGAAAAATCCTTTAATGAAATTTTACCTAGTGGCGCGCATTTCTCGCATTTCACTTCCTTTACAAAGCAGATGATGGAAATCAGCCCAAATATTCCTGGTATGGCAGCGATTAAAAAAACCATCCTGTAATCTCTCGGGAATATCAGTAAAATCGCGGCTGCGAGAAGCGGTCCAATGATTGCGCCACTGTTGTCCATCGCTTTGTGAAAACCAAAGCCCCTTCCTATTTTACCTTCTTCGGAAGAAGCCGCTATCAGGCTATCCCTTGGTGCGGTCCTGATTCCTTTACCAACTCTTTCTGTAAACCTGACTATTAAGACCTGAAAAGGTGTGTTCACGATTGCAAACAAAGGTGAAAGTATTGCCGTGCAGGCATAACCAACAATCATAAATGGCTTGTTTCTTCTGATTTTATCACTCCACCAGCCAGATAATGCTTTGATGACTGATGATGTGCTTTCCGCCACTCCTTCAATCAAAGAGATTTCTGTTTTTGAGGCGCCTAAGGACATGAGAAATAAAGGCATTACTGCATAAATCATTTTTGTCATGGTATCCGTCAAAAAGCTGGTAAGTCCAATGAAAAAAATATTTTTTTCGATGCCGAAAATCTTCTTCTCAGATACATTTTTATTTTTCAATTTTCCTCCTCAGCTAGGGCCTGGTGGCGCACTTTTAAGACGCTTGCCAGTCAGGGCCTGGTTTTCCACCTATTTTCCCAAACAATTCCTAAAAACTTTTGGTGCATCTCAACCGGTCCGCCTCAGCCATGGCTTGAACGCACAATAAAGTTTCAATCTCTGGATGCGCTCAAGCCCTGATGCATTCAAGCCCTGATGCTCTCAAGCCCTGGCTGAGATGCACCTTCTTTAATGTCTGTCTATGTACTCCTGTAATTGTTGATGCCATTCTTCTGTATCATAAATCTGAGCTTCCGTTGTCTCTCTTAAAAGAAGATCCATCAGATGTCTTGGGGTTTTGCCTCCAATGTGCATGGATTTAATGCAGGAAACACAATATACACAAACATCTTCGCAAGGCATTGATTCTGCCCGCTCCTTCATTTTCTCATGAACCGTTTCGACTGAAAAGGTCGGATATAAATCATCTCCACAGCACTTTGAACGTGTCCCGTGAAATTCCGTTTCTACAATCTCAATGTTCATTTTTTCAAGCAGGCTTCGCACCGCCTGATGAACCTGTGGTTTTTCACGGACCGGACAGGCATCATGAACGGATACCTGCAATCCTTCATAGTCTGGAAACTGAAACGAATCCAGCTCATCAATCACTTCCCATAGGGAAATTGTGGTTATTCCTTGATACAAGCTTCTGAAGCGCCTGTCGCAGCCGGCACATACATTGATGATTAATGAACCCTCTTCAATCTGTGGCTCATGGCGGCAGCAAATCTTATGAAGCTCAACTTCTCCATATTTTTCAATACAGTTTTCATTAAGAAATTTTAAAATTTTATTTTCAGTTTCCGGCTTGTAAATACTCAGGGCACAGCCAGGATTAAAATATGTTTTTGTCAAATCAGCACCTCATTTTTATTATTTTTATTTAAATGTTCACTTTTCTTATTTTTATTTAAATGTTCACTTTTCTTGTTTTTATCAAAATAAATTAAACCCACATCACTTTCCACAACAATCACAGTTGGGCTCTTCACCTTTAAGGATGCCAAACATAATCGCTGATGCACAACCGGTCCCTGATTCCACTTCTATGGCCTCAAAAGCACAATTCATGGCGCACGCACCACATTCCATGCAGCTGTCTTTATCAGTAATCTCCGCTTTGCCACTATTCATGGAAAAAACCTCATGTGGGCATACATTCAGGCACATCCCGCATCCCACGCATTTTTCCGTGATTAACTTTAAACTGACGACATTCTTTAAATATTTATGTTTCATCTCCAACCTCCACAAATCAGCACTATGCTGGTAAATCTCCGAAATTACAAAACATCCAGTAATTAGGGGCTGCTGAACAAGCCAAAATTTTCTTAAAGGTTTGTTCAGGACAGATAAAATCTGTAAAAAGCAGGCAAAAAACATGATAAAACCTGCTTTTCAGCCCCTAATTATCGGCGCACTGAACCAAAGGTGAACTTGAATAGTCAAACACCTTTGCATGAAGTGCAAGGCTTTTTATACTATTCTGCGAAAAACCTTGCACTTCATGAATTCAGAAATGGCTGTAAAGGTTGTAACTAAGCCTTTTCTGAATTGTTCAGCAAGCCCTAATTAGCCAATATAAATTAAACTATCATACAATATTACCAGCACACCTGAAACAAAACTGATTATCATTAAAGGAACAGCAAACTTCATCTCCTTTTTAACACCAGACAAAGAGGTATAGGTAGAGCATCCGGTAAAATTCATCGCAAAATAAGCAGAAATCGAAGGCAGTGCCAAATCATATCCCAGCATTCTCAGCAGCCCAAAGTCAGGTTCACCCAGCCAACCATTCAAGGCTGTCATGCTGAATACCCAAATAATCCCCAGTTGCCAGCCTTTCCAGGCGAATGCATTTCCCGGAATCCAAGGTAAAAGTACCGGCACAAGAACGCAGCCAACCAAAATAGCCCCTGAATACCCGTAAAAATCTATTACGCTGAAAGAACCCGGATGAATGAAGTTCAAAATCAACAGAGAACCCAAAATGATGATCCAGGCCTTAAAGGCCCCAACTATTTCTATTGGAGTTAACCGAAGACGTTCATATAATGTAAAGCTGACTTTTCTCATTTCTGCAGTGGCGTTCAGCCCGGCAGTAATAAACTCTTTCAAATCTGAGGCTCTCACCGGCCCATAGACCACTTTGAAACCCGATTTTTTTTGCACTTCGTGGGCGGCAATTCCCGGCGCGCCCAGTTGAGGCAGAATCAGGGTTTTATGAGACACAACTTCAAAAAGATTTACCTCTGCAATGCGTGTTATCAGCTCATCTGTTCCAAATGTTCCTTTGCCGGCAGCACACCAGACATTGATTCCCTTTGTATCAAGTACTAAAATCCATGCATTTATTCCTGCGAGTTCCCTTCTTAGCATATCAAAACTCATTTTATAATTTGCTGTTACCAGAACAGGTGACAATTCATCAGCCTCGCCGACGCGATAAAGCCCAGGATCTATTTTGTAATTCATCCTGTTTATTCCCCAACGTGCTTTCCAGGTGTCCAGGATATCTTTTTCCGTAAGTTTTGCAGGAATTTGTTCCATCTAAATATCTCCGTTCAAGGATTCTTATACTGATTCAATCAATCAATAAATAAATCAATAAATCAATTTATATTTTATATATTGCTTTATATAACAAGTGATATAATGATATTTCATTATATCACTTGTTCCCATCCTTTTTCATCCTTTTCAAAAAATCACTCAGGAAATTTTAAGAAATGGAGAGAGCTGAAGTTAGCCATATTATGCTTCTTTAACCATTCAGCCGACCAGCCTTTTTGCTACCTGTTTCCTACTTTAAGCGTTATCACGTGAAAAAGGATAACTGATTATCCCCCAAGCCATATTCTACTTCATTTCCTCAGCTTTTCTGCTACCTGTTTCATACTTTAAGCGTTATTGCGTGAAAAAAGATAACTAGTTATCCCCAAAGCCATATTATGCTTCTTTAACCATTCAGGCGACCAGCCTTTTTGCTACCTGTTTCCTACTTTAAGCGTTATCACGTGAAAAAGGATAACTGATTATCCCCCAAGCCATATTCTACTTCATTTCCTCAGCTTTTCTGCTACCTGTTTCATACTTTAAGCGTTATTGCGTGAAAAAAGATAACTAGTTATCCCCAAAGCCATATTATGCTTCTTTAACCATTCAGGCGACCAGCCTTTTTGCTACCTGTTTCCTACTTTAAGCGTTATCACGTGAAAAAGGATAACTGATTATCCCCCAAGCCATATTCTACTTCATTTCCTCAGCTTTTCTGCTACCTGTTTCATACTTTAAGCGTTTTTGCGTGAAAAAGTATAACTGATTATCCTATCGGGCGAATATTTCCACCCAAATTTGAAGAATAGTATAATTTTTTTACTATTCTTCTCGATTTCACTTGTTTTCAGGAAAAAAGGTTACCAATTTTCTTTAAATAGTGTTCTCGGGAGATAACCAGTTATCTTTTTCTTTAAAATTGCGTTCTAAAGCGATAACTGGCTACCTCCCAACCTGTTTTCTAACGCCAAAGTGTGTTCGCGATGAAATTGGGCCGTCTCCCAACCTGTTTTCTAACGCCAAAGTGTGTTCGCAATGAAATGGGGCTACCTCCCAACCTGTTTTCTAACGCCAAAGTGTGTTCGCAATGAAATGGGGCTACCTCCCAACCTGTTTTCTAACGCCAAAGTGTGTTCGCAATGAAATGGGACCGTCTCCCAACCTGTTTTCTAACGCCAAAGTGTGTTCGCGATGAAATTGGGCCGTCTCCCAACCTGTTTTCTAACGCCAAAGTGTGTTCGCAATGAAATTGGGCCGTCTCCCAACCTGTTTTCTAACGCCAAAGTGTGTTCGCAATGAAATTGGGCTACCTCCCGACCTGTTTTTTCCAAGCTGGCGGCAGCCAATACCACCATTTTTGTAGCAGAATATTCTGACTATTCCGTAGACGTGCAAATACCGGAATAAACACTTTTGTTTTGTTTGTGAAAGTGTTAACATTGTAATTGTCACTTATAAATAAATATAATGGAGGATTTAAATGTCTAATAATCTATTAAAAGAAAAAGGAAATCAAAAAAAGAAAACAGCACTCTTTGTAATTTTAGCTGTTGTTACAGCAGTTGTGATTTTATTAATGCTTTCACCCAATCAAAATGCAGCCGGTAATTTACTCTCAGAAGAATCGGTAAACGGTCTTGGTACTATATTTGATACCTTGAAATATGAGAAATCCATTGATATTCTGGCTATGCTCCTTCTTGGCTTCGGCTTTTTGATGGTCTTTGTCAGGAAGCACGGATTCAGTTCTATTACAGCAACCTTTCTGGTTGTCAGCGTAGCATTACCGCTGTACATGCTGATTAAAAGTTTTTTAGGAGAGGGATTTGAATCCTCACTGATCAGCATTGACAGTTTTATCCTGGCAGAATTTGCCGCCGCCAGCCTTCTGATTGCCATTGGAGCCCCTCTCGGCAAGCTCAAAATGGATCAGTATATCATTATGGCCGCCCTGTTTATTCCGGCCTACATATTAAATGAATGGCTAATATTAGAAAGCGGTCTTTTCGAAGGATTTATAGATGCAGGAGGTTCTGTTGTAATACATGCATTCGGTGCTTATTTTGGGCTCGGTGTCGTTGCGAATACAATGGGGAAATTTGAAGATGGTCCTGTTTCAGAAAACAATTCACTCAGTAATCAGCTGTGCCTTATTGGAACCATGGTTTTATGGATATTCTGGCCTTCTTTCACCAGTGCGCTGGTAGCTCCTGAGCAGGTTGTACTGACTGCAATCAATACAGTCTTTGCCCTTTGCGGCGCAACGCTGGCAACCTACGTTTTCACTAGGGTAATCAGAGGAAATATCGAAATAGAAGACATAGCAAATGCCAGTTTAGCGGGCGGCGTAGCAATTGGAAGCGTCTGTAATATAACAACACCTGGCGTAGCAATGCTAATTGGTGTTCTGGCAGGAACGCTTAGCACCTTTGGGTACGCTGTGATTGCACCAAAAGTGGAACGGTTAATTAAAGGAACAGACACCTGTGGCGTACATAATTTACATGGTATGCCTGGAATCCTGGGCGGTCTGACCGGTGTTTTCTTTGCAGGTAATATTGGTGTCCAGATAGGCGGCATCCTTATCACGTTGGTTATTGGATTTGGTTTTGGCAAGGTTTCGGGACTGATCATCAGACTGATGGATCAAAAGGAAGTGCCTTTCAGTGATGAAGATGAATTTATTGTAGAAAATGAGCCGGCTTTTAACAGTTTATAAAATGGGTACAATATAGGTGAATTTTATTAAGTGGAATGAAAGGTGGTGCTGGACATGGCAAGAGCGCTTCTTGTTATAGACATGCTGAATGATTTTTTAGAAAAAAATGGCAGCCTTTATATTGGTGAATCAGATCGGGTGATTCAGAATGTGGCATTAAGAATCAAAGAATATCGTTCGGTGGGAAACCCAATAATCTACATTATGGACAACCATGCAGCTCAAGATGCTGAATTCAGAATGTTTCCACCTCACTGCCTTACCGGTGAGCGTGGCGCCGATGTCATTGATGCGCTGGCACCCGAAAAAGGAGATTTCCTGATTTATAAACGACGCTACAGCGGTTTTTTTGGTACTGATCTTGATTTAACCTTGAGAGAACTTGGCGTCACCCAACTGGAACTAGCGGGTGTTTGTACCCAGATTTGCATTCTCTATACCGCTGCTGATGCCCGTATGTTAAATTATGATGTAGAAGTGCGGGAAAATTGCACGGCTTCATTTGATGCCGAAGCCCATGAATTTGCCTTGAAAGAAATGAAAAACACGCTTGGTGTAAGCGTGCGCTAAAAAGTCTGAACCCCGTATTGCGACGTTTAGAAAAAAGAGGATGATATTATTATGAAGTTACTTACAGAACTCATTCTTAGAGTTGTTCTTATTGTCACAATAACTGACGTGATTGAATTTTATATAATACTTAGGAATCAAGTGATAATAACCGTACCACTTGTTATTGGTATCATTGTTGTTACAATAGTGCCTCTAGTTATTAGTATTTGGTTTTCCCTATACAAACGTGGAATAAAATAAACTAATTTAGCAAGTTGGCAGGGCGTCTTTATACGTCTTGTTAAAAGTGCTAAAAATCAACCATAAGTTGTGACAGAGTTTTACTTTATTAACAGATCTTTTCCACAGATCTCCGTGTAGGTAAGTTTACCATCCAGCCGCTCTGACTTCATGAGACTTATCCTTTTAACCTGAGCCGGAAAAAAGTTCATCTTTTTCTGGAATTCACTTATCCCGAGGCCTTCCTTCAGCACAATCTCTCTTCCCAAGGTAATATGCGGGCTGAATGGCCTTTTTTCCAAAGAAAACCCTTCTTTTATAAATGCCTCTGTCAGAGAGTTCTGAAGACGTAAAAGTTCATCTGATTTTTCAATGCCTATCCACCAGATATCCCCTCCTCGTTTTCCAAAGACTCCTGCTTCAGAAAAGTTAATTGAAAACGCTCCGCCGCAGGAGAGATCATTAATTACTTTTATGATGATTTCAATTCGTTCAGAAGGTATTTCTCCAAAAAATGCAAGCGTCAAATGGACATTCTCATCGCGGATAAATTTCCCTTTGACTGAAATGTCCTTCAATATTTCCTTGTTTTCTGCTATAATCGCATTTTCCGTTTTTTCAAAATTAATAGCTAAAAATATTCTCATTTTTCACCTGAATTTTTATTATTTACTGTTTCTACCATTAATAAACGATGACATAATAAACCACATAAACCCAGCTGAAAATACCGTGGATTATTGCCCACAATACGGAATGCCAGCTGGTATAGGAAATCACCATGGCCAGGCATGACCCAAAGGTAATCCCTGTTTTAACTGTTTTCTCTACTGTAATATACTTGTTTGCTACCATCTTCATAAACCTCCTTTTGTTTAATTATCTCCAAATTTTATTTAGCCCTATTATAACACTGCCGCCAATTGCCATCAAGTCATTCGCCGGCATACGCAGACAAGACAATCAAGTCATATGCAGGCAATAAAATCCACTAAAACGGAAACATCAAGAATTCCCGCAATCAATTCCTGCAACTGGCTTCCCCGTCCAAACTGCTCCACCAAGCCCTAGCTGATTTTTTGAATTTTTTCATGCTCATTTTTCTGATTGTCTTATCTTCTATTATTAACACAAAATCCATGCAGTTTACAATGGAATAGAAATCATGCGAAATCATCAGAATCGCACCTTTATAGTTTTCTATGGCTTTTTCCAGTGCTATTTGTGAATAGGTATCCAGATGACTTGTCGGTTCATCGAGCAGCAGCATGTTCGCATTACCTAAAGAGACTTTAGCCAGTTGGAGAATATTTTTTTCTCCGCCGGATAAGACTCCTATCTTTTGATGAATGGCTTCTTTCTCAAACCCATAGCTTGAAATATATGAACCAATCTCTTCAGAGGTTTCTAACCCTGCATCGAAGAACTCTTCAAGTATCGTGTTGGACTCATTCAGCATTTCGCCTTGAAGCTGAGATAGGTAGGCCACTTCAATGTCTTCATTTATCTCAATGGAATCGTGACTGTTTTTATATATTTCTCGGAGCAAAGTCGTTTTACCGGTGCCATTCGGACCGATAAGGGCTACCTTATCAGTAGATTTAATCTCAAAGGTAACATTTTTCAAAAGCAGATCATCAAAGGCGACACTGTAATCATTGACTTTTACAGCTACAGCCTCTTCAATTTCATTATCTGTAACTAAACTGATCTCCGGCTGTTTAATTTCTGCGAATGGCGCCTTAATTCTACGCGCTTCCAGTCTTTCCTGGATTTTAACTCTCGCATTCAGAGATCTCCCTTTTGAAGATTCAGAATTGCTGGTTGCGATTGCTCTGAGCTTGTCGATCAGGTTCTCATTTCTCTCGATTTCATCGGTATCAGCAAGAGCCAGTTCCTGCAGCTCAATTTTACGTTGAAGCAATGCAAAGTTATAATCAATGTATCTTCCATCAAACTCCTGGAGTTCCATGTTTTCAAGATGCACAATCTTATTAAAGCAATGGTTCAGAAGATACCTGTTGTGCGTAATAATCAGCATTATTCCTTTGTGTGAATTAATGAGGTCTTTAAGAGCATTAAGGTTTTCAAAATCCAAAAACACATCCGGTTCGTCCATAATCATTACGTCAGGACTGGGCAGCATTTGCTTAATCACCTGAATCAGTTTGAATTCCCCGCCGCTAAGCTCAGACACCATCAAATCTTTATGCTTGATCAGGTGTGCCAGATTAAGTTTCTTATCAATATTACTTTCAAAATCATCCCCGCCAATTGCATCAAATGCGTCCAAAACCTGCTGGTACTTTTCCAGTAAGGCATCAACATCCGAAGATTCTTCCATTTCAGTACATAGTGAGGTTAATTGCCTTTGCAGCTTAATGAATTCTTCCCCGATATATTCAAAAACGGTAATTTTTTCTGTTTTATCCGGCTGAGAAAACTGACTTACGTACCCGATTCTACAATCAGGTCTGATCTCCAGCTTCCCGTCGAACATGTATCTTTCCGGATCCATAATTACATCTACCAGCGTACTTTTCCCGCTGCCGCTTGCTCCTATAAAGGCGCAATGCTGCCCATCCTCCAATGTAAATGAAATCTTGTTATACAAATCCTTCTGCGGAAATGAGTAGGACAAATTATCAATTTTTATCATTTTAACCTCTATATCACTAAAAAAGAGCCTATAAAAATAAGCTCTTTAACATATTATCTTCCCTGTGCCAATTTTACAATTGATTTTTATCTGGTAAAGCTGTTTTTTAAGTTTACTACTAATAGTATAACATTATTTATGGCTTATTTCAATCATCTATTTCGGATTGAAAATATCAAAGGCTGCCTTCTAATCAGACGTTGAATTTCATGCTGAAAAACGTTTCATATTCTGCGGGCATGTTCTTCAAGTTTTTCGTTTGGCACGCAAATATACCATGCTCCCCGAACACCAGCATTTATTACGTGAACATCCCGAAAAGACTTCTTCATTTCGGTCTTGGCTTTTTTGATGAAGTTGAAGTAATCTCCACCCTCCATCCATTCCATTATGTTCGTCATCACTGACCTTTTCTCATTGTAATCGTAGATAATGACCACATACTTTGTAATACGGCTCATCTCCGCGTACATGATTTTTCTTTCATGCCTTTTCAATCCGTGGGCAACGTAAGACGCCACAGAAACGTCAAAACTTTTTCCTTCAAATGGCAACCTCTCGAGAGCATTTGCCCTCACAAATTCAACTCCCTTATTTTCCGGTTTCTTTGCCCCGATTTTCAGCATTCTTTGAGACGAATCCACACCCGTGACCGAAAGGCCCTTTTGCTTCAGCACAGAACACAGTGCCCCAGTGCCGCAACCAACATCAATTATATTTTTATATTTGGACAAATCTATTCCTTCCTGCAGTATGTCTATGTTTGCAGTATAAATCTTTTTCTGATAATCGTAAAACAGGCCATAAACAGGGGCAATTAAATTAAAAATACCCATTTTCTTTTTCATGTAATTCTCTCCTTTTTTTCACCTTTTAAACAAATGCCAATCTGATTCGATCGGTTATGCAATTATCACAGGAATTTTCTCCAGGGTCAGTCGTAAATCCTCGATGCAGTTTGCTTTTATCTCTGCAAAGTTGTTGCGCCCACGTGCTGTTTCATAAACTTCTGTCACCCCTTCATGAAAAATTTCAGACATGTTTTCATCCATAATGCCTACAACGGCTATTACTGGCACATTGTAAGGTTTGGTCCGACGTGCAATGCCTGCAACCACTTTTCCGGAAAAACTTTGCGAATCCAGACGTCCTTCGCCTGTGAACACTGCGTCGCAACCGTCCAGAAGATTTTCAAATTCCACCAGATCCAGAACTGTATTGATTCCTTGTTTAAGCTGGCCATTAAGAAAGGCTAAAACACCAGCCCCCATGCCACCTGCAGCCCCAGCTCCCTTCATGTTAGCCACCTCAACTCCTGATGCCTTTTCCATTACTGCGGCAAAACTCTTGAGTTCACTGTCCAGCAATTCAACCATTGGCTGGTCAGCTCCCTTCTGAGGAGCAAAAACATATGCCGCACCCTGTTCGCCAAACATCGGATTATCAATATCACAGATCCCCGTAATTTCTAATCCTTTTGTCAACATTTCCGTTTCCGTTTTGTCTATGCTCTTTACTTTTGACAGTGTTCCGCCAACCGGGACAAAGCTTTCTCCATTTGCATTGTAAAATTTTGTTCCCAATGCTGCAGCCATTCCAGCACCCGCATCATTTGTGCAGCTTCCGCCTAATCCGATGATTATTTTTTTACTGCCACGGGCAATCGCGTCCGTAATAAGTTCGCCTACGCCATAAGTAGTTGTATCCATAGGATTCAGTCTGTCCATCACCAAAGGCAGCCCAGCCGATGCAGCCATCTCAATAATTGCCACATCTCTAGCCAAACCGTAGAAACTGTCAATCTCCTCCATATACGGGTTTTTAGTTTTGACAAATATCTTTTCTCCACCCAAAATCTGGAGAAAGCAATCTACTGTGCCTTCCCCGCCATCCGCAACAGGTATGGAGATCACTTCACAATCCGGCCAGTGATTCAGTATAACCTCTTTCATGATAGTTGAAACCTGAATTGAAGTCATGGTTCCCTTAAATGAGTCCGGTATCAAAATACATTTTTTCATAATCAAATCCTTCTCAATTGCACGTGTAATTAGAACGTCCTGTGGGAATATAACCTGATTATACCTTCTTTCTTAATAGTTTTCAATTCTACCTGCGTAAAACAAATTAATTTTACCAGTGCAAAACAAATCTTTATAGTCATAATTAGTTCTGCCTGTCAAACTTGCAAGAACTTCAGCTGGTGCAGCAAATCCTGAAGCATTAATATATTTTTTAAACCCGATTACAGAAAAAAGCTCAAAACATCTTGAATTATCAGTTTTTACCACCAAATTTATGGTAGACTAATAGTTAACAAAAGTAGTAAAAAGAGGTCTTAATTGTGATTAACAAAATTCATTTTAAATCCAAGAATTAAATGCCAAATGCACGTGAAATTTAGCATATAACAGAAAGAACATAGCAATCAAGAGAGGCTTAAGTATGAAAAGGATTATTTTCTTATTAATAATTAGCATTTTTTTATTAACAAGCTGTGGTAATCTTTCGGATATAGATAAAAATAGTATAGAAACCGCTAAGCTTTCAGAGCAAATTGAAAATGATTCGGAAATTACTAATGATGAATTTCCAAATGAAGATTTTCAAAAAAGTATAGACTTAAGCTTAAAACCAAATGAAGCTGGGGAAATAATGATTTTAATGTATCACAATATCGGAAGTGAAGAAAAAGAGTGGGTTAGAACTCCGTTAAATTTTCGAAAGGATATGGAAACTCTTTATGAAAAAGGATATAGACCTATAAGCTTAAGAGATTATGTAAGCGGTAATATCACAACTGAACAGGGATACACTCCAGTAGTTATAACCTTTGATGATGGAAATTTAAATAATTTTGAGTATCTTGAAAGTGGAGATATAAATGGCGAGTCTGCTGTAGGCTTGTTGATTGAATTTAATGAGAAACATAAGGATTTTCCATTAGAAGCAACATTTTTTCTTGATGGAGAACAACCCTTTAGACAAAATAGCCTAATATTAAAAAAGCTCAGTTTTATAATAGACCGTGGGATGGACATTGGTAATCATACTAAAGACCATAATAGCTTTAAAAACGTTTCTGCCCAAGAAATTCAAAAGCAAATAGGAGTGCAAGCGCAATATTTGAATGAAATACTATACGTATATGATTATGAAATAAATACCTTGGCATTACCTTTTGGAGAAAGGCCAAAGGATGATGAGATTGCAAAATATTTGGTTTCAGGAAGATATAACGACGTTAGCTATGAAAACATTGCGATTATGAATGTCGGCTGGAATCCTGGATACTCACCTTACATTAAGAAATTTGATAATACTAGTATACCAAGAATCAGAGCAAGTGAAATGAAGGTTGATAATGTAGGCATGTATAATTATATTGATTATTTCGATAGGAATCCAGACGAAAAATTTATAAGTGATGGTGTGCCTGGAATTATAACGATTCCTGAAGAAAAAGAAGAGTTCCTGAATACTTTAGGCGATAGAGAAATATATAAATATTAACATAATTAGTAGGAAAGGAATGTCATGAAGAGCAAGCTATTGGTAATAATTATTCTAATATTGAGTCTAATGCTGGCAGGTTGTATAAGTCAGCCAGGAAAAGTTCAAGTTATCGAAAAAATTAAGAATGATGAAGGTAATGCAGGAAATCATTTAGACGAAGAAAAAAAAGAAACACCTGAGGAGAGACAAGAATTAGAAAAACAGCGTAAAACCGAATTGGGGGAGTTTTATGTACCACTTCCAAAATTAGGACAAGAATCTGAAATAAATACTGTAAAAGCAAAGGCCTTATACTTAACTGCAAATGTTGCGGGCTTTAAATTTAAGGAAGAGGACATAAATTATTATGCGGAATATATAAAATCCATTAGTGGTGAATCAATTAAACCTGTAGATACAAGTCGTATGTCCGAAATTAATAAATTGGAAAAGGCTTTGGCAATTTGTGAAAGTACAGAGATCAACTCACTTGTTATAGATGTCAAAAACGATGATGGACTTGTTGCCTGGAACAGTGACATAGAAATAGTCAACAAAATAAAATCGAATTGGTCAGCACCTCTTAATAAGTACGAAAGATTAATGGATTATCTGGACGAAAATGAAATCTATACTATTGCAAGAGTAGTAGCATTTAAAGATCCATATTTTGCAGAAATGAAGAATGAGCATGCAATTCAGTTAAAAAAAGGTGGTGTATACAAAGATTGTTCCGGGAAAACGTGGGTAAATCCTTTTGATGAATATGTATGGAAGTATCTGGTCGCTATCTCTAAGGAGGCTGCGCTCAGAGGTTTTGATGAAATTCAATATGATTATGTGCGTTTCCCTGATAGTGCCGCATCTTACAACCCAATTACTGAATTTCCAGGTAGAAATGGAAAAGATAAAGATGAGGGAATAGAAGAATTCCTAAAGTATGCGAAATTAGAACTTGAACCGTATAGTGTTCATGTATCTGCTGATGTCTTTGGAGTTATAACACGTTCATGGAATGATAAACCGGAGGATATTGGTCAGACATGGAGAAAGATGGCTAATGAAGTTGATTATATTTGTCCTATGATTTATCCTAGTCATTATGGACCTGGTATTTATGGTTATAATGTACCTGACCAACAGCCTTATGGTGTTGTTAGATTTGCACTAATTGAAAGTATAGAAAGAAATGCTGCACAAAAGAAACCGGGAATAATCAGGCCCTGGTTCCAAGGCTTTACTGCCCCTTGGATAAAGGGAAATATAAATTATGATGCAAAAGCTATTTCTGATCAAATGGTGGCAAGCATGGAACTGGGAATTGATGAGTATATAATTTGGAATGCTTCAAATAACTATGATCCAATGATCTTTTTCTACCGTGACCGTATGAATGCAAATATAAGGAAAAGCGGAGAAGATATATTATCAAGAACTCCAGATATGACCTTAATCAAGTATTTAGAAGCTGAACAGAGAGAACGCTATAGTCATCTTTATCTTTTAACTCCAATTGATGAAAGAGAAGCGGACTATGATAAATATGCTTTATTACTAAATAAAGAAAAGATAATCCTTAAAAATTATGATATTTTAAATATTAGTAAAAGTGATGATGGAGGTTATATAGCTTTGGTAAACGTTGAATATGTTTCAAACATGGGGTCTGCAAATATGAAGGAAGCAGAGTTTAAAATTATTCTTGAGAACGACGTTTATAAGGTTATTGAACCAAAGCTGGAATGGATAGCAGAATAACAAGAACATAAAAAGCAGTAAAATAATGCCCCACAATGTCAAAGGTTTTGTGGAGCATTTTGTGCGCCGCCAGGCCCTAGCTGATAATCACAGTCCGGCTACTCCCATGCCACTGCACGTCATAGCCAAATGCGTAGAAAATCGCACGCAGTGGAATATAAGTTCTGTCATCCTTTATAATGGCCTTCGTATCCATCGCAACCTTTTGCCCATTTACATTAATCGTGCTGGCCCCTATGGCAACCTTTACAGTAATATCATTTTTGATTACCGTCACCACTCTGCTGTTCGCATCATAGCTTACAACCGCACCGATGGCTTCCATCGGTTTTCTCAATGGAATCAGTGTCCTGTTGTTTGAATCGATGAAAGGAACTCCGTAGCCCTCTTCCTTCAATAAAACCAGCTCTCTGTCATCTAATATAATAGAGATATTCTGTTTTAATTCTTCTTTGGAATAATCCATCATTCTCCACTTAAGGTCATAAATCATGGATACAGCGCTGGTGTCATCATAAGTGTCTTCATTGACATCAAACAGCATCACCCCTCCGGCCTCTCTGAAGGCGATCATCGTCTTTTCACGAAGAGTATTAAGGCCGTTGTAGGTCGATTCAAGGGGCTCCGTCGCAACATAATCCCGATATGCGTTTTCCCTGTCCATTTCCACCAAAAACCTGTACTGCTGCCAGCTTGGCCTTGCGTAAAGGGGCATGCCCAACACAATCTTTTCCGCCGGGACATTCCTGAATTGTTTCCAGTAATTTATGGTTGTTTTTGAATACCACACAGGGCTGTGATTCGGACCTGTCTTTAAATCGTAGCACATCAGGTTGATAAAATCAAAACACGCAATTGTCTTATCCGTAACTCCTGCCAGAGCCTCCCATACATTTTTACCGTCGATGCTCCCAGTGCCAGGCAACGCTGTCGATAGCCCCTTTCCCAATAGCTTCAGCTTTTCCGACAACAGCAGAATGGTTTTTTCATAATCGGCGCTGCTTTCATACCTGGGATACTCCCAGTCCATTTCAACGCCGTCAAACCCGTACTGCTGAACCACAGCTACGATATTATTCACAAAAATAGTTCTGAGGCCGTCATCAGCCCCGATCTTTTCAAATATGTAAAACAGCGGCGATCCATCTTTGTCGAAATACCCGCCTACCGAGACATATACCTTTGTTCCTGCGCTATGGCACGTTTCTATCAGCTTCGTCAATTCTTCCGGCTCCTGAAAGGGCTTACAGGTTCCATCCTCAGTAGGAATCAAAAACCCGTACATGACGTGGGTCAATTTCTCGGCCTGCAGCTTTTCTACCGGCACGTCAAACTGTTCGCCGCAATAATATCCGATCACTTTGAACTCATCCGTACGACTGACCTGAACGCCTGCGTTTTGATCGGCGGCAAAGCAGATTGCGGGCGGCATCACGGCAGCTGCCATTACAATCACAGCTGCAATACAAATCAAAAGCTTACTCTTTTCCCTCAACATCTTTCTGATTTCCCCTTCTTTATGGTAAGGCTTCTAGAAAAAACCAATGGGTATGAAACTTTTACTGTGGAAAACTTTTTAAAACCCATATCCCAATATTCTTTTAAATTGTGGTTTATAATAAAATTAATCCGTATTTAATAAAAATAATGAATTAATACTATACATGATTACACCTAGTAGCATAGTTTTAATTTGTTCCTGCATATATTGAAATCGATCCATTTTCATCATTATGTAAATACGAAGGAATGCAGTCCACTGTCCCAAACCATGTACCGCCAGCTCCGATTGTTGGCCTCCATTCACTGTATAATTCATATTTTTTGAAATCCAAATATTGATCCGAATTCATCGGGGATACCTTCAGATTAGCAATTTTTGAATTCACTGCCCTTGACAGACAATTAGTACCATCAAAAGTTTTAGTCATGGCCATTGCAGTGACGGCTTTTACAGAAGCATTGCTAAAGTCGGTAACCGTTGAAACTTTTCGGATGATTTCTCTTCCATCCAGTTCAATCACCAAATCCACTTGTTTCTCAGTTACTTTTAAGCTATAGAATTTAAGATTGTGAATAGAACCTTGTTCGAGAGAGATATTTTCACCCCATCGCCAGTCATTGCCTTGACGCATAAATACTGTCCATTTATTGTATCCAGGGTGATTAGAATCTTCAATAAACTGAAAACCACCTTCCACATTACCGGCATCATTTTTCCAGTCAAAGCCAAAATACAAATAAGGACAGTCTCCCTTTTCGGCGAGTGTAACCATAGGCAATGTAATGTCTGCCTGCACACCGTCGAAACCTTCAAACTGCAGCTGTTTACGTGAGAATACTCCCGTGGTACCACCATTGATGTTAAATGGCGTGAATTCCATCTTGCTTTTAGATGATGCCGAAACAGTCACAGTTTTACTGTCCCAAAAAACGGAATAACCATAAGCTTCCATAATAGCCCGAAGAGGCAGATAAGTACGCCCATCTTTTATGATTGAAACAGTATCCGTTAGAACCATCATTTGGTTTATACGAATCTCATTTTTGCCTATGGGGACATCAACCTCAATATCCCCTTTGCGTGTTTCTACTGTCTGTGTCTGTTGATTCCAGTACACATCACAATCTATTGAATTTAAACTTACACGGAGAGGCATCATAGTACGTCCTATATTATTTATATAAGGAAATCCTGTGGACTCATTGAACACAATCACTTTACCATCCACAGTAAATGTAGGCATAGTATTAGAAGCTTCTGATATTATAACGGTAGTAGATATAAGCATACTGATTAAAATAAGTGATATTATTTTTGATACCAGTGGCAAAAATCCCTTTTGCAAAGTATCTAAATCCTTTATTATTGACTCAACACTTGACATACCAATACCTCCAAACTTCTTTATATGCCGAGATTATATCATAATGTGAAGAGCATATCAAATTTCGACATTAGCCTTGCACAGAACCTTTTTATTAAAAGCACAAAAATATTAAGTCAAACTCCATTTTACAAGAAATTTCAAGAAGTTCCCAACATATCAAAAACTACAAGCGAAAACTCATCTGAACTAATTTACTAAGGTGAACTCATATCGCTCATTCCACATATTCTCTTTTATCGATAGAGTCTTAGCCATTCCATCAATGCTATATTCGAAGTTGGCTGGTATAGAAAGCTGAATGGCATATTTGCCGGGTGAAACCAGATTCCCGTTCAAATCCTTGAAATCCCATGCGGGTAATGTCAGCTGAGAGCCTGTGCCGGCAGGAAACGCAAGAGAGCCTCCGTCAAATTCTGAGACGTTATAACTGCAAATCAGCTGATCTTTACCATTTTCAACCTTGTAAATAATGTATGTTAATTTCATAGAGCTTAATTTGAGTGGTTTATCTGCAGCATTCAAAACACTGATGCTGTCTGCTTCATAATAACCTTTTCCAATGCTGATAGACTGATCCGCCGGTTTGCCTGCAAATCTCAAGGCTAGCTCTGAGGTAGGTCCTGCAATCATTCCCTTGGCGAAAGGTGATGGAGTATCCCAGCCTTTTACTGTAACAGGATAACTTGCAACATCGTCAACTTCCATGTAAGCTGTAAAGTCTCTCGTTTTCCCCTCCTGTAAGGGCTGAGTAAGTACATTGCTAATCACACACTGATTTGCAAAAGAAACAGTCTTTCCGGAGACGCTCTTATTAATCTTTATCAAGCCAGTCACTTTAATATTTCCATCGGCGAGCTTAATTTTATTAGTAATGTAAAGACTTACATAACCGTCTTTATCTTGAGCGGATACAGGCACGCTTTTAAGTTCATATATATCTATTTTATTTATATTTCCGTTCGTGGCAGATGCCGACTCGAAATTAACGTATCTCCCCATCGCTTCGGAAAATGCGCGAAGCGGTACATAAACCCTGTTGTTATAATTAATGAATGGGTTGCCGGTGGAATCAAAATTGGTCGTTAGACCATCTTCATGAATTGTAATTTTACTCGGAAACAGATAAGCGCTTATCTGGTTGGATGCATAAACCCCTGCTGGAACGGCAAGTAAAACACCACATAGAAATCCCACTATAAATTTTTTCATCGCAAAATCCCCTTTTTCTATTTTTGTTTAATTGTAAAAGAAAGGTATTCCTTTGGCAAGTAAATATAGGATATTTAATCAGAACGTAATATTGCAAAGTGGAGTTTATTTTGTACTGTTTTAAAAAAGGTTTATGTTATTGAACTTTGTATTATATTCTTTACCATCAGGGGGCAATTCGCGGGGTAAATATGCATTCTCGTATGATTATTCGCGGGGTAAATATGCATTCTCGTATGATTATTCGCGGGGTAAATATGCATTCTCGTATGATTATTCGCGGGGTAAATATGCATTTGCTTGACTGTTAAAATAACCCCATAAATCGAAAGGGAGGAATTCTTATGTTACAAAGAAAAATTTTGAAGGAATTAAATCAGTGGAAAACCCGAGAAGACAAACTTTGTTTACTCGTGAAAGGTGCCCGGCAGG
>Ga0209386_1000397_pt1 | contig 22008 bp, 16 predicted proteins | sample NGEPertwo_FD_184510 | JGI IMG/M metagenome (GOLD analysis project Ga0209386, IMG submission 184510) | Arctic peat soil microbial communities from the Barrow Environmental Observatory site, Barrow, Alaska, USA - NGEE Permafrost154B-two... | ecosystem: Environmental > Terrestrial > Soil > Wetlands...
GTGATAAAGGCCATTGGAATGGATTGCCGGGTCAAGCCCGGCAATGACGAAACATAGGGGGTCATCACGACTGACTTCTTAAGTCTTGTGGCGGGCAAGCACGCCCTTGACCGCCGTGACGAGGTCGCCCTCGGGCACGGCGAACTGCGCTTGCGCCTGCTGCTTCAGATACTCCTCGCGATCCTCGATCGAGGTGAGCGTGGCGCCGAGGATGAGGTCCTTGATCTGCACCTCGCCCTTGGCCTTCTCGTCGCCGCCTTGGATGACGGCGCAGGGGCCGCCGCGGCGGTCGGCATATTTCATCTGCGCCTTCATACCCGAGGAGCCGAGATAGAGCTCGGCGCGGATGCCTGCCGCGCGCAGCTCTTGCGCCATGCGCTGATAGTCGGCCATGCGGTCCTTGTCGAACACCAGCACGACGACCGGGCCTTGCACCTCATCGCCTTTGTATTTGCCGAGAAGCTGCAGGCCGAACAGGAGCCGCGACACGCCGACGGAGATTCCGGTGGCAGGGACCTTCTCGCCGGTGAAGCGCTCCACGAGACCGTCATAGCGGCCGCCGCTGACCACCGAGCCCAGTCTGATGGCTTGCCCGCGCTTGTCCTTGATGGGTGCGGTCAGCTCCGCCTCGAACACCGGGCCGGTGTAATACTCAAGACCGCGCACGACCGAGGGATCGACCACGATGCGGTCGGATGCGAACCCGGCGGCCGTCAAGAGGTCATGCATGGCGGCAACCTCGCCGACCCCCTCCTCGCCAACCGCAGAGCCTTCGACCAGCCTGTTCAGGTCCGCAAGCGTTTGATCGCGATCGCCGCCGGACGCCTCAACGAACGAGACAATCGCGTCGATCTGTGTGGCTGCGAGGCCTGCGCCCTTGGTGAAGTCGCCGGACTCGTCCTTGCGTCCCTCGCCGAGAAGGGCGCGGACGCCGTCAATCCCTAAGCGGTCGAGCTTGTCGATGGCACGCAGGACCGTGAGATGCTTGGTCGCGTCGCCTGCTGTCAGCCCGGCGCGCTCAAGTACCCCATCTAGAATCTTGCGGCTGCCGATCTTCACCACATACTGCCCGCGCGGGATGCCGAGCGCTTCCAGCGTATCGGCGGCGAGCATGCACAGCTCGGCGTCGGCGGCGATGGACGACGCGCCGACCGTGTCGGCGTCGAACTGCATGAACTGGCGGAAGCGGCCCGGGCCCGGCTTCTCGTTGCGCCAGACGGGCCCGACCTGGTAGCGGCGGAAGGGCTTCGGGATACCCTGATAGTTCTCAGCCACATAGCGGGCGAGCGGCGCCGTCAGGTCGTAGCGCAGCGACAGCCACTGCTCGTCGTCGTCCTGGAAGGAGAACACGCCCTCGTTGGGGCGGTCCTGGTCGGGCAGAAACTTGCCGAGCGCATCGGTGTATTCGATGGCCGGCGTATCCAAGGGCTCAAAGCCGTAAAGCTCGAAAACACCCTTGATGGTGCCGAGCATCGCTTCCGTCGCGCGGATCTCCTGCGCGGAAATGTCCTGCAAACCCTTCGGCAGGCGGGCCTCTGGGCGCGGGCTTGCGTCTTTTTTGGTCATGGGAGGATGCGGCTGATTTGAAAGGGGCTCCAGCCGCCGCGTTCTAGCCCATCGATCCCCGACCAGCAAGCAAGGCTGTCGTTCAGTCGGCCAGCGCGCGTTCCTTGGCGGTAGCTTTGGCCATCTCCACCAGGGCCTCGATGGGATGGGCCGCGTCCTTCATCTTGATGAGAGCCGGCGGACAAGGACCGCCCGTGGCCCAGTCGAGCAGCTCGACGGTATGAACCAAGGGGACGGACGTGCCCGACTTGAGCTGGGCCATGCAGCCGATATTGCCGGTGACGATGACGTCGGGCTCGATGCTCTCGATATTCTTCAGCTTGCGCTCGCGCAGCTGGCCGGACAGCTCCGGCTCAAGAATATTGTAGGTGCCGGCGGAGCCGCAGCACAAATGTCCCTCGGGAATGTCGACCAGGGTGTAGCCGGCCTGCTCGAGCAGCGCCCGCGGCAAGGCGTCGAGACGCTGGCCATGCTGGAGCGAGCACGCGCCGTGATAGGCCACCTTGAGGCCGGTCCACATCACGGGCGGATTGAGGCCGATCTGGTCGAGGAACTCGGTGATGTCGCGGGCCAGACCCGAGACATATTCCGCCCGTTCGGCATAGCCGCGGTCGCGGGCAAGCAAATTGCCGTAGTCCTTGACCATGGTGCCGCAGCCGCCGGCGGTGAGGACGATCGCATCGAGCAGGCGTTCGCGCATGGACGCAGTCCACGCATCGATGTTGTGACGCGCCGCGGCGCGGGCTTCCTCCTCGCGGCCGAGATGATGGACGAGCGCCCCGCAACAGGCCTCATCCTTGACCACCATGACATCCACGCCGTGCCGACGGAGCAGGCGGATCGTAGCAAGATTGATCTGGGGGGCCAGCACCTCCTGCACGCAGCCGAGCATCAAGGCCACACGCTTGGCCTGGGGCGCGGCAGGATTGTAAGCCGATTTCGGCTTTAGGATTTTCAGCTTCAACGCGCCAGGCGGCACGAGCGCGATGGCGGCGGCAATCCGGTGAAACCCCATCTTGGCGATCATGTTGCGGAACGGCTTGGCGAACCAGCCCAGCACCAACATGAGCTTGAATCGGTTAGGGTTCGGCAGCATCCGGCTCAAGAACCAGCGGGTGGCGCGCTGCTGGGCGGAGCGGTGCCCGCGCTGCTCGATGCGGTCGCGGGCGAGATCGACGAGGTGCATATAGTCGACGCCGCTCGGGCAGGTCGTCATGCAGCCGAGGCACGAGAGGCAGCGGTCTATATGGTAGACCGTCGACGGGGCGACCTCGCGGCTCTCGAACATCTGCTTCATCAGATAGATGCGCCCGCGCGGACTGTCGCGCTCGTCGCCGGTCAGCACATAGGTCGGGCAGGTGGCGGTGCACAGCCCGCAATGGACGCAGCGGCGCAAGATCTCGTCGGCGCGCGCAATGGACGGGTCGCCGAGTTGAAGGGCGTTGAAATGAGTCTGCATGGCCTCGCGCCTACTCCTGATACATCCGGCCCGGATTGAAGATCCCGAGCGGATCGAACGCGTGCTTGAGTTTGGCCGAAAGCGCCGCGAGCGGCGGATCGAGCGGCTGGAACACGTCGATGCCGGCCCGCATGGCGTCGTCGGCGCGGATCAACGTGGCATGCCCGCCGAATTCGGCGAGGGTGCGGCGGATATCGACGGACCCGCCGTCGGTGAGCGGCGGCGTCTCGATCCAGACCAATCCGCCCGACCAGTCATAGGCGGCCCGGATCTCGAACTTGCGCGACAGATTGCCGACGAGCTTCGCCGCGCAGGAGGGGGTCGTGGACACCCGCCAGAGCGGGTTTGGCTTGCCCTGGAACATCTTGAGGGTACGGACCTCGTTCCAGAACACCTTGCTCCGCTCCGTGTCGAGCTCCAGCGCCGGGCCATAAGCCAGCAGCGCCTGCTTGAGGCTGTTCGCACGGTAGCGCGCCGACGAGGGGAAGTTCTCGACCCTGAGGGCGGTGACGGAGGCCTCGGCGCCGGCGATCTCCTCGTCGGAGAACTGCTCGGCCAGAGCCGCATGCATGTGCAGGGTGCCGGACACGTCGTAAGGCGTGCCCATGGCAATGCACAAGGCCTCAATCGCGGTCTGATCGGTCAGGCCGAAGCAGATGACGGTACGAACCTCGCGCTGGGCGGGCAGTACCTTCAGCGAGACCTCGGTCATGATGGCAAGCGTGCCCCAGGAGCCGGCGAGCGTCCGGCCGAGATCGTAGCCGGTTACGTTTTTCATCACCCTGCCGCCGGACTTGATCTTCTCACCGCGCCCATTGATGGCCTTGATACCCAGCACATGGTCGCGGGCCGCGCCTTTGAGAATGCGCCGGCTGCCCGAGAGATTGGCACCGATGACCCCGCCGATCGTAGCCTCACCCGGCCCATAGCCGAGGACCGGACCCAGATCGACCGGCTCGAAGGGAAGTTCCTGCTCGCTCTCGGCGAGCAGCGCCTCGATCTCGGCGATGGGCGTCCCTGCCTTGGCCACGAGCACGAGCTCGGTCGGCTCGTAGAGAGACACGCCGACCATGTTCTCGGTCGAGACCACGGCGCCGGACCCCACCGGGCGCCCGACCTCGCGCTTGGTGCCGCGGCCCATGACCTCGAGCGGCGTGCGCGTATCCAGTGCCTCGGCGACGAGGTCGACAAGCTCGTCCTCCGTCTCGGGCGCATGAAAGCCAAGGCGCATGTGAACGGTCATGGGACGTCGTGTCCTTCCACCAGCTCGGGCTCCAGCGCCTCGAGCTGATGCAGTTCAAGGCCGCGCAGCTTACGGGCGCCGCGCCCCTCGATCGGGAACACCTTGCCGGGATTGAGCAACCATGACGGGTCGAGCGCCTCCTTGATGCGGACCTGCTGATCGATGTCCTCATCGGTATATTGCTCGTACATCAGTTCGCGCTTCTCGATGCCGACGCCATGTTCGCCGGTCAGGCAGCCGCCGAGCGCGATGCAAAGCTTCAAGATCTCCTCGCCGCAAAGCTCAACCCGTTCGAGCTGAACGGAATCATTGGCGTTGTAGAGAATGAGCGGGTGGAGATTGCCGTCGCCGGCGTGAAAGATGTTGGCGACGTCGAAGCGATATTTGCGGCAGATCCAGCCGATCTCGTCGAGCGCCTTCGGTAGCTTGGACAGCGGGATAACCCCGTCCATGCAGTAATAGTCGGATAGCTGACCGATGGCGCCGAACGCCGCCTTGCGGCCCTTCCAGATCAGCGCGGCCTCCTCCGGACTCTGGCTCCGGCGCGTGACGCTCGGGAAAAAGTCCCGGGCGATGTCCTCGACCTTTTCCAGCAGATACTCGATCTCGTCCTGCGACCCTTCCACCTCGACGATGAGCAGCGCCTCCACATCGAGGGGATAGCCTGCATTGGCGAAGTGCTCGCAGACATGGATCGCCGGGCGGTCCATGAACTCGATCGCCACGGGCACGATGCCGCCGGCGATGATGGCGGCGACGCAGGACGCGGCCGACTCGGTGGAGTCGAACCCAAGCAGCATCGGGCGCGCGCCCTCCGGCTTCTTCAGCAAACGCACCGTGGCCTCGGTTACGACACCGAGCTGGCCTTCGGAGCCGGTGATCAGAGGGAGAAAGTTGTAGCCCGGCGCATCGAGATAGGAACCGCCGATGTCGATGATCTCGCCGTCCATCATCACCATGCGGACGCCGAGCAGGTTGTTCACGGTCACGCCGTATTTGAGGCAGTGGGCGCCGCCGGAATTGGTGGCGATGTTGCCGCCTATGGTGCAGGCGATCTGACTCGACGGGTCGGGGGCGTAGAAGAAGCCCTGCGCCGCGGCAGCCTCGGTGATGGCGATGTTGGTGAGGCCGGCCTCAACCCGCGCCACGCGATTTTCGGTATCGACCTCGAGGACTTTGCTCATGCGCGACAGGCAGAGCACGATCGCGTCCTCAAGCGGCAACGCGCCGCCGCACAGGGAGGTGCCCGCGCCGCGCGGCACCACCTTGACGTGGTTGTCATGGCAGAAGCGCAAGATCGCACTCACCTCTTCGGTGGTCCTCGGAAGCACCACGGCGAGCGGCACACAACGATAGGCGGTGAGCGCGTCGGTCTCGAAGGCGCGGCGGCCTTCCAAGTCGGCAATCAGAACCGCTTCGGGGACGAGCCGCTTGAGTTGCTTTACGATGTCGTTCCGGCGCGCCAAGACGGCGCGATCCGGATCGGGAAGCGTCAATGTCGACATCTAAGGGCTCCGGGCCGTCCGAGTGGCATTAGCGGGACATGGCTCCTGTTAGTCTTTCGCATGGGCGCGGGAGCCACGCAATACGCCCGCTACGGCGTCTCAAAATGGCTCATCGCGCAACGCCTCCGCCCCCATGGCCACAATGTCGCGCACGCCGGCATTGAGAGCGGCGGGGGGCCTGATAAAGTCGCTCCCGCCTAGCTGGGCAATGCCGGGACGGCGCTGAAGATGGCCGCCCGCACAGTCTTATCAAGGAGGACAGCGATGAGGAAACATGCACTCTCTTGGCGCTCGGGAGCCGCACTCTTGGGCCTTGGCGCCGTGATGCTCGCCGCAGTGGCGGCGCCCGCGTCCGCAGCGGGCGACGCTGAGAAGGGCAAGGCGGTGTTCGCCGCCAATTGCGGGATCTGCCATCAGGTGGGCCCGGGCGCTCAGAATCTGGTGGGGCCGGAACTCAACGGCATCGACGGGCGCAAAGCCGCGAGCGTCGCCGACTACGCCAACTATTCCGCGGGCATGAAGAAGCTTGGCGACGAAGGCTTCATTTGGACCGAGGCCAATATCGACAAATGGATCGCCGATCCAAAGGCGATGCTTCCCACCTCCGTCATGGCCCTGGCCTTTCCAGGCCTCAAGGACGCCGATCAGCGCGCCGACGTCATCGCCTATTTGAAGACGCAGCAATAACCGTCAGGGCGCGGCTTGAGGCGAGGGCTCGGACGCGGCCGCCGTTCCTGGCGCGTCCGGCGCCTTGTCTGGCCCCTTGTCTGGCCCCTTGGCCTGGACGGCCTTGCTGTCCTTGGCCTGGAAGGCCGCGATGTCTTCGAGGACCTGCTGGAACAGGTAATCGCGGATGCCCTCTTCCCGGGCGATCTCCGCCCAAGACCCGCGCAACGCCTCAAGCACGCCGTCGGGCCAGGGGAGGATGCGGACGCTGTCCTTCGCGGACAGGCTGGAAAGTGCGGCGGCCTGCAGGCTGGCGCTCTCACTGAGCGTCGATTGCAGCACATCGCTGCACGCCGCCTCGATCAGGTCCTGACGGTCTTGGCCCAGACCATTCCAGCGGTCCTTGTTGATCAGAAGCTCGAGCACGGTCTCGCGCTGATGCCAGCCGGGCATATAGATCAGCTTGACCGCGTCTTGCAGGCCTTGCGCGCGATCGACGGCGGGCGTGTAGAGTTCGGCGGCGTCGATCTCTCCGGTTTCGAAGGCCTTGGCCACGCCGCCGCCCGGTATCAGAACAGGGATCGTGCCCTGCCGCGACATGACGCGGGCGCCGAGCCCGAAGATTCGCATCCGCAGGCCCGCGAGATCCTTCTTGCTGCCGATCTCCTTGGCGAACCAGCCGCCCGTCTCGGCCCCACCAAAAGCACATGGGATCACATGCACTTTGAGGCCCGCCTGGTCGTACACCTGCTGGTAGAGCGACCGGCCGTGCCCGTGGTCGAACCACGCCAGATAGGTTTTCGCATCGGGACCGAAGGGAAATCCGGCGAACAGGGTCGCGGCGGGGACCTTCGCGGCCCAGAAGCCAGCCGTGGCAAAGCCGGCATCGACCCTGCCATCGGAGACCTTGTCGAGGATCTCCTGGGGCTGGGTGCCGTCGCCAGGCTGCTTCAGGTCGAACATGAGGGTTCCGCCCGAACGCTCCTTGACGGCCCTGGCAAACGTCACGGCGGGCCGCCCCAGCCCGGGCAAGTGCGTGCCGTAGGCGACGGGCATCACAAGGCTGATCGTCTCGCGCTCCGCCGCTATCGCCTCAACGGGCGGGAGCAGCATAAGCGCGACGATCGCCAAGGCTTTCGCCGCTGTTGTCACCGGATTGTCCATTTCCCTCGTCGTGCTGACAGTGCTACATCCCGGCTTCATTCTCCGGCGATCGCGCAGAGCTTGACCGGAAGACCATGAGACCTCAAGCCCAGGCGGGAAAAGCCTAAGTTTTAAGGCTCCGCCCCCTTGCTTCCGTTTGCCAAAGGCTTCGGTTATGGTTCAGCGCACTCTCCCTATGTGCATGATCTTCTTGGGTTGGGCTTAGGTCCGGTGCGGAGTCGGCCGTCATGTCGCTAGCCGTTTGGCTGATCAAGTGTCCTCGCTGGTTCAAGCGGACGCTTTTGATCGTGAACGACTTCGTGATGCTCACCATCGCGTTGTGGACGGCCTATACCCTGCGCCTGAGCCAGGTCTACGTGCCGGAGTCTCTAGAACTCGTCCTGCTCTTGGTGGCGGGGCCGGTAGTCGGCGTCTTCGTCTTCTATTGGCGCGGGCTCTACAAGCTGGTCACTCGCTTCATCGGGCCGGAGGGCACGACGCGCATCTACATGGCGGTCATTTTTGCCGCGGTGTTGTGGGCGCTGGTGGTGCTGATGAGCGGCGTGCAAGGGCAGCCGCGCTCGGTGGTGGTAATCTACGCCCTGACCGCCGCGCTGCTCATTCGCCTCAGCCGGCAGTGGGCCGGCGCTATGCTCCTCAGATCCGCCCCGCAACATAGGCCTGTGAGCTTCGACGAGCGGAAGAACGTCATCATATACGGCGCCGGCACGATCGGCATCCAGCTCCTGCGCGCGCTGAACGAGACAGGCTCGTATCGCACCGTCGCCTTCATCGATGCCAACCCATCGCTCGCCGGCCAGGTGGTGCACGGGGTCAAGGTCGTGCGGCCGGAGAAGATCGGCAAGGTCATCGCCGACGAGAACGTGAAGGAGGTGCTGCTGGCCACGCCGTCGGCACTTCGCGGCGAGCGCCGCGTGGCGCTTAAGGTGCTTGAAGACTTTCCCGTCGTGGTGAAGACGCTCCCGGCGCTCGAGGAGATTGCTTCAGGCCATGTCGAGGTGAGCGACCTGCGCCCGATCGACGTGGAGGACTTGCTGGGACGCGATCCGGTCACACCCGATCTCGAGCTGTTGACCGCCCAGGTCCATGGCAAGGTGGTGATGATCACCGGCGCCGGCGGCTCGATCGGGTCGGAGCTGACGCGCCAGCTCTTGCGGCTCGGGCCGAAGACGCTCGTTCTGTTCGACGTCTCGGAGGCCGCGCTCTACGAGATTTCACTGGAGATCGAAGAGCTGCAACGGCGGCTGCACTTGGAGGCCGAGGACAGCCGGCCGGGCGAGACCACCGTCGTTCAGGTGCTCGGCACCGTGCTCGACCGCAAGCTCGTCGACCGCACCATCGCGGCGCAACACGTCGAGGTGATCTATCACGCCGCCGCCTACAAGCATGTGCCCATCGTCGAGGTGAACCCGTTCGTCGGCTTGCAGAACAACACGTTCGGCACGCTGGTGGTGGCCGAGGCCGCCAAGGAGCACGGGGTGGAGCGCTTCGTGCTGGTGTCGAGCGACAAGGCGGTACGCCCGACCAATATCATGGGCGCCAGCAAGCGCCTCGCCGAGCTGATCCTGCAATCGCTCGCGCAAGATTGCACGTCCACGATTTTCACCATGGTGCGCTTCGGCAATGTGCTCGATTCGTCGGGCTCGGTGGTCAGGCTGTTCCGCAGCCAGATCAAGGCCGGCGGCCCGGTGACCGTCACCCATCCCGACGTCGTCCGCTATTTCATGTCCATGCCGGAAGCCGCCCAACTTGTGATCCAGGCGGGCGCCATGGCGACTGGCGGCGAGGTCTTCGTGCTCGAGATGGGGGCGCCGGTGAAGATCGACGATCTCGCCCGCACCATGATCCGCCTATCAGGCCTCGAGGTCAGCGACGAGAACCATCCTGATGGCGACATCGCCGTGGAATATGTGGGCTTGCGGCGCGGCGAGAAGCTCTACGAGGAGCTCCTGATCGGCGAGAACACGACCAGTACCAACCATCCGCGCATCTTCAAGAACTCGGAGCCGATCTTGGCTTACGAGGACCTCGTCGCGGCGCTGGAGCGCCTCGAAGACGCGATCCAGAGGGTCGACGAGAGCGAGCTTCAGGAAACGCTTCACGCCACCGTCGAAGGCTATATGCCGTCGAGCGCCGTCCACACGGTCGCGGCCAAGGACGAATGGCAACCGACCTCGCGCACACTGCACTAAGGCGATGTCGCAAGCCGCGCTCGTATCTTGGGCCGCCGTGGTGGCAGGTAGCGCAGGGCTCAGTGCCGGACTGATCCTCGTGCTGAAGCCGCTGCTTGTCCGCTACGTGCTCGCCCACCCCAACGACCGCTCATCGCACGCGGCGGCGACGCCGCAAGGCGCCGGGCTCGCCGTCATGGCATCGCTGCTCATTGTCAGCATCGCGGCGCTGTTGGTTGGAGTGACGGCACCGCCGCCGAGCCTCGTTCCGGTGCTTGCCGGCGCCGCCCTGCTGACCGTGATCGGCGCCGTCGACGACGCCCATGCGCTGCCGGTGGCCTGGCGGCTCGTCGGTGAGGCGATGATCGCGGCCGCCATCGTGCTGACGCTCCCTCAGGAATTACGCCTGCTGCCCGAACTCCTGCCGCTCATGGTGGAGCGGATCCTGATGGTAGTCGGCGTGATCTGGTTCGTGAACGCCATCAATTTCCTCGACGGGCTCGATTGGATGACGGTGGCACAGGTGGTGCCGATAACGCTCGGCGTGGCGATCCTGCAAGGGCTTGGCGTCGTGCCCCCAAATGTCGGGCTTCTGGCGCTGGCGCTGCTCGGCGCCACGCTTGGCTTCGCCGTGTTCAACAAGCACCCGGCGCAGATCTTCCTCGGCGACGCCGGCAGCCTGCCGATCGGCCTCTGCCTCGCCTACATGCTGATCTATGTGGCGGAAGCCCATCTCGTCTCGGGCCTGCTGCTCGCGCTCTACAGTCTCACCGATGCGACGGCGACGCTTCTCCGCCGGGCGGTCAATGGGGAACAGATCTTGTCAGCCCACAGGACGCATTTCTACCAGCGGGCCGCGGTGCAAGGTGTGAGCGTCCCGCAAGTCACGGCGCGGGTCTTCGGGCTCGGTCTGGTGCTCATGGGCCTCGCCATCGCCGCGGCGCTGACCCACTCGCTAGCACCCGACATCGTCCTGTTTGGTCTCGGCGCCGCCGCCACCGGCTTCGTGCTGTTCAACTTCACGCGGGGACGCTGAGTGACCCGGCGCGTCCTCGTCACCGGCGCCTCGGGCTTCATCGGCAAGCGGCTCATCGCCGCGCTTGCCAAGCAGGGCTTCGCGGTTCGGGCCGCGGCCCGCGACCCAGCTTCAATCATTGCGGCAGGCGAGTTTGAGCGCGTGGCCATGCCCGACCTGGCGCGCCCCGCCGACTGGTCCACGCTGCTTGCGGGCGCTACTTATGTGGTCCACCTCGCCGGCATTGCGCACGGCCCCGGAACGGTCCCTGACGATCTATATAGCCGCATCAATGCCGAGGCCGTCGGTGAGCTCGCGGCACAGGCAAAGGACAAGGTCGAGCGCGTCGTCTTCATCTCCTCGGTGCGCGCGCAAGCGGGGCTTTCGGCGGCGGCCGCCCTTACCGAGCAGGACGCGCCCGCACCTACGGACGCCTATGGCCGTTCCAAGCTCGACGCCGAGCGCCTCCTTGCGATGAGCGGCGTCGGCTACACGGTGCTTCGCCCGGCGGTCGTCTATGGCAAAGGGGTCAAAGGCAATATCGCGGCGCTCGCCACGCTGGCCAAGACACCCATGCCGCTTCCCTTCGGCAGCCTCGATAATCGCCGCTCGCTTCTGGCGCTCGACAATCTCGCCTCGGCGGTCTCTCACGTGCTCGAAACGGACGCGGCCGCCAACGAAACGTTCCTCGTCGCCGATGCCGAGCCGATCAGCGTCGCCGATCTCGTCGGCGCCATGCGTGAGGGGTTGGGCCGGGCCCCTCACCTGGTGAAAATCCCGGGTGGGGCCGTGAAGCGGATGATGAAGTCGTTCGGCAAAGAGGCCGACTGGGAGCGCGTGTCGGGCGAATTCGTGGTCGATGTGTCGAAGCTGATGAAGAGCGGCTGGCGGCCAAGCGTCGAAACTCACGCCGGCATCGTCAGCATGATGCGCGCCGAGAACGGGCCCGGCGCCTAGCGCCCAACTAGCCGATCGAAAAGGGCCACCGTCTGGCGGCCGATGGCGTCGGCGGAGAATTCCGTCTCGACCAGGTGACGCGCCGCCTTGCCGAATCTCTCCCGCATTGCTGCATCCTCCGCCAGGCGCGCCATGGCGTCGGCCAACGCTGCGGGGTCGTCAACCGGCACGGTGAGCGCCGTTACGCCGTCGATGGCGATCTCGCGGCAGCCGGGCACGTCGGTCGCCACCATGGCGCGCCCGCAGGCGGCCGCCTCCAGCAGGCTCTTCGGCAGCCCTTCGCCGCCACGCGACGGCTGGACGGCAAAATGCGCCTGGCGCCACACGTCCCGAATGTCGGCGACATGGCCGAGCCACTGGATGCCGTAGGCGCTGGCGAACTCGCGGAGTTGCTCCGGCGCGAGCGAGCCGGGATTCTCTCGATCGCAGTCACCCGCCAGCAGCAGGCGCAGCTTGACGCCGCGGGACGTCAAGAGCTTGAAGGCATCGATCAACGTCATGACACCTTTCTGCCTCAGCATGCGCCCGACATAGGCGGCGGTTACCGGCGGCGGAGGCTCGGGCAGGATTTGAAGCGTGTTGATGTCGACGCCAGAGCCGGGAATCACCGCGATGGTATTGGCGGGAACGCCGAGATCGACCAGGAAGCGGCGGTCGTCAGGGTTCTGCACGACGGTGCAGCTTCGCGCGCGCTTGAGGAGATACCGGAGGGCAAATTCCACGACTTTGCGCGTGAGCCTGCCCGATCCCCCATTGTCAACGAACACGGCGCCCAGACCGGTCAGGCTGTTGACGACGGCGGTGCCGTTGCGGCCGAGGCTCGCCACGGTCCCGATCAGAACCGGCTTCAGGGCGACGTTGTGAACGATGTCGGGGTTCACGCTTCGGAACAGTCGCCTGAGCTCCAAGGTCGCCGAAAAGCTGCCGAGGGGCGAGATACTGCCGCGGCTCCAGGAGAGGCCGTGCGGCACGAAGCCTTCCTTGTCGATGGCGGCGCGCCCGTCTTTGATTCGGGCCGCGACGTGCACCTCGTAGCCCGCCGCCTTGGCCGCCCGGGCCATGGGCAGCCGATGCGACAGGAAATACCAGTCTTCGGTGACGACGTAGAGAATGCGAGGGACCATGTCGCGACGCTTGTATCAGCGTCGGAGAGCCAACGGAACAGGCGCCAAGGCCCTTACGGATTCAGGACGCCCACGCCCCATAGCCATGAGATTCGGCACGAAAAAGCGCAACTGTTGCGGAATGGCCACGGCCCCTGGCGGCGGAGGACAACGATCAATCACCGGCTAGCGCTAGACGCCAAATCGCGTTAGTTTACGAACGCTGAAGAAGGCGGCTTAGAGGGAATTCATGAGACATCTTGGGCTTATCCTGGCGCTGTGCGGCGCCGCCGGACTGGCTTTGGCGCCGGTCAGCGTCAACGCGTTTGAGATTCAAGGCAAAGACCAGGATACCCCAGACAGCGCGGCCGAGTTCCTCGGTCTCGGCCCGGTCCACTCGCTGCCGCAGTTCGAGGGCTACTCGCTGGCCATGCCGTACAACAGCACCAGCGGCGAAAGCGGCCATGTCTCGGACTACGGCAATGCCATTACGATTCCTGCGCCGGGCGTTAGTCAGCCGACGCCGGCCTGGGCCAGCGGCCCCTTCCGCTAGGCCTTACCCCGCCCATCACCATGACTGTCAGCGTGGGCTCTGCCTCGCGCTTAATGTTTGCACGGGCTGCCGGCAATTGAGCGTCGCGAGCGTCTACTCGCCGTCCGGCCCGGAGACTTCGCCAAGCAATTTCTGGATCAGCGCCGCCAGAGTCTGGTCGTTCGGCTCGATCGCGGCGAGCGTCTCGGCATAGCGGAGCGCGGTGGCGGGATCGCCCGCGGCTTGCGCAAACTGGATGAGCGCGCGGAGGCTTTCCCGGTCTCCCGGATGGCGCCCCACGTTCGTTTCGAGCACGGCAATGGCTTCGGCCAGTTGCCCAATCGATTCCAAGCCGATCGCATAGACATAGGCATAGCGCGCCCGATCGGGGCTGAGTTCGGCCGCGCGGCGCAATTCCGCGATGGCCTCGTCTTGCCGCTTGAGACGCACGAGCGTGAGGCCCAGCGCATGATGAAGCCCCGCATCCTGCGGTGAGGATCGAAGCGCCTCACGCAGCACAGCCTCGCCGTCGCTGTTCCGGCCTAGCTGCCGGTAGAGGTCGGCAAGATTCACGGCCGCCGGCGCGAATTGGGGGCTAAGGCGAAGCGCCGCCCGATATTCGGCTTCCGCCTCCGCCATACGCCCGCCCCGCGTATAGAATCGCGCAAGCAGAGTCCGTGCCTCGGGCCGGTCGGCATTGAGCGCCTGCGCCGCGACGAACTCCGCTTCCGCCCGGTTGAGACGCTCGCGATCGCCGGCCGAAAGATCCTGGCCTTGAGGGCCGCCGAGCAGGAACCCCGCCTTGACGCGGACGCCGCGGACGGAATCGTCAAGTAGCGGCGATACGATCGGCCACAGCTGCGCCTGCGGCACCGCGTCGAGATGGTCGAGCGCGGCGATGCGCACCATGGGATCAGGGTCCTTCAGTCCTTCGCGCACCAAGGCAAGCGTGGCGGCCGATGGGTACGGAATCAGTTCGGTCAAGGCGCTGGCCCTGACATATCCGGGCACTGCCGCATCGGCGGCGACGGCCGCTAGGCGGCTCGCCGCGTCCGGCGCGCCATGCCAGGCCGCGTGGAACGCAGGGCCGAAAGTCTGGAAGCCCTTACGCTCCGGTCCGTACCAGTCCTCGATGGAGGCTGCCGCCCAGGCGGGCGATTTGTCCTTGTGGCAATCGGTGCAGGCATTGCTAACGCCGAGCTTGGCCGAGAGGTCGGGACGCGGCACGCGAAAGCTGTGATCGTGGCGGCGGTCGACGACCATGAAGGTCCGCGCCGGCATATGACAGGCGACGCAAGACGGCGCCGCTTCGCCTTCGTGATGGGTGTGTGCGGCTTCCGCGTAGGTGCCCGCATGACACTGCAGGCAGACCGCGTCGCCCTTCATCCGCAACTTGGCGCTATGCGGATCGTGGCAGTCGCTACAGGTGACGCCGGCGGCGAACATCTTGCTCTGCTTGAACGAGCCGTAATTGTAGACCTCGTCCAGCATCTGCCCATCCGGCTGATAGAGTCCGCGGCCGAGCATCGAGACTACATGCGCGTCTGACAGCGAGCGGCCCGGCATCCAGTCCTCCGAGATCTGTCCACGCCGGGCATGGCAGCGGCCGCACATCTCGACTTCCTTGCGTAGCGCGGCCGGCTTCGCTGAACGCTGCGGCTGTTCGGTCTTCGCATCGCGCGACCAAGCAATGCCGGCGCGCTCATCGAAGCGCGCCAGAAGCCCTTTGGCCTTGTCCCCCTTGGCGAAGGGCGACCAGTCCTTGAGCGACCAAGAGTTGGACCAGGCCACATGGGCCGAGCCCTGGCCGTGGCACGCCTCGCAGCCGACGCTGATCTCTTTCCAGGTTGTGGCAAAACGGTCCTTAGCGGCATCGTAGTTCTTGGCGACGCCGGTCGAATGGCACTCGGCGCACATGAAGTTCCAGTTCTGGTTGAGCTTGGTCCAATGGAGCGGATCGTCGTGGCCGATATGCTCGCCCGCGTAGAGGTGGAACCAGCGCTGACCGCCCTCCTCCTTGGTGCGGCTGTCCCAGGCAATTGACAGCGCCTGAACGCGCCCGTCGGGAAACTCGATGAGATATTGCTGCAACGGCTCAAGCCCGAACGTGTATTTCACCTCGAAACTGTCGAGCTTGCCGTCGGGCCCGTCGGTCTCGACGAAGAACTTGCCGTCCTTGCGGAAGAAACGCGATGTGACGCCGTAATAGTCGAAACTCGCATCGTCGAAGTCGCCGAGCACCGTGTCCGCGTCGGCATGGGCCATAGCGTGGGCGTGCTGAGAGGGATGCCACAGCGCGCCCGCCTCGGCGTGGCAGCCAATGCAGGTGTCGCTGCCGACGAAGGCGAGTTTGCCGGGATCGAGTTCCGCGGGCTTTGACGGGCCGCGCCCGAGATAGTCCAGCCCGAGGCCAGCGCCAATGACGAGCACGGCGGCCAGGCCGACCGCAATCCAGAGTTTTCGCCTCGCGCGTCCCGGCGGCGTGGCTTCGCTTTCGGACGCCTTGGTCTTTGCCGCAGGCACCTTGGCTTTTGCCGCGGGCGCCTTGGCTGGCGCCGTGCCAGGCTTTTTCCGTGACGATGATGTGCGCCGGCGACGGGTCACTCTCAATGAGCCCTGCTTTTCTTGAAGAAGGCTACCAGCGAAACTTGAGCTCGCCAGTCGGGCCATGGAGCACCACGTCTTGGCCGCGCTCGCCCCTGCTGGTCTGCTCCACGAAACGGAGGCCGAGCGCCTTGTAGCCGATCGACGTCGTCGTGAGAAACCCGAACAGGGTCCCTTCCCGCTCGAAGCTGATGACAGCTTGCCAGCTGAAATCGTCGGCCCGGAACCCGCCGACATCGCCCAGCATTGTCACGGCGGTTCCATCACCGAAATCATGCTTCATGCGCATGGCGACAACGGGGTCCACCCACTCCATGGTGCCGCTATCGACAAAGGCGAGCCCATTGGAAACATCTTTGTTGTCGAGAGAGAGCGCCGCTCTCAAGAGCTGAAAGCGGAGGCTGTCCACGGCTTGGAGCGCGGCGATTGCCTCGCCGCGCTGATCGACCCCATTGAGGCGATTTTCAAGCCGGGCCACACGCTGCTGCAGACCGCGGTTCTCGGCGCGCACGATCTGCTCGCTGAGGATCGCTTGCCGCAACGCGTTGAGCTCCGCGAGCGACTGAAGCCTGTCCTGCTGGTTCTGGATGCGGTTGATGCGACTCTCGATCAGATCGAGACCCCTGACCAGGCTCAGCCGCGCGTTCACGTCGATGGCCGCCGTAATGTTGGTCTTCTGCCGCACCCACCGCGCGCCGCCGCCAAGCTCGAAAGTGGTATTGCTCTTGCCGCCACCGAACTTCGCGACCTCGTAGAAGCCGTCGGCCTGATAGAGGCCGAACTCGTAATCGGCACCGATACGGCCATCGCCGGTTACGGTGAGGTCGGGGATCGGCTGCGCCTCGCCGAGAAAATCGGAATCGAAGGCGAATTTGGCGTAGACGACGTCGGCGTAAAGCGCGAAGCGGCCTCGCCGAGCCTCGAAATTGGCCATGATGATCGGGCCGTCCAACGCATCGATGAGATCGACGGGGTCGGCGTAAACGTCGAAGGTGAGGCCCCGTGTGGTCACGTCTCCTTGTACCCACATGGCCCAGGCGTAGAGCCCGCCGTCAAAGGTCCAGGCCGACGGGGCCTCGGCCAAAGGCGGCCTGGCATTGTCGCTCGCCGCTTGCGCCGCGAACGGAACACCGGCGGCAACCGCCAATGCGCCGAACAGTCCAAGCCAGGTCTTACACCCCATGCCCACGCCCCATGATCCTTGCGGCCCACAGCTTAAGGGGCTTGCCGCGACATGGGCGCGCTTTTGCACGACGCAAGGGCCAATTCCAGCCGCTTGTTGCGCGGGAGCAACAGACCTTACGGCAGAAAAGAGGGGCGCCCGGAAGACGCCCCTCTCATGCGATGCTGAACCGGCCGGTTCTACGGCTGGACGCGGCCGAAGCCGTGTTTCTTGATCCACGCCTTCACCGCCATCTCGCCCTCGGGAACGAGATCATAAAGAGGCGGGTTGTTGGACAGGAAGCCGATCTTGAACTGCGGCGGATATTCGAACAGCTCCTTCATGTACCAGCCCGCGGTCGACCCCAGGGGCACCGCCATCGGGATATGACGGATGCCGATCGATGCGTCTTCTTGCGGGTTGGTGTAGAGGTTGAACACGATACCGCCGCCGGTGTCGGAGAAGATCGAGCCGGAGAAGCCGCCGATATCGCCCTTCTGCACGACGCCGTTCTCGATCTCGCCGGTGACGACGCCCTTGAACTCGTCGATGCGGATCGCCGAATAATACTGGTTCAAGGTGTAGATGCGGCTGCGGCGGGCAGAGAGTCCGTCGTCGGCCACCAGGAACGCCGACTGATCGACGCCGTCGATATAGGTGGTCTTGGGGAACAGCTCCGCTAGCTTGGCGCCGGGATAGCCGGCCAGCGACAAAGTCGTCGGCAGGATGTCCGCGAGGTCGAATAGCTGGTCGGATTTGCGCGGCGCGATCATGCCCTTCCAGTAGACGAAGGTCGGTACGCGCACGCCGCCCTCCCAAGACGAGCCCTTGCAGCCGCGGAACGGCGTGCGTCCGTGCGGCGGGATCTCGCATTCGGGCCCGTTGTCGGAGGTGAAGATGACAAGGGTGTTCTCGGCCTCACCGATCTCCTCGAGCTTCTCCATGAGCTTGCCGAGGACGTAGTCCATCTGCACCATGCAATCGCTGTACGAGGTGCGGGCCATGGACTTGCCGGCCCACTGGTCCGACGGATAGTTGTCGAAATGGCAGCCGCGCGTGGCGTGGTAGAGATAGAAGGGCTGGGTGCTCCCCTTCATCTTGTCGAGAAAGGCGAGGCTCGTGTTCATCCAGTGCTCGTCGAGGTGCTTGATGTAGTCGAGGTCGATGAGCTTGCCGTTCTCGCATTTGGCCTTATCGGCCGACGTGCAGTGCACCTCGTAGTGATTGAAGTTGTCTTCCTCCATCATCTTGAAGCGCTCGGGCGACAGCGCGACCTCGGGATTGAAGTAGATGTCGCGCCACTCGGTGTACATGTCGGAGACGCCGAGGAAGCCGAGATAGTCGTCGTAACCGACATTCTGCGGCAGCGAGCCTTCGTTCTCCCCCATATGCCATTTACCGACGCCTTGGGTGATGTAGCCCTCCTTCTTGAGGAGCGTCGGCATGGTGATGGCGCCGTCGAGCCCGCCCGCCTCGCCGTACATGGGCGGACGGAGGATGCCGTGATGGAGCGGGTTCTGGCCGGTGTGGATGGTGGCGCGGGTCGGCGAGCAGGACGGCGTCGAATAAGCGCTGGTGAGGATCAAGCCTTCGGCGGCGAGCTTGTCCATCTGAGGCGTCGCATTGCCGACGGCGGTGCCGCCGCCGTTGAAGCCCGGGTCCATCCAGCCCACGTCATCCAACAGGAAAATGAGGATGTTCGGCTTCTTGCCCGTCTTGTCGGCCAAGGCCGCAAGTTTGGCGGCCGCGTTCTTGTCCAACTCCGGATGCTGGATCACCGGGTACATGTTGGGAGCCGGCTTGACCGCATCGAGATGCATGTATTGCTCGGGATGGCTGAATCCGGGCGCGGTCGTGGGCCCGGTCGCGTCTCCGCGGATATTGGATTGCGCCATGGCCGGCCCGACGAGAGCTAGGCTCAACACGGCAAGGGCACAGGATTTGGCTAGGGATGGCCTCATCGTTGGGGGGTCCTTCGCGTCGCTATGGGTGAAAGGTCAGGCGGACCATCGCAAGGAGGACCACCGGTCAGTCGAAGGCAAGAGAAGCTTCGGTGACTATCGGATTAGGGGGGCGCCACACGGCGCGATTATCGGCGGCTTTGGCGGGAGATCAAGTCACGACCTTGAGAATCACCGACCACTTGATCCACGGTCGAAGTTCGGCGAAGTCGGAGACGGCCTCATCAGCTTTAAGCGTTGGTGATTGTGGCATTGGACCCTCCGTCTGGGGTTACGCGCGCGCGCTCGGTGGCTACCTACGGAGGGAAATGGCTAGGCTAAATAAAGCCTAAGTTATTGGTACCGCTGGGGAGATTCGAACTACCGACCTCTTGATCCACAGTCAAGCGCTCTAACCAACTGAGCTACAGCGGCACTCGGGCCTTTGCCTAGGCCCGGACCCTAAGGGCAGGCAAGACCCGTTGCAAGCGGGCGGGCGCCCGCGCGTCCAAGGCTGCCGCTGATTTCACGACCGGCGCCGAAAATCAAGAGGGTGCCGACAAAGGTGCCGACAAATGAAAGGCCCGGGGCTAGCCCCGGGCCCTACGCTTTACGCGACGGCATTTCAATTCTTTCGCGGCGCGGAGCGCCGCGCATCTGCTGCAGGCGCCCTACGACGCCTTGCGAACGGCCTCAAAGGAACGCGAAACCTGGCCCTTGATCGGCTCGGTGGTGTCGGCGGCGATCTTGGTCGTCAGCGCCCGGATCTCACCGGCCTGGCTGGCGAACACTTCGAACTGACTGCGGATGAAAGTCGACTGAAGCTCGACGATCTCGGCGAGGTTCTTGGCGCCGGCCATGCTCTTGGCGAGGTCGAAGCCCGAATTCAGATTGCGCTGCGCGATGTCGATGAGCTTGCGGTTGAAGGCGGCTGCGCCTTGACCGGCCGCATCGAAGGAGCGCTCCAGCGCATCGACCGATTCCTCAAGCGATTCCTTGCCGCGCTCATAGGCCTCGCGGGTCTGGTTCACCGTCTTCTCAGCGAGGACGCGGACGCTCTCGGGCACGGTGGTGTCGAGCTTGAGGGATTCGAACTCTTTGGCGACCGTCTCGAAGGTCTCGGTCGTTTTCTCGGCGACTTCTTCGGGGGTCTGGGGGGTAGCTGTCTCGCTCATAGTGGCACCTCTTTGTTGATCTCCTCGTCTCTGTCCGGAGAGGGGGACGCGAAGCTCTCCTCACTTGCATTGTTCTTTTTGTTGCAGTGCAATATAAATGGTGCGATGCGAGAGGGCAAGGGGTCGCACCCCCCATTCGGCCGTTTTTTTACGCTGTGGACGAATTTCGTGCTTTCGCGCTATGCATTAGGCCTAATTCGCCTAAATTTAGTGGTTGAGTCGAGTAGGCGACCCAAGTGGGGGCCTCACGTGGCCGAGCCGAACCTTGCGCCTAAGGCGCCAGAGCGAGCTCACTTGTTTGTAATTGGGGCCGACTATGGCCGACCTCAGACCGCAACGGCGCATCGAAGACGGAGACCGCGAGGCGCTTGAGCACATTGCGCGCGCGCTCGAGGGCCGCGTTCTGCTCGGCCCGGGCGCCAAATCCCCGCTTCTCGATATAGAAAATTTGTCTGTGACCAAAAAAGCGGACAGCCCGCTCACCCTGCCACCCGAAAGCCTCAGGCTTCTGCTCGAGGCGATGCCGGCGGCGATCGGCCTCCTTCGGGGCGGCGTCCTCATCTATACCAACAGCGCCTTCGCTTACGCTTTCGGCTATCGCGCGCCGGCAGAGTTGATGGAAGCGGGCGGGCTCGACGCCATTCTTCCGGGCGGCCTGGCGTTGCTCAGTTGCGAGGAAGACGCTGTGCGGACGGGCGAGGTCGATGCGCTAACGCGCTCGCGCCGCCGTCTCAAGGTGGTCTTCGCGCTGAGTACGCTCGATGCCGACGAAGATACCAAGCTGCTGCGGCTCATCGATCAGGCCGACCTCGAGGCCGAGCCGGCGCCGGTGCAAAAGGCGGCGACGCCGGCGCCCGTGCCTGGCGTCGCAGCGCCGCCCGAGCCGGCTCCGGAACCGACCCGGGCTCTCGACACCAAAGCCGCCTCACGCCGTCTCGATTTCCTCGCCAAGGTCAGCCACGAGGTGCGGACGCCGCTCAACTCGATCATCGGCTTCACGGAGCTCATGCTTCAGGAGCGATTCGGACCCATCGCCAACCCGCGCTACAAGGGCTACACAGAGGACATCCATCAGAGCGGCCTCTACGCGCTCAGCCTGCTCAACGACCTGCTCGATATCTCGAAGATCGAGGCGGGCAAGTTCGAGCTCGATTTCACCGCGGTGGACGTGGCCGAGATTGTCGAGGCTTGCGTCGCGAGCCTGCAGCCGCTCGCCAAGCGCGCGCGCATCGTGCTCAGGACTTCGCTTGTGGACAACCTGCCGCTGGTGGTCGCCGATCCGCGGCGGCTCAAACAGATCCTGCTTAATCTCCTCACCAACGCGATCAAGTTCACCAAGGAAGGCGGCCAGGTGATCGTGTCTGGCACGCTGGTCGACGGCGAGCTGCGCTTGCGGGTGCGCGACAGCGGCGTGGGCATGAGGAAAGACGAGATCGCCTATGCCATGCAGCCCTTCCACCAGCTCGATACCGCGCCGCGCCGGCAGTCCGGCACCGGGCTTGGGCTCCCCCTGACCAAAGCCCTGACCGACGCCAACCGCGCGCGGCTCGAACTGGCAAGCGAGCCCGGCGTGGGCACCTCAGCCGACATCATCTTTCCCGCCGAGCGGCTGTTCTCCTCCTAGGCGTCACACGCCTCGACCCGCCCGTCTCCCCAAGTGTTCTTCGCGACTGCGAAATCCTGTCTTTTGTCAGCTTTCTTGCAGTGGTATTACACAGACTTACTGTGCGATTTTCTCTTAGTACT
>Ga0209386_1000398_pt1 | contig 21972 bp, 19 predicted proteins | sample NGEPertwo_FD_184510 | JGI IMG/M metagenome (GOLD analysis project Ga0209386, IMG submission 184510) | Arctic peat soil microbial communities from the Barrow Environmental Observatory site, Barrow, Alaska, USA - NGEE Permafrost154B-two... | ecosystem: Environmental > Terrestrial > Soil > Wetlands...
ACGAATCGTTTGCCGCTGCCGAAGGCGCCATTGGTATTGCAAAATCTGCAAACCGTGTTCGCAAAACACCATTGCGTGTTATCTTGAACGGTTTGGGAAAAGATGCTGCGAAAATCATTGCGCGCATTAACGGTTTTACTTACGTACAAACCCAGTTTGATTATTATACAAGCGAATTAAAGGAAGTTAACCGTATTGCTTACTCTGTAGGTGACAAAGCAAAAGTAAATTGCTACGGTTGCGACGATGTTCGCGAAGGTGTGGCGATTCTTCATAGCGAAGGCGTTGATGTTTCGATCACAGGAAACTCCACCAACCCAACTCGTTTCCAGCATCCTGTTGCCGGTACTTACAAAAAAGAGTGTATCGAACAGGGAAAGAAATATTTCTCGGTTGCATCGGGTGGCGGAACTGGCCGTACCTTGCATCCGGATAACATGGGTGCAGGTCCTGCCTCTTATGGTATGACAGACACGATGGGACGTATGCACTCCGACGCACAGTTTGCCGGTTCATCTTCAGTTCCTGCTCACGTTGAGATGATGGGATTGATCGGAATGGGTAACAACCCAATGGTTGGTGCTACGGTAGCTGTTGCCGTTGCAGTATCACAGGCATAATTCGCAAAGAATTACAATATAAAGACATGAATCGATGGATGAATTTCCTGAGGTTTATGTCTTTTCTGTAAAACTTTATCTGGTATGACCGACGCAATATACAATTGGGGGACGTATGCACTCCGACGCACAGTTTGCCGGTTCATCTTCAGTTCCTGCTCACGTTGAGATGATGGGATTGATCGGAATGGGTAACAACCCAATGGTTGGTGCTACGGTAGCTGTTGCCGTTGCAGTATCACAGGCATAATTCGCAAAGAATTACAATATAAAGACATGAATCGATGGATGAATTTCCTGAGGTTTATGTCTTTTCTGTAAAACTTTATCTGGTATGACCGACGCAATATACAATTGGGGGACGTATGCACTCCGACGCACAGTTTGCCGGTTCATCTTCAGTTCCTGCTCACGTTGAGATGATGGGATTGATCGGAATGGGTAACAACCCAATGGTTGGTGCTACGGTAGCTGTTGCCGTTGCTGTGTCACAAGCATAATATAACCAATTAATATATCTGAAAGCCCCGCTTCGAAAGTTGTCGGGGCTTTTTAATGGATTCTCCTGAGGTTAAGTCCATGTCAGATTGATTTGATTTAATTTTGTAGATTTGTAAGAAAATAGCGTGTTATGAAGAAATCAGTCGAGATCAAAAAGGAGAAATCATTGGTTCATCTGACCAATGAGCCATTGTCTGCTTTGAAATTGGCTCATGAACTCAAAAAAGCTGAAGATGGAACTTTTATTACCGTACAGGAAGGGATGAAAGATTTTGAACAATGGCTGGAAACAAGAGAAAAAAAGTAGTATTATCTACTGAATTTCAAAATGATATAAAGGCCGTTTTTGAATATGGCGAGGATACATTTGGGTTTAATACAGCCAAGACATTTGTTTCCGAAATTTATATGCATGTTTGGAATCTTGATGGTCAATATTTAATGTTTCCGGAGGTACGGTTTCTTTCCACGAAAAATAAAAAGTACCGTAATATCATCCTAGGCTCTTATCTGATAATTTATCGAATTGAAGCAGAAAAGAGTAGAGGTATTGCGAATCTTTCATTCCAGTCAATGCACTCCTCAAAATATAGCTACTGTAAAGAGAATTAAAACTATTTAAGGTTGATCATAAAGGCAACTTTACCCATTTAGCCATTCCTGATTCATTTAAATAAAATGCTCATTTGTCATTGTCCTCTCTGAAAGGTAATCCACCTTGCAATCTGAAATCAGGGACTTTTCGAAATCAGAAAGTCGATATTTTTTATTCTTATCCCTTTCAATTAAAAGTTTGTTGAGATAGTTAAGAAATTGTTTGTCGTCAGTCTGCCATACTTTTTGAACAATGCTATTCTGCAGTTCTTTTGTTTTCATAGTCTATCAATTTCTTTAGTTAATATAGAATTTAGCCTGATATATTCTGTTACGGGAAAAGACCAGATGTGTTTCCAAAACCTTTCGGATGCCACATTAATTATCCGGATTTATCCGATCTTTGCACTTCAATTTGTACAATCATGATATCAAATTCCGGCACAAAACAGGAAACAATTAATAAAGCGCTTAACTTCTTTGATGAAGGGTATGCCTGTTCACAATCGGTTTTACTTGCTTTCGCAGATCAATTTAAACTGGATGAAACCACAGCCAAACTGATCTCCTCAACCTTTGGTGGCGGAATGGGGCGATTACGTGAGAAGTGTGGCGCGGTAACCGGTGGCTTTATGGTACTCGGACTGGCCCATGGAAATACCGACCCGAAAGATATGGACACCAAATTGGCCGCTTACGATAAGGTGCAGGAAGTAAACCGCCGGTTTGAAACGATCCATGGAACAACCATTTGTGCCGAACTATTGAATCAATATGCAACAGAAGATGAGGTACTACAAAGGCTTCATCACAAATTGATCTGTCGTAAGGCGATTGAAGATTCGACGGGTATTGTTTATGATGTGCTTGTCAATCATTGATGTTTTACATGCTGAATTAGCTGTTTAAATTTATAAATGAAGCGATGCAATTCGAAACAGTAACAACAAATGATTTAGACGAGATAAGGAATTTACAGCCGCAGGATTGGTCTGATATCATACCGGAATTTGAATTCTATATTCGATCGTCATTCTGTTCTCCGATTAAAACCACATTAAACGACAGGATTGTTGGGATAGGCGCCTCAATTATATTTAAAAATACAAGTTGGATTGCGCATATAATTGTGGATAGTGATTACCGGAATAAAGGTATCGGCGCTCAGATTGTAAACGAACTATTAGATTCCCTGAAAAGGGATTCTATAGCAACATGTTCGCTGATTGCAACGGAATTGGGAAAGCCGGTTTATTTAAAAGCCGGATTTAGAATAGCAGCAGAATATTCATTTTTTCAAAGAGAAAAACAGTGGATCGATTGTCCTGTTTCAGAAAATGTGATTCCTTTTGACGAGAAATACAGGGCGATGATTTATGAATTGGATCATTTAATATCCGGAGAAATACGTGAGCTTCTTTTGACAGATTGTTTAAGCAATTCACAGGTGTTTGTTGAAAACAACAAAGTTCATGGCTATTATATACCTGATTTAAAAGAAGGATTAATCTATGCAGACACTGACGAGGCTGGTTTGGAATTAATGAAACTAAAATATGCCAAAGTTGATAAAGCGGTTCTTCCTTCCGATAATATGGCGGGAGTGGAGTTTCTTCAGCAAAAGGGATTTACCGAAACCCGGAAAGGAACAAGAATGATACTCGGTAAAGACTTAGACTGGAATCCAAAGAAAATGTTCGGCAGAATTGGTGGAAATTTTGGATGAAAAATAGCTTCACGAACTTATTACGCTGATTGTTCGTGAATCGTTCAAAATGGGCAATCGTATTCAAAAATTGCATCACTAAACCCGATTCTTCCTTTTTTCCCACACAAATCCATAATTGCAAAATCGCAAAATCGAACAAGTTTGCGTCAATCCAAAATCTCAAAACACCTAACCTGTGTCAAATTGTGTCGTTTGCAATTCACTTTATTTAGAATCACTCTCAAATACGTCTATTGTAATTCACTAAACACATATTGGAACTCCAACGCGACGATTGTAAATCACAAAACATACATTGGAACTCCAACGCGACGTTCGTAAATCACAAAACGCATATTGGATCTCCAATGCGTTGTTTGAGAATCTCAAAACCTATAATTGGCCACCGATTATGCCAAAAGTGATTTTCAAAACTAGTTTTAGCGTGAATCTGTGTATTTAATGAGGTTTGAAATCGAATATCAAATTTTGATTATGATAATATTAAATCAGACAACCCTTCGTGAATTCTTACGAAACTCAATATCTATAAACAAACTAAAGATTCAGTCAAATTTTTTAAATTAACTATTTGTTTAGCAAAAAAAAATAGATACTTTTTTAAATAATTTGCAAAAAAACTGATTTAATTATTTGCATATATGCTTTAAAAGTTTGTATATTAGCTATATCGTTCAAATATTTATAACTAATTTATTTTGTTATGGAAAAAATCATTATTCCTTCGTTGCTTTCGGTCAGTGATGGTATCCTGATGGCTGATCGTATTTTAGAAACCTCTCAACCTTTAACGGTAAATGATCCGAAATTGTTGAAACGTCACACAACATTATCGTCGGTTAAAACCAGATTGCTGAAAAATCAGAAAAACTCGAACAAAAGCCTTTTAACGGGTGATCTGATTCTGCTTGACAAACGTCGCAACAGCGCACTTAACGCATTAAAGAATATTCTATATGGTATGTCGGTATCTTTAATCGAAGATGTCAGTAAGAAAGCCGCTAAACCTTTTGCCATCATCGAAAAATATGGCGGTAAAACCTACAACATGGGTTATAAGGAAGAAACTTCAAATTTGTTGTCATTATTTTTGGATTTTGACCTCCCGGCCAACAATGCATTATTGGCAGATCTGGGTATTCTTCCTTTTTATGAATCATTGAAAGCCGCTCAGATTGCTTTTGATACGGTAAGTAAACAGAAATCGGATCAAAAAGCAGAGCAAGCAAATGATTCTGAACCTGCAACCGATATTCTCACAGAATTGACTCCTGCAATGACCAATGTAATGGCCATGATCGAACTCAACAATCAGGATGACCCTGAAACCTATGGTGATGTCTATAATAAGTTGGTTACCTATATAAATGAAATCAATACCGCCGCACGCGCCCGCAAAACGCGCAAGCAAAATGGCAATGATCAGGATATAAAACCAGATACAAAATAATCGCTTTCATCACTTTTTTTCAAGGGGTTGTTCCATTGGTTTCGGAATGGCCCCTTTTTTAGTGGATTTAGGCCTAAAGTTTATTGGAATTATTGTGCCTGCAAAATATTTTTTGAAAATTAATGTCGTAAACATACGTCGCATTAAAATATGACGTATATTTACGCCGTAATTAAAACAAAGAAAATGGTAGTCTCAAAAACGGAACTTTTCGATGATGTGCTCCAGGAGCGGGCCAACCTGTTCAAAGCCCTTGCACACCCGGCGCGACTCCAAATTCTGCAGTTTCTGGCCCAAACAAAGACTTGTATATCGGGCGATATCTCTGAAGAATTACCATTGAGCCGCACTACAGTCAATCAGCATCTGAAAGAATTGAAAAACGCTGGTCTGATCAGGGGAACTGTCGAAGGGGCTAAAACGAATTATTGTCTCGATTACACGAAGGTGGATCAGATGAAAAAAATCCTCTCCTGCTTTCTCGATGAGATCGGGTTGCCGGAAAACTATTACTGTAAACAAGATTGATTCGACGATTCGACAATTAGTTAATTTGACAATTGAGTAACTGCTTCAGTAATTATTTCATAACCGAATCATCACATTGTCTAATTGTAACATTTATCCATTGTCACATTGCCGAATTATCAAATTATCACATTTTCTCAGTGTCACATTAACAAATTAAAATAATGAAAGTATTAATTCTTTGCACAGGAAACAGTTGCCGCAGCCAAATGGCACATGGTTTTTTACAATCGTTCAATACCGAAATTACTGTTCGTTCTGCTGGTACCGAAGCTTCGGGCAAACTCAATCCGAAAGCAGTTGCCGTTATGAAAGAAGCGGGTATTGATATCAGTCACCATACTTCCGACTCAGTTGATCTTTACCTGGGCGAAGAATGGGATTACGTAATCACCGTTTGCGGAGGAGCAAACGAAGCATGTCCTGCCTTTATCGGAAAGGTAAAACACCGTTTGCATATGGGTTTCGATGATCCGTCACATGCTGTTGGCACAGATGAATTTATCCGGAGCGAGTTTATTCGCGTTCGTGATGAGATCAAAGAAGGTTTTTATAAATTTTATATCGAACATATTAAACCACAGTTATGAATCCTAATGAGTTAAAGTTAGTTGTTCAGGAAAAATACGGCGAAATAGCCAGTCAAAGTAAGTTAATCAATCAATCATCGTGTTGCGGAAGTACCAGTTCCTGCTGTGATGTCGATTATACAATATTCAGTGATGATTATTCGGGTCAGGAAGGTTACAACCCGGATGCAGATTTAGGTTTAGGTTGTGGAATTCCCACAAATTACGCGGCCATCAAAAAAGGTGATCATGTTCTTGATCTCGGAAGTGGTGCCGGAAACGATTGTTTTGTTGCCCGCGCCATTGTGGGTGAATCAGGGAAAGTTACTGGATTAGACTTTACGGAAGCGATGCTCGAAAAAGCAAATGAAAATAAACAAAAACTCGGTTATACCAATGTTGAATTTGTAAAAGGCGACATCGAAGAAATGCCTTTGCAGGATAATCGTTTTGATGTAGTTGTCTCAAACTGTGTTTTAAACCTTGTACCCGACAAACATAAAGCCTTTGCTGAAATCATGCGGGTTCTAAAACCAAACGGACATTTCTGTGTTTCGGATGTCGTTATCAAAGGCGAATTGCCCGAAAAACTTCGCAAGGATGCCGAAATGTATGCCGGATGTGTTTCAGGTGCAATTGAGATGGACGAATACCTTGAAATCATTCATGAAAAAGGTTTCCAAAACGTATCTATTCATAAACAGAAAGAAATTTCTATTCCGACTGATGTGCTCTCAAATTATCTGACTCCTGAAGAAATTGAAAATTTTCAGAATGGGGAAAAAGGTATTTTTAGTATTACAGTTTCTGCCCATAAAGTTTAGACTTTAGTCAGGTTACCAAATTGTCTAATTGTCGAATTATCAAATTGTCACATTAAAAGTCCAATGGAAACGAATAATCGGTTTAAAATAAATCGCTCGCAGTTAAAGGGGAATACCTGGCTCAAAGGCTTGTTTGGCATTGAGAAGGAAAATATTCGTGTCGATCGGCATGGTGTAATTGCGCAGACACCACATCCGGCGATATTTGGCGACAAACTGAATCATTCGTACATCACAACCGATTTTTCGGAAAGCCAGGTTGAAATGATTACGCCACCTTTGCCATCCATCGCGCAGACTTTGGGTTTCCTCGAAACGATTCATGATATTGTGAGTCTCGAACTCGAAGATGAATATCTCTGGCCGCAAAGTATACCTCCCATTTTACCCGACGAGGATCAAATACCTATTGCAAAGTATGCGAAAGGTGGCCGCAAAGAACAGGAATACCGTGAGAAACTTGCACTCAAATATGGAAGAAAAAAGCAGGCCATTTCGGGTATTCATTTCAACATATCGCTCGACGAAACATTGCTGGAGATGCTTTATCAAAACACTTCGCGGGCAATTTCTATAGATGCATTTCGCGATGAAGTTTATTTGAAAATCACGCGGCAAATCCTGCGTTACAGGTGGCTTTATGTATTGATCTTTGGCAGTAGTCCGATTGTCGATCCCACCTATGAATTAAAATGTTGCGATCTTCCACTCTATTTTAATGCTAAAACACGCGGGTTATCGCTTCGTAACAGTTGTTTCGGGTACGGAAATCTGATAGATCTTTATCCCGATTATCGCACAGTTAAAGGGTACCTGCTGAGCATTGATCAAATGGTGAAAAACGGAACACTCACGGCAACGAAAGAACTTTATGCTTCTGTAAGGCCTAAATTCATCAATAATTCCGGTTCAATTTCTTATGTTGAGGTCCGGTTTGCAGATATTAATCCGCTTAGTAAGACTGGAATTACGCCCGATATGCTTCATTTTATTCATTGGCTGGCTATTTATGGTTTGCTTACCGATGAGCAGAATGATTTCACGACCGTATTTCAAACCATTGCGAATTCAAACCATGGAAATATTTCATTACATGGTTTAAATACCAGTATTGAGGTTAAAACTGAAAATGGATCAACTGTAAATGCCTGGGACGAAGCTAAACGTATGATTCAGGATATGTTGAATTTATATGCCGAACTTGAAATTGATAATAAAGACTATCTTAATTCATTGAAATATGTACAGGAAATGGTCAATTATCCTGAACGCAGAATCGTTCACCAGATACTGAAGGAAACGGATGTAAAAGGATTTATTCCATTTCATCTTGAAAAGGCGAAAGACTATTTAAAGCAAAGCAAACAGAACATCTTCAATTTCAAAGGGCTGGAGGATATGGAGCTTTCGACGCAATTGTTGCTTCGGGAAGCTGTCCGGCGGGGTGTGGCATTTGATATCCTTGACAGAGGCCAGAATTTCATTCGCCTGAAGCGCGATCAGAATATTCAATACGTGCGCCAGGCAACGAAAACCTCGCTCGACAATTATGCGAGCATTTTGGCGATGGAGAATAAAGTGATAACCAAACAAATTCTTGAAGAAAATGATATCAGGGTTCCGAAGGGGTTAGATTATACTGATAAAGTCAGTGCAAAAGCCGGTTTTAATTATTTCAAGGATAAGGCAGTAGTAATCAAACCAAAACTAACCAATTTTGGGTTGGGCATAACCATTCTTAAAAGCAATACCGACAGATCTATTTTTGAAAGAGCGGTTGATATTGCGTTTGATTTCGATTCAAGTATTTTGATCGAGGAATTTATTAAAGGAAAAGAGTTCAGGATATTTGTGATGGCCGATGAAGTTGTGGGCATTCTGTACCGGGTTCCGGCAAATGTGACCGGCGATGGCATACAAACCATTCGGGAACTGGTTATTGAGAAAAACAAAAATCCGTTGAGGGGGAAAGGTTACCATACACCGTTGGAGAAAATACAAATGAGCGAAGCAGAACTGATGTTTTTACAAGCACAGGAAAAAGATTTTGATTTTGTTCCCGGTAAAGATGAATCGATATTCTTAAGGGAAAACTCGAATATCAGCACGGGCGGCGACAGCATTGATTATACAGATGAGATTCCTGAATCGTACAAACAAATTGCAGTAAAAGCTGCACAAGCCCTGGATGTGAAAATCACCGGACTCGATATGATTATTCCTGACTATCAGAAAGAAGCAACAGATGATAATTATGCGATTATTGAATTGAATTTCAATCCTGCAATTCATATTCATTGTCATCCTTACAAGGGGAAAAACCGCAAATTAAATGAAAAGCTATTGGATCTGCTTGGATTCCCTGTCGTAAAGGAGGCTCACGAAGCAACGCATAGCAGAATCTGTCTGAAGCTGGAATGCTGTGAATTAATTAAAAGCTGAAAATGCCGCCATAATACTTAACTCATACTAAAATAAGCAACAATGGGAACCACGAAGCAACTTTCATTTTTCGATCGTTATCTCACCTTGTGGATATTTCTGGTAATGTTCTCCGGCGTCATTATTGGCTATTTAATACCCGGTATCGCAGGTTTCTGGAACTCCTTAAGTTCAGGGACTACCAATATTCCAATTGCCATTGGATTGATCCTGATGATGTATCCACCATTGGCAAAGGTGAAGTATGAAAAACTTCCATTGGTATTCAAAAACATTCGTTTACTGACGTTATCGCTTACACAAAATTGGATTGTTGGTCCGTTGGTGATGTTTTTCCTTGCCATTGTTTTTCTGCACAATTATCCGGGATTGATGGTTGGGGTTATTCTTGTCGGTCTTGCGCGTTGTATTGCGATGGTGCTGGTTTGGAACGATCTGGCCAAAGGAGATGCAGAGTTGGCCGCCGGATTGGTCGCCTTTAATGCAATTTTTCAGGTACTTCTTTATTCTATATATGCATGGGTTTTTATCACTTTGTTACCACCGTTGTTCGGTTTAAAAGGCGCAATTGTTGAAGTATCGATTTCAGAAATTGCGGTTACTGTTTTGATTTATTTGGGAATACCCTTTTTTGCCGGACTCATTTCGAATTTTATACTTCGGAAATGGAAGGGAAGCGAATGGTTTTTTAGCAAGTTTATTCCCAATATTTCGTGGCTGACGCCAGTCGCCCTGTTATTCACGATATTTGTGATGTTTTCGCTGAAAGGTGAAAAAATTATCGGGTTACCAATGGATGTAATCCGGGTAGCAATACCATATACGATCTATTTTGCATTGATGTTCTTTACCACTTTTTTTATTGCAAAATGGATGGGTGAAGGTTACGAAAAATCGACTACGATGGCTTTTACAGCTGGAAGCAACGATTTCGAGCTGGCAATTGCTGTCGCTATTGCAGTGTTTGGTATCAACTCGCAAGCTGCATTTGCAACCGTAATTGGTCCTCTTGTCGAAGTTCCCGTGATGGTTGCATTGGTAAATGTGGCTTTTTATTTCAAACGGAAGTTTTATACAAATAAGCCGTTGACCGCATTTTAATTTTCCGTAGGAATAAATCTGAATAGTAAAATACAATCATGCTTAATAAGAGTGGCGTTTTTTTTGTTTAGGCTCAATAGTGTAAATTTGAGCTAAAAATAACCTTATGAGACGTCTGATCTTTTTTACCGGTATTTTTCTGCTTCTTAACTTTCTTTCCTGTGATAAAAAAGATACAATTACCGGTCCCGACGAATTACCGGTATGGCTTCAGTTGAAAATCACCGAGCTTGTTACACCTAATGGTATTTGTAATATAACTGATGTCACTATTATTGAATACAACGGGAAAAAGTATTATCATATTTATGCAGGTCTGTGGTCCTGTGTGTATTGTCAGCTTTTCGATGAGCAGGGGAATCGTCCGGATTGGGATAGCAAAGGCTGGGAAGACTTTTTTGCCAAAGAGAAAGATATTCAGACCGTTCCAGCCTGCAAATAAATTACGGCAAAAAGAAAACTGTTGCAGAAAGATAGTTTAGCTTTGCCACCTGACTAATTTTTAAGTGTTACTTGCGAATGGATCTTTCCGGTATTTTCTCAGATTACAGTCTGTTCACCTTATTGATCTTATCGGTCCTTGCTTTTATGGCTGGTTTTATCGACGCGGTTGTTGGAGGGGGAGGTTTAATTCAGCTTCCTGCTTTGCTTGTCACACTGCCAAATTCTTCATTGCCAACTATCTTTGGAACAAATAAAATTGCAGCCCTTTCGGGAACCTCGATGGCTGCTTTTCAATATGCAAAACGCATCCGGTTTAATGTAAAACTGTTGATCACGATATCAGTCGCATCGTTTATTGCTTCCTATTTTGGTGCAAAAATCGTAAGCATTATCAATCCTGCAACACTGAAACCGATCATACTAATTATCTTAATCGCAATTGCGATCTATACTTTCTTGAAAAAGGATCTTGGAAAAGTTGCAACCAAAAAACTTTCATTGACACGGCAAATGTTATTCGGTGCAGCAATCGGATTAATTATAGGATTCTATGACGGTTTTTTTGGTCCGGGAACCGGAAGTTTCTTTGTACTGGCATTTGTGGTTATACTTGGATTTGAATTTGTCCAGGCATCTGCTTATGCAAAAATCGTGAATTGTATGACCAATATATCTGCACTGATTGTTTTTATTCGTCAGGGAAACTACATCATTGGGATCGCGATTTTAATGGCCGTTTTTAATATCGCCGGAAGTGTTCTTGGTAGTCATTTGGCTCTCAAAAGAGGAAATGGTTTTATACGTATCTTTTTCCTGATCATCGTTACGATCATGATTCTCAGATACGGGTATGATGTTTTAAAAGCCTGTTAATATCTTTTTCTTGCCGTGTATTTGGTATGTAAAAGATGGTGAGATTTCTCTCCCATCGGTTTTCCGAGAAAATCTTTATAAATCTTTATAATTTCAGGATTCTGATGAGATTTCCGCAAAGGCATCGCTTCGTCTTCAGCATAAATGGCTTCGGCACGTTTCCTGCGTATTTCAGGACTGGTCGGAATCGGCTGACCTCCGCCGCCCAAACATCCTCCGGGACAAGCCATAAACTCAATAAAATGATAATTTGATTGGCCTGAAATAATCGAATCCATCACTTTTTTTGCGTTGACGAGACCATGTGCAACAGCGCATTTCAATTCAATACCATCCAGGAACGCCCAATCCGTCAACGGATTCTCAATTTTAATCGAAGCTTCCTTGACACCGTCCATTCCACGGACAGGTGTAATATTCAGGTTCTCGAATGGAACATCACGCCCCGTAATCAACTCATAAGCTGTACGCAATGCTGCTTCCATTACTCCTCCCGTAGCACCAAAAATAACGCCGGCACCTGTTGATTCACCCATCAGGCGGTCGTAATGCATATCATCCAATTTCATGAAATCGATGCCTGCTTGTTTAATCATGATGGCCAGTTCGCGGGTTGTCAGTACGTAATCGACATCGCGGTAACCGCTGTCGTGCATTTCGGGACGTGCAGCTTCAAACTTTTTTGCTGTACACGGCATAATCGAAACGGAAATGATTGTTTCAGGATTAAGATTCCGCATTTTGGCATAATAGGTTTTAGCAAGCGCACCAAACATTTGCTGGGGCGATTTACAGGAAGAAAGGTGATCAAGGTAATCGGGATACATGTGTTCGATATATTTTATCCAGCCTGGCGAACAAGAGGTGGTCATCGGAAGTTTCACATGAGGGTCATGATCAACCAAAACTTGTTTCAGCCGTGTAAGTAATTCGGTTCCTTCTTCCATGATCGTCAGATCAGCAGTAAAATCGGTATCCATTACTGCATCGAAGCCAAGGCGTTTTAGTGCGGCCACCATCTTGCCAGTCACACGCGATCCTGTTTCAAAGCCCAGTTCTTCCCCTAGTCCAACGCGTACTGCGGGAGCTGTTTGCACAATCACATGCTTCGTTTTATCGGCAATAGCATCCCAGACTTCCTCGATGTAATTCTTTTCGACTAACGCACCGGTTGGACAATGATTGATACACTGACCACAATTGGTGCAGACCACATCGTTCATGGCTTTTTCGAAGAAGGTGGATATTTTCATCCGATCCCCCTTGTAGGCCACCGTTAATGCATTTACGCCTTGCAATTCTGCACAGGTTCTCACACATCGCTGGCAACGGACACACTTGCTATCGTCTTTGATAATGGATGGTGAAAACTGATCGATTGTATAGTTTTTAAGCTTAACCAACCGGATGAAATCCTGTGTCATAATTTTATATTCGGACGAAAGTGTCTGCAACTCGCAATTGCCGTTTTTGTAGCAACGGGTGCAATCTGCATTGTGCTCAGAGAGCAACAGTTCAATAATATGCTTCCGTGAGTTTCGAACTTTGAAGGAATTGGTAAAGATTTCCATCCCTTCTTCACAGGGAGTCGCGCAGGCAGCTGCGAGCCGTTTTTGGCCGGCAATTTCAACAACACAGACCCGGCAGTTTCCTGCTACACAAAGGTCTTTGTGATAACACAGTGTGGGAATAATAACCCCGGTTTGACGTGCAGCTTCCAGAATTGAAGTTCCCTGCTCAATCTCTACTGTTACCCCGTTGATGGTTATTTTTATTGTTTTTGCCATAACAGTTAAGTATTGAAATTTTAGTAAATCATCTCTTCCCTGAAATTTTCAACAATCGAAGAGAAGGAATTCGCTACCGACTGTCCCAACCCGCATTTGGCGGTATACTGCATCGTTTCGGTCAAGCGTAACAGCTTGTCGAGGTACTGCGCATTTTTTTCGCCGCGTTTCACCGCTTTGATTCCATTCAGCAATTGTTGACATCCAACTCGACACGGGGTACATTGCCCGCACGATTCTTCACGGAAAAACTCCAGGTAGTTGTCGAGTACATTGAACATCGAACGTGAACTATTGAAAAGCATCATTGAACCTCCGGTTGGGAGTGAAATCCCAGTCAACTTCCCCTGGAAACCAATTGCTGTTTCATTAAACCTTTTGCGCGGAACCAGAAAGCCGGAAGCACCTCCAACCTGGACAGCTTTTGTATCGCCATCACCAAATTCATCTACAAAATCGACGAGGCTCATTCCCAGTTCAAGCTCATAGATCCCAGGCTTGGGTGTATCACCCGAAACAGAAAACAACTTCGATCCGCGTGAATACTGAACGCCCAGGTCATAAAACCGCTTGGCACCATATTTAAAAATCGTATAGGTATGTGCAAGCGTTTCAACATTATTGATTACTGTTGGCTTGCCCATATAACCATAAGAAGATGGAAAAGGAGGCTTATTGCGTGGTTCACCACGTTTCCCTTCCATCGATTCGAAGAGGGCAGTTTCTTCCCCGCAAATATATGCTCCGCTGCCCATAAATATCCGGATGGTAAAATCGAAGTTAATCTCCCTGCAATAGTATTCAAACTCACTGATTACCTTATTCAATTCCGGACGCAGAAAGAAGTATTCGCCCCGAAGGTAAATATATCCCTCCCTTGCTCCAATTACATGGCCACAAATAGCCATAGCAGTCAATACTTTAAATGGAACTTTTGATAAGATTTCCCGGTCTTTAAAGGTCCCTGGTTCGCCTTCGTCAGCGTTGCAAATGACGTATTTGATCTCGTCAACCGCTTCTGCGGAAAGTTTCCATTTCAATCCTGTGGGAAATCCGGCTCCGCCTCTCCCTTTTAGTTCTGAGCTAATTAATTCGTTAATTAATTTCTGCGGGGGGTGACTGATATTCTTACTAAGAACCTCCTTCCAGTCGTTTTCATTTTTAAAAATGAAATCGGCGCGTTTAAGCTGATAATTAGTTGTCATATGGTCCTCCTTCCTTTTTCCTGTTCATGTACATACTCAGGATTTCACGTACTTTTTCAGGAGTGAGTTCATTGTATACCTCATTATTAATCAGCATTGCCGGCGCTTTGTGACAAAACCCCAGGCAATTGGTTTGGAGCAATGAGAAATTACCGTCAGGAGTAGTTTCGCCTACACCAATTTTCAGCATATCTTCGATCGCCAGTAGTACCTGATTTTTTCCTTTCATGGAACAGGTAATGGTTTTGCAGATACGAATGATGTATCTTCCCATTTTTTTGTATTCCAGGAACGAATAAAAAGTGGCAGTTCCGTAAACTTCAGAAGCAGGAAGATCAAGCTCCCGCGCAATCTCAATCATTGAATATTCCGACAGGTACTTTTCCTGTTCAACGACACCCTGAAGTATTGGCAACAGGTTATGCCTGCTTCGACCATGTTGGTCTGCAAGATTTTTGATAAGTTCAGAAATTGGATCCATTTGAAATAATTTGAAGATTAAAGTCAAATGTTTTTTAAGCCAGCTATTAAATCAACTTCAGTTTTTACTCCTGGGGGTATAAATTGTATGAAGCAATTCATGCGATTTATGTCCCAAGGGCGCACCAAGAAAATCATGGTAAAGTATCATGATATCCTTATTTTCATGCGATTTACGCAATAGTTTTCCTTCATCCTCCCTGTAAATGGCTTCAAGTCGTTTTGTTCTGATGGCATCATTTACTGGTCGTGGTTGTCCGCCTCCGCTGATGCATCCTCCGGGACAACCCATTATTTCAATAAAATGGTAAGGACTTGTACCTTGTTTGATTTCGTTGAGTAATTCTGCTGCTCCCTTTAATCCACTCGTTACAGCAACTTTGACAGTTACTCCAGCCAGAAAGCCATATTCAGGTAATGGATTTTCGATTTTTAAATCAGCAGTTTTAATTCTGTCCAATCCTTCGAGTGGCTTAATGTGAAGATTGCCTGTTGGAAGTTCACGCCCTGTAACCAATTCATAAACTGTACGCAAGGCTGCTTCCATCACGCCACCTGTCGTTCCGAAGATATCGGCAGCGCCTGACGAGAGTCCTAAAGGACTGTCAAATTCACCATCAGGCAGGTTCCTGAAGTCAATTCCTCCATCCTTAATCATCCGTCCGAGTTCGCGTGTCGTAATTACAGCATCAACATTGGCCTGTCCGTTATTATACATCTCTGGACGTAAAATTTCGAATTTCTTGGCAGTGCATGGCATTACCGAAACCATAAAAATGCTTGCAGGATCAATATTCATCTTTTCAGCAAAGTAGGATTTAGAAAGCGCACCAAGCATCATATGTGGTGATTTGCAACTCGAAAGATGGGCTAACTGATCGGGATACTGGTGTTCCATAAATTTTATCCAACCTGGGCTACAACTTGTAATCATCGGCAACACACCATCATTGGCAGATGCGGTGAAAGCGTTTTTCACGCGACCAAGAAATTCAGAGCCTTCCTCCATAATTGTAAGATCGGCTGCGAAATTGGTATCAAATACGTAATTAAAACCTAGTTCGTGCAAAGCTGAAGCCATTTTTCCTGTGACCAGTGTGCCTGGATCATAACCAAAAACTTCCCCAAGGGCCGCACGTACAGCCGGCGCGGTTTGAACAATGACAGTTTTAGACTTGTCATATAACGCTTCCCAAACCGTTGAAGTCGAATCTTTTTCTTTTAACGCTCCAACGGGGCAAACCAACACACACTGCCCGCAATTGGTGCAAACCGATTCGCCTAAGAGTTCGTCCTCCGATGGACCGATGAAGGTGGAGAAACCTCGGTGGTGAGGATTCATCAATGCAACACCTTGTATATCATTGCAAACTGTTACGCAACGGCGGCAAAGAATGCATTTCGAACTGTCGCGGACAATTGATGGACTAGAACTGTCGATAATGTCTTTCGATTTTGCGCCTTCATACCTGAATTCCTTGATCTGAATCAGATTTCCGAGGTCCTGAAGTTCGCAGTTTTGATTTCGCCAGCAGCGAAGGCATTCTTTGGGATGGTCAGAAAGCATCAACTCGTAAATCACCTTCCGTACATTGCGAACACGTTCAGAGTTGGTATGCACAACCATCCCTTCCTTCGCCTCAGTAACGCATGAGGCCATCAGGGTTTTCCCCCCTTCCACTTCAACCACACAAATCCGGCATGATCCAATCTGGTGGACGTTTTCCATGTAGCAAAAGTGAGGGATCAAAATATTGTGATGTTTGGCAGCTTCAAAAATAGTCGTCCCTTCTTCGACCTGAATCTCTTTATTATTGATGGTAAGATTTATCATATCAAATTGAATTTAGGCAGTTTAACGTTTTGAACATTGCAAACATCTCATCGCTTCTGCAATGGCATTGAGCTTGTGAAAACCTAACGGAACCTCATTGAAGTTTCCTTTCCGATCTTCGAGGTCGAGGTAACGCATTTGAAGCCGCTCATGTTCAACCGAGTTTCCCTCTTCCGGGCCTCTTGCCGGAAGCTCAATCGGTTCGCCCGTATTTAATTTGCCTTTCCCGCCGAGGTATTTGTCTATTGATTTTGCAGCATTCTTCCCATCTGCAATAGCGGTGATTACAACATCCGAGCCACGCGCCACATCCCCGCCTGCAAAAATGCCGGGCTGCGTTGTCATCTGTGTGTCAGGATCAACAATAAATGTTCCCCAGTCGGTAATCCCCACGTCTGCTTTTGTAATAAAAGGAAAATCGGAGTACTGGCTAACCGCAGGAATTGCCAGGTCAATCTCCATCATAAAGTTGGAATCCAGAACAACCATTGGAACGCGACGTCCATCTTTCCCGAAACTGCCGGGTTTCATTTTAATACATTCAATATGAGTGATGGCACCATTTCCGATAAAACGTACAGGAGCAACCAGCTCATGCAGGATTACGCCTTCTTCAATGGCATCATCAATCTCCCGTTTATCGGCCGGCATCTCTTCTTTGGTTCTGCGGTATAGCAAGTGAACTTTTTGTGCCCCAAGACGAAGGGCCGATCTTGCTGCATCAATGGCAGTGCTCCCGCCTCCAATTACTGCAACAATTCCCTTTACTTCTACATCTTTTTTTAGATTAATATCCCGAAGGAAATCAAGCCCATGATAAACCCCAGGTTTCTCTTCACCTTTAATCCCAATTTTTCGTGAAAGCTGGGTTCCGGTAGCAATATAAATGGCATTGTATTTCGACTTTAACTCATTGAATGTGATGTCGGACCCGATCTTTGAGTTATAGATGATATTAATTCCCGCCCTTGTAATCGAGTCAATCTCTTTACTCAACTCCTCCTTTGGCAGCCGGTATTCAGGAATTCCGTAAGCCAGAATTCCACCGGCAACACTTTTTTCCTCGTATATATCTACCGTATAGCCAAGTCGTGCCAAATAATAACCGCAAGTCAATCCCGAAGGACCTGCTCCGATAATTCCGACAGACTTCCCGTTTTTCTGAAAGATCAAACTCATAAACGGCTCTCCGGAGTTCAATACATAATCAGCTGCGTAGCGCTTCAGATCTGCAATTGCAATAGGTTCGTCAATCTGAGCCCTGCGACATTTGCTTTCGCACGGATGGGTACAAACCCGTCCGCAGATGGATGGAAAAGGATTCTCCTGGCGGATCAGGTTATACGCATCGCGCACCCTTCCTGCAGCAATAAGTGCTATGTATCCGGGAACATTTACCCCTGCAGGACAGGCGTTCTGACAAGGAGAGATAAACAGGTTACTGCAAACTCCGGAACGACAGTATTTATGACGGATGTGCTCATCATATTCATGCCTGAAGTATTTGATAGTGCTCAGAACCGGGTTCGGGGCCGTTTGGCCTAAACCGCAAATAGCCGAATCTTTTATTGAATCGCCCAACTCAATGAGTAATTCTACATCGCCCTCTTTCCCTTCCCCAACGGTTATTCTCTCGAGAATTTCAAGCATCCGTTTTGTCCCGATGCGACAAGGAATACATTTTCCACACGACTCATCCTGAACAAAATCCATGAAAAAACGGGCCATGTCAACCATGCATGTATCTTCATCGGCGCAGATTAAACCACCCGATCCCATGATGGCACCATGCTGAATCAATGAGTCGTAGTCAATGGGAATGTTGAGGTGCCCTGGGGTGAGGCATCCACCGGAAGGTCCACCTGTCTGAGCTACTTTAAACGGTTTTCCTTTTGGAATTCCACCACCCACATCGTAAATAATTTCGCCCAGGGTGATTCCCATTGGCACTTCAATCAATCCCTTATGAACGATATCTCCTGCAAGGGCAAATACTTTGGTTCCTTTGCTTTTCTCTGTTCCGATGGTGGAGAACCATGCGCCACCATTTAAGATGATAGGTGCGATATTGCCAAACGTTTCGACATTATTAATCACGGTTGGTTTTCCGTATAAGCCACTTTGCGTCGGGAACGGAGGTTTCTGCCGGGGTTCACCCCTTCTTCCTTCAACAGAATTCATCAATGCAGTCTCTTCGCCGCAAACAAATGCACCAGCACCGATCCTAATGTCAATATCAAAACTAAAATCACTACCCAGGATATTTTCGCCCAAAAGGCCTTGTTCCCTGGCTGCCTTGATGGCCATCGTAAGTCTTTCAACTGCAATAGGGTATTCAGCCCTGATATAAACGATCCCTTTCGAAGCGCCGATCGCATAACCACCAATCATCATCCCTTCAATCACAGTATGCGCATCACCTTCGAGCAAGCTCCGATCCATAAATGCACCAGGGTCACCCTCGTCGGCATTGCAGATGATGTATTTCTGATCCTCTTTTGCCGCATTCGCCATCGCCCATTTAAAACCAGTAGGGAAGCCGCCGCCACCACGGCCGCGCAATCCCGATTTCTTTATTTCGTCGATCACCTCAAGAGCCGTCATCGAACTGAGAACTTTTCCTAATGCAAAATATCCGTCATGCGCGATATATTCATTGATGGAGGCGTAGTCAATGACACCACAATTTTGAAGTACGATCTTTTTCTGATGTTTGAAAAATGGAATATTGTGCAGATTTGGAATAATCTCACCCGTGTCAGGATCTTTGTAGCAAAATTTTTCTGCGATTTTCCCTTTTCTGATATGCTGATTCACGATCGTGACAGCACTTGCCGGATTAACATTACAATATAGAATACTGCCGGGGTTCATAATTAAGGTGGGCCCCAAGGTACAAGCGCCCATACACCCCGTCAATTTTATTTTGACTTTTGACTGAAGGTTTTCATGCTCCAAAGCCTGGATGAAGGCTTCTTTAAAATCTTTACAGTCAGATGAAATACAACCGGCAGCATAGCAAATATGAGCGGTGTACTGAAATTCTTTCTCATTGTTCAGAAAATCGTTTTTGATCGCTTCCAGATCATTTATACTATTAATTCTCATGGCATTTAAGAGTGATTATGTAAGGTCAACCGATGATTGAATTGGATGGATTTTGAGATGGAGGGGCGTAAACCCTATTTCAACATGCCAAGAATCCGTGGAATTTTATTGGGATTCACCTGCTTGTAGACTTTGCCGTTAATGGTCATGGCTGGTGCTAATCCACATGCCCCGATGCAGCGCATAACACTTAGTGAGAATATTTTGTCTTCGGTAGTTGTTCCAACTTCGATGCCCAGCACCGATTTTAGTTTGTTCAGCACCTCCTTGCCACCACGCACGTAGCAGGCGGTTCCAAGACAAATTGATACGGTGTATTTGCCTTTTGGCTGTGTTGAGAAAAAGGAGTAAAAGGTCAAAACACTGTTAACCCTCGACACGGTTAAGTCCATCTGATCAGCAATAAAATGCTGCACTTCTGCCGGAACATAGCCAAATATAGCCTGTGACATGTGCAAAATCTGGATCAGGTTGCTCTCTTTTCGGTCGTAATCGGTGATTACTTCCTTTAGAAGGTTGTATTTCGCCTCCTCTGTCATCGCATGAACATTGCAAACTTCCTCTTTGGTAATCATTTTCCGTCCTCCTTAAAATTAGGTTATCAGAATATATTGATGAGATCGTTGGTCTGCTGTAATGCTTGTGTTTACGTGTTAGTTTGATAATCTTTTCAAAAATAAATAATATTTCTCAATAAATAACTGATATTTGTTCGTTAAATTCTTGTTCTTCAACATAAAATATTCGGCGAAAAATCAACTTTGTATGGGTTTCGGAGTGACTTAATTCATTAATCAATGCCCCTTGTATTCAAACCAATCAAATACAGCAGGTGTGACAGATTTAACGCCGTTTCCTGTGGCAAACAAACCCAGGTAGATACCAGTAAAACCGCCTGCAGTTTCGGTACTGATCAGGTTCGTATCGGCTTTGCCAAGGGTTACGAATTTAACGCCATCGGTGCTATACGAAAAAGTGTAGAAGTTTTCGGATCCTTCAATCCGCAACTGAACTTTATCGGTGTTAACGGTCAACTCTTTGGCAACATGGGTAATGCTTCCCAACTGGTACCGTAAAATCACTTTCCCTTTGGTCTTTATAAGATCAAAATGGAAGCGGTCGTTCATCAAAGCAGTAATTCCTGCCTCTTCATTGATCTTTGAAGGTTGAAATTCGAGCGATGTGGTTGCAGAGAAGTTGATGTGCTCCTGGCGTCTACCCAAAAAAGTAGGGGAATCGACATCATTCAATGTTAAACCGGTTCCCTTGAGTACCAATTTACTGTTCTTCGAATCAAACTTGTAATTATCCATCGACGGATTACGCAAATAGTTCCATTCAAACCCGGGAACAGATGTGCTGAATTCATCTCTTACAGGTTTTGCAGGGAATGGCTGTAGAGGAAGTGTCGGGCAAGTCATCTCAAGAGCAACGGTGCCATCACCATTTACAACCGGCCATCCGTTTTTTGGCCATGACACAGGTCCAAGATAGGTTTCGCGGCCTGTCAGGTGATGATTGCCGTTCTGTAACCTGAATGCGAGAAATACAGCCCACCAACTGCCGTCTTGCGCTTCAATCAAATCGGCATGACCCGTTCCCTGGATCTGGTTAGTTTGAGAAATTCTGTTGATATGTGTCAAAATTGGATTTCCGGGAGCCGATTCGTAAGGTCCATAAATATTTCTGCTTCGTGCAATCGTCACCTTATGACCATATTCCGTTCCACCTTCTGCAATCAGCAGGAAGTAATACCCATCTTTCTTGTAGATATGCGGCGCCTCCGGGTAACGACCACCGGTTCCCAGCCAAACAGGTATTGGCTCGGTGGTTCTTTTTCCGGTTTTAAGATCGATTTCAGAAAGCATAATCCCGTCGCGCTG
>Ga0209386_1000399_pt1 | contig 21883 bp, 17 predicted proteins | sample NGEPertwo_FD_184510 | JGI IMG/M metagenome (GOLD analysis project Ga0209386, IMG submission 184510) | Arctic peat soil microbial communities from the Barrow Environmental Observatory site, Barrow, Alaska, USA - NGEE Permafrost154B-two... | ecosystem: Environmental > Terrestrial > Soil > Wetlands...
TTACAGGAATCATGAATGCGAGTCAATATTTTACGCAATTCCATAATCGTGAAATTCTGACATTCATCAATGATAATAGTCATGTCTTTGAGATTAGTTCCTCTCAGGAATAACGGACTCTTAGGGTAACACCAGATTTTATCCATCACTCGCTTTACAGTTACCTTCCTACGAAGTGCTTCATCCCCCAATACTTCCTCGTTATAGACACACTGAACGGGGTTCTCATTGATCTCCAAGAGAGCGTCTATGAGTGGCTGATGATAGATACTTTCCTTCTCGGACTGTGTACCGGGTCTAAAGCCCATAGACGATTCTTGGACTGGATTAAATATATAGGTAAGAGGTTTTTTGAAAATCTTCGCACAAGCAACCGCCAGAGTTGTTTTTCCAGTACCTGCCTTGGCGTTTACCATGACTAGTTGATGATCAAAGATCGCGTTAACATATTCCAGTTGTTCAACGGTCAATTTTGGTGCGAACCCAAACAATAAGTTATTCTCAGGTAGTGGCATAATCACACCTTATCCTTTTTATAATGTCTTTAATTAAAAATTTATTAAAATGAGTGAATATCAATAACTAAATTATATCTTATTACATTCTTAGAGAGGATTCAAATGAGCCTTATACCTGCACCTTAAGAAATCTAAAAGAATAGAATGGCATGAAGTAAAGATAACATAATATTGGAGGTCAACACTATGCTAGTTACTCATGGTCAACATCAATTAGGCCATTACCTTGAAAATGAAACTATTTACACTATACGATTATTTCAGTTTACTTCGGATATATGGAATAACAGTCGGTATTAAAGAGACAAAAATAATTACAAATATCACATAAGTAAAATTATGTTTCACCGCTGGAATATTTCCAAAGAAAAATCCAGCAAACATAAATAACAGGGTCCAGGCCATTCCTCCTATTATATTAAAAAAACAAAACTTCATGAAATGCATTTTCCCCACCCCGGCCACAAACGGAGCAAAGGTCCGTATTATCGGTATAAACCTAGACAGAATTATTGCCTTACCCCCATGTTTTTCATAGAAAGCTTGAGTTTTATATAGATACTCTTTCTTAATTAAGCGGGAATTTTTCATAGCAAGTATCTTATGTCCAAGCATTCTGCCAATAAAGTAGTTTAAAGTGTTCCCTCCAATTGCTGCAATTATTAGAAAAATAAGGGCTACCTCGAAATTCAAAGCACCCGTTGCTCCCAAAGCACCAATTACAAAAAGTAATGAGTCTCCCGGAAGGAAAGGAGTAACTACAAATCCAGTTTCACTGAAAATAATCATGAAGAGAACTAAATATGTCCAATTTCCATAGTTTTTAATTATTTCCACTAAGTGTGTATCGACATGTAAAATAAAATCGATTAGACCAGTTATAAAATCCATAAAATCTCCTTTTACTTTTTAAGTTATCACACAACTGTTACGCAGATATAGACTATTATAGATCAGGCACCTACTAAAAAGCCACTAAAATAGGAGTCGAGAGCTCGAAGATAGCAAATAGTTGCAAATACAAATAAACCTTTGTTTCCGGACTTTGGAAGCAAAGGCTATTTTAAATACAGAAAATGGATTACTTGTTACATTCATGAGTTTTCTTCCGATAATACTCGAAGGCTGTTTCGATGGTAAAGCCAAACTTTTGGTAGAGATTGAACGCGTGTGTGTTATTACTATCAACCTCAATTACAATTTCTCGTATATCGGACTGTCTAAGCTGCTCTACAATGAGATGAAGAAGCTCATACCCATAGCCCTTACTCCGAAATTCTGGTGTAATGCCAAAGCCAAATATTGATACTTCGTCGCCATCACGGCTTGATGATCCCATTCCAATAATTTCATCATTCAAAATTCCTAGGTATTGGTCACGCGTATCGGAATTGAAGATGTTTACAAACATGTCTTTCGTATCTTTATAACTGTCTTCAAAAATTCTGATGCTAGTATTGACGAGTCGCTTAAGGTCTTCTTTACTAGGTTTAAGATACTTTAAGCGATTTGAGACCAGTGGTACATACTTCCGGTCATCTAATCTCATAGAGTATTCGGTGAAATCGTACTGAGCTGTGAGGTGTGTACTAACATGTTTACCTGTAATTGATTGACTCTCAAAGACAAAGAGCACTTCCGGGATATCATACTTTATAAGTTCTTTAATGGCTTTAGATAATAACTTCATAAAATAGCCTTTGCCCCTGTGGGATGGTAACGTCAAGGCTGTGATTTCTGCTTCATGTTGAGTTGGTGCAAACATCGTCAGCAGACTTATTAACTGGTTACCTTCATAGATGAGAAAGATGCTATTCATTTCCTCACTAAAATTCATAGTAGTATCGACAAAGATGCTCCCCGTAAGATTATCTTGTGCTTTACAGATTTGCTCTAGATGATGCACGTCATTTACTATCTTATCACTGTAAACTTTCAGTTCTTTCAGAATCAAGCAAGGTCCTCCTCTAATAAAATAATTATTATCACGTTTCATTGATAATCCTTCATCAATGAAACCACCCAGAGGACCATTATATTACTATAGAAGGTCAACTTCAATGAAATATACGTTGAAGTGTTACTGACTAAACGCGTTAACCTTTCTCTGTCCTATTTTGCTAAGCCTTCAGCGGATTGACTCACCAATAGCATTGTGGCAGTTTACTGGTTAAGATAGTGGCCCAGAATCATGATCCTTAACCACTATCTTAAAAATAAATTTCATCTATGCCTCAATAATTATTTCATAAACGTATTGGGAAGGAAGAGCGATATTTCTGGGAAAAAAATAAAGGCTGCTAACATGGCGAGCATGATAAAGATAAAGGGGAGTACCCCTCTTATTACTTCTCCTAAAGGTTCTTTGGCCATAGAACTCACTACAAATAGGTTCAAGCCAACAGGAGGTGTAATCATCGCCAGCTCCATATTCACCGTCATGACAATGGCAAAGTGGATAGGATCGATTCCTAAATGTTTGATGATGGGTAGCAAAATGGGTAGGGTGATGAGAATGATGGAGACCGCTTCGAGAAAAGTTCCCATGACGAAAAACATAATGTTGACAACTAAAAAGAATGCCCATTTATTAAGATCACTGTCCGAAATCCACTTGGCAACGTGGTTAGGAACCTGATTGTTAGTAAGGAACAAGGCAAACAGCATGGCTGCTGATATGATTAAAAAGATCATTGAAGTTGTGTTAATGGTATCTACTAGAACCGGTCGAACGTCCTTCCAGTGTAATTCTTTGTAGATAAATATCGAGGCTACTATGGTGTAAAAAACTGCTATGACCGCAGATTCAGTCGGTGTACAAACGCCAGTATAAATACTTCCCAGAATAAGAACTGGTAGTAATGCAGCCGGAACGGCTTTAAGACTGGCCTTCCACCGTTCAGACATGGTATATTTTCTTCCCCGGCCATAATTGTTCTTCTTCGCATAGATTATTGCCGATACCAAGAGAACAGTACCTAAGAGGAGACCCGGAATAATTCCGGCCATGAATAGTTTACCAATTGATACATCTGAAGTCACTCCAAAAACGATTAAGGGGATACTAGGGGGAATCAAGATGCCCAAGGTTCCTGATGCTGCGATCAGGCCCATCGCATAACGTTTGGGATAACCACCTTCTATCAGGGCAGGTAACATGATTGCCCCAATTGCAGCAGCTGTGGCCGGGCTAGAACCCGAGATAGCCGCAAAGATCATACACGAGAGAATCGTTACGACTGATAACCCACCAGGTAAGTGACCAATCCAGGAGCGTAAACTCTCAATCAGGTATTTAGACACTCCACCACGGGCCATCAATACTCCAGCGAAGACAAATCCAGGTATGGCCATTAACGGGGCTGAGTTTAAACCAGCAAACATTCTTTGAGTTAACATAATCATATTGAAATTTTCGGTGGTCGCGATCACAACAATCGTCGATATGGCTAGACTAATGGCAATCGGAACATTTAATAAAAAGAAGGCAATAAATAAGCCGAACAGAAGTACTACTGTCATCTTAGATCCACCTTACTTTCCGCCTTAAGAACCTCCCACTGCTGACCATTATCTTTAAACGTCTCAAATAGTTTTACCAAAAAGCGGAGAGCTAAAAGGAAACCCATCAGGGGTAGAATGCTGTAAACCTTATAAAGAGGGATACCCACATCAGTTGACAACTGACCAGACATATAGGTGAATTTTACTAAACCTCCACCGTAGTAGAGTAGAAATATACCAAAGCCTACCCCTACAGTGTGAGCAAATAGAGTCACGAAATACTTAACTCTATTTGGAAAAGCATTAAATAACATATCCACTTTAATGTGATGATCATTACGTAGCGCAACACTAGTTCCTATTAAGGTACCCCAGATAATCATGTATTGCGATACTTCATCCACCCAGGAACGCGCATCATTAAAGACATAGCGCATGATCACTCCGTAGAAAATTATTGTGACCCCCAGGAAAAGTAAACCTCCGGATGTAACATCTTCAACAAACGCAAATGCTTTCCAGAATTTTCTCATGATCTTCACCTCAGTCCTTTTAATAAATACATCTAATTTACACAAACTTTTCGAAAGATAAGGCCTTCCCTCAAGAAGGCCTTATTAACTACTAGATAATTATTTAGAAGCATTCTTGGCTGCATCAATAATGTCTTTGCTAATGACACTTTCAAACTCAGTATAAATTGGATCCATTAATTTCTGGAAATTTCCAAGTTGTGCTGGTGATAATTCAGTGATTTGCATTTTGCCACCCTTTTTCAGGTTATCAAGACTTTCTTTGTCCAATAGTTCTGCTTGTGTGATTTCGAATTTAGTGGCTTCGTCCATTGATTCTAGCAGAGCCTTTTGGAGATCGGGAGCTAGACCGTTAAAGAAAGTATCGTTAATTAGAACAATGTAATCGATTCGACCGTGATTAGTGACGGAAAGGTATTTTTGAACTTCTTCATATTTCTGAGTATCGATATTGTTATACGTATTCTCCTGTCCGTCTACAGTACCTTGTTGTAATGCCGCATAAGTCTCACCGAATGGGATCGTAGCGGAACCAGCGCCTAGAGCTTTAAACTGAGCTTCTAAAACTTCACCTGCCTGAGTACGGAATTTCAACCCTTTAAAATTTTCAGGAGTGAGCAAGGGATTTCTATTATTCGAGAATTGCTTGAAACCATTCGGCCACATTGCTAGACCCTTGAGAGAAAACTTATCGAAGCTATTCATAAGGTCCTTATTGGCGTCTGATGCCCAGAACTTATAAACTGCCTCATTATTTGGGAACAAGAAAGGCAAATCAACATACTGCACCTTAGGATTCAAGCCGACAAGTTTGGTGATGGAAGGGGCAATAATTTGCACATTACCTGCTTGGGCTTGTTCCAATTCTTCCTTATCTCCATAAAGTTGGGAAGAAGGATACACTTCTACTTTCATTTTTCCATCGGTTTTCTGCTCAAGTAATTCTTTAAATTTATTAGCCGCTTTCCCTTTGGGTGTTTCAGCGGTTGTAACATGTGAAAACTTCACAATAATAGGAGCGTCAGCTGTTGCGGTACTGGGTTTGCTCCCGCAACCCACTGCAGTTAGGGATATAGCCAAAGTAATACCTAAAAGGACTGCTATTCTCTTCTTATTAAACATTTTCCTTCTCCTCCTTATAATTCGATATTAGTTCATTCTAGCCACTTGGTTAGATGTTCTGTATAAATTTAACTACTCTCCTTTTTGTTGAATTTTCTTGACGTTATTTACCAAATCCGGGCCTATTTCCTCCGAAAGGTGGTCGTAGACTGGATTTAAGGCCTTTTGTAATTGCAACTGTTCTCCTTGAGTCAAGTGCGTAATTTCCATCTTACCCTCTTGTTCTAACTCCACGAGTTGCTTTTGATCCATTTCCCCTGCTTTTTCCCGTTCCCAGATGGTCACCTCGCGCAAAGTATCTTCAAGAATTTCAGAAATTTGAGGAGGTAAGCTTTTCCAGAATTCGGCATTGGTTAGTACAACGTACCCTAGATAACCGTGATTGCTGAGAGTTAAATATTTCTGATTATGATCAAAATGTTGCGTAAAAATATTCGAGATCGTGTTTTCCTCGGCATCAACCGTCCCATTCTTCAATGCTTGATAGACATCGTTAAAGGGCATCGGTGACACTTGGGCTCCAAGTTCAGCGAATTGCTCCTTTAAAACTTGAGACGTCATAATTCGAAAGTGTAGTCCTTGAAAATCTTCAGGTTTGCGCAAAGGCCGTATGTTATTAGTAAATTGCTTGAAACCACTATCCCACATAGCTAAGCCTAATAACTTTTGTCCCAGCAAATCGGTAAACAGTTCTTGAACGAGCGGACCATCCATCAGAGTGTGTGCCGTTGTCATATCTGGAAAGGCATAGGGTAAATCAAACAATTGCCAGTCCGGAAACCTGGTCGATAATTTGGAAGTAGCTGGAGCCAACATCTGAACTGCTCCACTTTTTAGTGCTTCAAATTCTTCGCCATCTTTATAAAGCGTTGAGTCTGGAAAAACCTGAACTTCGACGTACCCGCCTGTTCTCTCTCTTACTAAATCAGCAAATCGTTTGGCAGCCAGTCCTTTTGGTGTATTTTCGGAGACTACATGTGAAAATTTAATCACGATTTTCTCATTTTTACCAACTTGTTGTTCATCAATGACCCTAGGACTACATCCGCCAAGTAATAACAACGCTAAAAATATAACGAAAAGCTTTTTTTTCCCCATGTGTTAACCTCTTGACCTTAGTTCTATTTGTTATATTCTGATAATTAAAAACTATCAGTATTAACAGAATTGTACAACCTTTTGGTCATATTGGTCTTTTTGGTCATATTGGTTATAATATTTTCTTATTACAAAATTTAAAGTTTACGTGAATTATGATATTATTATCTAGGACAGACCATTCTCCTTTTCGTTGTAAGTTTCTCATAGGTAAGGGGGTGAGAGTTTGAGAAGGACCCATTTTAAATTACGTACAAAAATTGCCTTACTATCCTTTACATTAGTCTTAAGTTCTGTTTTGCTAGTGGGCATTGTCATCATAGAGCGTATTTCACGTTCTATGGAACAAGAGATTGGTATGCGGGCTATGGCAATTGCCCGGACTGTAGCACAATTAGAAAATGTACAGGAAAATCTTGATCAATTCAACGGGTCTAAACTAATCCAACCGATCGCAGAAAAGATTCGCCTAGCCACAGGCGTGGATTATATAGTCATTTTCGATATGAAACGAATCCGCTTCTCACATCCTTTGCAGGATAGAATCGGTACGCTTTTTTCTGATGGGGACGAAGGACCAGCCTTAAAAAATCAAGAATACCTCTCGCCGTCTATTGGGGTTCTGGGCCCAGCTGTCAGAGCATTTGTTCCGATCAAGGCTGATGAAGGCACTAGGCAAGTCGGTGTAGTATGCGTGGGTATCCTAACTCCAACCATTAAGGAAATCATTCAAACCCTGCGCTTTGAACTATATATTTCCCTGCTTTTAGGCGTACTACTGGGGAGTTTAGGATCGCTTTATTTGGCTAGGAACATAAAAATGAACATGTTTAGTATGGAACCGCAAGAGATTGCTAGACTTGTTGAAGAAAGAGTGGCGATATTTCAGGCCCTGGGAGAAGGAATTATTGCCATTGACAACACAGGAAAGGTTACCTTAATTAACAATGAAGCACGCCGGATAACTAGCAATGATACGAACAACATCGGGTTACCTATAGACCAGGTTGTTAGTATACAAGGATTAGCCACCACGATGTTAAATGGAGACGTTCGGAAGAATTGGGAATTGATCATCAATAATACCTTAGTCATGTCAAATATTCTTCCTATTCGGATTAAAGAAAACATGGCGGGAGCTGTGCTCACCTTCAGAGATAAGACCGAAGTCAAGAAGATGGCCGAAGAACTGACTGGAGTTAAAACGTTTATCGAGGCTCTTCGAGCTCAGAATCATGAATTTCAAAACAAGCTACACACCATCGCTGGTTTGCTGCAACTAGGAAACGATCAACAAGCCTTAGATTATGTTTTCTTAGTCACTGAAGAACAACAGGAAATCATCGGATTTGTTAGCAAAAGTATTAAGAATGCCAGTGTAGCAGGACTTCTTCTTGGTAAATACAACCGAGCCAATGAACTTCACTTAAAGCTATTTTTGGATCCAGATTGTTACTTAGGTGATTTGCCGGAACATATCGAAATCAGCAAGTTGATTTTAATCCTAGGCAATTTATTGGACAACTCCTTTGAAGCACTCAGTGGTAGAGCTTTGGCTGAGGTTCATTGTTATATTTTTCAGGGGGATGACCTTATTATTAGTGTGGAAGATACCGGTCCAGGAATAAGTGATGTGATTATGAACCGATTATTTAAATGGGGGTTTACCACGAAAGATGCGCTTAATCATGGAATTGGACTTTCCTTGGTCAAGAACGCAATAAAAAGCCTGAATGGCGCACTAGAATTAGAAACAGGAGCTTGGGGAACAAGATTTCTAGTCAAGATACCGTTAGATGGGCAGAAACTAAGAGGTTAGGCCTTGAGCGAGTTACTAGTCAGTTATCCTTTTCCACTTAGTACAAAGCACGCGCTAAATTATTTCGCGCGTGCTTTGTTTGGAATAACTTTAGTTTAATTCCTGTTTCAGGAGAGGTATCAGATCATCAAATCTTTCTAGGACATGAGCTCCAGCAGCCCTTAGTTTAGCCATTTTTTGGGATGGTTTGCCTGTTCCCCCGGAAATCATTGCCCCTGCATGACCGAATACAGTGCCCTCTGGCAAGGATTCTGTAAATCGTCCAGCAATAAAGCTGAATAATGGTTTTATGAAATCACCAGCCCAAAGCATTTCAGCAGCCTCCTCTTCAAAATGAGTTCCTGGTTCAGAAAAGGTAACCACTGCATCGGTCTCTGAATCTTGCTGGAAGAGCAGGAGCAGATCCTTGATTGAACTACCAATAAGACCATCTCCACCGATACTGACCGAAGTACTAACCCCGTAACCGGCTCGTTTAACCATCCAGGACGTTTCGGCAGTCATTCCACCGCTGCGTGAGATTACGCCTACTCTACCAGGCGCAAAGCAACGTTCAACATTATCACCACCAATGGCTCCAACTTTGACCCGATCTTTGGGGGTAATCATACCGACTGAATTTGGGCCAATCACACGTACTCCAGCTTGTCTTGCCCGTTCCAAAAATTTCAGGGCATCCAGTTGGGGCACATTTTCAGTAGCAATAATTATTAACTCTATCTTGGCTGCGATTGATTCCAGAACTGCATCATACACAAAAGCCGGAGGAACATAGACGACTGATGTATTGACTCCATGAAGTTGAACAGCCTTTTTTAAAGTATCGTAAACCGGGACACCGTGGACATCCTGACCTGATTTACCGGGGGTAACACCGGCAAGTATGCTTGTTCCATAATCAAGACTGTGCTTGGTTACCATGGCTGCTTCTCGACCAGTGATTCCTTGAACGACAATCCTGGAGCTTTTATCTAAGAGTATTGACATCGTTTATTTCCCCCTCTCAGCGGTATCTAATGCTTTTAAGCGCTCCACCATTCGATGGGCAGCTTCCGTGATCGTGGCATTATCCCCATAGTATTCAATCCCAGCAGCCGTGAAGATTTCTTTAGCGTCTTTCTCATTGACTCCTGCCTCACGAACAATCACTGGAAAGGTGCTCGGATCCTTACCAAGATCCTGAAGCGCTTGTACAACTCCCTTGGCCATGACATCTACCTGGGTATTATTTGTGATATTGTGAGCTACAAATAGCCCTCTGACACCAAGTTTAGAAAGAATTCCTTTGGTAATACCGTAAACTTTTCGTTCCGGCGGGTTCCCTCCCACCTCACTGTAGTTGGCCGGCTTACCGCCGAAAGAAACCAGTGCATCGAAGGACAAGAGGCTTCCTCCTCCCCCTCCACATAAGAATCCAATGTCCCCGCCGTCCATTTCGGTGTACCGAGCAGTTCCCCGATAAGGATCAAGCTCATTGACTTCGACCATTTCCTTTTCTAATTCAGTTAATGGCCGCCAACTTCTTTCACTCCCCATTTGCACCATAGAGGATAACTCAGTATGTCTGTACATGGCACTATCATCCACACTCATGACCGATGCGGCGGCCATCACTTCGCCGCCCTCTGTTAGTACTAGGGGGTTAATCTCAAGGATTGTTGCATCGTTCTCAAGGAAGACCCTAACTAAGCGGACTAATGCCTGCGTTGCTAATATTAAAGGTTTACCAGTTAAACCAAGATCTGACCAAATTCCTTTAGCTTCAAATTCTTTAAAGCCGAGGATCGGGTCTATATGTCTGGTCAGAACTTTTCCCGGATGTTCTCTGCTCAACTGCTCCACATCCACTCCACCATCTAGGCTAGCAATAATAACTGGAGCCTTGGCTTGTTTGTCAATCGAGATGGATAAATACCATTCCAGAACGATAGATATTTTCTCCTCAACTAAAACTTTTTCTACCGGAAAATGTCTTACAGTCATTTCCAGAAGCTCCCGAGTAAGATCCACTACCTCTTGGGCATCATTAGCAAATTTAATAGCCCCTGCTTTGCCCCGTTTCCCTACGGGAACCAATGCCTTTAAGACAACTGGAAAACCAATCTCTACTGCTTTTTCAACAGCCTCTTCGGGAGAACGAGCGACAGCATTTCTCGGAACCGCCACCCCAGCCTTACTAATTATTTTTTTACTATAATTCTCAAGCAACTTGCCCATAATGTTCCTCCTGTCTAACATAACTTTAACTTCAACCTAACTTCAGCCCAATTGTTGTTTAACGGCCATGATCTGTTCTGCTCTTTTCAGAACAGGCTCATCAATCATTTTACCTTTCCATTCAACGGCACCTTTGCCTTCTGCTTGCGCTTGTCGATACACCTTAACGATTTGCCGTGCCTCTTCAAATTCAACTTCACTAGGGGTAAACAGTTCATTGACTGGGATAATTTGAGCAGGATGGATGACTAATTTACCTTTCTATCGATTTAGCGCAAACTACTTTCCTAACCAGCCAAAGATACTTTGAATCGTTGTAGCCCTGTTTAATTTTGCGATAGAACGAGTTAATGGTATTCCTTTTGGACAGACTTTTTCACAATTTTGGGCATTACCACAATCAGCAATACCTCCTTCCCCCATCAAAGCCTGTAAACGCTTCTCTTGTTGTAAAGCTCCTGTGGGATGGGAATTGATCAAATCAACCTGGGCTATTGCTGCTGGACCAATAAATTTGGAATTTTTGTTCACGTTGGGACACGCCTCCATACAACAACCACAAGTCATACATTTGGATAATTCATAAGCAAGTTCCTGTATCTTTTGCGGAATTTTTGGTCCTGGTCCCATATCATGAGTTCCGTCAATTTCTATCCAGGCATTCACTTTACTCAAGTTAGCAAACATTACTTTACGATCAACGACCAAGTCCCGAACTAGCGGAAATTTGGTCAGAGGAGCGAGTCGAATTGGCTGTTCCAGTTTATCGACCAGTGCTGAACACGATTGGCGGACTTTTCCATTGATCAGCATTGTACAGGCTCCGCAAACTTCCTCTAGGCAATTGCAGTCCCAGGCTACGGGAGTTACTATTTCCCCTTTAGAATTAACAGGATTTTTTTGGATTTCCATTAAGGCAGAAACGACATTCATTTTAGAAAAATAGGGTACCCTAAATTCTTCCCAGTAAGAAGTAGAATTAGGGTCCTTACACCGTTTTATAATAAGCGTAACTTCCTTACCCATTTTGCTTCGTCACCTCTTTAGCCACATCGTATCGGCGCTTGCGTGGCTTAATACTGCTGATATCCACTGGTTCATAACTAAAGCGTGGACCACTGGGAGAATAGTTTGCTTTTGTGGTTTTAAGCCAGTTCTCGTCATCTCTTTCTGGAAATTCTGGTTTGTAATGCCCTCCACGGCTTTCATTTCTCAGCATAGCTCCCAGAGTTATAACACGAGCCAGGGTCAGCATTCCCCATAATCTTCTGGTGAAGGGTACAATCTGATTACCCCAGGCCTCCCCAGCACCAACGCCAATATTTTTATAGCGTTCCATCAACTCCTGAATCTTTTCATCCGTCGCTTTCAGGCGGTCATTTTCCCGCACAATCGTCACATTATCCACCATCCATTCGCCCAGTTCTTCGTGGAGGCGATAAGGATTTTCTGTTCCTTGCATGGTAAAAAGAGCCCTGTTTTTTTCCTGTGTTTCCTTTTTGGCAAGTTCGTATAATTCTGGTGGTAGCTCGGCATGACTCTTCGTCAGTCCAGCTGTGTATTCGATAGCCTTGGGTCCTGCGACCATTCCGGCATAAAGGGCCGCTACCAGCGAATTCCCACCGAGACGATTAGCCCCATGATACTGATATTCACACTCCCCAGCTGCAAATAATCCCGGAATACTTGTCATTTGGTTATAGTCCACCCATAGACCCCCCATGGAATAATGAACAGCCGGAAAGGTTTGCATCGGAACTTTACGAGGGTCATCTCCGACGAACTTTTCGTAGATATCCACAACTCCAGCTAATTTTCGGTCAATCTCATGGGGATCTAAATGCGATATGTCTAAGTAAACCTTATTTTCCCCATCCACACCTAACTTCATATCTACACAAACTTTAAAAATTGCACGGGTGGCAATATCCCTCGGCACCATATTGCCATAGGCCGGGTACCATTCTTCGAGAAAATACCAAGGCTTCCCGTCTTTATACACCCAGACTCTGCCCCCGTCCCCCCGGATTGACTCTGACATCAAACGTAGTTTATCCCTACCTGGGATTGCCGAGGGATGAATTTGAATAAACTCGCCGTTAGCAAAGGTTGCTCCCTGCATATAAGCTATGGCAGCAGCATTTCCAGTATTGATCGTTGAATTCGTGCTCCGGCCAAATATCATACCAGGACCACCTGTTGCCAGAATGACCGCATCAGCAGGAAAAACTTCAATCTCTAGACTCTTGAGATCCTGTACTGTTATACCACGACACCGGCCTTCATCGTCTAAAACGAGAGAAAGAAACTCCCACTCCTCATAACGATTGACCAACCCTTGTGATTCATATCGACGTACCTGCTCATCCAAGGCGTAAATCAACTGCTGCCCGGTCGTCGCACCAGCAAAGACTGTTCGGGAATATTTAGCTCCCCCCAAACGCCGAACATCGATAAACCCTTCCGGTGTGCGATTAAACGTAACTCCCATTCGATCCATTAAATAGATAATACTGGGAGCAGCCTCAATCATAGCTTTGACTGGCGGTTGGTTCGCCAGGAAATCACCACCGTATATCGTGTCATCAAAATGTTCCCAAGTTGAGTCCCCTTCTCCTTTGGTATTAACGGCTGCATTGATTCCCCCTTGGGCACATACGGAGTGGGATCTTTTACAGGGAACGAGGGAAAATAAATCAACCTTCTGCCCGCTTTCAGCTAATTTTAGAGTGGCCATCAGACCTGCCAAGCCTCCACCAATGACAATTACTTTTCCGTCCACTAACAAACCCCCCTATAACTAAAGATAAAGTTTTAGATAAACATTCTTAGGGCATTGACTCCCACAACCATAAGTATGACAAACAGACCCAAACAAACATAAGCAGCAGAACGTTGAGCTTTAGCCCCGATGGTAATTCCCCAGGAGATAAGTATTGACCATAAGCCATTGGCAAAGTGAGCAAACGTCGCCAGGAGTCCAATGAGATATAGCACAGTTACCACTGGATTGCTAAAAGATTGACTGACAAACGTGTAGTTGATTTCATTCCCGAAAATACCATTGCTGAAGCGGAACACAAATACATGCCAAACCACAAAAACTAAAGTAATCAGGGCAGTTACTCTTTGTAGGTAAAAAAGCCAGTTGCGAAAATACGTATAGGTTAGAACATTATTCCTAGTTAGGTAGACAACCCAGATTCCATAGAGGCCGTGGAAGAGCAGTGGAATAAATATGATTAATAGTTCCAAAGCCCATAAATAGGGAACACGGTGCAATAGTGACACCCCTTGATTAAACGTTGTTTCACCTTTAAGTGCTAGAGAATTAATAAACAAATGCACACATAGAAAAGCTCCAATTGGTAGAACGCCGGATAAAGAATGAAGTTTACGCCAGAAAAACGGACCACCCACAGATTACCCCTTCTTTCTTTTATCTAACATAGCTGATAAATTATTAACCTTCTCCAGTTCAGCAATTGATTGAATAAGTTCCTCCACAGTTTCCAGATCATAATGTAAGGCCGCCAATTGTCTGAATTTTTGTTGTAACTGCTCCTGGGTCACCGGATTTTCCGGATCACCTCGTGGGTAATCGGTCCTACCCGTTAATACACGTCCTCCCTTGTCCGTTATTTGAACAATAGCTGGCCACTTTTCTGGATAAAGAGCACTGATTTCTGGGTCTTCAATCAGAGCTATTTTAGAAATCAAATCACAAATTATTGGATCTTTAAGATTATCTAGATTGAATTCATTGATCCCGGCCTTCTGAGCTTTGACAGCCATAGCAGTACAGAAAGGAAGGCTGAATTTAGCGGCATAGAGAGAATCAGGCTGGAAATTGCCTGTCAGATCGATAGCAATCGGGTACGTCTTAACCACAATGCTTTCAATTTGATCCGGTGTTAGATCGTGCTTTTGCACAAGGTCGAGAACTATATCAATAGCATGGTGCGTATGTCGACAGGAAGCATGGATTTTTATAGAGTTTTCGAGGATCTTATAACCGTGCCCTAGCCCTGTTGTGATTTTAGCTAAATCGAATTCTTTAGCAGTTGCTCTAACAAAGCCTTTTTCCCCTTCCAGTATACGGGTCGCCCCAGTAAATCCCTTTTGGGCAAGCAAAGCTGCTAGAAGACCATTCATGCAGGACTTGCCCGGATGCATATGCTTGCTCATAGCGCCGTCAGCCAAGAACTCCCACAAACCTGCCGCCTGGGTTCCTGCCGTTCCCAAGCAATGAACCATTTGCTCCTTTGTCAAACCCAAAATCTTTCCTGCTGCCGCAGCCGCCCCAAAGGTCCCTACAGTGCCCGTGGTATGCCAATAATAGTAGTGAGCAGGTGTAACAGCTTCTCCAATCCGTATAGCTGTCTCATACCCCACTACGATGCCTTCAATCAGTCTTTTTCCATCCGCTCCGATCATTTCGGCAGCTGCCAGAGCCGCTGGAATCACAGCAGATCCCGCATGAAGAATCGAGGCCTTGTGTACGTCATCAAGCTCAACAATGTGGGAAATTGTCCCATTTAGTAAAGCTGCCATAATCCCGGATGTTTTTTCACCGGTGCTAATCAAGGTGGATTGTGCATTTCCCCCAAGTTCGTTCACTATCGAGAGCATAATTTGAGCTGGTTCTTTGTCTGCCCCAGCTGCAGCAGAACCCAGCCAGTCTAAAAAAACATCTTTGGCCGCTTGAACGACGGTTGTCGGCATGTCATCGAACGTAACATTTAGGATATATTGACTTAACTGTCTGGAAATCGTCATAATTTCCCCCCTGAGTTCATCCTATAATCTTAACAATGAAGTTTCCTACAGGCACTTTCTAGAATGGAAGATCTGGTTATTCCGGAGGTATCTCTAAGTTTTCCAGCTTTCTCCGCCAGTAGTTCGAATAAACTGCACCTAACGGATTATGGGCCAAAATCCGGTCTTTGACCACAAACGTTGTCACAGGTGCTGCTGAACTTTTGGTAAATAAAATATCATGACCCACACATAATCCAACAATGATATTGAGCTCAGTTCCTGCTTTACCAAGATAACTTGCCTGACCAACAGGATTACAAGTCGCCTCATAACGTTCTGGCTTGACGTTGGGTATATTAAACTCTTTTTTATTCACCCCGCAAACTTTACAACACACTGAATCTACCTTGAAGTACTTGCTTAAAATAGCCGTAATGATTTTAGCTTCCTGGCTTAACCCCACACAAAAAGCTATTCCTAAACGCTTATAACCCATTTCTCGGCTAAATCGAATGACTTCCTCCAGTCTGGTGATCTGCATATAGTACTCAGATTCTAATTTGCTAGCAATTGTAAGGATACGCCTGTTTTCCTCATCGGCATATTCAGGTTGAATAACTCCCTGGTCATAACAGCTTTTACCCTTGTAGCAGGCATTGTCCAATTTACAATTAGCACAATCCAATTCATTCTCCTCCAATGCGTTTTGAATTCATTTCACGCTAATCCTCATTAGTCTTCAGAACGATTATGGGCGCCAAGACTTTCTTTGCGAGCCAACGCGGCTGAAGTAATTAGAGAAGCCGTTTTAACCATTAGTTTTAACTGCTGAGAAGCTAGAAGTTCAGTATAACTGCTAGCCTGATAGTCTTCCAAGAATCGTTCGATCTCTCCTATCCTAACTCTGGCCTTGCTCATTCCTCGTTCGTTACGTACTAATCCTATGTGTTGCCCCATGACGAAGCGCAGTTCCTTCTTGAATGACATTAGGTCTCCACTGACATTTCCAGTCATATTTTCTTTCGTTAACTCCAGTTCCTTAGGGAAGTCTTGGCTTAATTGGATCCCGTCTTCTTTAAAAACAGCCTCCAGTTCATCTATAGTAAAAGAATCAACCTCAGCCGATAGATAATGCATGGCCTGATGTCCTGCTTCAAGGCCGAAAACGATCGCCTCAGTCAAAGCGTTACCTGCCAAACGGTTAGCTCCATGTAATCCCCCGACCACCTCTCCGCAAGCCAAGAGCCCGGGAATACTGGTTTGGCAGTGCTCATCAATGACAACTCCACCCATCATAAAGTGAGCTGCAATACCTACTTCGACGGTTTTAGCTCCTTTAAGGCGACTGTGAATAGGCGCATACTCCTTATGCATTTTTTTTGAATCCACTGCACTGAAGTCCACGAAAACGCCGCCTCGATTTGTACCCCACCCGAATTTTATTTCCTCGTAAATGGCCCGTGCCATGACATCACGCGTAGCCATATCACCTTTTGCTGAGTAGCGGAGCATAAAAGCCTCTCCTAGGTTGTTACGTAATACTGCACCATCTCCAAACGGGGCAGTTGACAACGCTTCCTTTCCTGGCCCTAATGTGACCGTAGGATGAAATTGGATGAACTCCATATCACGTACGCTTGCCCCTGCATTATGAGCAATTGCGTATCCATCTCCGCTGACATCCCCTGCATTTGTTGTTAAGGGATATAGTTGTCCCGCGCCACCACCTGCTAAAATGACGACTTTAGCTTCAAAACTCCAGCCCTTGGAGTGATTTTTGTCCAAACCACAGGCCCCGCAAACTTGGCCGTCTTTTTTCAGCAAGCGAGTGATGAGAATACCATTAAGCAAATTCACTCCAGCTTCCTTGGCGCTCTCTAGAAGAGGTTTACTAATGGCCAAGCCTGCAGTATGCGTGGATCTTAAATGGCTTGCTTCAACTGTAACAATACGCCGACGTCTGTGTCCGGGCGATCCCTTTACGGCAATTTGACCATCTTGTTTAATAAAAGGAACCCCCCATATCTCCAGCTGGTTGATGCCCGCTCTCGCTTTTGTTGCTAAGTGTTTTACTAGTTTTTGGTCATTTATATATAACCCACCCGCTAGGGTATCTTCAACATGCTCCAAAATCGTACCAGTAGCTGTACCCTCCTCCAATACGACAGCTATACTGTTGCGTGTCATGATAGTGTTGCCACTTAAGCCTACTTTACCTTTAGAAACTAAAGTCACCTCACAGCCGTTTTTTCTTAGTTCTAAGGCAGCACTCAGTCCGGCCAGACCACCACCAATTATAAGTACGTTTGTCTGAATTCGCGAAATATCCACCTATTACCACCCGCTTTCACTCATTAGAATTAGTTTTGAGAAAATTACTTCACTCAAACTTATGAAAATATTAATTTTAAATATTCATATAATTCAAACCATGCAAATTATATGCCAATGCTAATATGTATTGGATAATCTAACAGCTTAACCCCATAGAATGGGCAATTATGCACACCTAATAAAGTCTAGCTTAATATAGAAAAAAGACTATTCCCTAAAGAAATAGTCTTTCCATTATAAATATGTTTACGAAATGAACGGTTACGTGTTCAGATATTATACATAGAGATAAATTGGTCAATATAGTTCATTATCTGTACACCTTTTCCATAAGGTAGTCCTACTGATGCCGAGGGTGGCAGCAACCATAGTCTTATTGCCCTTGTAATATTCTAATAATACCCTGATTAGTTGCCCCTCCATTTCAGCTAAAGTACCCGGTTGAACAGAGATCGACCTAATTAATTCCTTTTCTTGAATATTAGCGTTTTGCTCAAACAAGACTTCAGTTCTAACGGTCGTAAAATCATCCAACGCCTCCTTTTCTAAAGGTTGTAATTCCGGAAAAGAAATAATTAGCTCGTAGTGAAGAGTCTGCTCTTCCTCGCCGACTAAAACGGCATAACGCTCTAGTATATTTTCTAGTTCCCGGACATTACCTGGCCAATTATAAGCCAGCAAGAGCTTCCTGAATTGAGGGCTTATTGCAGGGCAAAAACCTAGTTTTTTCTCTAAACGACCTTTAACACTATCGATAAGACATGGTATGTCCGCCCGCCTAGACCGGAGTGGAAGAAGGTATAAATTCAGGACATTAAGTCGGTAGAAAAGGTCGTCCCGAAAGTTTCCTTTGTCTACTTCGGCTTGGAGGTTTTGATTACTAGCTGCTATTACCCGTATATCAACCGATATATACCGTCCTCCCCCAACCCGTCTTACTTCCTTCGTTTGAAGAACCCTTAATAACCCTGCCTGCAAATTCAGGGACATTTTACCGATTTCATCAAAAAAAATGGTTCCTCCATTGGCTAGTTCAAAAAGACCAGTTTTGCCACCCTTTTTAGCTCCAGTAAATGCCCCTTCTTCATACCCAAATAACTCACTTTCTAGTAAAGTTTCAGTTATAGAGGCACAGTTCAAAGCCACAAAGGGACCATGACAACGTGGGCTAGCGTTATGGATACTTTGAGCAAACAGTTCCTTGCCAGTACCACTCTCTCCCCAGATTAGAACGGTGGCATCAACCTTACTAAAGCGCTTTGCCGTAAGAATTGTTTTCATTAACGCCGGGCCTACCAGATCTTGGAATGAATAGTGGGCTATTAGACCATTGGCTTGACTAATCCTGCGCTGGCGTTCTTCCTCTGATCGCTTTTGGGAGCGTAAAGAAACAATCTCAGCCGCTCTTGTGAGAGCCCCTGAGACTGTACTTTGGCTAGAATAGATTAAAAAGCCCTCCATCCCGAACGCTTTAGCTAGCCGGATACCTCGGTGTCCGCCCCCGACCACAACTTCGCACTCATCATGATAGGCTTGTTCCATCTGCGCCGACAGTTCCGTCATATTACTATACGGATAATGTTTTATGACTACATTAAGGATGGATTGTACCTGTAATAAAAATTCTATATCAGTAAGACTAGAAGAACTAAAATAACCAATCGTTGAACTAAAGGCTTTAGCTTGGGCTAAAGCCCATAAAATATCAAATTCATTAGGAGCAACGGAAATGATCGGCAAGGAAAATTTACTGCGCAATAGCTCAGCAGTAGCTCCTCTGCTGACTAGCACCTCAACTTCATTATGCTCGTTAAGTCTTCGTACCTCATCCAAAGCTTCTTCTAAAACGGCTTCGACGACCGTTAGCTCAATCTTAAGTTTGTAAGCCATTTCTCTTACCAAGGCAGTAAGCTCCGGGTAGGCCGAAGTCAGGACTATTTTGTTAAGGGGCTTGTCTTTTTGAATCAGTTCCACGTTGCCCCTCTCCATTTCCACTTGAATCAATGTTTCATTAAACTAGTATCATCTACCATAATATACTCTTATTATGTTATTATATCAAATAATGAACTGGTTCATCCTTGAGCTATTGGCCAACTGAATTCAGCTTGAACCAATTCTCTTTCTTGTATGAACTCCATGAGTAGCTTGGCTGTTCCACCGGTAAGTTTTAGACAACGGCGCAAGTGCTCCGGTGAGTCAAACTCATGAAGATTCAATACCCGGCAACAAGTAGCCTCATATTCATTGACAAACCGATTGTGGAACTCATTCGCGAGATCATAGGCCGGTTCTCTGCTTGTCCCAGGATCTACCCGACCCTTGAAAAGTCCTAGAATCATGACTGAAGATGTTAAGGCCCCACACATACAACCGGCATGTCCCAACCCCCCCCCGAAACCAGTTGCCATTTTCAAGGCGTCTGAATTCAAAGGATTGTTCAGCATCTCGTTAAAAGTATGAACAATTGCCTCGCTACAATTCAAACCGCCCTTGAATTTATTACCCGCGCGTGAACGAGCTTCCAAAACTGCTTCATTCATTTGTTTTTCCCCCTTGTTATATTTTTCGTCTATAAAGGTGTTCTCCGCAAATACCTTTATTCCTACTATTCAGAATAATTTATTTTTAAAAAAACTTTTATGGATATTCCCAGAGAACTTACTCAAGAGACAAACGCCATCTGTTTATCCCGATTTCTTGAATTGTTCTCGTCCCATCACACAGTTTCCTCCATAAAACAAAGACCTCACACCAATCGATTGGTGTGAGGTCTTTATTACTACTTCATCTTTTCCAATATCTCGTATAAATCCGTTTTACTCCCCCGGTCCCATGAACCATAGATTTTTTTCGAAAGTGCTGGGGTAAGAGGAAGAGACTTCAAACTATTCTCTTGATAAAGCTTATGAATCTCTTTAGAGCTACATTCGCATAGATTACAGTCTCCACCCCAAGGGAAGAAACTGCGCATAGTTTGATAAATATCCTCGAATCGCTCCACTGCGATATTACCAAAGGATATGTTTAGAAACTCACAGGGCTGTAAATCTCCTTTGGCATTGATATAGAATCGGTCTGTACCACCCGCAGTACAGCCGAAAACAGTTTTATCTTCCTCAATAATTTGGGCTGAGATTGATGGATATCGGGAGAAATCATCCTGCAAATTGTATTGGTTTACCCTTGCCTTTATATATGCAAGATCTTCGGGGGTAAACTCAATATCTCCTTTTTCTAACCATCCTCCAGCTGGCTTAGGTTTAATGATCTGGATTAGACAGGCCTTGAAGTCACTTACTGTTTCCATAATTCGTTCGAAAGTACCATTATAAAAGTCGTCTCTCATTAGGCAGATATTAAAAGCCACTGCCAGGCCCGCGTCATGGCACATCTTAACCCCAGCCTCCATAGTATCCCAGGCAGAGTTATCCCCCATAAACTGGTTGAAAGTCTCGACATCGGGGCTGTGCAGGGAAAACATAATGGCTGTCACATTTAAATACTTAAGTTCCACAAGCCTTTCCCCAGTCATACCAGCACCCGTAGAGTTTATCCAGATTTCCGATCTTGCATCAATGACAGAGCAAAGCCTCTTCAATCGGTCATACTTTAAAAAAGGCTCTCCGCCCTCAATATTGAAGAAAGCGATCCCCATATCCTGTAGCTTTTTCACTGTCCTAAGCAGAGTCTCTATCTCGACATCTTTGCCCTTATCTAGTTTCTGGTAACAGTAATTACAATGATAGGGGCATGCGGAGGTAATGGATATCAAAGCCGTAGCACAGGGCATCCTTTCTGAGAATTGACAGAATTTCTGACAGGCAGTATAAAAGGCTTGGGATGGAAAACCCGGCACATACAGGCCCAGTCTGGTTTTGCCATTGATCTTGACAAATTTATTGTGCTGTACCCTGGAGACAAAAAGCAACAACCTTTTTAAGAGTAGAATAAATCTCTTTATAGAAATATCTCCT
>Ga0209386_1000400_pt1 | contig 21870 bp, 19 predicted proteins | sample NGEPertwo_FD_184510 | JGI IMG/M metagenome (GOLD analysis project Ga0209386, IMG submission 184510) | Arctic peat soil microbial communities from the Barrow Environmental Observatory site, Barrow, Alaska, USA - NGEE Permafrost154B-two... | ecosystem: Environmental > Terrestrial > Soil > Wetlands...
GAAGAGGCATCCGTGGCTGCCAATCTGCGCGACGGCATCGTCGCCCTGGACCCCTGGTGGAAAGCGGCCAACTCTGTCGCGCTTGACGCGGTGGGGCTCACCGCTGAGTCGCGAGAGGCCGTCCTTCTGGGCGAGGCGAAATGGGCGCGCAGCGTCGACGCTCGCCAGGTGGTCGCCGGCCTGGAGCGCGGCGGCGTCGAGCTGCCGCGACGTGCGGCCGCGCCCGCATACGCCGTGTGCGCACGCGAAGACGTGCGCGGGCGGAGGCCGGGGGTCACGGTAGTGACCGCGACGGACATCTTTGGCGCGTAGCGCCACCGGGCGTTCGAGCCTGCGGCCTGCGGCCAGGAGCTTCAAGAGACCGAGGGACTCGGCTGCGGCCGTGGAATGAAGGGAGCGTCAGCCATCCGGAGCCCCGTGAAGAGAACGCTCATCTGCATCGTGCTCGCCGCGGTGACGTGCCTGGCCGCCGTCTGGGCGGCGCCGCGCACCAGCGCATCAGTGGCGGAGTGGCTGCAGGCGCCGCCGGGCGCACGGCGCCAGACGGCCCGGCGCCTGACAGCCGCGAGCACCCTCGACGCCGGCATGCGGTTCACCATGGCCGGCGTGATCTGCGGCGCGCCGCACGCAGCGGGAGCAGTCTCAGTGCGGCTGCGCACGAGCCCGGACGGCCGCTCGTGGCGGCCGGCGGCGCAGGCTCACCGGCCGCACTCGAGAACGTGCGCCTCGTGGCGATCGACCCCAGCGAGGATGGCGACATCGAGGAAGTGAGCCTCCGGCTCGACTGAGGGAAGGTGGACAGCGTGAAGGCCGTCGTCGTGTACGAGTCACTGTGGGGGAACACCGCGCGGATCGCCCGCGCCATCGCCGAGGGCATCGGGCCGGAGGCCCGGGCGCTCTCCACCGCCGAGGCGACCGCAGCGACGATCGCCGACGCGGACGTCATCGTGGCCGGCGCCACGGTGCTCGGGTTCAAGCTCCCGTCCGAGAAGATGCGCGAGAGCGTCCGCGCGAACCCAGGCAAGGCCCCGGCGCCGCCGGACCTCTCGCACCCGGCCATGCGCACATGGCTGGACGCGCTGCCCGCGGGACAAGGCGCTTCGGCCGCGTTCGACACGCGCGTGCGCGGTCCCTTCGGCAGCGCCGCGCCGGCGATCTCCGCGGCGCTGGAGCAGGCTGGGTACGCCTCGGTCGCGAAGCCCGTCGGCTTCGTCGTCGCGGGCAGGTTCGGCCCGCTGCGCGACGGCGAGGTCGAACGCGCGCGGGAGTGGGGAGCCGAGCTCGCCACGACGCTGAAGTAAGGCTCGGCTCAGCGCCGCGCGACGAGCAGCTGGCCGCGCACGCCGGCCGGGCCCCAGCGCAGCGCGCTGTAGCCGGCCGCCTGGGCCAGCCCCGTGAGCTCCCGGCCGGTGTAGGCCTTCACGGCGCTCGAGGCGCGGACCGCCACGAGCGAGAGGCCCATGGTCTCCTCGGCCTGGAGCGGCGGCCCGAGGTCGTCCTCAAGCGCCTGTCCCGCGCCTCAGCCGACGGGCATGTCGGCCGACGCCTCCTCCGGGGTGTCCAGGATCGGCGTCAGCGTGCGCGTCCGAGCGGCCACCGCCGCGAACACGGCGAGGGCCGCGGCGCTCGAGATGGCGATGACGATCGCCATCGGCAGGCCGCTCACCGCGCCTCCGATCCCGACCAGCGGGGTGGCCAGGGCGCCGAGGCCCAGGCGGAACGTGCCGAAGTAGGCAGAGGCGGAGCCCGCCACGTCGGGGTGAAGGGACAGCGCCAGGGCGGTGGAGTCCGGGAACACGAAGCCGAGGCTGGCGACGAGGACGAACAGGGGCACGGCCAGCGCCACGATGCCGAGACCGCCGACGAGCGTCACGACGAGGACGGCGAGGCCGGAGAGGCTGCCTATCGCCAGGCCCGCGCCCAGGAGCTGTCGCGGCGTGTAGCGGCCGAGGAGGCGGTGGTTGAGCTGGCTGACGGCGAGCATCCCGATGGCGTTCATCGCGAACAGGAGGCTGAAAAGGACGGGGGAGGCCCCGTACAGGTCCTGGTACACGAACGACGAGGCCGCCAGATAGGCGAAGAAGGCGACGAACGACAGGGCGCTGGTCGACGCGAAGCCCATGAACCGCAGGTCGCGCGAGAGCATGCCCATGGTGCGGAGCGTGCGCGTCGCGCCCCCCGCCTGCCGCTTCTCGCGCGGCAGGCTCTCGCGGAGCCCGAGCGCGACGGCGGAGAAGAGCACGATGCCGAGGCCGGTCAGCACCACGAAGATGCCGCGCCAGGAGGTGACCCGCAGGAGCTGGGCGCCGACGAGCGGAGCGATGATCGGCGCCAGGCCGCTCACCAGCGCCAGGCGCGAGAGCAGGCGGGCCGCCTGGCGGCCCCGCGAGTAGTCGGTGACGACCGCGTTCGCGATGGCCATGCCCGAGGCGCCGGCGAGGCCCTGCACCAGCCGCACGACGACGAGCACGCCGGCCGACGGGGTGAGCGCGCAGACCAGCGACGCCACCGTGAAGACGGTGAGGCCGACGAGCAGCGGCAGCCGCCGCCCGTACGAATCGCTCAGAGGACCCGCCAGCAGCTGGCCGAGGGCCAGCCCCACGAGAAAGGTGGTCACGGTGAGCGCGATCGACGACGAGCTCGCGGCCAGGTCGGTGGCGACGGTGGGGAGCGCCGGCAGGTAGAGGTCCGTCGAGAAGGGTCCGATGGTGCAGACGCTGCCCAGGACCACAATGAGGACGATGCGCCGGGGTCGGCTCAGGCGGCTGAGGTGAGAAGTCGTCTCCACGGCGGGCAGACTACTCCGCGGCCTGCGCGGGCGCCACTTCGTGAGCGGCCCCCGCGGGCGGCCGATGCGGAGCCAGTTCGCGCGGAGGAACCGTTTGCCTCCTAACGGTTTGCATGCTACCGTTCTCCGGCCGCCTCATCGGCGGACCGGGAACGAGGAGCCCCATGCCCAAGCGCGCCGCCGCAGACGATGTGACCGCCCTCGAGCTCTCGCCCCCTCCTCTCGAGGGCGTGGACGAGCTCTCGGCTCAGGTCTTCCGTGCGTTCCACGCCGCGCTGCGTCTCCACAAGCAGCTGATGACGAGGACACTGGCGGCGCACGGCACCCACCCCGGCCAGGCTATCTGCCTGCGTCTGCTCGCCGCCCACGACGGCATCACGCAGCGCGACCTCGCGGACGCGCTTCACCTGGCGCGACCCACGGTGAGCAAGATGCTGCAGGCCATGGAGAAGGCGGGCGTGGTAGAGCGGCGGCCCGACGAGACCGACCAGCGGCTCACCTGCGTGAAGCTCACGGCGTCCGGCCGCATCCTCGAGCAGGACCTGCGCGCCGTCGCGGCCGACTACGTCAACGAGACCATCGGTACGCTGCCTGAAGGCGACCGCCGGGAGCTCGCACGCCTTCTCCAAGACCTGGCCGCGAGCATCTCCCGCGCCACCGCGGTACTATGATCCGCCTCCTTCGCGAGCGTCTGAAGCCGTACTGGCGCCAGATCCTCGTCGTGCTCGTGCTCCTGCTGGTACAGGCCATCGCCAACCTCTATCTGCCGACGCTCAACGCCGACATCATCAACAACGGCGTGCTGACCGGCGACACGGCCTACATCCTGAAGACGGGCGGCCTCATGCTGCTCGTCACGCTGGTCTTCGTGGCGGCCGCCGTCGTGGCGGTGTATTGGGGCTCCAAGGTCGCCATGGCCTTCGGCCGCGACGTGCGTGGAGCCCTGTTCCGCCGCGTCGAGAGCTTCTCGCAGGCCGAGGTCAACCACTTCGGCACGCCGTCGCTGATCACCCGCACCACCAACGACGTGCAGCAGGTGCAGATGGTGGTGCTCATGATGCTCAACGTCGTGATCTCGGCGCCCATCATGGCCATCGGCGGCATCATCATGGCGCTGCGCCTCGACGTGCCGCTCTCGGCCGTGATCGTCATCGCCATCCCCGTCATGGCCGTCTTCATCGGTCTCATATTGAGCCGCGCCATCCCGCTCTTCATGTCGATGCAGAAGAAGATCGATCGCATCAACCAGGTCACGCGCGAGATGCTCAGCGGCGTGCGCGTGATCCGCGCCTTCGCCCGCATCGGCTACGAGGAGCAGCGCTTCGACGCCGCTAACCTGGACCTCACCGACACCACGCTCCGGGTCAACCGGCTGTTCGCGCTGATGATGCCGACGCTGACGGCCATCCTCAACCTCTCCACGGTCGCCATCATGTGGTTCGGGAGCATCCAGGTCGCCGACCACGGCATGCCCATCGGCGACCTCACCGCCTTCCTCACGTACATCGTGCAGATCCTGGTGGCCGTGCTCATGGCGACCATCATGTTCGTCATGGTGCCGCGCGCGGCGGCGTCGGCGCAGCGCATCCAGGAGGTGCTGGAGACGGACCCGACGATCGTCGACCCGGCGGCGCCCGCCGCCGACGTTCCCGCTCGCGGCCGCGTCGAGTTCGAGGACGTCGAGTTCCGCTATCCGGGCGCCGAAGACCCGGTGCTCAGCGGCATCAGCTTCACGGCCGGTCCGGGCGAGGTGACGGCTATCGTCGGCAGCACCGGCAGCGGCAAGACCACGCTCATCAGTCTCATTCCGCGGTTCTACGACGTTACCGGCGGCCGCGTCCTCGTCGACGGCGTCGACGTCCGCGACATGGCGCAGCAGGACCTCTGGGGTCGCATCGGTCTCGTGCCGCAGAAGGCGTTTCTGTTCAGCGGCACGGTGGCGAGCAACCTGCGCGACGGCGACGACCACGCCGCCGACGAGGAGCTCTGGCGTTATCTGGAGATCGCTCAGGGCAGGGAGTTCGTCGCCGAGATGCCGGAAGAGCTCGAGGCACCCGTCTCCCAGGGCGGAGCCAGCGTCTCCGGCGGTCAGCGGCAGCGTCTGGCCATCGCAAGGGCGCTCGCCAAGCGGGCGAAGATCCACATCTTCGACGACAGCTTCTCGGCCCTGGACTTCGCCACCGACGCGCGCCTGCGCGCAGCGCTCAAGCGCGAGACTACCGACGCCACGGTGATCATCGTCGCCCAGCGGGTGGGGACGATCATGCACGCCGACCGCATCATCGTGCTCGAGGACGGCGCCATCGCCGGCATGGGCACGCATGACGAGCTCATGCAGACCAACGAGACCTACCGCGAGATCGTGGCCTCCCAGTTCGGCGAGGGGGAGGTGGCATGAGCGCGCAGAAGCCCGCGACGGCGCAGGGTGGCGGGTCGCGGGGCGGTCAGCCGCAGCGCCCGCCCGTCGGACCCCGTGGCCCCGGCGGGCCCGGCGGCGGCGGGCCCGGCGGCCACGCGCTGGTCATGCCGACGGCGAAGCCCAAGGACTTCAAGGGCGCGCTCCGCCGTCTCGGCGGCCGGCTCAGGGCGGAGCGCTTGCGCATCGCCGTCGTCCTGGTGCTGGCCGTCATCAGCGTGACCTTCATGATCATGGGCCCGAAGATCCTGGGCAACGCCACCAACATCCTTTTCGACGGCGTCGTCAGCAAGCAGATCCCGCCCGGCACGACCAAGGTCCAGGCCGTTGCCGGGCTCAGGGCCAAGGGGCAGGCCAGGCTGGCCGACATGCTCTCGAGCATGAAGCTGCGGCCCGGCCAGGGCGTCGACTTTGCCGCGCTCGCGCGGACCCTGCTCCTGCTCGTCGGGGTTTACCTGCTGAGCGCCGCCTTCGCCTGGCTGCAGCAGTACATCATGGCGGGCGTTGCGCAACGCACGGTCTACCGGCTGCGGCAGGCGGCGGACGAGAAGCTCGCCCGCCTGCCGCTCCGGTACTTCGACGATCACCCGCGCGGCGACGTCCTGAGTCGCGTGACCAACGACATCGACAACATCTCGCAGTCGCTGCAGCAGAGCCTCACGCAGCTCATCACTGCGCTGCTCACGATCGTCGGCGTGCTCATCATGATGCTGTCGATCAGCTGGCTGCTGGCCCTCATCTCGCTGCTGGCGGTGCCGCTCTCGGTGCTGCTCACGGTGCTCATCGCCAAGCGTTCGCAGAAGCAGTTCGCGGCCCAGTGGGAGCGCACCGGCGACCTCAACGGGCACGTCGAGGAGATGTTCACGGGTCACAACGTGGTCAAGGTCTTCGGCCGCCAGAAGGAAGCCATCGCGAAATTCGACGGGCAGAACGCGAAGCTCTATGAGGCAAGCTTCAAAGCGCAGTTCATCTCAGGGATGATCATGCCGGTGATGACCTTCGTGACCAACCTCAACTACGTGGCTATCGCCGTCGTCGGCGGGCTCATGGTGGCCAACGGCCGCATCTCGCTGGGCGACGTGCAGGCGTTCATCCAGTACTCGCGCCAGTTCACCATGCCGATCACGCAGACGGCCAGCATCATGAACGTGCTACAGAGCACGGCCGCGTCCGCCGAGCGGGTCTTCGAGCTCCTCGACGAGGCCGAAGAAGAGCCCGATGTGGCTGTGCCGGTCGCGCTCGGCCACACCCGCGGCCGCATCACCTTCGAAAACGTGTCGTTCCGCTACGTGCCCGACGCGCCGCTGATCGAGGATCTCGATCTGGATGTGCGGCCCGGCGAGACGGTCGCCATCGTCGGTCCCACGGGCGCCGGCAAGACCACGCTGGTGAATCTGCTGCTGCGCTTCTACGAGATCGACCACGGGCGCATCCTCATCGACGGCGTGGACGCCCGCCAGATGACGCGCAGCGACCTGCGCCGCCTGTTCGGCATGGTCCTGCAGGACGCGTGGCTGTTCACGGGCACGATCCACGACAACATCGCCTACGGCCGCGAGGGCGCGACCAGCGACGAGATCCTGGCGGCGGCGAAGGCGGCCCGCGTGGACCACTTCGTGCGCACGCTCCCCGACGGCTACGACACGGTGCTCGACGACGACGCCACGAACGTGTCGACGGGCGAGAAGCAGCTGCTCACCATCGCCAGGGCGTTCCTTGCCGACCCGGACGTGCTCATCCTCGACGAGGCCACGAGCTCCGTGGACACACGCACCGAGGTGCTGATCCAGGAGGCGATGGCCGCGCTGATGAAGGACCGCACCAGCTTCGTGATCGCCCACCGGCTCTCGACGATCCGCGGCGCCGACACGATCCTCGTGATGGACCGCGGCCACATCATCGAGCAGGGCACCCACGAAGAGCTGCTCGCGAACCGCGGCTTCTACCACGATCTGTACGCGAGCCAGTTCGAGGAGGCGCTCGAAGAGGCGTCGTGACCGCCGCCCGCGAGCGGCCGCGGCCTTGGGTAAGGTGACCCTGGGGTTCACATGATCAAGGTCCGCACACATCTCATCGTCTTGGCGGCGGCGCTCACGTCGCTTCTGTTTCTTCCGGCCGCGGCGGCCGCGTGTGGACCGCCAGAGAGCGCCGGGTCGAGCACTCCCGCCGCCTCCCTGCCAAAGGCCGAGGCTCCTGCAGCGGTTGCGAAGAACGCGTGCAAAACGCAGTAGTTCGCAGCGTATCCCCGACACTGCCGGCGCGTGCCGGCGGGGTTTGACAGCGGCCCGAATCGGTCATACGATAACGACCCCGCAAGACTTAGCACTCTCCCCCTGAGAGTGCCAGATTCTGGACAAATGAAGAGGAGGGTTGCTGCATGAAGCTCAAGCCGCTTGAAGACCGCGTGATCATCAAGGCCGTCGCCGAAAAGGAGAAGACGGCCAGCGGCATCGTGCTGCCCGACACGGCCAAAGAGAAGCCGATGATGGGCGAGGTCGTCGCCGTAGGCGACGGCAAGTGGGACGAAGACGGCGAGAAACGTATCCCCGTCGACGTCAAGAAGGGCGACAAGGTCATCTACGGCAAGTACGCGGGCACCGAGTACAAGACCGCCGATGGTGACGAGCTCCTGATCCTGCGCGCCAGCGAGATCCTGGCCGTAGTCACAAAGTAGAGAGGAGGCTGAAGTAGCGTGGCTAAAGAACTGAAGTATGCCGACGAGGCCAGGCGCTCCCTGGAGCGTGGCGTCAACGCGCTCGCCGACGCCGTAAAGATCACCCTCGGCCCCAAGGGCCGCTATGTGGTGCTCGACAAGAAGTTCGGCGCCCCCACCATCACCAACGACGGCGTGACCATCGCCCGTGAGATCGAGCTCGAGGACGTCTTCGAGAACCAGGGCGCCCAGCTCCTCAAGGAAGTCGCCACCAAGACCAACGACATCGCCGGTGACGGCACCACCACCGCTACCCTGCTCGCCCAGGCCATCGTGCGCGAGGGCCTGCGCATGGTAGCCGCCGGCGTCAACCCGATGGCCATCAAGCGTGGCATCGAGGAGGCCGTCAACGAGGTCGTCGCCTCCATCAAGAAGCAGTCCAAGGAGATCTCCGGCAAGGAGGAGATCGCCCGCGTGGCCACCATCTCCGCCCGCGACCGCGCTGTCGGCGACGTCATCGCCGACGCCATCGAGAAGGTCGGCAAGGACGGCGTGGTCAACGTCGAGGAGTCCAATACCTTCGGCCTCGACCTCGAGTTCACTGAGGGCATGCAGTTCGACAAGGGCTACCTCAGCCCGTACATGGTCACCGACCCCGAGCGCATGGAAGCCGTGCTCGAGGACCCGTACATCCTCATCGCCAACCAGAAGGTCGGCTCCGTCCAGGACCTGCTCCCCGTGCTCGAGAAGGTCATCCAGGCCGGCAAGCAGGTCCTCATCGTGGCCGAGGACGTCGAGGGTGAAGCTCTCGCGACCCTGGTCGTGAACAAGCTGCGCGGCACGTTCACCAGCGTCGCCGTCAAGGCCCCCGGCTTCGGCGACCGCCGCAAGCGCATGCTCGAGGACATCGCCATCCTCACCGGCGGCGAGGTCATCACCGAGGAGATGGGCCTCAAGCTCGACAAGACCGAGCTCTCGCAGCTCGGCCGCGCCCGCAAGATCGTCGTGACGAAGGACAACACCACCATCATCGACGGCGCCGGCGACACCGAGGCCATCAAGGGCCGCATCAAGCAGATCAAGGCGGAGATCGAGAACACCGACTCCGATTTCGACCGTGAGAAGCTCCAGGAGCGTCTCGCCAAGCTGGCCGGCGGCGTGGCCGTCATCAAGGTCGGCGCGGCCACCGAGGTCGAGATGAAGGAGACCAAGCACCGCGTCGAGGACGCCCTCAACGCCACCCGCGCCGCCCTCGAAGAGGGCATCGTGCCGGGCGGCGGCGTCGTGCTGGTCAACGCTATCGACTCGATCAAGGTCGACAGGAAGTCCGATGACGTCGACTTCCGCTCGGGCAAGCAGATCATCGCCCGCGCGCTCGAGGAGCCACTTCGTCAGATCGCCGAGAACGCCGGCCTCGAGGGTTCGGTCGTGGTGAACAAGGTCAAGACGCTCAAGCCGGGCGAGGGCCTCAACGCCGACACCGACAAGTACGAGGACCTGGTCAAGGCCGGCATCATCGACCCGGCCATGGTCACCCGTTCGGCGCTGCAGAACGCCGCGTCGATCGCCAAGAACATCCTCACCACCGAGTGCATCGTGGCCGACAAGCCCGAGCCTGCCGGCGCCGGTATGGGCGGCGGCGGTATGGGCGGCGGGATGCCTCCGGGGATGATGTAAGAAAGACGGCGTGAGCCGCTTCGCCTGACGGCGAGCGGCACAGCTTCAACGCTTTCGCGTCGCGGCGGGCGGGCCCATCCGGGCCCGCCCGCCGCTTTTCTTCGGGTGACCGGCGGCGCTCGAGTTCTTCACGCGCACGAAGACCGTGTACGTCACCTACTGACGAAGTGGGTACAACTAGGCATGGATGCACGTGTCGACACCGCTACGTACCGGCTCGTGGTTACGGGCCCCGAGCGCGACCGGCTCTACGAGCGTTTTCGCCGGCTCTTCTGGGGACGAGAGGGCGTCAAGGTCGTCAAGGACCGCCGTGTCACGGAGCGACGGCGGGATCGCTCGCAGGTCGCCGCCGGGCGCCGTTCGCGCGAGCGCCGCCGCGTCGCGCCCGACTGGCTGGTGCCGCCGTCCTGAGGGCGCGGCTTCTCCAAGCCGCGGCGTCCGGCCCGACGCGCCGCGCCTACGCTTCTCGGCGGGCGCGCGGTTCGCATATACTCAGCGGACGTTCGTCCTGCACATTCGTCGTGGAGGTTGAGCACATGTTGTTGATGGGTGAATCGATCAACGGGACGCGCAAGCAGGTCGCCGAGGCGATCCAGGCGCGCGACGCCGAGTTCATCAAGACCCTGGCTACCGACCAGGTCGAGGCGGGCGCCGGCCTGCTCGACGTCAACGGCGGCGTGGCCGGCGGCGACGAGGTGGCCGATATCACCTGGCTCATCGAGACCGTGATGAGCGTCACCGACATGCAGCTCATGGTCGACTCAGCGAGCCCCACGGCCCTCGACGCCGGCGTGCGTGCCGTCATCGACAAGGGCGGCAAGGTGCCGTTCATCAACTCGATCAGTGGCGAGCAGTCGCGCATCGACGCTGTCCTCCCGCTCGTCGAGAAGTACAAGTGCCCGGTGGTCGGCCTTTGTCTGAGCGACGAGGGCATCCCGCCGACCGCCGAGGACCGCTTCGCCGTAGCCAAGCAGCTGTTCGACCTCTGCTCCGGCGCCGGGCTGCCCGGCGAGGACCTCTGGGTCGACCCGCTGGTCATGGCCGTCTCGGCCGACTCCACGGCCGCCCAGGTCACGATGGATACCCTCAAGCTGGTCAAGGAGCGCCTGCCCGTGCGCACCACCGGCGGCCTCAGCAACGTGAGCTTCGGCTTGCCCAACCGCGTCCTGCTCAACCGCACCTTCGTGGCCATGTGCGCGGGCCTCGGCATCGACGGCGCCGTGCTCGACGTGCGCAACAAGCCCATGATGGCCACCATCAAGGCCATCGAGGCGCTGCGCGGCGAAGACGACTTCTGCGGCGGCTACCTCAAGGCGCACCGCGCGGGCATCCTGGAGTAGCAGGATGAGCGGGCTGGAGCGCTGCCGACTGCGCGACCTCGGCGTCGGCGTCGGCGTACTCCCCACCGGCCCGCTGAACGCCATCACCGACGTGCCCGGCGTGCGCGTCGGCCACTGCACCGTCTCGTGGGGCGGGCCCGAGCTGCCACACGGCAGCGGGCCCGCCCGCACGGGCGTCACCGCCGTCCTGCCCCACGGCGACGACATCTGGCACGAGCGTGTCGTCGCCGGCGCCTTCGCCGCCAACGGCGTCGGCGAGCTCATCGGGATCAGCGCCATCCGCGAGTGGGGGCTCATCGAGACGCCCGTGCTGCTCACCAACTCGCAGAGCGCCGGCGCCGTGTACGACGCCACGGTGCGCTGGATGATGGATCATGACCCACGGGTCGGCATCGAGGATGCCGTGATGCCGGTCGTCGGCGAGTGCGACGACGGCTTCCTCAACGACCTGCGCGGCATGCACGTCAAGGAGGAACACGTGCGCGAAGCGCTGGACGGCGCGACGGCCGGCCCCGTGGCCGAAGGCTGCGTCGGGGCCGGCGCCGGCATGACGTGCTTCGATTTCAAGGCGGGGATCGGCACGTCCTCCAGGGTGGTCACCGCGCACGGCCTGCCGTTCACACTCGGAGTGCTGGCGCTCACCAACTTCGGCGTGCGCCGCCGCCTCGTGGTCGACGGCGTGCCCGTCGGCCGCGAGATCACCGACCTCATGCCGGTCGAGAACCGCGAGGGCTCGTGCATCGTGGTGCTCGCCACCGACGCGCCGCTGAGCGCTCGCCAGTGCGAGCGTCTGGCCAAGCGCTGCGCGCTCGGTCTGGCGGCGACCGGCTCCTACGCCTCGGACGGCAGCGGCGAGATCATGGTCGCGTTCACCACCGCCCATCGCGTGTCGCGCGCGAGTGCGGAGCCGCTGCAGCTCACGTCCGTCGCCAACGACCAGATGCAGGGGCTCTTCGAAGCGGCGGTCGACGCGACAGCGGAGAGCGTCGTGAACTCGCTCTGCGCGGCTCACACCACCGTGGGCCGGGACGCGCAGGTGGCGCACGCTCTGCCGCTCGACCGTCTCGTGGCCGCCATGCGTAAGCATGGGCGCGAGGCGCGGTCGCCGGACGGGGCATAGCCCCGTCTCTTGCCGCGCCTCTCTTCTGGTGGCTAGTATGGGGCGAGCGCCGGCGGCCGCGGCCACCGGGACGGCGCCGTACCGGGGGTGCTTCCGTGAAGCAGCTGCAGCAGACGTGAGCGGCCCGCTTCTCGCCGCCGCCCGGCGCACCGACGAACCGTCGCCTGTTGCGCGTCTAATGGTCGTGGCTCACGTCTCGAGCCGTGCGTTCCGCAGTCACATCACCACCACGTGGGTACGGCAATCGCGGATGTGAGAAGGAGGTAAGGGCTCGCGGCCGTTCGGGGCCGGGCGTCCGGCGGGCCCGGAGTGCAGTGGACAAACGACGATACTTCGTGAGGAAGATCCTGAACGCCGTACTCACCATCATCCTCGTGGCGTCGTTCAACTTCGCCCTGTTCCGGATCCTCCCCGGCGACCCTGCGCGCCTGCTCCTGCCGAAGGGCAAGCAGCCAGTGGCGGCCGTGGAGAAACAGCGCAAGACCTTCAACCTCGACAAGCCCATGTGGCAGCAGTTCGTGCTCTACTGGGGCGACACCCTGCAGGGCAAGCTCGGCATGTCCTTCTCCGAGAGGCGTCCCGTCACCGAGGTCGTCGCCGAACGCGTCTGGCCCACGGTCCTGCTCGTGGGGGTCGGCACGGTCTTCGCCACCGTGGTCGGCATGATCCTGGGCGTGTTCGCGGGGTGGCGAAGAGGCGGGGTCTACGACGTCGTGACGACCAACTTAGGGATGGTGCTGTACGCCATGCCGACGTTCTGGTTCGGCCTCCTCATGATCATGCTCTTCTCCACCAAGCTTCGCTGGTTCCCCACGGGGCGCATGGAAGAGCCGGGGGTCCAGCTCAGCGGTTTCGCTGCTTTCCAGTCGCTGCTCAAGCACCTCTTCCTGCCGGCGTTCACGTTCGCCATCGCCTACGTGGGTGAATACGAGCTCATCATGCGCAGCTCGATCACCGGCGTGATGAAGGAGGACTTCGCGCTCACGGCGCGCGCCAAGGGCCTCAGTGAGAACGCCGTCCTGTGGCGGCACGTCGTGCCCAACGCCATGCTGCCTACGGTGACCATCGTGATGATGAACCTGGGCTTCGTGATGTCGGGCGCCATCCTCGCGGAGACTGTGTTCAACTGGCCGGGTCTGGGTCTGCTCTCCTACGACTCGATGAATAAGCGCGACTACCCGGTCATGCAGGCGGTGTTCCTCATCGCCAGCATCGCCGTGATCGTCGCCAACCTCATCGCCGACATCATGTACTACTACCTCGACCCGCGGGTGCACGCATGATCCCCCGCCGCTACAGAAACTGGATCCTCTTCTGGACACCGGTCACGTGGATCGTGCTCGAGCTGCTCATGTATCCCAAGAATGTGCCGCTGTCGGAGGGTCTCTCGGCCGTGCTCAAGGGCTTCTTCGCGGTGCGGATCGGCGCGTACCCGGCGTGGGTCCTCGTGCTGGGCGCCATCCTCACCGCGGGCTTCGGCATCCTCGGGCTGGTGCGCAAGAGCAAGGCCCGTGCCTTCAACCTGGTCCTCATCGGCATGGGCGTCGTGTTCGCGGTGTGGGCGTTCCTGGCCGGCGGCGGCGCCTCCGGCTGGTCGGCCGGCCAGAACGTCATCTCCTACAGCTGGGCGCTGCAGACGATCGTCGTCGTGCTCGGCGGCGTGGCGGCGTACTTCTGGGCTGTCGGCGGCCCCGAGCACGCCGAGCTCCTGACCTGGAACACCCACCAGGTGTGGAGGCTGTACCGCGGCAACTGGCAGGGCATGGTCGGCCTCGGCATCCTCGTCGTCTTCCTGGCAATGGCCTTGCTCGCCCCGTTCCTCATCGATCACGCGCTGCTCGACCCGAACGCGCAGATCAAGGACTCCGCCGGAAACTTCTACATGGCGTACCATCCGCCCACAGCGTCGTACTACAACTGGTTCGGCACCGACCAGGTCGGCCAGTCGGTGCTCGCGGAGTTCATCTGGAGCTCGCGAATCTCACTCCTGGTCGGTCTGCTCGCCGCCTTCATGTCCACCGTACTCGGCGCCGGCATCGGCATCGCCGCCGGATTCTACGGCGGCTGGCAGGGCGAGGTGTGGATGCGCCTCACCGACGTCTTCCTGGTCATCCCCTGGCTACCGCTGGCGATGGTCCTCGTCGCCGCCTGGGGCCAGAACTTCTTCATGATCATCATCATCATCGGCATCACCAGCTGGCCGGGCACGGCGCGCGTGGTGCGCTCGGACGTGTTGCGCGTGCGCGAGCTCCAGTTCATCGAGCGGGCGCGCGCCATCGGCTCAAGCAACTGGCACATCATGCGCAGGCACGCCCTGCCCAACGTGATGCCGCTCATCTTCGCCAACCTGGTGCTCGTCGTGGCCATCGCCATCCTCTCCGAGACCACGCTGTCGTTCCTCGGCCTCGGCGACCCGCTCAACTTCAGTTGGGGCACCATGCTGCGCTACGCCTGGGTCAACGGCGCCGCCGGCCTGCCGGCCTGGTGGTACATCATGCCGCCGGGTATCGCCATCGTGCTCGTCGTGCTGGCCTTCACCTTCATCGGCATGGCCTACGACGAGGTGCTCGATCCCAAGCTGCGCAAGCGCGAGGACAGCGTCTCCGAGAACCGCTTCACGGCCCGCGGCGGGACGCCCGCGGTGGCCATGGGCGGCGCGGGCGTCGGCGGCGGCGGCCACATCAAGGACGACGAGGAAGGGGGCGAAGAATGAGCGCCACCACGGCCAAGGCCAAAGCCCCCGCGAAGAAGCCCGCCGAGCGCATCGCGCACAAGGGCATCCTCGAGGTCCGCGAGCTCACCACCTACTTCAAGCTCGGGGTGGGCGACGTAAAGGCCGTGCAGAACGTCTCCTTCGACCTCGAGCCCGGCGAGAGCCTGGGCCTCGCGGGGGAGAGCGGCTGCGGCAAGACCACCGCCGCCCTCTCGATCCTCAAGCTGCTGCCCGAGAACGGGCGCATCGTCTCCGGCGACGTGCTCTTCGACGGCCGCAACCTGGCCAAGCGCACCGAGTACGGCATGAGCAAGATCCGCTGGAAGGAGATCAGCATCATCTTCCAGGGGGCGATGAACGCCCTGAACCCGGTGCGCGAGACGGGCAAGCAGATCGCCGAGCCCATCCAGCTGCACGAGGGCCTTTCCGAGGCCAAGGCCATGGTGCGCGTCAAGGAGCTCTACGACCTTGTGGGCATCAGCCAGAAGCGCGTCATGGACTTCCCCCACCAGCTCTCGGGCGGCATGCGCCAGCGCGCCATGATCGCCATGGCGCTGGCGTGCAACCCCAAACTGGTGATCGGCGACGAGCCGACGACGGCGCTCGACGTCATGGTGCAGGCGCAGATCCTCGAGCTCATCGAGCGGCTGCGCAAGGAGCTCGACCTCTCGTTCATCCTCATCAGCCACGATCTCTCGGTGATGGCCGAGACCTGCGACAAGGGCGTCATCATGTACGCCGGCGAGGTCGTCGAGAGCGGCACCACGGCCAACATCTTCAACAACGCGACGCACCCCTACACGCGTCAGCTCATCAAGGCCTTCCCCAACATCCACGAGAAGCGCGAGATGGTGAGCTCGATCAAGGGCGACCCGCCCAACCTCGTCAATCCGCCGCCGGGCTGCGGCTTCTGCCCGCGCTGCGACGCGAGGATCGCCAGTTGCGAGACCGAGCACCCGGAGATGGTCGAGGTCGAAGCCGGCCACTTCGTGCGTTGCGTCCACGCCGAGAAGGGAGTGTGACGATGGCGACCACCGAGAGCACTCCCGCGCGTACCGACCTCTACGAGAAGGGTGCGGTCCACGCCGACGACCTCTCGTCGGCGACGGTCAAGGACGGCGTCCTCTTCGACGTCAAGGACCTCGAGGTCTACTTCCCGATCCAGCAGGGCTTCTTCAAGGCCATGGTGGCCACCGAGAAGAAGTTCGTGAAGGCCGTCGACCGCGTCAGCTTCCAGGTGAAGCAGGGCGAGATCCTCGCCCTGGTCGGCGAGTCGGGCTGCGGCAAGACCACCACCGGCCGCACCCTCCTGCGCCTCGAGGACCCCACCGGCGGTCACATCCTCTACAAGGGACTGCCGGTCGAGAAGTTCGCTTCCAAGACGCTTCGCGCCTACCGCAAGAAGGCGCAGATCATCTTCCAGGACCCCTACAACTCCATCAATCCCAAGCAGACGATCTTCGACATCGTCGCCGAGCCGCTCGAGGTCAACAACATCTGCTCGAGCGAGCGCGAGAAAGAAGAGCGCGTCATCAAGGCGATCAACGAGGCCGGCCTGCGGCCGGCGACCGAGTACCTGTACCGCTACCCGCACGAGCTCTCGGGCGGACAGCGCCAGCGCGTGTGCATCGCCGGGGCCACCGTGCTCGAGCCCGACGTGATCGTCGCCGACGAGCCCGTGGCCTCCCTCGACGTCTCGATCCGCAACGACATCCTCAAGCTCATGGTCGAGCAGAAGGAGAAGCTCGGCGTCACCTACATCTTCATCACTCACGACCTCTCGCTGGCCTGGGTGATCAGCGACCGCATCGCCGTCATGTACCTGGGACGCATCGTCGAGATCGGCGAGACCGAAGAGGTGGTCGCCAACCCCCGACATCCCTACACCAAGGCCCTGATCAGCGTGATCCCGGTGCCCGACCCGCTGGCCAAGCGCGAGCACGTGATCCTCAAGGGCGAGACCCCGAACCCGGTCGACATCCCCTCCGGCTGCCGCTTCCACCCGCGCTGCCCGGAGGTCATCGAGGCCTGCAAGGAGATCGACCCGCCGGACGTGCACATCACCGGCGACCACTACGCGGCCTGCATCAGGATCGACAAGTGAGACAGGGGTGACGTGGCGGCGGTCGCCCGCCGGCGGCGGGCGCGAAGGGCGCCATGAGGAGCCAAGCACGAGATGTAGCCTGACCGCTGCGGGGGTCGCGATCGCCCTCGCCGTGCTGCTGGTCGTCCCGCTCGCCGCCGCCGCGGCGTCGGCGTCGCCATCGCCGGGCGCCGCGACCGTCTACCGGATCGGCATCCTCGAGGACTTCGACGGCATCAACCCGTTCAGCGCCTGGAGCGGCCCGTCGTGGGAGTGCTTCCGCTTGGGCTACAACTTCCTCACCTGGTACGACCAGGAGTACAAGCCCGTCCCCGATCTGGCGCGCAGCTGGGAGACCGCGGCCGACGGCAGGACGTGGACCTTCCACATCATCGAGGGGATGAAGTGGCAGGATGGCGTGCCCCTGACCGCCCGCGACATCGCCTTCACCTACAACCTCATCCTCGAGACGCAGGACGCCGCCTACGCCCAGTACCTCACCGGCGTGACCAGCGTCACCGCGCCTGACGACAAGACGCTGGTCATGAAGACGCGCAAGCCCAACGCCGGGATGCTGGCTCTCTACATCCCCATCCTGCCCGAGCACATCTGGAAGAGGGCCGACCCCGAGAACCTCGGCGGGTTCAAGAACTGGCCCATGGTCGGCTCCGGCCCGTTCAAGGTCGCCGAACTGACGAAGAGCAAGTGGATCAGGATCGAGGCTAACGAGGACTACCCGCAGGAGCTCGGCGGTCCGCCCACGATCGACGAGGTCTACTTCGTCATCAGCCAGAACACCGACTCGATGATCCAGGACTACAAGGCCGGCAACCTCGACGCCATCGTCAACTGGCCGGCCACGTACTACAAGATCCTCAAGAGCCTGCCCGGTACGACCGCGGTCGCGGCGCCGGCCATCGGCTTCCACGAGCTGGGCTTCAACTGCTGGGCCAGCCCCAAGTCCAAGGGCAACCCGCTGCTTCGCGACGTCGCGGTGCGCCAGGCGATCGCGTGGGCCATCGACAAAGACAGGATCAACGCTACGTCGATGGCGGGTCTGGCCGTCCCCGGCACGTCGCTCATCTCTCCGGTGCAGGGCCTCTGGCACTGGAAGGTCCCCGCGGAGCAGAAGGTCGCCTACGACCCCGAGAAGGCCAGGCGGATCCTGGAGGACGCCGGGTACACGGATCGCGACGGTGACGGCGTGCGCGAGGACGCCCAGGGCAAGAAGCTCGACTTCCGCTTCGCCACCCTCAACGAGTACCCCGAGGACCAGGCGGCCGGCAAGATGATCGTCTCGTGGTGCGCCGACATCGGCGTCAAGCTCCGCCTCGATCAGAAGGACGAGGGCGCGTTCGGCGATGAGGTGTACGACAACGCCGACTACGACCTGTTCATCTGGAGCTGGCGCGGCGACATCGACCCCGGGTTCATGCTGTCCACGTTCACCACGACGCAGATCCTCAACTGGGGCGACAGCCAATACTCCAACCCCGAGTACGACGACCTCTACGTCGCCCAGGCGGAGGCCCTCGACCCGGCCAAGCCAGACGACCCCACGGCGCGCAAGGCGGTCACCGACAAGCTGCAGGCCATCCTCTACCACGACACGCCGTATGTGATCCTCTGGTACAACGTGAACCTGCAGGCGTTCCGCACAGACAAGTGGACGGGCTACGGCACCGTGCCGGTCAAGGACGGGGCGCCGTTCTTCAACCTCACGCGCGCCACCTACCTGGACCTCAAGCCGCGGGTCGCCGGCGCCGCCGCGGTCGAGAGCGGCGCCTCGTCGTGGGTCTACGTCCTGGCCGCCGCGGCCGCGGCGGCGATCGCCGTCGTGGTCGTGGTGGTCATCGTGCGGCGCCGGCCGAGGGCGGTCGAGGACGCGTGAACCGGGAGATGGCGAACGCCGCGATCGACATCTGGCCCGACGAGGCCATCGAGGCGATGCATGCGGAGAGGCCCTGGGACGCGGACGCCCTGGACGTCGAGGCGCTGTGCAGGCTCATCGCGGGCTGCGCCGCCGAGACCGGGGTGCACGAGTACCCGGACCCTCGCCGCGCGCTCGGGCTGTAGACTACAGGGGGGCGGGTAGCGCAAGGTCCTCGCCCGGCAGTTCCATGGGGCGACTGACAGGATGCAGTGGATGGCGATCCCGTTCGTGTACGTTCAGGCGCGCGGTTCCTACCGGGAGCTCGGCCGCGCCGTCGGCGAGGGCGCCCGAGACGCCATCCACGCCTCCGTCGCCTTCTTCCGCGAGAACTTCTCCGCCATGACCCAGGGCCGGCTGAGCTTCGCGGAGGCCGAGCGGCTGGCGCTGGCGTACGCGGAGGAGGCCCGCCGCTGGACGCCGCGGCACCTCGAGGAGCTCGAGGGGGTCGCCGAGGGGGCGGGCTTGCCGCTCTCTCAGCTGCTGGTGCCGAACTGCGGCGAGGAGTTCACCGCCGACGCAGCGGGCGAGGGCGGCCAGCGGGCGCTGTCGCCCGGAGGGCCGCGCGGCGGCGACCACTGTACGGCGGTCGCGGTCGCGGCCGGCGGCCGGCATGTGATCGGCCACAACATGGACTGGTACGTCGTGGACGCGCCCAACAACGTGATGTTCGACCTCACGGTGCCAGACGGCACGCGGCTGATGGGCATCGCCGGCGCGCCCTACCTGCTGATGATCGCCATGAACTCGCGGGGCGTGGGCAACGTGAGCAACTCGGTGCACAGCAACGACAATCGTGTGGGCGTGCCCAACGCGTTTGTGCGGCGCGCCTCCCTCGAGGGCGTCTCGCTGGAGGCCGCCCGCGACCGCGGCCTGCTGGACGCGCGAGCTCGGGGGACCAACCACTTCTTCGCCGACACGCACGGCCGCCTGTGGGACATCGAGACCTCCGCCACGGCGAGTGCCTTCATGGACCACTCGTCCGCCGGCTACATGGCACACACCAACCACTACGTCGCCGCCGAGATGGCGCCGTTCGAGGCGGCGACCTACGAGGAATCGCCGATCCGCCTGGCCACGGCGGAAGTGATCCTGGCGGAGGGCAGCGCCCGCGGCGACGACCCCGTCGAGCTCGTGGCCCGCGCGCTCCGCTGTCACGATCCGGCCCCGGAGCAGGCCATCTGCGGGCATCCCGACGAGAGCGAGCCGCTTGCCGAGCAGGGCATGACCGTGGGCAGCATGATCTGCGACCTGGACGAGCGCCGCGTCTACGTCTGCGCCGGCCCGCCCTGCGAGAACGCTTACCAGATGTACGAGATGTAGGGCCGGGAACGCTCGTGACCACTCCCGACCTCGTCATCGCCAACGGCCGCATCGTGGACGGCTGCGGCAACCCCTGGTACTACGGCGACGTGGCCGTGCGCGGCGACCGCATCGCCGCCATCGGCGCGGCGGGCGCGCTGCGCGGCCGCGCCGTCGTCGACGCCGGCGGCCGCTACGTCGCTCCCGGCTTTGTCGACCCGCACACGCACTCCGACATCTCCATCCTGCAGTATCCGCGGGCGGATTCCGTGGTGCGGCAGGGGGTCACCACCCACGTCACGGGCAACTGCGGCATGTCGCCGGCGCCGCTCAGCGCGGCTCACCGCGACGAGGCGCTGCACAACTGGGCGCACTACTGGGACATCAGCGGGGTCGCCTGGGACTGGACGAGCTTTCGCCAGTATCTCAAGGCGCTGGAGCTCGCGGGCGGGGCCATCAACATCGCCCCGCTCGTCGGCCACGGCGCCCTGCGGCTGGCGGTCATGGGTCTCGCCCAGCGGCCCGCCGGCGAGAAGGAACTGGCGCGCATGGAGCGGCTGCTGGACGCCGCCTTGCGCGCCGGCGCCCACGGCCTCTCCACGGGCCTCGTTTACCCGCCGGGCTGCTACGCGGGCACCGACGAGCTCGTCCGGCTGTGCCGCGTCGTGGGCCGCTACCAGGCGATGTACACCACGCACATCCGTGGGGAGCGCGAGACCATCCTCGAAGCCGTCGCGGAGGCCCTCACCATCGGTCGCGAGTGCGGCGTCGCCGTCGAGGTCTCGCACAACGCCCCCAAGTGGGGCGCCCGCGAGGACGCCGGCGCCAACCTGGCGCTCATCGAGGAGGCGCGTCGCGATGGCCTCGACGTCACGACCGACAACGACGTGCACACCGATCTCGCGCCGCGCCTGTCCCGCGCGCTGCCCCAGCCCGTGCTCGACCTGGGGCACGAGGCGCTGATGGCGCTGCTCGGTGACCCTCGCGAGCGGGCCAACCTGCGCCGGGCCATCGCCGACGACGTGCTGCCCGGCGCCGGCTACACCGGCCTGGTCCGTCATGGCCGCTTCGACCGCATCGTCATCCTGCACGCCGGGCGCCATCCTGAGCTCAGGGGCCGGTCGGTGGCCGACATCGCGGCGGATCGTGGCAGCGCGCCGTTGGACACGTACCTCGACCTCATCGTGGAGGAAGACGACCAGATCGTCGGGATCTTCGACTACGTCGCCGAGCGCGACATCCGGGCGCTTCTGCGCAGCCCGCTGGCCATGGTGTCGTCCGACGGCCTGGTGATGCCGCCGGTGGAGGCCCTGGACGACCCGGCGCTGTACTGGCCGTGCAGCTACGGCGAGTACCCCGGCGTCCTCGAGCGCTACGTGCGCGACGAGCCGGTGCTGCGCCTCGAGGAGGCCATCCGCAAGATGACCTCCTTCCCCGCGCAGCGCTTCGGGCTGCGCGACCGCGGCGTCCTGCGGCCCGGCCTGCGCGCCGACGTCGTCGTCTTCGACCTCGACAAGGTGCGCGACCGGGCCACCAACCTGTATCCGCACGCGTATCCGTTCGAGAACATCCCGCACCGGCACCCCGAAGGCCTGGATTGGGTCCTGGTCAACGGCGAACCGGTGATCGCGGAAGGCGAGCACACGGGGGCCTTGCCCGGGCGCGTGCTGCGGCGACGCTGACGGTCTCGCGTTCGGCTGGGCCAGAACGTACAAAGAGCCCTTGGCCATCACGCCGCATGCTCTCGCGCTGTCCTTGGACATGATGTAAAATCGCGGGCGATGATCAGCGTCCAGGACATCCTCGAGATCCCCGACCTGAACCTCAGATTGCTGGCCGGCGCCAAGT
>Ga0209386_1000401_pt1 | contig 21838 bp, 13 predicted proteins | sample NGEPertwo_FD_184510 | JGI IMG/M metagenome (GOLD analysis project Ga0209386, IMG submission 184510) | Arctic peat soil microbial communities from the Barrow Environmental Observatory site, Barrow, Alaska, USA - NGEE Permafrost154B-two... | ecosystem: Environmental > Terrestrial > Soil > Wetlands...
GATATGCATACCACTTGCTCCATAGATGTCCGGTCAGCGTGTACCCATTCCGTAAAATTACCCATTGTCCCTTCGGCACATCCCAGTCAAGCTGACCGTCGGGCTTCAACCGGTCTGTCAGATCAATGACCGATGATGGATCAATATTTTTCGTTTCGCCCAGCACCCGGAACGCCTGCACCCAAATATCATGATAATACGCGTCCACCGTTTCGGGCTGAGGCAGTTTCCCCGAGAATTTAGTCGGTCCAACAATGCTCAGTTCTGATGTTACAACTTTCTTCATCGCATTATCCTGAGTAACCCAAGGGCCTTCCATCGTCCAGCCGCCTGCAGAGAGGTTGAAACCGAACTCAATGTTAAGCCGTGTTGCCTCTTTGACCGCATAGCGAAAGAGCTCCCACCATTCCGGGCTTTGATATTTCACGCCCAGGAGAGGCGCCTTCCCTGCATATCCGCCAGTACAAATCATATTCACCCCACTAATCCCCTTCGCCTTAAACTCCTCTAAATCACGCGTAATTCCTTCTTTATCCACCCGATTGAAAAGCCACCACCAATACACACGTGGTTTGGCATAATCGGGCGGAGAAATAAATGAATTTCTTAACGAATCCAGATCTTGTCCACTGGCTGGAACGTAGTTCAAAATAATTACAATGAATAAAATAGCGAATCTTAATTTACTGTAAGTCATAGGTGTTTTATTTCGAATGTGATTTGGAGTCTGCTGTTAACAAATGAGATGACGTTATCAGATGATTGGTTCAAATTACTGATCTGGTATTCTGCCAATGTGTTGGTGAAAAAAAATAAATATCAACTTAAAAAACAAATTGTTCCTCTTCTTAAATGGGTTTTAGTCATTTAACGATTGATATGGACATTCGATAAAATTCCCTTTTCTACAGTTGATATTGCATTATGTTTACTTTGACAATCTCAGTATCAACGTATTCTTCTCCGGCTTCATTCTGAAGATTATTCCATCCCCAGGTACCGAAAAGGAACCTTTTTCAGCAGTAATAGCATATTTCATAACATCAAACTCACAATCAATCCGGTTGGTACCTATATTTTTAAAAGGTAATTTCATATTATCTGCAGTGGTCATATCAAGAAACCAGTCGATTGATTTCTCACCTTCAAATTTCATCTTTATCTGTTGTTCTTCAATGTCCATCACGAGTGTTCCTTCAAACGACTTCAAGGGCCATGATATATGCAGCTTCCCGGCAATAGAATCCGTTATCGTTGGATCTTTCCCTTCTATCAATGTTTCTTTTCCGTTTATAACGGCCTTAAATCTGAGACCTGCAATTTTCTGTGGTGTGCTCCAAATATATCCGTCAACAAATGGAAGTGTAAAAAAAGAACATTCGTTGCTCGTGGCTTTTTTAGCTAAGTAAGCAGACTGGAATTTTTCATCAAATAAATGAATGTCACGAATGCGCAAGTTGCCATTTTCCCACAATAGATTAATCCGGTAAAACCGGCTATTGAACCATACCGTTTTACGGTCGCTTCCTTTTAAATCTTCATTTACGGTAACCGAGGTTGCCGGGGTGGTTTTATAGTGTTCGCGAAACCACTTACCTGATTCAGCCAGGGTTTCAACGGTTACTTTCTTTTCATCCCTCAAACGTGCAATCAGCGGCAATTGTATTTCAAAACCTTTTGACATTGCATCCCACGTGAACGAATTCTCCTGCCCTGCCTGAGTGTAAGCATATTCCATTGAGCTCCCCTCAACAAATTCTTTAAAATACCAGTTAACCCAAGTTGAATCTCCTCCGCCATCTTTATATACAGGTTCAAGGGTAATTACACCCTGCCTGTCTGATCCAAGTCCGGTGTCATATTGACGAACAGGATCACTTCCAAGCATCCGGAAAATCGGAACGGGGATCTGGTTGCTTTCATTCTGCGCAGGCATGTAGGAATTTATTTTGCTGGGATAGTAGGCCTGGTTCCAATAACCTCCCCACATTGTGTAACCGTCCGTACCATACTGGTCTTTACAGTTAGCGGAAGCTACAATCTTATATTTTTGATAAAGATAATTTAAGGTATGGGCATCAATAAACCACGAAGCAACCGATTTGGGATAATAACCAAAGATCTGTTTAAAATCGCTCATATAAACATCGGCCAGTTTCTCCCGCTCTTCCGGTGTATAACCTGTTGCGAACCCAATATTTGCCCGCCAGTCCCATGGATAACGCCCGCGCCATTTGAGTCCGGCCTTTTCTACCATAGGTTGGGGGATTTCCCACCAGGCGCCAATTTCGAAAGAATTGTCGGGAAGGCTCTTTAACAGCTTTTGATACCGGGGATCAATCAGGGCATCGTATTGTAACAAAAAAGTACCGCCAAGCTTGTACTTTTTCATCATTTCGATTTGCTTAACCACCGTTTCATAAAGCACTTCTTCCGTAATTTTAGCGTCACGAGGTTCGAGTAAACGAATGAAATTAATGATGTTTACAATTTTGGGGTGACTATTGCTTTTCTCCAAATTCCCTGGGGCCTTTTCGGAACGATTAAATGAATAAAGCAAAAATATGCTTAGGAATAGAAGGATAAATGGAACCTTATTGATTACACTTTTGATTTTTGTCAATTGATACATTAATGTAACTTTTTTGAGATATTTAATTTATTAGCTGAATTGAATATATATTTTCCGGAAGCCACTCCAAATATAGCATTTCCATTTTCAAAATTGATAAATTGAACGCCATATGCTTCAAGAACTTTGGTAATACCTTCTCAAATAGTTTTGTAGATTTCTCAAAAGCATTCAAGACCTGCTCCAGATTTTAATTCATAATCATCCGCAATTGTTTCTGCAACTGGTAAATTGCCAGAATCGCAAAGCTATTTTTCAACTCCCGGCTTACCTCTCCCAAACTGATCCCGTCAGCTCTTTTTTATGGGCAAGGTCATTATCAGGAACTACGACAGCCACCCATGGCTCATCTGTTGTGGTTATTTTACCTTGCCATTTTAGCGTCACTTTCACTCCTGGCTGAAGGACTGTATTCTTAGTTAAATCCTTAATTATCAGGTTATTTGATCTTACCGTAAACTGGTGACTGCCATTTCCCTGAACTTTTAAAGTTATCGTGACAGCTCCATTTCCTGATGTTTGTTTTGCAACCTCAAAACTAAACGCCTCTTCTTTACGAAGATCCATCTGATAACTTCCGGCAGGAAGAAGCGATACCGCCTGTTCTACATCCCCACTTTTAACAACATACTTTCCTTCCGGTAATGATACACTTATCAGACCCTGCTTATCAGGTTCAACAACTGTGATTTGCCCAAAAGTTAAATTCTTAAATTCCACGTTGCTGTCAGCCTTTCCCTTCACAAGCGCCGGTCCTTCCAGATCACGCATCAGCCAAATCCATTGCGTAACGGGATGCGTCCATACTTCCTTGTAGGTCCATGTACTCTGCACCGGCCAGTAGGGTACATCGCTGTCGCCACGGGTCTGAATACCAACAGGAAGCGCTCCGACTATATCTCCGGATGAAGGCGTATACAAAGGGCTGAAATCGTATCCTTCGCCATACATTGTACTTTGAGAAAATGGGTTTCTTCCGATCACCCATTCCAATTGGTGCTGAGCAAGTTTTGCTGATTCGAGGTCACCCCTGAGACGAGCAGCATTGTTGAGCGCAAGCGCTTTGGGTAAAATGGTTCCAAAATGGCCCCGGTAATCCATCCATACCGGAAAAAGCCGCAGGTAATGCCCTCTCCCTAAAGGAATTCCATTTAAAACCTGTTTACGAAATGATTCCTGTCGGCTATCAGGTACCTGAAGGTATTCCTGATCGGTATATATTGATGCGGGCAGAACGCCATATGGTTCTGTATATTTGGCAATTGTCTTCAAATACTCAGAATGTAAAGTCACTGCCGAATACCATTTCATCCAATCCGGATGATCGGGGAAAGCCTCACACAACTGCGTAAGCGCAACTATCGGCTCCTGCTCATGACCGCGATGGCAGTAGTGCAGAATGTGTTCTTTCGTCGGACTTGTATAAAAGAAGCCGGTTATCGGGATATCCCAGTCTGGGAGTTTGCGTTGCTGTGACTCAAGAATAATGGTTGCCAATTCGATGGCTTTTGCCTTATATCGTGCTTCTCCCGCAGCGCGCCACAACTCTACGGAAGCCAAAATGCCTGCCGACGCAAGTTCATGTACAACATTCCCGGAATCAAACGATCCGGTAAAAATATCTTTGGAAGATGGTTCTTCCTTTAAATTCAGTTTGTCGATTGCAAATTGCCAGTCAGCCTTTGCCATTTTCAACGAATAAGCGGCCAGCCTTTTATCTCGCTCTTTAAGAACCCGGTAGGCGATTGCTTCCGAAGCAGCGGCCACCAAATTGGTTCTGGGTGAGTTTCGTGCCGTCGAGGTAATGTCGTCGTAATCACCAATGATACCGTTAGTTCTGCGGCTATTTATCGATCCTTCATTTCGGAAACCATCGCCAAAACTGGTCTTCAGAATCCAGTCAAGACCCCATTGCGCCTCCTCTACAAGTCGTTCATACAATTTCGGGTTATCCCCTCTCGCGTGCATCTTCTCTGCCAGACTGAACAACGCGAATACGGCATCACCTGTATTGCCAAGTCCTTGGGTAAAGTCCCCGGCATCGTGCCATCCGCCATTTATAACAATGCTCTTATCACCATGAATGCAGGTCCAATCGCGGTGACAGGACCCATGAACGCCAGGAATCGGAGTCCCGCAACGTTCTGAATAATAAAAATTAAGTACTTTCCATATGGTCGCTTCCCAGGTGTTCGGATCAATTTTAAAAGGTTGTGTAACCGTTTCGCCTGCTTTAAGAACGTAGGAACCGTTTTTTTGAATTTCAGAAAAATCAAGAACCTGAAAAGTTCCCAGGTGAGTCGTAACTTTTTGAATTGGTTTGGTTATAACTGTTTTACCCGATTCCTGATCAATCAGGCTGAAATCATTTGCTGTCAAATTATTCGCAACAGCACTTTTTAAAGCTCCCGCCTGGTACCCGGTATGACTAAATGATATTCTCCCGGGCCAGACCTCCCACCCTTCGATATAGTCAGGTTCAACTTTTTCCAACCTCAGGTCATCCAAATAATAGGCCACGCTATCGGTTGCCTCAGGTTCACTACCGGGCATCCATGAGGAGATTTCAAGTTTGGATATTTTGTCACGCGCCACGTTCCCGATTTCCCACACCACATGATTCCATTCCCGGTTACGTAACAACACCGTATTTTCACCTTCCTGGGCAAACAGCCCAGGTAACTTCTCACTTCCCTCATTGAAGAGTCTCATTTCGAGCCAGTCCTGATAATAGCCGGGACAATCTGGATAAATCCAAATAGAAATCCTGTTGAATTTGCTCAGATCTTCGTTTTCAAAATTCCGTATCACGCCGGCTCTGCCCCAACCACGACCACTTTGAGGCCCAGGCCCTTCCATTTTTGTGGGTAATTTCATCAAAAGAGACCGTTCACCACTGTGAGACTGATCACGGGAGTAACTCATCCGGGTTACCTGTCTTTTTGATTCTTCAATCTTAGCCTTTACCCTCGCATCGACGACAGCAATCGCTCCAACGGTGAATGGCTCCCAATGTCCTAAAGTTTCCATATTATCCAAAAGCCGGTTCTCTTTTACTTCCTTGTTGAGCCAGCGATACGATGCTGAATTCTGAACCGCTATTTTCATAGGCTCCTGACTTTTAGCAATAAAGGCAAAGGATAACAGTGTGAAGAGGATTCTGATTTTCATAGTGTGACAGGTAATAATATCGGCGATAATATATTAAAACAAACTGTATTTCGGATTGTAAATATATTAAATAAATAATTGAGTTCGCTTGCGTGCTAAGCTGTTAGGAAAGAATTTTGAGACAATCTACAGGTGGTTGGCCGTGACTTCCCTGTTTACCGCATCAAAACAATTCAAATACTATCTTTGACAAATGATGATCGACTTTCTAATCGTAGGACAGGGATTGGCCGGTAGCCTGCTGGCCTGGGAACTGATACAACGCGGTTGCTCGGTTCTCGTTGTCGATAATGGGAATGAGAATGCATCGCAAATAGCAGCAGGACTGATTAATCCGGTAACTGGTATGCGATTTGCAAAATCGGGTGAAGTGGATACGCTGCTACCCGCAGCAAGAAATTGTTATTCAGAACTCGCAACATTTTTTCATCAGGTGTTTTTTATAGAAAAGACAATGATGCGGATCTTCAGCAGCGAAAAAGAATTAAATGCAGCAGTAAAAAGAGTTACCGACCCTGACTACCAGGCTTACCTCAATAATATCTATCCAAAGACCAACTCAACCGGCGATTTTGCAAACCCATTCGGTTACGTGGAACAAAAACAAACCGGCTATTTATTAACCCGGCCACTTTTGGATTGCCTGAAGTCGTTTTTGATTTCACGTAACAGCTACCGGCTCGCCGGTTTTGACTACAAGGAAATAGCGTTTAACCCTACCTTAAATTGGCGTGACGTTTCTCCCAGGGAGATCATTTTCTGTGAAGGACATCAGGCAATCAAAAATCCGTGGTTTTCATGGCTTCCTTTTCAACCAGTCAAAGGTGAGATTTTGACGATGAACCATCATACCGAACTGCCTGACAAAATAATCAATTACGGCAACTGGCTGATTCCTTTAAACACATCTCAAATCAGGATCGGTGCCACATTCGACCGGGAAAAGCTGAACACCCAAACAACGGAAGCGGGTAAAAATGAATTATTAATGGCCCTGAGTAAGATCTCCCCCGGGTTAAAGTCATCAACCGTAATCAGCCACGAAGCCAATATCCGGCCTTGCACACGCGACCGACGTCCCTTTATCGGACGACACCGTATGCATCATCAACTTTCGATATTCAATGGCTTTGGCGCTAAAGGGAGTCTGCAGATACCTTGGTACAGCCAGCGTTTTGCAGATGCACTATTAGATGATGCACCCCTGCCCTCCTCTTGTAACATCCGACGTCATTACAAAGATCATTTTGCAGATTAGGAATACTTCACCAACCTTCAAAGTCAATACTTTGCAATAATGGACTTAGAGTCTACCTTCAACCGGCCGTTAATGCACTATGCTTTTGATTGACTACCTTGTAGATCTCGAACCACAGAATACTCAGGAACCCCGCACCCACACATATGATGGCTTCGGTAAACGAGATTTTATCAAATTGAAATAAATTGAGCAAAAACGGAACATTCAGAATCAATGCAAGGAAAAAGGCGGCACCCCCTGCAACCCATTTTACTGTACTATTCCGGGTAGCCAGGATCTGAAATATATTTCGTGACCATGACCTGTTCGACAGAATAACCGCAATATTGGAGGCAATTAGGGTTGTAAATGCTAAAGCTCGTACTTCACGCTCCGAATAACCGGTTTTCAGTCCATAGAGGTAAACAGCAAAAACGATGATCAATATTCCAATTCCCTGAGAACAGCTAAGCAAAATTTTCTTGATACCAAAAAATGGTTCATCAAAGGGCTTAGGCGGACGACTCATCACATTGAGTTCCTCTTTTTCAGCTTCAAAAACGATAGAACATGCCGGGTCGATGATCAATTCAAGAAAAACAATATGTACCGGCCACAAAATCAGCGGAAGATCAGCAAAAAATACAGGGATCAGTGATAATCCGGCAATCGGAACGTGAATCGCAAAAATATAACCTAATGCCTTTTGGAGGTTATCTGAGATCCGCCTCCCCATTCGCACCGCCCCAACAATAGAAGCAAAATTATCATCCATCAGGACAAGCGATGAGGCTTCGCGTGCGACATCCGTACCCTTTTCTCCCATCGCAATACCAATATTTGCAGCTTTCAAAGCGGGCGCATCATTCACTCCGTCGCCCGTCATTGCCACAATCTCGTTATTCCGTTTGAGGGCGTTCACTATTTTTAGTTTCTGCTCAGGAACTACCCTTGCAAAAATATTAACTGTTTTAATTTTTTCTGCTAATTCGGCTTCCGATAACTCTTCCAGTTGCGGACCAGTAATAATCTCTTCGCAATTCTCAAGTCCAATATCACTTCCGATGCTCATTGCAGTAGCAGGATAATCTCCTGTAATCATAATAACCCTGATCCCCGCCTGGTAACATTCAGTAACCGCCTGAGGCACATTCTCGCGGATCGGATCGGAAAGGCCAATTAATCCTACGAATTCGAAATTAAAGTCATGTTGAATATCGGGTAGTTCGGTAAGGTTCTCTACATCTTTGGCCACGCCCAGTACTCTTAAACCATTTGAAGCCAACTCCTCAATAGCAAGTGCTAACGCAGATACCCGCTCTTCAGATAGATGACACAGATCGAAAATGGCTTCCGGAGCCCCTTTGGCTGCAATCGTCCGTGTTTTTGTTTCTATATTATTAAATACCCGCGACATCGCCAATAATTCTTTCGAAAGCGGATACTCTTTGATCATTTCCCAATCGGTATGAAGGTGTTCTGTATTTTTCAGGAACTGTTCGCCAACAACCGTAATAGCCTGTTCCATTGGATCGAATGGATTTACCTGACTTGACAAAATCCCAAATTCAATAATCTCATGAAACTCTTCTGGAAAAGTACTGTCAGCAGTGACTGTCATAAAATCTTTTCCATTGTAAAGGCGTGCAACAGTCATCTTATTCTTAGTCAGTGTACCCGTTTTATCGGTACATAACACAGTGGTAGAACCTAACGTTTCAACAGCAGCAGGTTTTCTCGTAAGTACATTTCGTTTAGAAATCCGCCATGCACCTAAAGCAAGGAAAACAGTAAGCACAACAGGAAACTCTTCAGGTAACATGGCCATAGCCAATGTAATTCCGGCCAAAAACCCTTTTAATAAATCCCCACGTGTAATCGTATAAACGGCAATCACGACAAGGCAAAGTGCAATACCTATAAAAGCCAGCTTCTTAACGAGGGTTCCCATCTCCCGTTTCAATTTGGTTGGCTCCTCTTTTACCTCATTCAGGGCTTTTCCGATCTTACCAATCTCTGTATTTAATGCAGTAGTAGTTACTTTGGCAATTCCGTTTCCCTGTACAATCATTGAACCCGAAAAGACAAAAGGCAAATCATCTCCACCAGGTCTTGCCTGCACGGTCCCTTCTGTCCATTCTGCCTTTCGGACAGGAACAGGCTCTCCGGTTAAAAGAGATTCATCGGCACTCAAATTCACAGAATACAGTACAGTTGCATCAGCCGGAACCCTGTCACCTTCCTGAAGAATCATGATGTCACCGGTAACCACTTCCCGGCCAGCAATCCGTTTTTCCACACCGTTTCGAATAACAAGTGCACGAGGACTGGCCAGATCTTTTAGGGCATCGAGTGCTTTCTCTGTTTTTTTCTCCTGGTAAAACTCTATTCCCATGATCACAAAAACAAACCCCAGTAACATTAAACCTTCCTGGACATCACCTAAGAATAAATATAAGCCACCACACGCTACAAGCAAAAGAAACATAGGTTCCTTAAACACGCCAAGCGCAATATGGATCAAGCTCTTTGGCTTTGAAGATGGCAATTCATTGAAACCTTCAGTCGCAATTTTTTGCTTTACCTGTTCATCGGATAATCCCTGAATCTTTTCAGTCCTGATATTATTGTTTATCATTGACATAAAACTATTTGTTTGATTTATCTAATTACAATAAAATTACTTCATGATTTTTTCAAGCAGCGCCATAAGCTGCGCCATTTCATCAACATCTATTTTTTTCTCCATCTGCTCAACAATCCTGCGGTGCGCATATTCGTGCATCTGGTTAATTAGTTTACCTCTTTCACTCAGATGAAGATGTGTGCTTCGCCTGTCAGCATCCGATTGCACCTTGTATACCAATTCCTTTTCTATCAATTTATCGACCAATACTGTAATAGTTGGCTTTGTTAACTTCATTGCCGAAGCCAATTCAGTCAGGTTCGGATTCTCAAGTTCATTAATCATCTCAAGGTAATGCATTTGAGTAAGTGTGAGATCTTTAAAATTATATTGTTCTTTGGCTTCTTCCTCCATTCGGGCCATGTAGGCCGACAACTTTGCAATAATATCTTCCAGGTTATTCAATATGATCGTCTGATTTTAATTAAAAAAATATCATTCATCCATCAAAAAATTAATACACAAATATAGTTAGATTAATCTAACCATAAAATTTTAATCTAAAAAGATTCTCCCCTGGTAAGAAAAAGAATCTTGATATATAATGTGAATCTATTTTTATGCCCAGCGGCTTAATTGCCTGATATTGTTTCGCAACCGGCGAATACGTTGTAAAGCTGGTGAATAGTTAAGACGTCGTACTTTTGGAAATTCAATTTTACTGAATTCATAACCCTCAGCCTTCAATGCGGCAATAGCGCGCGGAAGTACCCAATAAAGGTGACTGGCTGCCTTTTTGGAATCGTGAAAAGTAATAATACTCCCTGCTCTTGCAAAATCAAGTACGTTTTGCAGCACCTCTTCTTTCGTAATGTTCTGGTTGTAATCGCATGAGATGACATCCCACATTACAATTTTGTACTTCCCAGACAGGTAATGATATTGAGCTCTCTTCAACCAGCCATGGGGCGGCCGAAACAGATTTGACCCAATCAATTTATTCGCATGAACGATATCTTTGTAATAAGTACGGTTATCGGATTTTAATCCCTGAAGATGGTGATAGGTGTGATTTCCAACAGCATGTCCTTCTTCGATGATTTGTTCAAAAATTTCAGGATTATGGAAAACATTCTCCCCAACCGCAAAAAATGTTGCTTTTATATTATTTCTGCGCAATAAATCCAAAACCCAAGGTGTCACCTCCGGTATAGGACCATCATCGAATGTAAGATACAACGTTTTTGAATCGTCGGGCATCCTCCATACGGCTAATGGAAACCACTTTGTAATATATTGAGGCAGATGAACCTGCAGTTTAAATCTCATTCTTATCGCTATCTATCAAATCAAAATTAAAATAACAAGGGAGCAAAAATAAATAATCTATTCAGAATCAACAAATAATTTATTTCTTCGGCTCCGGGGTAGCCAATTCAGGCTGGTATATCTTCACTATATCGTTCAACCGCCTGGCCACATCATCACTTAAAGCCTTTTCTCCATATTGACCAGCTATTGTACTTAATTCCTGCATAATGTAAAATGACCGTTGAAGATCCTCCTGAATCGTGGCACGAAATTTTGGTTCGAGTTTAAAATAGTAAGTCAACTCCTCTTCACAATTGTTAGCCATTATCCGAATAACTTCATTCGCTTTTTTGACAGCCGCCGGGTAAACGTTTACCTCAACTGCCAAACTGTCCATGGTCATATTTCTCATATTATTGCGTGACGCCTGATAGTATGACCTAACCATCAATAAATTAAAATAGTTGTAAGCCACTTTATCATTGGGAACCAATTCATTGCAACGATCAAGTACAGCAATTGCTGAATCACGTTTACCCTGTTCCAGCAAGCCATCAGCCAATCGAACAAAACTGTTACGCACATTCATTGCCATGCGCATATTGTTCTCATCAAGGTAAACTTTTGGATCGTTCATATTTCCCCATTTGAATTTATTGATGATATTATCGTACATCACATCTGTGCGTACACTTCCTATCTGATAACTATTCGCCGGCGTTTTAATTGGCACCAGCCTATAAGCAAAACCCTCTGTCTGAAAATAATCCTGCAAGCCAAGGTATTTATCTTTTCCTACGGTTATTGCAAAATAAATAGGGCGTTTCCAGTTGTTGTTTGCAATAATATCAAGAATCATCAGCTCATCTTTTGTAAGATAATTCCCCGTAAGATTAATATTCATTTGAGAAACAATACTATCCGCTTTTTTCGGATCAATCACATTATTTGCAAGAACAGCGGCCTTGTCAACAGGATATACCAGTTGTCTTGACGGGAAAAATGAAGCATTGTCTGCCTGCTGCAATTTAGTCGCAGGATCGTCGGAACGAACAAAATCAATTGCCTCCTTTAGATTAACTGGTCTTTTGATCTGATCCAGTATATAAATAACATCACGGGTACCCTGAACATACTGATTGTGTTCGAATTTGATAGGCAGTGCATCAGATTCGTATGCTTTGCGTCGCATTTGATCAACATACCAGTCAGTCTGAAAATAACTTAAATTACATACACGGACATCAGTTCTAATACCCTCGACCATCTGGGCATACCATAGCGGGAAAGTATCATTATCACCATTGGTGAATATAATCGCATTGGGAGCGCAGGATTCGAGGTAATTATTTCCAAAATCCCGGGCGGTGTAACGATTCGATCGATCGTGGTCATCCCAATTCTGATTTGCCATCAGCCAAGGAACCGCAATAAATGAAATGGTTGTTGCGGCAATAGCGCTGATTTTGGCAGGTGAGAATTTTTTAAACATCTCGTATAACGAAAGCACACCAAAACCGATCCAAATTGCAAAAGCATAAAAAGATCCCGCATAAGCATAATCACGCTCTCGTGGTTGAAGCGGTTCCTGATTCAGGTATACCAAAATCGCAAGACCAGTCATGATAAATAGTGACATCACCACCCAAAAATCCTTCTTCCCCTTATTGCCTGCATTAAACTGAAAAAACAGACCCAGTAATCCAAGGATCAATGGCAGCATGTAAAACTTATTCTTACCTCTGTTGTTTGCCAGCGCAGAAGGCAGATGGTCCTGATCGCCTAATCGTATCGAATCAAGGAAGTTAAATCCGGTAATCCAGTTTCCGTTTATGATGTCGCCGTTGCCTTGGATATCATTTTGGCGTCCGGAGAAATTCCACATAAAATACCGCCAATACATCCAGTTTATCTGATAAGATAAGAAGAAGGTCAAATTCTCGGTAAAGGTTGGTTTGATTAATCGCTCCGGCTCCCCTTCCCTGTTCGTAATCTGGATAGGGGTACCTTTTATATTTGCCCAGTTCTGATACTCTTTAATATGGTCAGGATTTGAACTGAACATTCGCGGGAAAAGTGTACAAAACCGATCGTCATAATTAGGACTCTGCTTATAATCAGAAATCTCATATCTTCCGTTTCGTTCAACATAATTAGGGGATCCTTTGGAATAAGGGTTTTCACTATTCAGCGGTGCACTATAATATTGTCCGTAAAACAAAGGTTTACTGCCATATTGTTCGCGGTTCAGATACGAAAGCAATGAGAACGCATTATCCGGATTGTTCTGATCCATCGGAGGATTTGCAGATGAACGAATAACAATCATCGTGTAGGATGAATAACCGATTATCACTACCGTTAAACCCAGGATGATTGTATTGGCCAGGGCCATATTATTTTTGGCAGTATATTTTAAGCCATAAACAATCCCTGTGATCAAGAGTAAAATATAGACAAGAACTCCCGTGTTGTATGGTAAACCCAATCCATTTACAAACAGCAACTCAAACCATTGAGCCATTATAACAATTCCAGGAATAAGCACAAACATGACAAGTGCAACAAGGAACATCGAAATAGCTAAAGAAATGATTACGCCATTGCGTGTAGTTTTATACTTCCGGAAATAATATACGAGGACAATAGCCGGGATCGCCAATAAATTCAATAAGTGAACCCCAATGGAAAGCCCGATTAAATAACAAATCAACACAATCCAACGGTTGGCAAATTTCTCATCCGCCTCGTTTTCCCATTTCAGGATACACCAGAAGACAAGTGCCGTAAACATCGACGAAGTTCCGTAAACTTCACCTTCGACGGCTGAAAACCAGAAAGTATCAGAGAATGTATAAGCCAGGGCACCAACAGCACCTGCGCCTAAAACTGCGATAACTTGTGCCAATGTAAGTTCCTTCTCATTGGATAACATCATCTTGCGCGCCATGTGCGTAATTGTCCAAAACAGGAAAACAATTGTAAATGCACTTGCGAGAGCCGACATGATGTTCACCATGACAGGGACCTGTGCAGTATTACCGGCAAACATGGTAAAAATACGACCCATGATCATGAAAAGCGGAGCACCTGGTGGATGGCCCACCTGGAGGGTAAAAGCAGTGGTAATGAACTCGCCACAATCCCAAAAGCTGGCAGTTGGCTCAATTGTCATGAGATACACAACCGCAGCAACAAGAAATATGAACCATCCTACGACAGTGTTGTAAAACTTATACCCTTTTGCTTCCATACGATGAATCTATGTATTACTTTAATTTTCAGAACCTTCTTTTGATCTTGACATAACACCAAAATTTTTGCGAAGATATTAATAATCTTTATCTCCACCTCTAATAAAGGGATGAACATTGCAATAAATTAACTTTTGATCCGTTGATCCTGCCAATTCATGCTCATTTTTATTGTTTGGACTAAAATAAAACGATGAAACGATCTAAGAAACTATATCCTACCCCTCCATTTTTTAACCGAATTCAACTTTTGATTTATCTCGCTCCGGTGATAAAATCACCCTACAATTGACGTAACTCAAACAATTCAGTTGAAACTTTTAAGTATTTTACCATTTAGTCTGCCAAATTTTCAGAATTTATATAGCCCAAATAGATTTCATACAGAACTGATTTCTATCCGTTTGAAATACATTTTCGAAAATTTTTAATAACAGATTTAAAGCCAATTCAATAAATAAACCGATTGATTCCATTTTTATGCAGATATCAGTTTGTAGAAAAAAAAAACTTCGTACTTTTGCAGCCGTCTTAAATAATAAGACATTATTGATTGACCCGTGGTGTAATTGGCAACACGTCTGGTTTTGGTCCAGAAGAGTTCAAGTTCGAGCCTTGACGGGTCAACCATAATTCTGTCCTGTGGTGTAATTGGCAACACGTCTGTTTCTGGATCAGAAGAGTTCAGGTTCGAGACCTGACAGGACAACAAATTGATTAAAAAGACGTTTACATGCTTTTTGTAAACGTCTTTTTTTTTGGGTGTGCACACAATTTGCACACAAATGTATAAATCGACTCAAAAAATCATCCACTAAACAATCTGCAAAACATTAAGAAACAAAGTCTAAGTCATGTCTAATTAATACTTGAAAAATACGCTAATAGAAATATGTTTGAAGTTTATTCCATCCTTAACAAGTCCATAAATAAACGTATCGTATTAATATTCAACAAATTTAACTCTATTTACTGGTGAATAAATCGTCCAATCAAATGCATCATTAAAATTGCTTTAAAGAACCTTAAACTCATACAAGATCGTTCCGCCATACTTTAACTGCAAAAATTTAATTCGGATCGACATCTAATTAACTGAATATTGCTTAACCTTTGTTTTACCGGACAACAATGATTTGGAAAGTTTTTTTGGGCAGACAATCCATAGTATATAAAAGTAAATCCAAAAGGATTAAACAGGAACACTTCGATTAATACATACATTAAGGCCTTTTAGGTTCCAAAGTAAAGTTCGAATCTTGTGCCTTTGTTTAACGTGCTGACAACCTTTATTTCTGCCGCATGCAACTCTACTATTTTAGCAACAATCGAAAGACCTATCCCAAATCCACCAATAAATTTGGCATTGGTCGCACGGTGAAAGGGCTTGAAAATATTCCCGATTTCGTTTTCCGGAATTCCAACTCCAAAATCTGTTATTCCAATAACTACTCCGTCACTTATTTTCGAAATTTTCACCTCAACTTCTGATGACGAAAATTTACAGGCATTTTCAATCAGGTTTTTGAATGCAATCTCTAGTAGGCCGGGGTTACCATTAATTATGAAGTCGCCTTCATTGTCAGAATATTCGATTTTCGGCAGTATTTTTCTACCTGGATACTTTACTTTAATGGATTGAATGGCATTAAAAACCAATTCATCAATTCGCATATGCGAAAGTAATATGCTTTTATCCCCATTTAAGTGCGCTAATTCGAGTAAGCTATTTATAAGCAGGTTCAATTTTCGCAAATCTTCAGTTAAACGGGCAATATGCACTTCGTATTCCTCCGGATTTCGTTTGCGGCTGATGATATAATCAGATTCAGCAATCATAATGGCAAGAGGGGTACGTAATTCGTGTGATGCATTCGATACAAATTCATCCTGGCTCCTAAATACAAATTCCAGTTCAGACAGCATCTTGTTAAAAGTAATAGCTAACTGCTCAATTTCATCCAGTTTTTTACCCTCATCCAGCCGGCTGCTTAACTTCGACGAGTTGATCTCCTTTACTTTGGCAATAATATTCGATATGGGTTGCATCGCAACTTTCGAAAAGAAATAAGAGGTCCAAACAGAAAGACAAATACTAAAAAGTATGCTCCACAGAAGGACCACTTTTAAGCCCTCAAGGTTCTCGGTACGGTACTTATCGTACGCCAGCACATAAACATGGTAAAGTTGATTATTCACCCGGTGATTGTATAATACGCCGTCTTTTTTCCCAATTGAAAAATATTCGGGACTGGCTGAATGCGAACTGTATGAACTACCTATGTTTTTTAAATCATGAATCTTGTCGCTGTAAAGCATTTTAACGTTGGAATCACTCAATACGATCTCCTCTTCTTCGAGTGACTTGGTTGTTTGATAAATCTTTTTTAATAGTGTTGAATCAACTTCCTGCACATTTATCAACAGTATGGCGGTATTCTGGGCCCTGACCAACAAATTTTGCCGGAATATGGATAGCTGGCTGCTGAATGAAAAATAATATACCAACATGCAAAAGACGATCAGGATACCAAGTACTGACATGGTAAATTGAATAGACAACCGGGTTTTTATATTCATTTTATAATTCATCTTCGCTGCAGTAAAAGCCAAATCCATATTTTGTATGAATCAGAGCAGGTTCAAAATCCTTGTCTACTTTCTTTCTTAAATAATTCATATAGACGTTGATGATATTCGCCCTTGTTACGAAATCAAAGTTCCATTCATTCTCAATGATATATTCCATTGAAAGCACTTTTTTTTTGTTTTTCAAGAGTGTTTCCATCAGGGAGAACTCTTTGGATGTCAGATCATTTTTTTTACCGACACACGTGGCAATTTTTGAATCAAGGTCCTTTTCAAAATCTGCAATTTTCAATTTCCGATCGAAAAAAATTGCAATATGCAACCGCTTCAGAAAAACATTGAGACTGACAAGCAATTCCTTGAAATCAAAATACTTAATCACGTAGTTATCAGCCACTGATTCAAATCCGATTAGATTATTTTCGGGCGTTTCCAGCGCTGTAAGCATAATAATAGGTGTTGTACTACTATTTATTTTTCGGATTTCGCTGTTTAATTCAGTACCATTTATTAATGGAAGATTGATATCAAGAACAACAAGGTCAAAGGCTGCTTGTTCTATCAATCGTTTACCAACATAGTCTTCATTTGCGATGTCAGCCCGAAATCCGGATTCATACAACGGTATCTGAAGAAATTCAGCAGGCCTTTGTTCATCTTCAATTACTAAAATGCGGGCATTACTCATTCAAAGGAAATTATTTTGACAAAAATAAGACACTATCTGATCTAAACCGCTTTCTAATGAAATTCTAATAACTTTCTAATCATTTCCTAATCAACTGTCTGCTAATACAATCCTATATTTGCGCTGATTTTAAAAATCACATCATGAAAAAATTTAAAATGACCTCTGGTCTGGCAATGTCTCTTTTTGTTATCTTTGTAATTGCTGTTTTGTCGATTTTGAAAATATTTGTTTTCCCGGGTCATTGATATCTGATCAATTTCTGAAATAAATATAAGCTATCTATTCGCATGCTAAATAGATAGCTTTTTTATTTTACTTAAACCTCACTGATATAACCAGCAAATAATCCTGAAAATATTTAAAACCGGGAATATTTTTTATTAAAACTTAAATTAGAAGAATCATGAATGACATGGGTATAGCGCTCGAATTGCTGGGCGTGGGAATGGTAACCGTATTTCTTATTTTATCGTTGGTCGTTATATTGGGAAATTTAATAATCAGGTTTGTAAATCGGTTTATACCTGATGTTCAAAATGTTTCCGGTCAATTAGCGGATGTTGTAACGGCAGAAATCCATCCAAAAAAAATTGCAGCTATCGTTTCTGCCGTTAAAATAGTTACAAAAGGAACTGGCCGTATTACCAGCATTAAAAAAATTTAGTTTTCTTGCCTATCACCTTATCGCCTTGGTGTATATGCAACTGACAAATTTCAGGAATAATAAAATAATTGAATAAAATACAATTGACTTATGAGTGGAAGAAAGATTAAATTCTCATTGGTTTATCGTGATATGTGGCAATCTTCGGGTAAGTACGTACCACGTGTTGACCAATTAGTAAAGGTGGCGCCGCATATTATTGACATGGGATGTTTTGCACGGGTGGAAACCAACGGAGGCGGATTTGAGCAAATCAATCTGCTTTTTGGAGAGAACCCCAATAAATCGGTCCGTGAATGGACAAAACCATTTAATGACGCTGGGATTCAGACCCATATGCTGGAACGCGCACTCAACGGAATCCGGATGAACCCGGTTCCTGCAGATGTACGCAAATTGATGTTTAAGGTGAAGAAAAAGCAAGGGACTGATATTGCCCGTTCTTTTTGCGGATTAAATGATCCCCGGAATATCCTGGATTCAGTCAAATATGCCAAAGCTGGCGGAATGATTGCACAGGCTGCTCTCAGTCTGACTTATTCGAATGTTCACACTGCAAAAAGCTTTATACAACTGGCTGATGAACTGATTAAAGGCGGAGCCGATGAAATATGCCTCAAGGATATGGCTGGCATTGCCCGTCCGGCATGGCTGGGCAAAATCGTGAATGGGATCAAGGCATTACATCCGGATATTCCGCTTGAATACCATTCCCATTCAGGACCGGGCTTTTCGATGGCTACAATATTGGAAGTTTGTCGTGCAGGTGTTGAATACATTGATGTCGCCATGGAACCTCTTTCGTGGGGTACCGGACACGTTGACCTTTTAGCCGTTCACGCGATGCTTAAAGATGACGGATTTGATGTTCCAGCCATTAATATGGACGCCTACATGAAAGTTCGCGCATTGACACAGGAATTTATGGATGACTTCCTGGGATATTACATTGATCCGAAAAACCGGTTCATGAATTCTATGCTGATTGGTCCGGGTTTACCCGGAGGTATGATGGGATCGCTGATGGCTGATCTTGAAAATAACCTGGCAAGCCTGAACAAATGGATGGTAAAACACAATGAACCAGAGTTAACACAGGACGATCTGCTAATTAAATTATTTAACGAAGTTGAATACATCTGGCCCATGCTGGGCTATCCACCATTAGTAACTCCATATAGCCAGTATGTGAAAAACCTGGCATTAATGAATGTGATCCAACTGGCAAAAGGCGAATACCGCTGGAGCATGATTGCTGACAATATTTGGGATATGCTGCTAGGCAAGGGCGGTAAATTGCCGGGTGAATTAGATCCCGTCATTACAAAATTGGCCAAAGAAGCCGACAAGAAATTTTTTATGGGTCGCCCACAGGACCTTTATCCAGATGCCCTGCCTAATTTCCGGAAGGAAATGAATGAAAATAGCTGGGATTTTGGTCCGGATGATGAAGAGTTATTCGAGCTGGCGATGCATCCGCAGCAATATCGTGCCTATAAGTCTGGCGCTGCTAAAAAAGCATTTGAAGAAGATCTCGCAAAACGTCGCTTGGAAGGTGGCGGACTTAATGCGGGTACTGCCATCAAAAATATAAGCGAATCTGCAAATTCTGTAGTCGATCTGAAGCCCTCAATAATGTTTATTGATGTTGAAGGAGAACGATTTAAGGTGTCTGTTGAATATGGGGAAAGCAGCGCTTCTTCCGAAGTTCAGGCTACGGTAGCAATGTCGACTCAGGCAGCTGCACCACAGGACCCGGTAAAAATAATTATTGCTCCACTTGAAGGTAAATTCTACCTGACAAAAGAAAGTACTGAAGTTGCGATTAAAGTTGGCGATTCAATTAAAGTTGGTGACCGGATAGGTTATGTGGAAGCAATGAAAACCTACAATGCGATCCATTCGGATGTTGCAGGCATTATTGTTGAAATTTGTAATGCGACTGGAACTGATATTGAAGAAGATGACGTTTTAGTTAAAATAAAATAACCAAACAGGAAACGATGAGTATATTAGAGAATCTGTATAAAATGACAGCTTTCCAGGATATAATTGACAATCCTGGTTATTTATTAATGTTAGCGATTGGATCCTTTCTTTTGTATTTGGGAATTCATAAGAAATATGAGCCTTTGTTGCTGGTTCCGATCGCGTTTGGCGTCATCTTGGCAAATCTTCCCGGAGGAACAATGGGCGTTGTCCCTGCCGATATGGTCACTCTTCCGGGCGGTCAAACAAAAAACCTGCTTGATATAGCGCATGAATATGGAATTATGAATTTTCTGTATTATGCACTGATAAAAACTGGGTTTTTACCACCGATCATATTTATGGGCATCGGTGCATTGACCGATTTTGGGCCAATGTTACGAAACCTGAAACTGGCATTTTTCGGCGCTGCTGCACAATTGGGGATATTTACTGTATTAATTGCCGCTATTCTGTTGGGATTTACTGCTAAGGAGGCTGCTTCACTCGGAATTATAGGGGGTGCCGATGGTCCTACTGCTATTTATACTACCATAAAACTTGCTCCGCATTTATTGGGACCCATTGCAATTGCAGCTTATTCCTATATGGCATTGGTTCCGGTAATTATCCCGCTTGTTGTGCGACTGACATGTTCTAAAAGGGAACTTTTGATTAACATGAAGGCAATGGATAAACAATATCCGACAAAGCTGAAAATTAAAAACATAAAGGCTGTAAAAATTGCTTTCCCGATTGTCCTTGGAATTGTAATTTCACTTTTTGTTCCTTCATCAGTTCCACTTCTGGGAATGTTACTTTTTGGTAACCTGCTGAAGGAAATCGGAACCAGTGTTGCAAGGCTAAGTGAGGCTGCAACAGGTTCAATACTGAATACGGCCACTATTTTTCTGGGATTAACTGTTGGAGCAACCATGACTGCCCAGGTTTTCCTTGATTTTAAAACCTTGATGATTATTGTTGGAGGATTCCTGGCATTTGCCATTTCTATTTTTGGCGGCATCATGTTTGTCAAAATCCACAATCTCTTTACTAAAAAGAAGATTAATCCGTTGATTGGAGCAACGGGACTAAGTGCAGTTCCGATGGCTTCGCGGGTTGCCAATGAAATCGCTTTAAAATACGATTCGTCCAACCATGTTTTACAATATTGTATGTCGAGTAATATTTCAGGTGTGATTGGCTCTGCCGTTGCAGCCGGTGTACTCATCTCGTTTCTTCAATAAGAATACTAATATTATAAGGCAAAAAACGCTCTTCGGAAACAAAGAGCGTTTTTTTACGCGTAAATATATAGCGTGGAATTGGCTATTTGTGTTGTCTCAAGGAACCTGAACAAAAGGACGGATTCAACTGCTCATAAAAAACTTCAGCAAGCCATTGATAAAATGACTGAAGTTTTGCGTAATACAGTTCTCCTCCAAATCCCAAAGAAAAAGAGGAAAACACATCTATCTTTAAGTTTTATTTGTTCTTCGACCTTCCCATTCCAAGGTTCGGTTCATCTCGTCGTGAACAGAGACAATCACTGAAGGAACAACCATCGTACTATACAAAAACAATTCTTGAGCACATAACAATTGTATGGGAGTTCCATGAGGCCAAATAAATAGAATATAAACTCATGAATTGAAGATTTAAACTATTCTTCTTCAATTCATGAGTTTATAT
>Ga0209386_1000402_pt1 | contig 21816 bp, 15 predicted proteins | sample NGEPertwo_FD_184510 | JGI IMG/M metagenome (GOLD analysis project Ga0209386, IMG submission 184510) | Arctic peat soil microbial communities from the Barrow Environmental Observatory site, Barrow, Alaska, USA - NGEE Permafrost154B-two... | ecosystem: Environmental > Terrestrial > Soil > Wetlands...
CTCACATCGGTGCTCATATACTCTTGAACTACCTTTAACTTTAATTCATCCGGAAAACAGTTTACTTTTGTCTTCATAATCCTGATTTTAGTTTACTTTTTCTGTAAACCTATTTCAGGACAAGACAGCAACCTCTTCAAGGGCAGGGTCTCCCCTTCTCCCCATCGCCCATTCGCCTTTTCTTTCACACCGCCGCTTCAAAGGCTGAAAGTACCCTTCGAGCGGTTGAAAACCCTCGAAGGGTACTTCTCCCATACTATTTGATCAAGAACAAATAACTTCCGGACTTCAGGCTCATAATGTTTAAACCGCCCATTTGCGAACCTATTTTAACCGATTTATTCTCTGACAATGCCTTCCCACCTTCCAGAATCTTATCTCCTTTCAAAGATAATTCAGCGGAACTGTTTGGAGGAATCGTTACTTTGTATTCGATCTTCTTACCTTTTCTTTTCCAGGAAGAGACAATCATTCCGTAAGGCCCCTGGTGACTTGCTTCGAAGCTGTCAAGACCTTTCACAAAATCGGGTTTAAGAATTATATTTTTAAAGCCAGGCTCCTTTTCGTCGGTATATATTCCACCCAGTGATTTATAAAACCAAGCCCCAATCTCTCCAAACATGATATGATTCAGAGAAATGTCTGACTTCGAATCAATCGGCCAGTTCTCATACAATGTAGTTGCCCCGTTTACAATCCACCATCCCCACGAAGGGAAGGTCTTCTGCAAAGCCACTTCGTAAGCGAGATCAGCATAACCATTGGCGCTTAATGCATTCAGGATCGTCTTTGTCCCAAGTAAACCAACATCAATGTGTTTTCCATCGGCAATTACACGTTTTGCGAGGTTTTCAGCCACCTTGCTTTTCAAACCTTCAGGTACAATTCCCCAATGAAGCGGTGCGCTCAACTCTGTCTGGAAGCCACTTGCATAGATTCCTGTCTCTTTGTTAAGGTATTTCGCGTTAATTGCATCTTTAATCTTTAATGCCAGTGCATTGTACTTTTCAGCATCAGTTTTCTTACCCAACAGATCGGCTGTTTTGGCAAGGATGGACGCGTCTGTATAGTAGAAGATGGAAGAGGTCAGCTCTTTTGATGCCTTTGATTTAACAGGAATCCAGTCGCCCAGACCCCAATCCGTTAATCCCAGCGGACTAATCTGGGTAATATGGTCAACATAACGACGCATGTTCGGATAACAATCGCTGAGCACTTTCGTATCTCCGTAAAAAAGGTAAATATTCCACGGGATAATTGCAATTGTACTGGTCCAGTCGGGACCATTTGCCCAGGTGTATCCCCATCCGCTTGTTGGAATGATGGCGGGAAGGACGCCGTTTGGTTGCTGCTCGTCGCGGTGATCGGCCATCCATTTTTCGTAGACAGTGATACCATCGAAATTATAGAGACCAACCTCTATTGCAGTGTGAGCATCACCGGTCCAGCCGTTCTTTTCGCGTTGCGGACAGTCGGTCGGGTATCCGAATAAATTCGACAGATAGGAAGCATTGGTTGCTTTCCAAATCTTGTTCAGGATCGAATCGGACGATTGAATATGACCAACAACTGGCACGTCGCTGTGCATAAAATAGCCGGTCAGACTTTCCAGCTTCAGTTCAACCGGCTGGTCGCTTGTCACTTCAACATACTGAAATCCCTTGTAATTAAAAGAGGGTTTAAAGGTCTCCTCCCCTTCTCCCTTCAACGTATATATATCTGTTCCAAACGGATCAAGCTGATCGGTAGGACGGTAATGCGCATCAATATTCGACTGATCGACCATTCCATCTGCACGAAGACGCTCTCCATGTTTTAACCGGATAATTGTTCCTGCCAGGCCACTCACTTTTAGCTGACTAACACCTGCAATATTCCTTCCCAGGTCAAAAATATAGTGCGAATCATTTATTTTGGTCATCTTCTTAGCAGGAATCACTTCCACATCCCTGATTGGCTGAAGTGCCTGGGCAACAATATTTTCGGATGGGGCGCCGACAGGGATTGAATTTTTCCATTTCGAATCATCAAATCCTGTCGTATTCCATCCTGTTTGTGCCGACCTTCCATCAACATGTTCGCCTGTATAAATACTGTTGAAAACAATCGGGCTCAAAGCTGTTTTCCAATCTGTTCCGGAAGTGATGGTCTCCTGTGAACCATCTGAATAGGTGATGCGGATGTCCATACAAAAACTGGGACGTGCCCTCCACGGAGCCTGGTCAAAATACCACACAGCCGTTGACTGGTGATTGTACCAACCGTTTCCCAGTAAAACGCCCACCGCATTTTTTCCCTCTTTCAGCATTTTGGTGATATCATGTGTAAGGTAGAGCGTCCGGCGATCGAAACGTGTATACATCGGATCGAGCCGGTGATTTCCAACTTTCTCACCATTCACATACAATTCAAACAATCCGGCCACAGCTATATATGCCCTTGCTGAAGTCACCTTTTTACCTGCAATAAACTCGTTCCGAAAATAGGGTGCCGGTTTTAACCTGATATCACGCGTATCGGAGATCCAGGTTCCTTTCCAGTTCTCCATCTTCATCATTCCGGTCTCGAAACTTGCCGGAACAGAAAATGGTGACGGATTGCCATCTGCTTCATAAACCTTGACACTCCAAAAGTAGCGTGTGAAAGGTTCCAACGGCGAACCGTTGTATTCAACAAGCATAGCAGAGGAGGTGACTTTCCCTGTTGTCCATTTATCGCCGACGCCGGAACCAACTCTCAATGAATCAGTCCCTACAATTATTTCGTAGGCACTTTGAGTTGCCTCGCGCCGGTCATCCACCATCATCCACGTCAAACGGGGCCGGTGTGAATCGATACCGATGGGATTCACAAGGTATTCGCATCGTAAGTTACCGGTTTCGGAAGCTGCAAGCGTAATTTTTTGAGTTGATAGCAAAACTGCCAGCAAAAGAACAAGGTGTAATGTAATTTTCATGCGTTTATAATTTGTTTTTAAATGGTCGTATGGAATCGAAGATCAGCGAAGTTAATAGCCATATAATCATATTGGTTTGAGAGAAGTTTCCTCTCATAGCTATTTCATCTGTTAATAATTTGTTTTTAAAGGTCAGATGGAATTCGCATGAAGTTTATTATCATTTCGATTGGTGATCGTAGAATCATGCTCATTTCATATACTTATAATAATTAGTACGGTTTTCCAACTTCAATAATACCCATTTTTTAGGTATTATCTGCAAATCGCGCTGAGAAAACGGCAACATAAATTTGAGAAGTGATATTGAATAAATCCTGCAACGCTACCAATCAATTTCCATCACATTCTAATGTAATCTTAACCATCCTATCCTAAAATCAGGTACATTTGCTGATAAACCATATAATGGGTAACAGATAGCATTCAATTCAACGACAGCTGGCATCATGGAAGAAAAATCTTTTTCAGTTCAAAAACAGGGATATGAGGTATATTCAGTCATTCACGCACATAAAAACTATGAACTGAATTTAATGACGTCTGGCAGCGGTAAAAGAATAGTTGGCAATAACATATCGTCGTTCGAAAACAATGATCTGATTTTAATAGGCCCCGATCTGCCTCATAACCGGGAATTACTCGAATCAGAAAAAAGTAATCCTCCTGAATGCCTGATCCTCTCTATTTCTGAAAACCTGGTCAACAATAATTTGATTCAGATCCAGGAACTTGAATCCATCCGCCATCTTTTTGAACGGGCAGTGAGTGGACTCGCGTTTAAAGGTGAGGGCGTTAAACTGATAGAACAACAAATGATGCAATTGGAAGAATTGCAAGGTTGTGATAGCTTTATTGCGCTGATTAAGTTACTAGTTAGTTTGACTGAATTTAAAGAACAGGAAATACTCTCACTTACACCAGAATTCACCCTGAGCAATTATAAAGATCTGGATCAGGTTAAAACTATATATGATTTTGTCCTGCGAAATATTCAGAATACGATCTCGCTTGATACGGTCGCGGGATTGCTGCATATGGCTCCAGGATCGTTTTGCCGTTTTTTTAAGAAGAGAACCGGAAAATCTTTTTTGCAATACGTTAAAGACATCCGCATCAGCACAGCTTCCAAAATGTTATCCAACACAGAGAAACCCATCGCTCAAATTAGTTTGGAAAGTGGATATAACAACCTCGCAAATTTCAATTTCTATTTCAAGAGCATCATGAAAATGACCCCTTCGGAATACCGCAAAAACTTCAGGTAAAATTTTTGTGACAATTTGTTAATGTTCTCTAATTTTTTTAGATACTTTATAAAATATTTGAATATCTTTACCGACGTTTTTCAGATCCTTAATCAACTTATCTTTTTATTTAAAGATGAATTTATGAACCAGCCTACTAAACAAGAGAAACGGAACATTTCAACAACTGACCTGAATAAAATCAGGCAGAAAAAAAAGATATTAAGCTTACTGCACTCCAATGGACAAACTTCGGCAACGGAACTTGCCAAATTGCTAAAGATAAGTTTGCCAACGTGCATCGTTTTATTGAACGACCTGATCACATCAGGTTATTTGAAGAATATCGGAGTTGGAGAATCAAGCGGAGGAAGAAAACCCTCTCTTTACGGGTTATCAGAAGGTGTCTTTTATGTAATCGCCTGCGATTTTGCGCGTTACTCTGCTAATATGGCAGTTTTTGATTGCTACAATAAGTTTATTACACCGGTTTTGCAAATCGATACCAATATTGACGATCCGCAATTGTCGGATAAATTGTACGAGGCAGCAAAAAAGCTGATGGTGGAACATAGTATTCCCGAAGAAAAAATACTTGGACTGGGAGTCGATATGCCGGGTTTGATCAATTCGAAAGCAGGTATCAACTATACAATTAAAGATAAAAAGCACCAGAACATCGGTCGTGATCTTAAATTGAAGTTCAATAAGTTGGTTTACATCGACAATGACGCCAGGATGCATGCTCATGGCGAGTTTCAATTTGGTGCAGCTAAAAATTACAAAGATGCCATTATCATTCACTGGAGCTGGGGACTTGGACTTGGAATCTTTGTGAACGGACAGCTTTACAGCGGAAAGAATGGCTTTGCCGGTGAATTCTCTCATATTCCGATGGTTGAAAATGGAGAATTGTGCATTTGCGGAAAACGCGGATGTCTCGAAACCATTGCTTCCTCAAATACAATTATGAAACGGGTAGCACAAGGATTTAAAGACCAGGTAATATCCTCATTGATCAATCAATTCCAGGAACATCCTGAAAGGGTTACACCTGAAGATGTTATTCTTTCGGCACGAATGGGCGATGAATTTTGTATTGCTATCCTGAATGAAATCGGGACCGCAATGGGCAAAGGACTATCGTATATCATTCAGTTGTTGAACCCCGAAGTGATCGTATTAAGCGGACCACTTTCAAAAGCCAAACAATACGTTTTGTCACCAATTCAGCAATCCTTAAACCGCCTTTGTCTCGAGAAGATTTCTGAAAGCACACCTATATTTATTTCTGATATGGGCGATCAGTCAGCTTTACTTGGGTCATCGGAGATGATCTTTCAGAAAGTTTTTACCGAAATGAATTTTACGGAACTCTATCTGCAGGAAAATTAGGCCAAGAATCTGAATAACGATAAATAAAAAACACCAAACCAATGTATATAATTCAACTAAAACTCTTAATCACAAAACATTAAAGCCAAATCAATATCCCGCGTTTTGAAGCAAAATGAGGGACTGCCTTCGTATAAATCCACAGGTACGAAGTCGAAGATTAAAAATACTGTGGTCCAATTATTTTTTTAAAAATTCAAGTTTAATAAAAATTAGAAACTTATGCGAAAGATTTTACTATTGACGGTCGTGTTCATTTCGCTGATTGGAAATGTAATGGCTCAGCAAACGGTATCCGGAACTGTCGTTTCCGAAACTGACGGACTTGGTATACCGGGCACTACCGTATTGGAAAAAGGGACGACCCATGGTGTCCTTACGGATAATGATGGAAAATATTCCATTAAGGTGAATTCCGAGAAAGCAACGCTTGTTTTTTCATTTATCGGTATGAGAACCGTTGAAGAAGTTGTAAACAGCCGTTCGGTTATTAATGTAAAAATGGCTTCACAGGATATTGGTTTAGATGAAGTTGTTGTTACCGCGCTGGGTATTAAGCGTGAAACCAAAAAACTGGGTTACGGAGTAACTGAAGTAAAAGGTGATGAACTGGCACAGGCGAATACAGCCAACCCGGTACAGGCACTTCAGGGCAAATCAACAGGAATGAGCATTGGTTCTTCCGACGGCGGTTTGTTTGGAAACTCAAAGATTCAGATCCGTGGTATTTCTGTGTTGAACTCAAAGAGTAACCAGCCAATTTTTGTGGTTGACGGGGTTATTATTGAGAACAGTATCTCAGATGCAAGTGCCGATTGGGATGCAAGTGCCAATGACTTTGGGAATCAGCTTAAAAACTTAAACCCGGATGAATTTGAATCTATTTCGGTACTTAAAGGTGCAGCTTCAACTGCCCTTTATGGTTCACGCGGGATGAACGGTGCCATCGTTATCAAAACAAAAGACGGTGCCGGTAAAAAAGGAATTGGTGTAACTGTTAATCAAAGTGTTGGTATTGACTATGTTTATGCGCAACCAGACATTCAATACGAATACGGACCCGGGACAATCGCCAGCTATGTTAATTATGGCGAAAAAGATGCGAACGGAAGTTATTACAGGTTTGCCCCTCAGACTCAGTTTTATAAAAATGATAAGGGCATGTTCACCAAGATTAATAATCCAGGTGCTGGCGTGGCTTGGGGTGCCAAGTTTGACGGAAGAGACATTGAAGATTTCGACGGAACCGTCACCAAATATCTTCCTTCAAAGAACAATATGAAAGATGCTTATAAAACCGGATTCAATACGAATACATCGGTCGCATTAAGCGGTGGAAATGATAAAGGGACATTTTATCTTTCTGATTCATACAACATACGTAAAGGAACTTCACCATCAAACGAATTCTCGAGAAATTCACTTCTATTTTCAGGCTCGTACAATCTTGCAAGCTGGTTAAAGGCCGAAGCTTCTATTTCGCATACGATTTCAAATCCTAAGAATCCGGGTAACGACCTTTCTGAGTCGTTCATCGATGGGAACCTCGAAAACTGGTATGATACTAAAAAATGGAACAAGCGTGAAATTTATCAGGCGCCTCACGGGGGTGTTCCATCATCAGCTTATGGCGATCAATATGCCAATGTACCAAATAATTCACTTTGGTTCAATTACAATTTAAATTCAAACACACAAGAAGAACAGGTTGTGCGCCCTGTCGTTCGTTTAACAGCTAATCTGGCAAAATGGATCTCTGTTACCGCTGAAGGTAATATGAACTATTACACAGTAGCATCAGAACGGAAGGAACTTGGTACAGGATATGCCAATGAAGGTGGATTTTATTTAATGAGTAACAGCACCGACAGAAGCCGTACTGCCAAACTTACAGCCAACATGAATAAAAATTGGGGCGATTTTACATCAAACCTGATTGTCGGAGGTGAACTTTGGGATCAAAGAAAACAATACACGCAGATTAAGACTGACGGAGGCCTCATCGTGCCTGGAAAGTTCTTCCTCTCAAACTCAAAAAAGACATTGGTATCTGAAGGTAAAGTCAGTAATACCAAGCAAATTAATTCCGTTTATGCCCTGTTGAATCTCGGCTGGAAAAATCAGTTATTTGTTGACCTTACCGGTCGTAACGACTGGTCGTCAGCGCTGGTTTACACAAATGGTACAGGTAACTTTTCCTATTTTTATCCTTCGGTAAGTACTTCGTGGATCGCCAATGAAACATTCAAATTACCTGAATGGGTTACATTGGCAAAAACCCGTTTATCATGGGCCCAGGTTGGTAACGACACCAATCCCTACGATATTAATAAAGGGTATACGATAGGTAATCAAGACAATAATATGCCTCCCTATCAAATGGCAGACGGATCGTTTGTTTATACCAATTTCAATTCGACCACTTTGGTTGATCCAAGCATTAAACCTGAAAGGAAAAACTCTTTTGAAGCTGGTCTGGATTTGAGATTTATCAATAACCGTATTGGAATTGATCTTTCAGTTTATGACGAAACTGTTAATAACCAAATTGGTACAATCCCAATTCCAGCTGAATCAGGATATAATGCGATGATGTCGAATATTGGCTCACTAAAAAATCGGGGAATTGAACTTTCATTAAGAGTTGAGCCTGTGAGAACTAAGAATTTCAAATGGGAGTCAACTTTTAACTACTGGAATAACAAAACCACGATTTCGAATCTTCGCAAAGAAGTGGGAGAATATAAAACACTTGGTGGCGATATCGCCTATGGAAACTTCCGTGTTGGTTCGGTGGCTTATGAAGGTGGCGAATACGGTGTGTTGATGTCCGATTCAAAACCATTGGAATGGAATAATACAGCTGATGCAAATGATCCCCTTAATGGTATGAAAATACTGACATGGAGCGATTCAAGAAGAGGTGCATATTACACGAGGAGCAATAAAGCTGAAAAAGTTGGTAAAATACAACCCGACTTTGAAGGTTCATGGAATAACGCATTATCTTACAAAAATATCACCTTCTCCTTCTTGCTTGATGCACGTTTCGGCGGCAATATTGCATCGTACTCTAATAGATATGGTACCGCCTATGGCTACCTCGAGACTTCATTGGCAGGACGTGATGCAGAGCACGGTGGACAAACATGGACGACCGGTTACGGGGACTCAAAAGGACAAACATTTGTTGACGGGGTTATCCCTGAAGGAGTTTTCAAGGTTGGTCAGATGGTAACCACTCCAAATGGTACACAACAGAATGTAGGTGGGTTGACTTATAAGGAAGCTATGGCAAAAGGTTATGTTGAGCCAACACACGCCAGTTATTTTACTTACAGAAATAATGACTGGAATACAGGTGTAATCAACGATGCATGGTTCAGTGAAGTAAGCTACATTGCAATTCGTAATGTATCAGTTGGCTACACGCTTCCTGTTTCGGTAGCAAGGAAAATTAAGGCGACTTCGCTGGCTGTTTCCTTAAATGCCCGGAACCTTGGTTATTTGTACAATTCACTTCCAAATCACCTGAATCCTGAAAGCTTCAGGGGAACATCAAGTGATGCATCATTCCGCGAACGATCTTTCAGTCCGTATACAGCATCTTATACCATGACTGTATCTGTAGGTTTTTAATATTTTCAAAAATTAGCAAGCATGAAAAATACATTTAAAATAGTATTTGCACTGGTTTTCCTGATGGCTTGGGGTTGCGACAAACAAAAGTTTGGTGACTTAAATTCCGATCCATCCACTATTTCGAAACCAGATTTAAGGTTCTCGGTTACTACCGCCATCGATCAGATGTACTCCAACGATTATACTACCTGGTTTTATAATAACTTTCAGTACATATATCCTTGGGCGCAGGTAACAACAATGCAGGGTGGAAACAACTCAGATTTTGTAAATATGGGTGCTTCCGGAGGATTTGACCTGTATGGCAAATTGTTTACACAGACGCTTGATGTAAGGTCCACTATTGATAAAATGGCCGAGACTGAAAAATCAACCTATCAGGCAATGAAGGCGTTGACTTATGCCACGCAGATTTTTCCTGCTATTCACAACACCGATAATTCTGGTTCGTTGGTATATTCAGAGGCAGGTTTGGCACCTTATACCAATCCCCCATTATTAACGCCGGTTCTTGATAACCAAAAGGCTCTTTTTACCACATGGCTGAAAGAACTAGATGATGCCATTGTAATTCTTACAACTGCAAAAGATCAGGTAAGCATGGGAAACCAGGATGTAATTTATGGTGGCGATTATTCAAAATGGGCTAAGTTCTGCAATTTGCTGAAACTTAAAATTGCTGCCCGTTTAATCAATCAGGATCGTGCACTGGCACTGAAAATTGCCGGTGAAGTCGGTGCTTCTGCTGCTGGGTACATGGATGGTTTGAGTGATGATTTCATCTACACCAAAGGGACTAAATATTATGGAACCGGAAATGAGATGTGGATCGGATATGCCAGCAAAAACCTGGTCGATTTCATGGTTGGAAACGCAGATCCGCGTTTACGTTTCATCTTCGAAAAAGATCAATTCAACGGAGAAGTAGTTCAGGCATTTTTGGATGCAGGGAAAGCATTACCTCCTTATGTAGAACAATATGCCAATATTGATGCTAATAAAAAGTTTACCGGATGGAAAAGTCCTGGCGAACCTTGGGTGCGTTACCACGGAGTTCCGCTTTCACCTGATGCGACGCAAGATCCAGCCAATGGTATCTATTTCAATCAGGGTGTGCTAAATATGCTGTCTGCTGGTACTACAACAAAAACCTATGCTTCGACATCGCTCTATTCCCAAAAAATGGTTCGCACATCTTACGATTTTACTTATCCGACTAAACTGGGTGGCCGTGTTATCGAATTGAAAGATAATGATCCTGGGTTGAATGTACTTTTAGGAAGTTCAGCAGAAACGAACCTTTACCTGGCAGAATTTAAATTGTTAGGTGCAAACCTTACAAAAAGTGCACAAGAGTACTTCAATAAAGGTGTTCAATTATCGGTAGAGAGAATGGATGCATTGGCTAAAAACAACCAGATGCCATATTACAATAGCGATCCGGTTTATACCAATGCCGATGAAGCTGCAGCAGGTGCGACTAAATTAAAGAGCGATGAAGTTGCAACCTTACTGGCCAAACCAATCTGTAATCTTTCCACAGATGGACTTGAAAAGGTATACATTCAGCAATACATCAACTTTATGAATACGCCAGGCGATGTTTGGTCAACTGTTCGTCGTTCAGGAATTCCGAAAAAGGGAAGTGCTTATCTGGCGTGGGAAAAAATAACGACAAGTGGTGTTGAAATGACAATTCCACGTCGCTTTGTAATTAATACTCCCGGGAAAGATTTGCTTAATTACGCCAATATAATGGCTGCAATTACTGAGCAGGGTATTACTTCTGCAGTATGGGATCCCATAAAATTAAATACAGAAAGATTATGGTTTGACAAAACCAATCCTCAATACGGGGATGGTCCAAAAAATTAAAAGCATAGCTCTTAATGAATAACACGAGACCGTCTCACCAAAAATGAGGCGGTCTCTATTTTAAATTCAATTGCATTGAAGCAAATTAATTTATCTTTATCGAATAGAATCTCCAAACCCCCGAATAACGATCATGAGAAAACTACTTATTATCACTTTGCTGAATATATTTATCATTCAGAGTTTTGCCGCTCCAAAAAAATTGCCCGAAATGGTCAAAGTAACTTTTCAGGTTGTCGTAAATGGAAAAACGCGGGCAGAAGGAGCCAAAAGTATGCTATTGTGTTCTCCTGTAGCATCTAAATCGTGGACAGAAAATGATTCCAGAATACTTATTCCAACGATCGCAAAAGAGACAAGCTACATCGATTTCGAAACGAAGAAAACTTTTCAGGTCGCCCATTTTAACAACGGTCCAATTATTAATACGCCACTGGAATTTTCGGAATATCCTGTTTTAACGGAAACCAATGAGACTGCTGTTATTCTTGGCTATACGTGTGAAAAATTAAAAACTTCACTTCGCTCAAACTCAATTGATGTCTGGTACACGACCCAACTGGGCGTAAAAGGTACACCATCTATGGCATACGGAATTCCGGATGGATTAGTATTGAAGATTGTCAGAAATGGCAATTACGAAATTGTTGCGACTGAAGTAAAACCATTAAAACAGAAAGAGACCGAACCCATTCTGTCAGCCGATATGGGTGAAAGTTTAGATTTATCGCTTTACAAGCACCGCATCACCGAGAACCTGATTACAACAGTAGATGTATTTACCAACGAACAAATCAGTTTCGGAAATGAAATTGTAAATCCAGCTGATACAGCTTTGCAAAAAACATTCAAATATTCTTCAGGAACAGTGATCCTGAAAAAGGTAAAATTACCTGTTGTACCAGATGAAACACAATTGTTTGCTGAATTGTACCAACATTCAAATGGCGATGCTTACGACCGTACAGGCTCGGTATTTATGATTCCATTGGATAAAGAAAGATCATTCCTTGATGGTTTAAAAAACGGGGTTAAAGTGCTACCCTCTTTTCTGGCTAGAAACGGGAAATCATATCAGGGAGTCATTGCCACTGAAGACTATTCGCCGCTGGTTGAAATCATGCGGTTTTTTACCTCATTCGGCATAGGTCACTTTAACGATAAAGCAACTGTTTTTGGACAGCAGTGGGAAGACTCCACACTTTATAAACAAGAAGTTACAGAGCTTTTGCCACTACTGCAGGGTGAACGCTGGATCGGCGTATTTATTGGCAACTACGACAAAGGAGGTCATCGGGTAAGTCTGAAGCTTAAATATTACCCGGGAAGCATGGAGATATCGTCGAAACCTGAAAAAAAATATTGGTCTATGCCACTTTTCAATACATTGAATGTGATGGAAATGTCGGGTCAGGAATATGGGACTCTGTTCGGAAGCGATACGCTCAATATGGAAGCAACCATTCCCGATGGAGTTATAAATATCAGGATGCGTTATATTACAACCGGCCACGGAGGATGGGGCGGTGGCGACGAGTTTAACCAGAAAGCAAACACAATTCTACTCGACAATAAAGTTTTGTTTCAGCACACACCCTGGCGATGCGACTGTGCGACATACCGAAAATACAACCCAGCATCAGGCAATTTCTGGAATGGGACATCATCAAGTGATTACAGCCGATCGGGTTGGTGCCCGGGATCAGCAACAAATCCGGTATTTTTCCCCATTTCTGATATACAACCAGGGAAACACAAATTTTCGGTGGCAATTCCGATGGGAGCAAGCGAAGGAGGCAGTTTTAGTTCATGGAATGTTTCCGGGATATTGATTGGAGAATACAAATAAATAAAAAGAAGAAAAAAATGATCAGAAAAAGAAACACTTATTAGACTTAATTTGTTAATAGACTGATAAAAACTTTTAAAACAAAGCTTTTGAAATTGCATTGATTGTTTTCAAAAAAGACATGTATTATTAAATATAGAATATTTAATCTACATTCGCCTTCAAATTAATATATCTATATGTCTGCATTTGGATCTTTAAATAACTGCGATAAATGCCTTGGTTGTACATCTGATTGCTGTCTTAACCGCCAAAATTGTGGCGTGACCCATATATTTAACAATCTATCAAAGCAGGAGTTACGATCTATCATGGATAATAAGCGGCAAATTAGATTCCGCGCCGGAGAGACGATCATAAAACAGAATACCCCATTAACTCACCTTGTTTGTATTAGGAGCGGTATGGCGAAAGTGGTCTCAGAAGGGCCAAAGGGGAAGAATTTAATCGTAGATATCATAAAAGACAACAATATTTTTACTGGCGGCGGAACAATCATCGACGATTCACATCATTTTACCGTAGCAGCATTGACTGATATTGAGTGCTGCTTTATTGAGACTTCAAAAATGTTCAATGTATTGTCAGTCAACAGTATGTTCGCAATGGACTTGATGAGATTGTATAATGGACAGCATATCAAAATGCATAAAACTCTTATAAACCTGATTCACAAATATATGCCAGGAAGAGTTGCTGATACATTACTTTATTTAAAAAATGAGGTTTATTTATCAAATCCATTTCAGTTTGTTCTTACCAAACAGGAACTTGCAGAAATGTCGGGAATGACCAAAGAGAGTTTTATCCGTAACCTAAAGGAGTTTGAAGACTCTGGCATTATAAATCATTCGCGCAACACCATCAATGTAATTAAAGAAGAGGATCTTATCGAAATAAGCAGAAACGGATAATTGAGATACATCAATATTATATTGATATATCTCAATTATTTTTCTACTATGAATTCGCATTGCATTGTGAACATATCAACCTATTTGCATTTGTTTATTTCCATCGCTATTATAATTTTACCTCCGAAATAAATACAGTAAAAGATTAATTTAAACAGGAAATCTTTAAATTGGATACAGGATAATTTATGATTATTTTTAACATTACTGAGAAGAATCCGGCTTTCTTGTTTTTACAACTTTTGCAAATCATTAAAACCATTAATATACTTACTTTATGAAACTTAAAAATGTTACCAGACTCTTGCTTTATGCATTTGTAATTGCATGTATTGCCCCTTCATGTGTTAAGGAAGGCCCGATGGGACTTTCGGGTACCAATGGTACCAATGGAACCAACGGACAAGATGGATCCGCAGGAACTGTAACTTGCCTTGCATGTCATTCAGGTACAACCATGGATCAGAAAAAGGCAGAGTTTGCCATGTCAGAACATGCTTTAGGTGCGGTGGCAGTAGAATCAGAAGGAGGTAATCCTTCATGTGCCCGGTGTCACGGAAGTCAAGGATTTATTGAATATGCTACTTTAGGTACCGTGGTTGGAACAATCACCAATCCAAGTGCATGGGAATGTGCTACTTGTCATGGTCTTCATTCAAAATTTGAAGTAGGAGATTATGCTTTACGCTTTGAATCAAAACCAGTTGTTTCTAACCAGGATGCAACCTATTCATTTGATTTCAAAAATAGCAGTAATTTATGTGTTAATTGTCATCAGGCCAGAACTGCTGAACCTAACAAGGCAAAACCGGGTACAACATTCGCAGTATCAACCCGTATTGGGCCACACCACGGACCACAGGGAAATATCGTAGCCGGAGTTGGTTTCGCTGAAATTGCAGGTGCAGTTGCTTATCCAGCACCAGGTTCTTCAAAACATTTTGTTGGATCATGTACAAGTTGTCATATGGCCGCTTTTACAAAAGGCCAGGGAGGTCACTCGCTGATTCCTAGTCTTGCATCATGTAATACCTGTCATACAGCAACAGATGTAAACTATGACCATAATGGAGTGCAGACCGAAATTGCAGCTGATCTTGTAAAATTACGTGACCTTTTAATAGCAAAAGGTGTCGTTAAAGCGACTCCAGATCCTATTGATCCTACAATCATTACCTACTCTGCTGTTTCAAAAACAGTCCCAATGATACAGGCACAGGCAGCTTTCAATTATTTTGGACTTATGGATGACAGAAGTGAAGGTGTTCACAATCCTCCATATGTTAGAGCATTGCTACTTAACTCAATTGCTGCACTTAATTAAGATTGTCATGTAAACGAGATAAAAAGGGCTTCTTTTTTTTAATAGAAGCCTTTTTTTGCATTAACATTAAAAATGTAACCAATGAAAAAAAGTACAATATTCTTTGCTTCGATTTTACTTGCATTGTCTGTAATTAGTTGCAAATACGATTTCATTATTCCTGTAGAAGTTCCTGTTATTGACAATGGTGGTAACCCGATCAGTTTTTCAACTCAAATAGCTCCTATTTTTTCAACAGGTAACAAATGCACCTCATGTCATAAAACGGGAAGTCAAGCTCCGGATTTAAGTGCAGCCAGTGCCTATGCTCAGATTATGACGAAGTATATAAATACAGCAACTCCCGAACAGAGCTTAATCTATTCTTTTCCTGGAAGTAGTTCACATTCGTGGAAAGGTTATACAGCAACTGAAGCTGCAACTTTACTTGCATGGATAAAAGAAGGAGCTAAAAATAATTAGTGCAACTATTTAATACCCCAGAAATGAAAAAAAATATACTATTTATAATTCTTTTTTCCCTGATTTCGACGATCTCGTTTGCTCAGGACGTGGCAACTGATTCAACCGGAGTTAAAGAAAAAGACAAACCAGTACGATCGCCTTTTGAAAGCGGGTATCTTATAGATGCTCAAACTACCGTAATACAAAATGCCCATACGCTCGAAGCCGTTATCCAGCACAAATTCGGAACTGTTGAGAATGGTCATTCTGATTTGTTCGGAATTTATGCACCAGGTTCAAATATCAGGTTAGGCTTAGACTACGTACTTTTAAAAAATTTCCAGCTTGGTATTGGAATTACCAAAAAAAATATGACAACCGACCTGAATGCTAAATGGACGATCATGCAACAAACAAGGAAAAACACATTTCCGGTTGCAATCGCCTTGTATGGCAATGTGGCTGTTGATGGAAGAAACATTAGTGCCTTTGAATCGGGCAATGTACAGATAGCCCACCACCTTGGTTCCGTGAATGAATTTAAATTTCCCGATCGGTTGAGCTATTTCTCAGAATTGATTGTTGGCCGGAAATTTACCAATTGGTTGTCAGTTCAGGCAGGGGTTAGCTTTACGCATTATAACTCGGTTGATTCACTTTACGATCACGACAAAATTGGTGTTCATTTTAATGGAAGAATAAAAGTATCTCCACAAGGCTCTATCATTTTCAATTATGATAGACCTTTAAAAATTAAAGAGATCTCAGAACAACATGAATGGACAAACCATCCAAAACCTAATGTCGCTATTGGTTACGAGATTTCGACCAGCACACATGCATTCCAGATTTTCCTTGTAACCGCAAATGGATTATTACCTCAGGATAATATCATGTGGAATCAGAATGATTTCAACAAACAACAATGGTCAATTGGGTTTAACATTACCCGCTTGTGGGGCTTTTAATAAAAACAGGCACTTGTAATTCTGGCCAGATAATTGTTATCTTGCATTAGTATTAATTCGTAAATATTTTGAATATGAAAATGACATTGAAAAGTTTATTAGGTAGCGCAGTAGTAATTATGACCTCGGTCGTTCTTTTTTCTTTTGTTGCTCCGCAGGATCAGAAAGCTGGAGCAGCGTGGGTAGTCCCTGCTAATTACAAAAGTATGGCTAATCCCCAAAAAGGTAAAGGCGATCCTGAAAATGTCGGGAAAATGCTGTATGCAAAACATTGCAAATCGTGCCATGGAGGTACAGGGCTCGGCGATGGTGCGAAAGCATCGAGCATGAAAACGAAAATAAACTCTTTGAAAGAAGGCAAATTTCAAGCACAAAGTGATGGCGAAGTTTACTATGAGTCATTTATTGGTCGTGATGAAATGCCAAATTTCGAGAAAAAAATTCCTGCAGTAGAAGATCGTTGGGCGCTTGTAAATTACATTCGCACATTAAAGTAATACTCATTTTTAAAAATGCTGAAGTTCAATTTCCGAACTTCAGCATTTTCATTTAACAGCTTGGTCATGCGTAGTTCTTTTCTATTTTTACTATTAATGCTTTCCGTTGGGATTTCCCAAAAATCTCAGGCACAGGAGAAGGCACTTGCTCCTGAAAATGATTTGTGTCTTAAGTGTCATACCCATCAAACATTCACTTTTCAAAATACGCTGACGAAGAAAGACGACAAACGGATGATGAATCCGTTGTATATTCTGGATAAAGATCATCTCGCAACTGGCGTGCATGCCAAATTTAAATGCATCGATTGTCATTCGGCCGATTATACCACTTACCCACACAATGCTGAACTCAAACTTGAACCATTAAGTACATGTTTGGATTGCCATGGAGGAGATGAGAAATATGCCAAATATCAGTTTGAAAAAATTGACGAGGAATTTCAGAAAAGTGTTCATTTTCAGAAAAGTGGCGAAAGCTTTACTTGCTCAAAATGTCACAATCAACACTATTACCAGGCTAAATCTCGTACAAGTTCAGTCGTTGGCGATATCGTAAGTTTCAGTAATGAAATGTGCATGTCGTGTCACAGTAACAATACCAAGTTTCAATTGATTTCGGATACACTTAAACCTGCACTTGCCCAGATTCACGAATGGCTTCCCAATCAGGCTCTTCATTTTCGGAATGTAAGGTGCATTGAGTGTCACACCCATGTTGTCGACTCTCTATCAGTTTCCCACAATATTCTTCCGAAAGAAAAAGCTTTGAAAAATTGTGTTGAGTGTCATTCAAAAAATTCAATGCTTGAAGCGTCATTGTATAAATATAAAAATCTTCAGATTCGATCACAGGCAGGTAAGCTCAATTCAATTATTTCAAATAAGTCGTATGTGATTGGAGCTTATCAGAATGACTGGCTTAACCGCGCCAGCATTATTATATTCTTAATGGCATTGGCCGGTGTTTTTATTCATATTATCGTTAGAATCATTAAAAAATAAATTCATGACGTCTGAAAATAAAATTTATTTTTATCCCATCTGGTTAAGAATTTGGCACGGAATCAATGCGTTAGGGATATTGATTTTGATTTTCACCGGAATAAATATGCAATTTTCCAGTGCCAAATTTGAATTTATGAACTTTGAATTGGCTGTAAATCTTCATAACATTTCCGGGATTCTTATCACTGTTAATTACCTGCTTTTCTTTTTTGGTAATATGCTGACTACCAATCATAAATTTTACAGGATCAAACTAAAGGGATTGTTGAAACGGCTTAATTTGCAAATTGGCTATTATACGTCTGGATTGTTCAAGCATGAACAACCCCCATTCCCATTATCTGAAAAACGGAAATTTAATCCAATGCAAAAAGTTTCGTACTTAGTTGCAATGTATTTTCTGGTTCCCGGACTAATTATTACGGGTTTAGCACTTCTGTTCCCTGAGTTAATTATTGAAAAAGTTTATTCGGTGAGCGGAATATTTATGACAGCCATCTTCCATGCAAGTATGGGTTTCCTGGTCTCAATTTTTTTGTTAGTCCACTTGTATGTTGCATCAATTGGCAAACATCCGTTAAAGAACTATAAAAGCATGATCAATGGTTATCACGACCTCAGTGGACATTGAACTCGATGAGGTAATATAACTTATAAAAACCCTGACTTAACTCTTTTAAGTCAGGGTTTTTCTTTTAAATCATGCCCGATTATCTATTATATATCAATAAATTAATTTGCTTATATCAATAAAATGAATCCAAAATAGTCTGATAACCTTTCTATTTTTAGCCGTTAATAGTACGCTATTGTGATTGTAAGACCAACACAAATAAATTTGTATATTTGAATAGTTTTAGTATGATGGTTGTATTACCTTAACATTGAAGTTAAAATTAAAAAAAAGTTATCATGAAAAAGAATCTGATTAGTTTAATTTGGGGTACTGGCGGTATTCTATGTATGATTGTATTATTTGCATTTGTTGCTCCGCAAGATCAAAAGGCTGGTGCTGCTTGGGAAATTCCGGCAAAATACAAAGCCATGAAGAATCCAGCTAAGGGTGATGCCGCTTCTGCAAATATTGGGAAAATGCTCTACGCCAAACATTGTAAGTCATGTCATGGAGGTACTGGATTAGGTGATGGACCAAAATCATCTAGTATGAAGACGAAAATTGGCTCATTCAAAGACGCCAAATTTCAGGCACAAACTGATGGCGAAATCTATTATCAAACTTATGTTGGGCGAGATGAAATGACCCCCTTTGATAAAAAAGTCGCTGAAGAAGAAGATCGTTGGGCAATCGTAAACTTTGTCCGTACCCTCAAATAAAAAGCATTTATAAGTGCTGAAGCTATTTAGGTTTCAGTACTTATTCTATTTTCTTACGTCGCAAAGCACAGTCCCGGTATTGTTGCTATCACAATTTTGCACCATTTTTTCTTATTTCGATTATTCCAATTCAGGTTTAACCTATTCATTTGAAACACATGCATTTGCCAAAATCAACTAAAAATCTTCTAACCATAGCAGGCGCTACAATTGCTATTATTAGTTTGCTAATCATCATATTGCTATTTCTGATCTCTACCATCTTTGACTCAAATAACTCTTTTCTGGGCATATTTATTTATATGGCTCTTCCTGCGTTAATGGCTTTTGGCCTTATTCTGATACCAATCGGAATGATAAGAGCCAAGAGGCAGGAAAAACTTAAAGAAGTTGGAGCTCCCAACTACCCGCTTTGGGATTTTAACAAACCTTCAACTCGAAATGCAGCCGCTATCTTTCTCGTGGGAACCATTTGTTTGGCAATTTTATCCTCTATTGGTAGCTTTCAGGCTTTTCAGATTACCGAAACCAATGAGTTTTGTGGAAAACTTTGCCACGTAACAATGAAACCCGAATATACAGCCTATCAAAACTCTCCCCATTCAAGGGTTAAATGTGTTGAGTGTCATGTGGGTTCAGGCGCAGGATGGTACGTCAGAAGCAAAGTAACTGGCTTGTATCAGGTCTACGCTGTTTTGACCAACCAGATACCTCACCCAATTGAAACGCCAATTCAAAACTTACGTCCAGCAATGGAAACATGCGAACATTGTCACTGGCCTCAAAAATTTTATGACCGGAAACAAAAGAACCTTATTTCCTATCTGGCTGATGAAACAACCACCGCATGGAATGTACATTTACAGATGAAGACCAGTGCCAGCAACAGTGCTCAAGGTCTTGCACAAGGAATACATTGGCACATTAACCCTGATGTAAAAATAGAATACGTTGCCTCCGCACTGAACAGGGAGAAAATCCCCTGGGTAAAATATACCAATCTTAAAACGAAAGAAGTCACTATTTTTGAAGATACCGATAATAAATTAAGAACCACTCAACGCGATTCGCTGGAATTACGTAAAATGGATTGCATTGATTGTCACAACCGTCCTTCGCATAATTATAAGGCTCCGCAAAACTTTATCGACGAGTTGATCACCGCCGGCAAGATCCCACGCGAACTCCCCGATGTCAAGATTGTAGCAATGAATATACTTAATCAGGATTATTCGACAACGGACAGTGCAATGCTGGCCATTAAAACGCAGGTACATGAATATTACACGTCCATGTACCCAAAATTAGTGGAACCCAAAAAGAAAGAAATTGAACAGACAATAGCTGGCATTCAGGAAGGTTTCAGTCAGAATATCTTCCCCGAAATGGGTGTGAAATGGACAGTTCATCCAAATCACATTGGGCATATGGAAACAGATGGCTGCTTTCGCTGTCATGATGACAAGCATAAAACTGAAAGTGGTAAGGTAATTACACGTGATTGTAATTTGTGTCACGAGATCGTAGCGCAGGGAACTGACACGGCTATGCAGGTATCCAATTCATTTAAACCATTGGATTTCAAACATCCGGTTGAAATTAATGATGAATGGAAAACTAAATTGTGTTCTGAATGCCACGCTAAATTATATTAATAATTTTTAATAGATTGAAGGTTAAAGTGCCGATATAGCAATGTTATATCGGCATTTTAACCTTTATCTTTTCTACTCCAACGCTTTTACTGCCCTTCTGCCATTCATTTGGTAAAACTCTCATGCCACTCTATCATTCAATAAATCGTTTCCTCTTCCCTCCTATAATGAAATTCAATTTTACTTTCTTTAGGTGAGCGCTTTTAATGCAAATGGCTATCTTTGGACTGGTTAAAAGTATTCTTTTCATCGACCGGATATCACAAAACGATTATACCATTCAAATTATGAAGAAACTAGCTTTATTCATTTTTCTATTACTTTCTGTAATTCAGATCATTGCAGCTAACAAAGAAAAACAGGTTGCACCTCCTCCTCCTGTCTACCCTATTCCAACCGCACGACAACTGGCATGGCAGGAATTGGAACAGTATGCTTTTATTCACTTTACAACCAATACATTTACAGGAAAAGAGTGGGGTTATGGTGACGAAAGTCCAGAAGTTTTTAATCCTTCCGAAATGGATGTTAACCAATGGATTAAAATAGTGAAGGAAGCTGGCTTAAAAGGCATTGTACTTACATGCAAACATCACGATGGATTTTGCTTATGGCCAAGTAAATACACCGAACACTCGGTAAAAAACAGCAAATGGAAAAACGGGCAGGGTAATGTTGTCAAAGAGGTAGCTGACGCTTGTCATAAA
>Ga0209386_1000403_pt1 | contig 21776 bp, 20 predicted proteins | sample NGEPertwo_FD_184510 | JGI IMG/M metagenome (GOLD analysis project Ga0209386, IMG submission 184510) | Arctic peat soil microbial communities from the Barrow Environmental Observatory site, Barrow, Alaska, USA - NGEE Permafrost154B-two... | ecosystem: Environmental > Terrestrial > Soil > Wetlands...
CAGATCCGCTCACGCTGGGGCGCCGGCGGCGGCGTCATGTCCGGTGGCGCGCCGGTGACCAAGGTCCTCATCGGGATCAACGTGGCGCTGTTCCTCGCCGAACTGCTGTTCGGCGCGGTGGGCGTGATGGGCGGCGGGTCCACGCGGGTGCTCGTCGACATGGGGGCGCTGGTGCCTCTCTTCGTCGGCGTCAATCATGAGTACTGGCGGCTGTTCACGGCGATGTTCCTGCACGGGAGCCTGCTCCACATCGCCTTCAACATGTACGCGCTCTACATCGGCGGCTCGTACCTCGAGATGATCGCCGGCAGGGGCAAGTACCTGGCCATCTACGTGGTGGCGGGCGTCGCCGGCAACGTCTTCGTCTACGTGCTGGCGCCGCTCACACACCAGGTCTTCACGCCGACCATCGGTGCATCCACGGCCATCTTCGGCATCTTCGGCGCCCTGTTCATCTACAGCCTCCACAACCGCGACAGCGCCGTGGGCCGCGCCCTCAGCAGCATGGGCACCGTGATCCTCATCAACCTGGTGATCACGTTCGTCGTGCCCGGGATCTCCTGGCAGGGCCACGTGGGCGGCCTCATCGGCGGCGTGCTCGCCGTGGAGGCGCTCACCTGGTTCGGGCAGCGCGACCTGCGTTCGCCGTTCGGGCCGCGCGACGCCGCCCTCCTGGCCGCCATCGTGGCCCTCCTCGTCGTGGCCGTTGTGTGGCGCACTGCCAACTTCCCCTTGGCGTGAGCGCCACCCGCAGCGACCGTGCGACACACCTGAGCAGACCGATCCTACGGAGAGACGAAGTGCAGCAGCCGCCACTCGTGGAACCGCGCGCCACCCTCGTCCCCGCGGCGGAAGTGGCGGGCCGTCTGGCCGGCCTGCAGGCCGGCCTCGCGGCCCGCGGTCTCGAGGCGGCCGTCATCGTGCAGAACGCCGACCTCTACTACTTCAGCGGCACGGTGCAGCGCTCGTTTCTCTACGTGCCGGCGGCCGGTGAGGCGACGCTCTTCGTGCGCAAGCTGGCCGCGCGCGCGCGCCTCGAGACACCGCTGGCGGGCATCGTCGAGCTTGCGGATCCGCGCGACCTGCCCGGTCTGGTGGCGCAGCGCTACGGCGCCCTGCCGCGCCGCGCAGGGCTCGAGCTCGATGTGCTGCCGGTCGCCGAGTACCGGCGCCTCGAGAAGCTCTTCCCGGAGGCGGCGTTCGAAGACGTCGGCCGCGACATCGTGCGGCAGCGCGCCATCAAGTCGGCCTGGGAGGTCGAGCGCATCCGTGGCGCCGCGGCCATCGCCCTCGAGGTCTGCGAGCTGATCCCCGGCATCCTGCGCGAGGGCCTCACCGAGGCCGAGTTCGCCGGCCTCGTCGAGGCGGAGGCGCGGCGCCTGGGCCACGAGGGCATCATCCGCATGCGCGGCTTCAACCAGGAGATGTTCTACGGCCAGCTGCTCACGGGGGTCAGCGGTTTGGCGGCGAGCTATCTCGACGCGCCGCTGGCCGGCACCGGTCTCAGCCCGGCGGTCGCCCAGGGCGTGAGCTTCAAGCCGATCCGCCGCGGCGACCACTTGGTCTTCGACTTCGTGCCGGTGCGCGAAGGCTACCTCGCCGATTTCACGCGCATCTTCGCGCTCGGCGAACTTCCGGGCGAGCTACGCCGCGCCTACGAGGCCGCCCTGAGGATCGAGGCGGCCGTGGTCGCGGCGGCGCGGCCCGGCGTCACGTGTCGCGCCCTCTACGACCTCGCCCTGGCGGCCGCGGCCGACGAAGGTCTCGCCGCCTCCTTCATGGGCCACGGCGCCGGGCAGGTGCGCTTCATCGGCCACGGGGTGGGGCTCGAGCTCGACGAGCTGCCCGTGCTGACGACCAGCGACCTGGAGCTCGCCGAGGGCATGGTCTTCGCCCTCGAACCCAAGTTCGTGCTGCCCGGTCTGGGGGCCATCGGCGTCGAGAACACGTGGCTGGTCACCGCCACGGGCCTCGCACTCATCACGGAAGCCCCCGAGCACATCCGCCAGGTCGGCTGAGAGCCGCCGCGGCGGGGAAGACGATCTGCGGCGGGCACGCTTCCCGCCGCGAAGAGGAGCAGGAGGAGACGTGGAGCAGCTCACCGCAGGCGCCTGGGTCCACCGCATCGACGCCGAAGGCTTTCCCACCGTCGCGGCGCTGGCGCTCACGCCCACCCGGGCCTTCGTCATCGACACCCTCATGCGCCCGCAGGACATGCGCCCCGTGCTCGAACTCCTGGGCGAGCGCGCCGGCGAGCGCCGCACCGTGGTGGTGAACACGCATCACCACTGGGACCACGTGTACGGCAACGCCGCCTTCCCCGGCGTCGACATCGTCGCGCAGAGCGCCTGTCCGCGGCTGATCCTCGCGCACAGCACCACCACCGACGAGTCCGTGCCGCTGCAGCCGCCGGAGGGCGTGCCGCTGCCCACCATCACCTTCGGCGACCGCCTCACGTACAGCGACGAGCCCGAGACCGTGCATCTCATCCACGCGCCCGGGCACAGCGAGGACTCGCTCGTCGTCTTCCTCGCCGGCGCACGCCTCCTCTTCGCCGGCGACGCGCTCGAGTGGCCGCTGCCCAATTTCGCCCAGCGCGACGGCAAGGACGTCTGGATCCGCACCCTACGCCAGCTCAAGCAGCTGCCCGTGGACCTCATCGTGCCCAGCCACGGCCCGGCGATGGGCAGGGCGATCATCGACGCCAACGAGCGCTACATCAGCGGGGTGTACGAAGCCGTCGCCGCGGCAAAGAAGGCGGGCGCCGGCCGCAACGACCTCGATCTGCCGGCGTCGGCGTTTCTCGGCGACGACGCCGTCCTCGACGACGTCTACGAAGACGCGCATCGCGGCAACCTGGTCTGGGCGTGGGACGAGGTCTGAGCCGGCCGACAGGGCGTGTGCGGCCAAACTGGACATTCTTTTCCACTTCGTGTACAAAGAGCACATGAAGCTCTCTACCCAGGCCGACTACGCCGTGCGCGCCGTCTACGAGCTTGCGCGCCACGAACCTGGCGCCGTGCTGCACACCGGCGACATCGCCGCGGCGCAGCACATCCCCAGCGCGCGCCTCGCCAAGGTCGTCCAGGACCTGGCGCGCGCCGATCTGGTGCGCACCCAGCGCGGCCAGCAGGGCGGCGTCATGCTCGCGCGCCCCGCCGCGCGCATCTCGGTGCGCGACGTGTACGAGGCGGTGGAGGGCCCGATCCTGCTTTGCCGGTGTCGCCAGCGGGTAGAACCGTGTGGCGACGATGTGTGCGACACCCACGAGTTCTGGAGCGGTGTCGAAAAGCTTCTCACCGAGGAGCTGCAGACTGTGACGTTCGCGGCCTTAGCCGATCCACGGCGAAGAGCGCCGGGCACACGCGGCCGCCCGCAAGCGACGAGGAGGTGACAACAGATGACTGAACTCAAGGAGCAGGTCGAACAGGCTCTCGGCGACATCCGTCCGGCCCTGCAGGCCGACGGTGGCGACATCGAGCTCATCGACGTGAAGGACGGGGTCGTGCAAGTACGCCTCCAGGGCGCCTGCGCCGGCTGCCCGATGTCGCAGCTCACGCTGGCCAACGGCGTGGAGCGGCACCTCAAGAACGTCGTGCCGGGCGTCGAACGCGTCGAGAACATGGCGGGCTGACAGCCCGATGGTTCGACGGCGGCCGGCGAGTTACCGCTCGGTAACTCGCCGGCCGCCGTGTTGTAGAATCGGGTCTCACGCTCACACATGGGGCATATACTCCCCATTGCACGACAGAAGGTCCGGAGCGGGGCGACCCGGGCCGCCAAGGAGGGGCCGCATGCGAGGCACCGACAACCACTCTCGCGCCGACGAGCATCACGGCCGCGAGGCCCTCAAGCGCAGCACCGAGGCGGCCTACGAGGAGTTCTCCACAGACGTCGCGCCCGCCGCCGAGAAGGCCGACGCCGACCTGCGCGACCCCTCTCTCTACATCAACCGCGAGCTCAGCATGCTCGATTTCTTCGAGCGCGTCGCGGACGAGGCGCGCGACGTCAACAACCCGCTGCTCGAGCGCGTGAAGTTCGTCGGCATCCTCGGCTCCATCCTCGGCGAGTTCTTCATGGTCCGCATCGCCGGTCTGCGCCAGCAGGTCGACGCCGGCGTCGTGGAGGTCTCGGCGGACGGGTACACCCCGCAGAAGCTCCTGCCGCTGGTCCAGGAGCGCGCCTGGAACCTCATGAAGGAGGCGCGCGCCTGCTTCAGCGAGCTGCGCCCGGAGCTCGACGCCGCCGGCATCCACATCGTCGACTACGCTACGCTCGACGCCGCCCAGAAGGCGGCTCTCGACGCATACTTCGCCGAGCAGGTCTTCCCGGTGCTCACGCCGCTCGCCTTCGACCCCGGGCGGCCGTTCCCGCACATCTCCAACATGAGCCACAACCTTGCCGTGCTGATCCGTGACCAGAGCGGCGAGAAGCGCTTCGCCCGCGTCAAGGTGCCGGGCTCGCCGCCGCGCCTGGTGCCCGTGCCCGCGCCGGCCGGCGCGGGGGCAGAGCCGGCCGAGGATCCTGCCGAGGCGCCGCAGCAGTGGTTCACCTGGCTCGAGCAGGTCATCGCCGCGAACCTCCAGTCCCTCTTCCCGGGTATGGAGGTCCTCGAGTCGCACGCCTTCCGCGTGACCCGCGACGCCGAGCTCGCCATCCAGGAGCTCGAAGCCGACGACCTGCTCGAGACCATCGAGCGCTTCGTGCGTCGCCGGCGTTTCGGCTCGGTGGTCCGCGTCACCATCGACGAGCAGATGCCGGAGCGCATCCGCGTCATCCTCAGCGAGAACCTCGAGCTGGGCGAGCAGGACATCTACACGGTCAAGTCGCCCCTCGGCCTCAGCAGCCTCTGGGACCTCCAGAGCATCGACCGCCCCGACCTGTCGTATCAGCCTTTGGTGCAGTACACGCCGGCGGCGCTGGACGGCGCCGAGGAGGCCGACATCTTCGCCGCCATCCGCCAGCGGGACATCCTGCTGCACCACCCCTACGACTCGTTCGACCCGGTCGTGGACTTCGTGAGCTCCGCCGCCGACGACCCCGACGTGCTGGCCATCAAGACCACGCTCTACCGCGTGGGCCGCAACGCGCCGGTCGTCGACGCGCTGATGGAGGCCGCCGCCAACGGCAAAGAGGTGGCCGTCCTCCTCGAGCTCAAGGCGCGCTTCGACGAAGAGAGCAACATCGGCTGGGCCAAGGCCCTCGAGCGCGAGGGCGTGCACGTGGTGTACGGGCTCGTCGGCCTCAAGACGCACTCCAAGATCATGCTGATCGTGCGCCGCGAAGGCGACCGTATCCGCCGCTACGTGCATCTCGGCACCGGCAACTACAACAGCGTCACGACCAAGCAGTACACGGACCTGGGGTACCTCACCTGCGACGAAGATCTCGGCGCCGACGCCTCCGTGGTCTTCAACCAGCTCACCGGCTACGCCACGAGCGGCGACTATCGCAAGTTTCTGGTGGCGCCCACCACGATGCGCCGCGGTATCGAGGAGCGCATCGACCGCGAGATCGCGCATGCGCAGCGCGGGGAAGAGGCGCACCTGATCTTCAAGATGAACTCGCTGGTCGACAAGCCGTTGATCCGTCGCCTCTACCGAGCGTCGCAGGCGGGCGTCAAGGTCGAGCTCAACGTGCGCGGCATGTGCTGCCTGCGGCCCGGCGTCCCCGGCGTGAGCGACAACATCAGCGAACGCAGCATCGTCGGCCGTTTCCTCGAGCACAGCCGCATCTACTGGTTTCGCAACGGCGGCGACGAGGAGATCCTCATGGGGAGCGCCGACCTGATGCCGCGCAACCTCAACCGGCGCGTCGAGATCCTCTTCCCGGTGCAGGACCCCAGCATCGTGCGGCGCCTGCGCGACGAGATCCTGACCGTCTACCGGAGCGACAACATGAAGACCCGCGTCCTGCACCCCGACGGCGCCTGGGAACACATCTGGCCGGCCGACGGCGAAGAGCCGCTCAACGCCCAGGAGTGGTTCGTGGCCCAGGCGCGCCGGGCGGTCCGCACGCAGGAGGACGAGTGATGCTGCGGCTCTACTTCCTGCGCCACGGCAAGGCGTGGTCGCGCGCCGACTGGCACGAGGACGACGACCTGAGACCGCTCACCGAAGCCGGCGAGGCGCTCGTGCGCGCCGAGGGGCGCGCCATGAAGTCCATGGGGCTGGCTCCCGAAGTTATCGTGACCAGCCCCCTGGCGCGGGCGCGCCGCACCGCCGCGATCGTCGCCGAAGAGCTGGGCATGAGCGACCGCCTGGTCGAGGACTCTCGCCTGGCCCACGGGTTCGACGCGGGCCGGCTGGCCGAGGTCGTCGAGGGTCAGGGCGAGGCCGCGAGCCTCATGGTCGTGGGCCACGAGCCCGACCTCAGCGACACGGTCGCCGAGCTCACGGGGGGCGGCCGCGTGGACTTCAAGAAGGGGGGCCTGGCGCGCGTCGACGTGAAGGGCTCCCAGCTCGACGACGGCATACTGGCGTGGCTGCTCACGCCTGCCCAGATCACGGGAGAGTGAGGGCGTGGAAGTAGAGGCCAAGTACACCGTGGCGGACGCGGCTACGCTCGCCCGTCTGGCGAAGGCGCCGGCGCTCGCCGGCTACGACGTCGACGCCGGCGAGCGCCGGCGCGACCGCGACACCTTTCTCGACACGGCCGACCGGCGCTTTCTTGCCGCCGGGTATTACCTGCGGCGCCGCGAGACGGGCGGCGGGGTGCGGCTCACGCTGAAGCAGCTCGTCACGGGCGACGCCGGCGTGCTGCGCCGCGAGGAGCTCGAGGCGCTGGTCGCGGCCGACGTGCCTCCGGCCGAGTGGCCGGAGGGCGAGCTGCGCGAGCGCGTCGAGGGCATCGCGCAGGGGGCGCCGCTGGAGCCGTTCCTGTTCCTTGAACAGGAACGGCTGGCGCGGCGCGTCGTCGACGGCGCCCGGGAAGTGGCCGAGCTCAGCCTCGACGACGTCACCGTCGCGGCCGGCGGGCGGGCGCGGCGCTGGTTCGAGGCCGAGCTGGAACTGCGCGGCGAGGGCGACGACGACGACCTGGAGCGGCTCACGGCCGCCTTGCAGGCCGAGCCCGGCCTGACGCCCGAGTCCCGCGCCAAGTTCACGCGCGCCCTCGAGATCGTGGAGGCCGGCGGCGACGGCAGCCTGCTGCCGCCGGCCGAGCGCCCCGTCCACGAGGCGTACGCCGGCGGCCGGGGTGCGCGCGCGCGTCGCGCGGCGGCGCTGCTGGCCCTCGACGAGGGCCTCACGCCGGCCGAAGCCGCGGCGCGGGCGGGCCTCTCGAGCCGCCGCGTGCGCTACTGGCTGACGCGGTACCGCGCCGAGGGCGCCGGCATCTACGGAGCGCCCCAGGCCCCTGCCGGCGGGGACGTGCGCGCGGAGGGCCTCGTCGCAGAGGGTGTCGAGGTCCTCGCCGAGGCCGTCGACGACAAGAAGAAGCGCCCCGGCATCCTGCCGGTCGACACCATGGTCGAGGCGGCCGTCAAGACGCTGCGTTTCCACCTGGCGCGCATGCTCGAGCACGAGGCCGGCACGCGCCTGGGCGAAGACCCCGAGGAACTGCATGTCATGCGCGTCTCCACGCGGCGCCTGCGCATGGCCCTGCGGGTCTTCGAGGGGTATCTCGACCGCCAGGCGCTGCGCCCCGTCCTCAAAGGCCTGCGGCGTACGGGACGCACACTGGGCGCGGTGCGCGACCTCGACGTCTTCCAGGAGAAGACGCAGCACTATCTCGACGCCCTGCCGCCCGAGCGCGCCGGCGATCTCGACGGCCTGCTCGCGGCCTGCCGGGCGGAGCGCGAACGTCAGCGCGAGCGCCTCGTCGACTATCTCGACGGCGGGCGCTACCGCGCCTTCGTCGGGCGCTTCGAGGAGCTGCTGGACGGGCCGCTCGAGCGCCTCTCGGCGCGCCCGCCGGCCGACCCTCGTCCGCAGCGTGTCGCCCAGGTCCTGCCCGGGGTCCTCTACAAGGACATGGCGGTCGCGTGGGCCTTCGAGGGGCAGCTCGGCGGCCTCGAGACGCCGCTGCCGCGCTTCCACGCGCTGCGCAAGGGCTGCAAGGGGCTGCGCTACACGCTCGAGTTCTTCGAGGACGTGCTCGGGCCCGGCGCCCGGCCGCTCATCAAGAAGGTCAAGGACCTCCAGGACCATCTCGGCGACCTGCAGGACGCGGTGGTCACCAGCGGCGTGTTGCGCGACTACCTCACCTGGGGCACGTGGCGCCACAGCGGCCACGACCTTCCCGGCCCCATCGAGGTCATCGTGGCGCCGGGGGCGGCGCACTATCTGGCCGCGCGCCAGGAGGAGATGGAGCGGCTGATCCTGACCTTCCCCGACGTGTGGCCGACGATCGCCGGCAGCGGCTTCAGCCGCGAGCTGGCCACGGTGATCGCCGAGATCTGAACGCGGCGTCGGCCGCCCGAGTCGGCCTCGGGCGGCGCAGGGCCGCGGCGCTCGCCGCGCCTACGGCTCGAGCGTCTTCACGGTCCATGGCCTCCGGCTGCAGCGCGCTTTCGGCGCCGAACTCGCCCTCGCCGACGCGTACGGGCTCTTTCTGCAGGGTGATGGTGCTCCAGGAGCGGTCGGGCTCGAAGCGCACGACCATCAGGCGCAGCGAATTGGCGCCGATGTCGATGAAGCCGGTGGTCTGCGCTACGGACCCGGCGTCTGAGAGGGAGGCGCTCATTGACGGCTCAGCGCGGCGCGGTCGGGCTTGCCACGTCGCTCACGCCTTGTGCTTCTTCTTGCCGCCTTTCTTCTTGCCGCCTTTCTTTTTGGCGCTCTTCTTGGCCTGCATCTCCTTGCGGTCCTCGTTGAGCTTGTCGAGGCCCTTGCTCTTGCCGTACACGCCGATGTAGGTCTGAGCGATCTCGCACTTCTTGCAGCCCTTGCCGCAGCAGTCCTTCCACTCCTTGCGGCTGAACTTCTTCTTGAGGTCGGGCATCGTGGGGCTCCCCAGGCTAGGTCGGTCGTCCGTCTGCAGAGATACCGCAGGCGCGCGGCGCGGAAACGCGAGAGGCGCGGCGACGCTGGCCGTTTCGTCATGCGGTCACTGCATCAGCATAGGGGACGCGTCCGTGACGGGCTTGTACACGGTCCGCATCCTGTATACTTCCCGCGGCGCGCGGTCCGAACGGAGGGTACGGTGTCCGCTATCAAGGATTCTGCCAAGGTCGGTGTCATCGGTGGATCCGGCTTCTACGAGCTGCTCGAGAACGCTCGCGAAGTCACCATCGACACGCCCTTCGGGGCGCCCAGCGACTCCTACTTCCTCGGCGATATCGACGGCGTGCCGGTCGCTTTTCTTCCCCGACACGCGCGCGGGCACCGCATCCTTCCCGGCGAGGTCAACTACCGCGCCAACATCTGGGGCATGAAGGCGCTGGGGGTGCGCTACGTGCTGTCCGCCAGCGCCGTCGGCAGCCTGCGCGAAGAGCTCAAGCCGCTCGACGTGGTCGTGCCCGACCAGCTCTACGACCGCACCAAGGCGCGGCCGAGCACCTTCTTCGGCGACGGCGTCGTCGTGCACATGGGCTTCGCCGATCCCTTCTGCCCCTACGTCAGCAAGCTGCTCGTGGAGCACGGTCGCGCCGCCGGCGCCACGGTCCGCGAGGGCGGCACCTACGTCTGCATCGAGGGTCCCCAGTTCTCCACGCGCGCCGAGAGCAACGTCTATCGTCAGCTGGGCTTCGACGTCATCGGCATGACCAACCTTCAGGAGGCCAAGCTGGCCCGCGAGGCAGAGCTCTGTTACGCTACTATGGCCATGGTCACCGACTACGACGTGTGGTACGAAGGGGAGGAGGATGTGACGCTCGAGCAGGTGCTGAGCAACGTGCGCCGCAACGTCGAGACCGCACAGGCCATCGTCACGCGCGTCGTCACGGCGCTCGACGAGCACCGCGACTGTGCCTGCCGTCACGCGGTGGAGTTCGCCATCAACACGCCGGCCGAGCTCATCCCGCAAGGCACCAAAGATAAGCTCGACCTGTTGATCGGCAAGTACCTGCACTGACGCGCCGCCCGTTCCCGGGGCGGCGCATACGCGAGACAAGACAGTCACGGGCATCGGGGATGCCTACGATGTCAGGGGTGGCGCGGCGAGGCCCACAGGGGCCGCGCCGCGACCACGTGGAGCCAAGAAAGGAGCCTGCCAAGTGAGTTCGTTCTTCTCCAACAATGCGGTGTTGATCGCCGTGATCTGCGCCCTCGGGGCCGTGGTCTACGGGGTGCTGCTCATCCGCTGGCTGCTGGCGCTGCCGGCGGGCGACGAGAAGATGCGCGAGGTCGCGGGAGCTGTCCAGGAGGGCGCCAAGGCGTACCTCGGGCGTCAGTACCGCACCATCGCCGTCGTCGGCGTCGTCGTCTTCCTCATCCTCGGCCTCGCTCTCGGCGTCAAGCAGGGCTGGGGCTTCGGCTGGCAGACCGCTGCGGGCTTCGTCGTCGGCGCCGCCCTGTCGGCGGCCGCCGGCTACATCGGCATGATGGTCAGCGTGCGCGTCAACGTACGCACCGCCGAGGCGGCCAAGAAGGGTCTGGGCCCGGCGCTCACCGTCGCCTTCCGCGGCGGCTCCGTCACGGGCCTGCTGGTCGTCGGCCTCGCGCTCTTCGGCGTGGCCGTGTACTACTGGCTGGGCACGCAGTTCTGGCCCGAGCACGCCGTGCGCGCGCTCATCGGCCTCGGGTTCGGTGGCAGCCTCATCAGCGTCTTCGCTCGAGTCGGCGGCGGCATCTTCACCAAGGCCGCCGACGTCGGCGCCGACCTGGTCGGCAAGCTAGAGGCGGGCATCCCCGAGGACGACCCGCGCAACCCGGCCGTCATCGCCGACAACGTGGGCGACAACGTCGGCGACTGCGCCGGCATGGCCGCCGACCTCTTCGAGACCTACGCCGTCACGGCCGTCGCCGCCATGCTGCTGGCCTACCTCTTCTGGCCGCACGTCACGGCCGCCGTCACCTACCCGCTCCTCCTCGGCGGCGCCTCGATCATCGCCTCCATCATCGGCACCTTCTTCGTGCGTCTCGGCGGCGGCAGCACCAACATCATGAACGCCCTCTACAAGGGCCTCGGCATCGCTGCCCTCATCGCCATCGCGCTCTTCTACCCGCTCACCAACTGGATGCTTGGCGCCCAGAAGTACCGTGACGCCGGCATCCCCAGCGTCAGCAGGCTGTTCCTGTGCGCGGTCAGCGGTATCGTCGTGACCGCCCTCATCGTCGTCATCACCGAGTACTTCACGGCGACGCGCTACAACCCGGTGAAGAGCATCGCCAAGGCGAGCCTCACCGGCCACGCCACCAACATCATCCAGGGCCTCGCCGTGTCCATGCAGTCCACGGCTCTGCCGGTGCTGGTCATCGCCGCCGGCATCCTCGCCAGCTACGAAGCGGCCGGTGGCGGCACTACCGCCGGCCTGTACGGCATCGCCGTGGCCGTCATGGCCATGCTCTCCATGACCGGCATCATCGTCGCCATCGACGCCTACGGCCCCATCACCGACAACGCCGGCGGCATCGCTGAGATGGCCAACCTGCCGGAAGAAGTGCGCAACACCACCGATCCGCTCGACGCGGTCGGCAACACCACCAAGGCCATCACCAAGGGCTACGCGATCGGCTCCGCCGGCTTCGCCGCCCTCATCCTCTTCGTGTCGTACACGAACGACTTGAAGGAGAGCTTCGGCTCCGGCGTGATCAACCAGTTCAAGGTCAACGAGCCCTGGGTGCTGGTCGGTCTGCTCATCGGCGGTCTGCTTCCCTACCTGTTCGCCTCGCTCTGCATGCAGTCCGTGGGGCGCGCCGGCGGCAAGGTCGTCGAAGAGGTCCGTCGCCAGTTCCGCGAGCTGCCCGGCATCATGAAGGGCACCGAGAAGCCCGAGTACGGCAAGGCCGTCGACATCGTCACCAAGTCGGCGATCCGCGAGATGATGCTGCCGGCCGCCATCCCGGTGCTCACGCCGATCATCATCACGCTCGTTTTCTGGAACAAGGCGTATCTGGTTCTCGGCGGCGTGCTCATGGGCTCCATCATCACCGGTCTGTTCCTGGCCATCAGCATGACCAGCGGCGGCGGCGCCTGGGACAACGCCAAGAAGCTCATCGAAGACGGCGAGTACGGCGGCAAGGGCTCCGACGCCCACGCGGCCGCCGTCACCGGCGACACGGTCGGCGACCCGTACAAAGACACGGCGGGCCCGGCCATCAACCCGATGATCAAGGTCATCAACATCGTGGCCCTGCTCGTCATCCCGTTCCTCGTCAAGTAGACGTCACGGCGGAGCTCGCGCTCCGCCGCTGAAGGCGCGACGGGCGGCCCTTTCGGCCGCCCGCCGCGCCTTCGCCGTTTTGGGTACGTGTTCGCCCCGGCCAACATGTGGGCGCACGAAGAGGGCACTCTGGCTCTCGTCGACATGGTCGACGTCGCCGGAGCGATGCCGACGCGCAACTGGTCGCAGGGCCAGTTCGAGGGCCTCGAGCAGATCAACTCGGCGGCGTTTCAGAAGGTGCGGCTCAAGAAGCGCGCCTGCACGCAGTGCGCGATCGGCTGCCGCAACTTCCACGTCATCGGCGATGCCCACGGAGAGGGCCCCGAGTTCGAGACCGTCGCCCTCTGCGGCGCCGACTGCGGGGTCGGCGACACCGAGGCCCTGTTCCGCTTCAACCTGGCCTGTGACGACCTCGGCATGGACACCATCTCCACGGGAGCCGTCGTCGGTCTGGCCACCGACATGACGGAGAAGGGCATCGCCGACTTCGGCCTGCGCTTCGGCGACTACGAGGCCTACGTCGCGGCACCCGAGCGCATCGCGCGCCGCGAGGGCGTCGGCGCCGAGCTGGCGGAGGGCGCCCGCGCCCTGGCCGCCAGGTACGGCGTGCCCGAACTGGCGATGGAGGTCAGGAACCTCGAGCTGCCCGGGTACGACCCGCGCGGCACCTTCGGGATGAGCCTCGCCTATGCGACGGCGGACCGCGGCGGCTGCCATCAGCGCTCCTACGTGCAGGCCGACGAGATCCTTGGCGGCGATCTGCCGCCCGACACCATGACCGGCAAGGCGGCGGTCAACATCCACTGGCAGGACTTCACGTCCGTGAAGTACTCCGGCATCTGGTGTGAGTTCTGGGCCCTGGAGCTCGAGGAGATGCGGCAGCTGCTGCGCCACGTCTACCGGCGCGACCTCAGGTTTGACGCGCCACGCGAACCCGCCCGCCGCGCGCCACTACCCGGCCGCCCGAGTCCGCGCTAGGATGCGGGCATGACCGCACGCCTCAGCGTCGTCTTCTCACGGCACGGCTATCTTCTCGCCATCCTGGCGATCGCTCTGTCGACCGTGCTCTTCCTCGCGGGACGGGACTTGGAGGCGTTCGCCAAGGGGCAGTGGGCGCTGCTCTACCTCCTCACCATCCTCCTGGTCGCCGGCGCCGCCGGCACACGGCCGGCCATACTCGCCTCCGTGCTCGCCTTCTTCACCTGGAACTTCTTCTTCCTGCCGCCGTATCACACGCTGCGAGTGCGCGACCCGAAAGACTGGCTCTCGCTCGTCGCCTTTCTGGTCGTTGGCCTGCTCGTCGGCATCCAGACGGGGCGCTTGCGAGAACGCGAGGCGCGGGCGATCGCCCGAGAACAGGAGGCGGTCGCGCTCAACCGGCTCAGCGCCGCCGTGGCCGGCCAGACGTCCACCGAGCAGATGACCGAAACCTGCCTCAGGGAGATCGTTCAAGTGCTGGGCGCGGGCGCGGCGTCTCTCTTCGTGCTGGATGGGGAAGACCTGCGATGGTGCGGCGAGACGCTGGACCGCACGACTCCCGACCCCGCCATGGGCGAGCGCGCCCGCCGGGCCCTGAACGACGAGCTGGCGCAGAATGCCGAAGAGCGAGTCTCTGGCGCACCGGCGACTGTGGTCGCCGCCGACGACGGTGGGCTCTACGCGGTGATCCATAGCCCCTCCGGCGTCGCCGGAGCACTCGCCGTCCAGGCCAGGACGAACGCCGTACCGTATTCGGCCGACGCCGCCCGCCTGGTCGTATCCCTCGCCAACCTCGTCGGCGCGTTCTTCGAACGGGAACGCCTCCAGGCAGCGGCCACGACCGCCGCTGCCGAGCGCGAGGCCGATCGGCTCAAGTCGAGCCTGCTCTCCTCGGTGTCTCACGAGCTCAAGACCCCACTGGCGGCGCTCACCGCCACGGTGAGCAACCTCCTCGAGAGCGACGTCGACTGGGACGAGCAGAGCGTGCGCGACGAGTTGCGCGATCGTTGGCGACGTCGCCCGGCTGAACAACAGCATCGGCGCGCTGCTCGACCTGTCGCGCCTCGAGGCCCACGCCTGGGAACAGAGACGCGAGCTGTACGAGCTCAGCGACATCATCGCCGCCGGCATCGAGGCGCTCCCCGCCCATCTGCGTCAGCGTGTCACCGTCGACCTGCCCGACACCACGCCCGTGGTCGACGTCGACTTCTCGCAGTGGGCCCGCGTCGTTCAGAAACTGCTCGAGAATGCGGTCCTCTACGCCGGCAAGGACTCCCCAGTGACGATCGGTGCGCGCGCCTGGAACGAAGGCGTACGGATCTGGGTTGAGGACCGCGGCCCGGGGATCGTGCCCGAAGAGCGAGACGCGGTGTTCGAGAAGTTCTACCGGGGGCACAGCACCGCCGGCCACGCGCCGTCGGGCACCGGACTCGGCCTCGCAATCACGCGAGAGATCGTACGCAGCCACGGCGGCACCATACGCGTCGAAGATGTTGTGCCGCACGGCGCCCGCTTCGTCATCGCGCTGCCGTCAGGTCCCGTCCCGGCTGCGCCGGCCAACGCCGAAGAGATCGCATGACCGTGCCCGAGAGACCCACACACATCCTCGTCGTCGACGACGAGGAGCAGATCCGGCGGGCGCTGAAGTCGATCCTCTCGACCCGCGGCTACGTGCTCGAGATGGCGGCGACCGCGGAGGAGGCGCTGCTCAAGGCGATCGACGCGCCGCCCGACCTCGTCGTCCTCGACCTCGCCCTGCCGGACCGCAGCGGCATCGAGGTCTGCCGCGAGCTGCGGACCTGGATGACGGCGCCGATCCTCATCCTGTCGGTCAGGGCGAACGAGGCCGACAAGATCCAGGCCCTCGACGAGGGCGCCGACGACTACCTCACCAAGCCGTTCTCGGCCGGCGAGCTGCTGGCCCGCATCCGGGCCCTGCTGCGCCGAGCGGCGGCACTTACCTCGCCGCCGCCGGTCGTGACGCAGCGCATGATCCTCGAGCGCGTGTGGGGACCCGAGTGGGCGGAGGACGCGCAGACGCTGCGCGTCGTGAGCAACCTTCGCAAGAAGATAGAGCCACGCCCCGGCGGACCCCGCTACATCATCACCGAACCGGGTGTCGGTTTCCGGCTGGCGGCCGACGAGCCATCGCCTCACTGAGTCGGCTTCGTTTCTGGCCAGCAGTCCTCTTTACGAAGTCTTTAGACAGACACCCGGGTGATTCACGCCTTTTTTAGGGGCGCCGGCCTACTCTAGTGTCAGCACAGGAGAGTCCGGTCTGCGTGCGCGCGTCGTTGGAGGCGGATGATGATGATCGTGGTGGAGATCCTGATCGTGATCGCGACCAGCGCCGCGATCGTCGCGGCGGTAGGCGGTTTGGTGTACGTGGTGGTCCTGGCGGGCCTCGAGGAGCTAGAACGTCACCGCCACACCCTCGCCAACGCGCAAGCCCGCCGCGCACGCACGCAGTCGCAGCTCCCCCCGCGCGAGGCGATCGGCCCCCTGCCGAGGCTGGCTGGTCGCGCCGGGGCCTGAGCCCGACTCGCAGTGGCGCCACCCTGGCACAGACCGACTCGACATGAACGTCTGCCCGCGGAGCGGGATGGCAAGCGCCAAGCCCGCCACCGGCGAGCGTCTTAGGCGAAGAGCCGGGGCCGGGCGAGGGGGCGAGGGATCCTCCTGGAAATGACTGGTGGGCGCACCTGGACTCGAACCAGGGACCGCCTCCTTGTCAGTCAGGCCGAATGGCCTGCCGAGATCGGCCCAGAGAGACCCAGCGAGCCACAGGCAGTCACGAGAACTGGGACGTCCTGCAAGCCGTTTCAACCATGAAGGCCGCTTGTGCACGACCGCACCCGGTGGTACTGTCCGTGCCTAGGCCGGCTCGTTCTCGGGTCGGCCTTTCTGGATTCTTGACCATGTGGACCACACGAAAGATCATCGCGATCGTCACGGGGGTCATCGGCGCGCTCCTCATCGCGCGCGCCGCCCTCGACGGCCAGCTCTGGCCGCTCTCGGTGCAACTCGTGGCCGGCGTCCTGCTGGTCGTGATGGCCGTGTTGCGCTGGCGCACCCTCGTCTGACCCCTCGCCCTCTAGGAGACCATGGCTCGCAGAAAGCATAGGGAGGGGCAGGGGCTGCAGAAGGTCCTCGGCGTGCCGGCCCTGTTCAGTACCGCCTACGGCAACGTGGGCTCCTCGATCTACTACGCGCTCGGCGTCGTCGCACTCTCTGCCCTGGGCGTCACGCCGCTCGTCTTCATCGCTACCGGCCTCTTGTTCGTCACCACCGCCTGGTCCTACGCCGAGGCGACGGCGATGCTGCCCGAGGCCGGCGGCTCCTCGAGTTTTGCACGGCGCGCCTTCAACGAGTTCGTGAGCTTCGGCGCCGGTTGGGCGCTCATGCTCGACTACATCATCACCATCGCCATCTCGGCGTTCTTCGTGCCCAACTACCTGGCGGTGTTCTGGCCGGTGCTCAAGACCTGGCCGTCCAACACCATTGGCGGCATCGTGACGGTCGTCTTCCTGGTGATCATCAACGTCGTGGGCATCAAGGAGGCGGCGCGCCTCAACATCGTGCTCGCCATACTCGATCTCGCGACGCAGGTGCTGCTCATGGTGCTGGGCGTCATTCTCCTGGTCGCGCCCAAGCTGCTGTTCGCGCAGGTGCTGTGGGGGGTGGCGCCCACCTGGAGGCAGCTGATCTACGGCATCTCCATCGGCACGGTGGCCTACACGGGCATCGAGACCGTCTCCAACATGGCCGAGGAGGCCGCCAGACCCGACCGTGACGTGCCGCGAGCCATCAACTTCGTGCTGGCGGCAGTGCTCGTCGTGTACGCCGGGATCTCGATCACGGCTCTGTCGGCCATGCCCGTCAAGTACAACGTGCTGCCGGTCGATCGCGCGACCGGCAAGACCGCCGAAGTCGCGGTCGTCGCCAAGGATCCCAAGATGCCCAACGGGCCGTTCGTGTTCAAGGCCACGCCGCCTCCCGGCAACCTCGACAGCAACGTCTATCTGCCGGCCATCCTTAAGGGGTCGCAGTGGTACGTGGAGCCGCTCTCGCCGACCGGCTCCGTGTACGCCCAGAACGGCACGGACTACACGAGGCTCTACGGCAGTCACCTGGGCAGCGTCTACAGAGAAGACCCGGTGGTGGGCATCGTCAACAACCTGCCGTCGTCGCTGGGCTGGCTGGAGGCCATCCTGCGCCCGTGGGTCGGCATCCTGGCCGCGACGATCCTCATTATCGCCACCAACGCCGGGCTCATCGGCGTGTCTCGCTTGGCGTACTCCATGGGGCAGCACCGCCAGGTCCCGCCGTTCCTCGGACGCGTGCACCCCAAGCGGCTCACGCCGTACGTGTCGATCATCATCTTCGGGTCGGTGGCCTGCATCCTGATCCTGCCGGGCAGCACGGCGCTGCTCGCCGACCTCTATGCCTTCGGGGCCATGATCTCGTTCACGGCCGCGCACGTCTCGGTGGTGTGGCTGCGCCTCAAAGAGCCGGAGCTGGCTCGTCCCTTCCGCACGCCCGTCAACATCTCCATCGGCGGCGGTCGCTCGCTGCCGTTGCTGGCCATGATCGGCGCGCTGGGGACCTTCGCGGTGTGGTGCGTCGTCGTCGCGACCCATGCGCAAGGGCGCTTGATCGGCTTCATCTGGATGGGCGTGGGCCTCGTGACCTACGTGGTGTATCGCAAGGCCAAGGGCTACTCGCTCACGAAGACGGTCGAGAAGGTCGTCGTGCCCGAGAGCATGCAGGCCGACATCGACTACCACCAGATCCTCGTTCCCATCGTCGGCTCGCGCGTCACCGACGAGATGATGGTGCTCGCCTGCCAGCTCGCCACGGAGAAGAAGTCGTCCATCGACGGCCTCTTCGTGATCGAGGTGCCGCTCAACCTGCCTCTCGATGCGCACCTGGTCAACGAACGCGCCAAGGCGGCCAAGGTACTCAAAGCCGCCGGACTCATCGCGCAGCAGTTCAAGGTCAAGTTCACGCCGCACATCGTGACGGCGCGCCAGGCGGGGCGGGCGATCGTCGAGGAGGCCATCGACCGCCGCAGCGAGGTCATCATACTGGGCACGACGCGCAAGCGTCGCATCGGCGACCTCGTGTTCGGCCGTACTGCCGACTTCGTGCTGGACCACGCCCCATGCGAGGTCCTCCTCAACCTGGTGCCACGCGAGTACCCGACGGGCGGCTCCTCCAGTGACCAGCCGACGGTCTCCCGGCCGGGCGGGGTCACCTGATAGCATGTCCAGATGCGCCGCCGCTGGTGACTCGACTCGGGGTTAACCAGGAGCGCCTTCTGGGCGGTGGCGGGTCGTTGCGCAAGGGGGCCGACACTAGCAGCCATGGCGCGCCGCAAGCACAGAGAAGGTGAGGGCCTTCACAAGGTCCTCGGCGTCTCGGCGCTCTTCAGCACGGCCTACGGTAACGTGGGCTCGTCGATCTACTACGCCCTGGGCGTCGTCGCCCTGTCGGCGATGGGCGCGACGCCGCTCGTCTTCGTCATCACCGGCCTGCTGTTCATGACGACCGCGTGGACCTACGCGGAGGCGACGGCCGCCATGCCCGAGGCGGGGGGCGCGTCGAGCTTCGCTCGCCGCGCCTTCAACGAGTTCGTGAGCTTCGGCATCGGCTGGGGCCAGATGCTCGTCTACACGGCCACCATCGCGATCTCGGCCCTGTTCGTGCCGCACTATCTGTCGGTGTTCTGGCCCATTCTCCTGGACTGGCCGTACAACGCCATCGGCGGCATCGTCACGGCCGTCTTCCTCGTTGTGATCAACGTGATCGGCATCAAGGAGGCGGCGCGACTCAACATCATCCTCGCGCTGCTCGACCTGGCCACGCAGGTGCTGATCATGGTCATCGCCCTAGCGCTGCTACTCGCGCCGCGCATCCTGATCGAGCAGATCCACTGGGGCATCGCGCCGACCTGGCGCCAGTTCCTCTACGGGCTCGCCATCGGTACCGTCGCCTACACGGGCATCGAGACGGTGTCGAACATGGCCGAAGAGGCGACGAACCCCGGCCGCGACGTGCCCAAGGCCATCAACCTCGTCATCATCGTCGTGCTCGCCGTCTACATCGGCATGCCTCTGGCGGGCCTTTCGGCGATGCGCGTGCAGTACAACGAGGTCCCCTTGAACCCGGCGACGCAGCTGACGGTGCCGCAGGCCGTGATCCCCAGCCAGCCGGAGGGCACGTGGGCACTCAAGAGCGATCCCGACGTGACGGTGTACGTGCCGGTCAAGGAGGTCGGCGGCGCCATGGTCATCCCCGCGCAGAAGCCGGAGGGGGAGGTGACGAGCGTCGACGGGGTGCCGACGACCCGCCTCTACGGCACCCAGCTCGGCAGCAACTATCAGGAAGACCCGGTTCTCGGGATGGTGCGTTTCATGCCGGACAGCCTGGCCTGGCTACGCACCATCCTCGCGCCCTGGGTCGGCATCCTGGCCGCGACGATCCTGGTCATCGCCACCAACGCCGGCCTCATCGGCGTGTCCCGGCTGACCTACTCGCTTGGGCAGCATCGCCAGTTACCGCCGGCGCTTGGCCGCGTGCATCCGCGTCGGATGACGCCGTATGTCTCGATCATCGTGTTCGGGGCGATCGCGTGCGTCCTCATCTTGCCAGGCAGCACGGGACTGCTCGCCGATCTCTACGTGTTCGGCTCGATGATCTCGTTCACCGCCGCACACGTCTCGGTGATCGTGCTGCGGATTCGCGAGCCCGATCTCGAGCGTCCCTGGAAGCCCCCGCTCAACATCCGCGTGAGGGGCAAGCTTCTGCCGCTCACCGCGATCGTGGGCGCGCTCGGCACGTTCAGTGTGTGGCTGGTCATCGTCGCCTTCCAGGACCAGAGCCGACTCATCGGCTTCGCCTGGATCGGCGCGGGACTCCTGATGTATGTGGTCTATCGCAAGGCGAAGGGCTACTCGCTCACCGGTACCGTCGCCAAGGTGGTGATGCCGGCGACGATGCAGGAAGACGTCGACTACGATCAGATCCTCGTGCCTATCGTCGGGTCCCGGGTCACCGACGAGATGATGGTGCTCGCCTGCCAGCTCGGGACCGAGAAGAAGTCGTCGATCGACGGTCTCTATATCATCGAGGTGCCGCTCAACCTGCCTCTCGACGCCAGACTCGTGGACGAACGCGCCAGGGCCGACAGGGTGCTGGCCGCCGCCGCACTCATCGCCAGGCAGTTCAAGGTGAAGTTCGCACCGAACGTCATCACGGCGCGCTCGGCCGGCAGGGCGATCGTGGAGGAGGCGGAGCGCCGCCGCTCCGAGGTGATCATCTTGGGGACGATGCGCAAGCGCCGCATCGCCGACCGCGCCTTCGGACGGACCACGGACTACGTCGTAGACCACGCACCCTGCGAGGTGTTGTTGAACATCGTCCCCAAGGGTTATCCTTCGGAGGGCTCGGCGGTCTTCGACAGCGGACCGCAGGCCACCGGGCCCAAGCCTCCCGCCTCCGAAGGCGGGCGCCAGGGCCCACCCGCGACCAAGTGAGAGGTGACACATGCACGTAGTGATCGCAGGTTGCGGGCGCGTCGGCTCCGGCCTCGCCCGCGATCTCGTGACGCAGGGCTTCGACGTCGCCATCATCGACGAGAGCCCCGAGGCCTTCCATCTGCTGGGCGACGATTTTCCCGGCGAGTTCGTGGTGGGACGTGCGCTCGATTGGGATACCCTGCGCCGGGCGGGGATCCACGACGCCGTGGCGTTCGTCGCCTGCACCGACGGCGACAACACCAACATCGTCGTCGCGCAGATCGCGCAGAAGAAGTACGGCATCCGCTGCGTGGTGGCGCGCGTCTACGATCCGCTGCGCGCCGAGCTGTTCGCGCAGGTCGGCATCAACACGGTGTGCCCGACGCGGGACGTCCGCGTGTCGCTCTTCGACGCCGTGCGCGCCTGTCAGATCCCCTTGCCGGACCAGGAGGGCTGAGCGGTGTTCGTTCTCATCATCGGCGGCGGCAAGGTCGGCCTCAACACCGCGCGCCAGCTCATACGGCTCGGCCACGAGATCGCCCTCGTCGAGCAGCGCAAGACGCGCTACGACATCATCGCCGACCTGCTCGGCGAAGACGCCCTCGTGTTCGGCGACGGCACCGAGATCTGGGTCCTCGAGAAGGCCGGCATCGGCCGCGCCGATCTCGTCGTGGCCGTCACCGGCGACGACGAGGACAACATCATCATCTCGCAGGTCGCCAAGCTCAAGTTCGGCGTGCCCAAGGTCGTAGCCCGCGTCAACAACCCCTTCAACCAGCCCACGTTCGACCTGCTCGGCGTCGAGAACACGGTGTGCGCGACCACGGCGATGCTCAACCTGATCATGCACGAGCTGCCGACGCACAAGTTCGTGCATCTGCTGTCGCTGCGGCGCGAGAAGGTAGAGCTCGTAGAGCTCGAGGTCGGCGAGAACTCGCCCTTCGCCCACACCTACGTGCAGGACATCGACCTGCCCGGTGGCGTGCTGCTCGCGGCGATCGTGCGCGCCGGCC
>Ga0209386_1000404_pt1 | contig 21717 bp, 21 predicted proteins | sample NGEPertwo_FD_184510 | JGI IMG/M metagenome (GOLD analysis project Ga0209386, IMG submission 184510) | Arctic peat soil microbial communities from the Barrow Environmental Observatory site, Barrow, Alaska, USA - NGEE Permafrost154B-two... | ecosystem: Environmental > Terrestrial > Soil > Wetlands...
ACTTCTCTATAATGAAGAAGATGATTCGCTCATTGTTCTTTGAAACTCTTTCGAGTCTCCTCATTGGCTGTCCTTGTTGTTTAGTTTTCAAAGATCAGGGATAGTCATAATAAGCTCTTGTTTTAAGTAACTTTTCGCCCGCACCCGTTTGGGCTGGAACTACATCTTAGCATTTTCAACTCGTGTTGTCAATGACTAATTTATTTATTTCCGGCTGAATAGTTCGAAGCTTTAACCCCTCGCTTGTTCAATCGCTGTGCTCCTCGTGAGCACTCAGTTATATTACCATTTTGGAAAGGCGTTGTCAACTATTAACTACTTAAAACAAGAACATTATTTAACTAAACTTACGCCCTTTACGATTGCGTAAAAGCGCTCCAATAAATTGGAGCGCTTTTACGAGCTTTGCTATCCTATTCTACTTCTTGGATAATGGGTAAAATCATAGGGCGGCGACGGGTCTTTTCGTAAAATTGTTTACTCAAAGCATCTCTAATTTGGTTTTTCAAGACCGCCCATTCCGTGATTCTATTTTCCCGACAACGTGCCATAGTCTGCCTAACTTTTTGTTTAGCCTCGTCCAACATAGCCTCTGACTCACGGACATAAACAAATCCACGCGTCACGACATCAGGACCTGAAACAATTGCCCCGCTTGCACGGCTAATCGTCATGACTACGATCAGAATACCATCTTGAGAGAGCTGTTTTCGATCCCGCAACACAATGTTACCCACATCTCCAACACCTAATCCGTCAATTAGAACTTTACCAGCGGTAACCTTTCCTCCCATCGATGCACCATGGCGAGTGAACTCAACGACCCCACCGTTTTCCGTAATGAAAATATTTTCCCTCGGAATACCAAGTTCCTCTGCTAATTGAGCATGTTTGATCAACATGCGATACTCTCCGTGAACCGGCATGAAATATTTTGGTCGCACCATGCTGAGCATTAATTTCTGTTCTTCCTGGCTGGCGTGACCTGATACGTGCATTCCATCCGCCGATTCATAAATAACGTTGGCGCCCAATTTAAATAATTGGTCGACTGTTTTAGCCACTGACTTTTCATTACCGGGAATTGGACTTGCCGAAATGATCACAGTGTCACCAGGTTTAATTGCCACATTCCGATGGTCATGATTCGCCATGCGAGTGAGTGCAGACATTGGCTCACCCTGACTCCCCGTGGTTAGAATACATGCCTGACTTCCCGGTAAGCTGACAATCTCATCGATATCTATAAGGGTTCCCTCTGGAATATTCAAATACCCAAGTTCTTCTGCAATCCCAACAATATTGACCATACTTCGCCCCACAACCGCCACCTTACGGTTCGTCTTAACCGCAGCGCTTATGGCCTGCTGAAGTCGATAAACATTTGAGGCAAAACTAGCCAGAATGACACGGTCCTTTGCCTCACTAAATGCTTGATCAATCATTTCTCCGACTGATCTTTCAGACGGAGTGAACCCGGTTCTTTCCACATTAGTACTGTCGGATAACAAGCAGAGTACCCCTTTATCGCCGAGCTCAGAAAACTTTTGGATATCAAGGATGCCACCGGATACCGGTGTATGATCTAGTTTGAAATCTCCCGTTACAACAACAGTCCCCAATGGCGAATGGATAGCAATGGATACCGCATCTGGAATACTGTGGTTCACTCGAATAAATTCAATCCGGAAAACCCCCAGTTTAATGACATCACGGGATTGAACAACCGTAGCCTTAATACTATTCAAGTTGTTCTCTTTCATCTTGGACTGAATAATACCCAACGTCAGACGCGTACCAAAAATAGGTACATCCAAGTCTCTTAACAAGTAGGGCAACGCGCCGATATGATCTTCATGCCCGTGCGTGAGTAAAACGCCCAGGAGAAATTCTTTGTTTTCAATTAAATATGAGTAGTCTGGTATCACAATATCGATCCCGAGCATATCCTCATCGGGGAACGCTAACCCGGCATCAACAACCACCATCTGATTATCATAGCGGATCACGGTCATATTCTTCCCAATTTCTCCAAGTCCGCCCAAGGGAATAATTTGCAGTTTATGCTCTTTCGGCATTAAATCTACCTCCTGTATTTAATATATCTTTTGCAAAAAGCTATGGGGACCTCCGCCCCGTGAGTTTCTGTCCACGCCCAAATTAAGGCAACAAAAAGACGCAAAATTTCCAACGAATACAAAATGCCATGTATCCGTTAATATTTCGAAAACATCTTATGAAACTAGCCGCACAATATAGATAATTCATTATAACGCGCAAATGCCTGACTAGCAAGCATCAACATTTCCAACATGACTAATTGCAAACAAATAAAAGAATAGAATTTAGTGTATAGGACAAAATAATATTGATATTGTATAGAAAGGTGGGGAAACTATGACTAATGTTGTTTGTTCAGCAAACCAATGCACTCATAACCAGGCTGGAAACTGTCAGCTTGAGACCCTCAGTGTCACTTCCAGTTTAATGGGCCGCGAGGCGGAGTGTGCTTTTTACGAAGTTAAAAATAAATAATTTAAGGCATTCACCACAAACGAAAAAAGAACTGGATACTCGCATAGAGATAATGAACCTCTGCCAAAGCAGAGGTTCATTATCTCTATCAGTGTTTTTGCTACCTTACTGTAGTTTATTTAAACAAGTGTATCCTGGGGCTTTTCAGAGGCTACATTAACTTCTGTGATGACTTCCGTTCCATGATTTGAACTAACTCGTACCTTTTTATACTCATCCATGAGATCTTCTAAGAACTTTATTTCCACCGGTGTTGGATTAACTAAAGGAAGACGTACTCCTCCCGCCTTAATCCCTAACATATTCATCATTGCTTTAATGGGCACAGGATTTGACGTTACAAAAATGCCTTTGAAAAATGGGAATAGATGGAGATGAGACTTTGTTGCCTGGGCAGTATTACCCTTAAACCAGGCATCCACCATTTCTTTCATTTCATCCCCAATCACGTGGGCTGCAACACTGACAATTCCGCTACAGCCTAATGCTAACATCGGCAAAGTCATAGAATCATCGCCACTGTATACCTCGAACTCCGCGGGCAACATTCTTTTAAGTTCACTGACCTGATCAAGGGAACCTGCAGCTTCTTTAATGGCGACAATGTTAGGAATCTTAGCTAACCTTTTAACCGTCTCAGGCAGTAAATTAACAGAAGTCCTTCCCGGTATATTGTAGAGCATTAACGGTAAAGACGTCGCCTCAGCAATGGCTTTAAAGTGCTGAAACATTCCCTCTTGAGAGGGTTTATTGTAATAGGGTACGACCACCAATAAGCCATCCACGCCGACTGATTCGGCCCTGCGCGCGAGGGCTATGCTTGCAGTTGTAGAATAGGAACCAACACCAGCAATCACCGGTTTCTCACCCAAGCACTGCTTAACAACTCTAAAAAGTTCTACTTTTTCATCATCCGTGACGGTCGGAGATTCTCCTGTCGTTCCACAAACCACAACGCCATCAGACCCATGGAGAGTTAAGTATTGAGCTAAGCGTTTGGCTTCTTCATAATTGACCTCCAAGGCTTCGTTCATGGGAGTTACCATGGCTGTTAAGATTCTTCCAAATGACATTTAACTCATCCCTTTCTGGTCTTTTTATTATATACAATGATTTAAACGGAATTTCCGGTGTAATGTTTGGACTGCCGTGATCATGTCTTCCTTCTTAACCAGTACCCAGATCGTAGTGTGTGAATCAGCTGATTGCAAAATCGTTACACCTCCATCAAAAAGAGCTTCTACCATATCGGCCATCACTCCGGGGACACCAGCAATTCCTGCTCCTACAATAGACACTTTAGCACAACCTGGAACGACTCCCGGTTCAAATCCCATATTTGTTAAAATTGTAATGGCTTTGGTAGCGACCTCATCTCGAACGGTATATAGTACCGCTTCGGGTTGCACACTTATGAAGTCTACGCTAATATCGGCAAGTGCCATCGCTTTAAATATCCTTTTGTCCGTAAGGTTTTGGTCTTGAACATTCCCTGTCGAAACCCGAAGTTGAGTGACATTTGGTGTATGTACTACTCCTGTAATAATACAGTCTGAGGTAATATCCGTGCCTACGCCTCGATCTGGATACATATTCGTTACCAAGGTCCCCGGTGCATCTGAAAAAGTCGATTTAATTCTGAGCGGAATGTTTCGTTGCATGGCAATTTCTACAGCGCGTGGATGAATGACTTTAGCGCCTTGATAGGCCATTTGACATATTTCATTATACGTGACAGTGTCAATTGTCCGAGCGTCTGCAACAATCCGAGGATCTGCCGTCATAATTCCCTCAACATCTGTGTAAATATCTATTGCTTCTGCATTAAGCGCAACCCCAAGTGCTGAAGCGGTCGTATCGCTTCCTCCTCTGCCAAGAGTTGTAATTTGACCGTCTTCTGTAATACCTTGGAAGCCAGTAACGACAACAATTTTCCCTCTGTCTAGCTGCTCCAAGATTCTACCAGGCTCCACCCTAACAATCCTAGCATCCCCAAACTCCTTATCCGTTATAATCCCGGCTTGACCTCCTGTAAAAAGAACTGCTTCAAATCCCAGACTATTGAATGTACTAACTAATACAGTGCCAGAAATCACTTCGCCGCAACTCATCAGTAGATCTAACTCACGGTTGGGTAAATCAGGACAAATTTCTTTCACCATACTTACGAAAGTATCCGTTGCGTAGGGGTCCCCAGATCGTCCAATGGCAGAAACTACGATCACCGGAGAATATCCATCATGAACGGCCTCTGCAACTTTCGCGACCACACTCGCACGCCGCTCTGCAGTAGCCACCGAAGTCCCCCCAAACTTCTGCACCAGAATTCGCAACTCTTCACCCCCCTATCGTGGTCCCTATTCTTGTTTCGAGGTTCTATACCAGTTGTTCGAACCTCGAACCAAGAATTTCTAAAGTCTAAGGTCTAACTTCTAATCATTTAACATAGCATTTTGATCCTCAAATCTTAATATATCTCACGAACCACGATTCGCGAATACCGATTATAGAAGCAGTTCGGCGATTTGTACAGCATTTGTCGCTGCGCCCTTACGGATTTGATCCCCTGACACCCACAAATTAAACCCTTGCTCAATAGAGAAATCTTTACGCAAGCGTCCCACATATACTTCGTCTTTGTCCGAACTAAACCAAGGCATTGGATAACGGTCATTGGCTGGATCGTCATCAACAATCACTCCAGCAGCTTTACTTAACACGTCCCGAATGTCTGAGACACTGACTAAACGCTCTGTCTCCACATTAATAGACTCCGCATGACTACGAAAAACTGGTACTCGAACGGTGGTTGCTGTAATGGCCATAGTAGGAGCGTGGAAAATCTTCTGTGTTTCTCTGACCATCTTCCACTCTTCTTTGGTATAGTCTCCTTCCTCAAATACATCGATTCGGGGAATGAGATTAAACGCTATTTGATAAGGAAAAACCTTGGAAGTAAGCTCTTCTCCTTGTGACCAGGCCTTAACCTGTGTTTCCAGTTCCTCAATGCCTTCGCGGCCCGCTCCGGACACAGCTTGATAGGTGGAGACAACGACCCGGCGAATTCCCGCTAAATCAAAAATCGGCTTAAGAGCAACGGCCATGATAATCGTTGAACAATTGGGATTGGCAATAATTCCTTTATGCCACAGAACATCTTCCGGATTCACTTCAGGTACTACAAGAGGCACTTCGGGGTCTAGTCGAAAAGCACTACTGTTATCGATGACCACTGCCCCACTCTTCACTGCAGAACGGGCAAATTCTGTACTTCCTGATCCACCTGCAAAGAGCGCAATATCAATATCCTTAAAGCTCTCGTGGGTTGTCTCCTGAACTTCAAGCGTCTGACCTTGCCATGAAATTAGTTTCCCAGCAGAACGCTTTGTTGCTAAAAGCCTTAATTCCTTCACTGGGAAATTCCGTTCTGCAAGAATTTTTAAGAACTCTTGACCAACGGCACCCGTTGCACCAACAATTGCTACATTTGGCATCCTTTTGCTCCTCCTTCAGTATGTATATTTTTGTGGGAAAGGCGCCCCGCTGGTGAAAGCAGGGCTCCAATCTCGCATGATCATTCACTAATATTACCGATAATCCAAAAGAACCGGTTGAATTTGTTCTCCATTACAAGCCATGAGAATGGTTTCCGGTACTTGATCCATATGTGCTATCAGGGAATTTGCTTTTACTTGCGGATTATCTTGACCAAACGGTACCAAGTATACATTTTTTGTATTGAGTAATATTCCAATATTACGAGCATTCATCCCTAGCCCATCATTGCTCGCAATCGCCAATACCACCGGACTTTGATTACGAAGGTGGGATTTTGCTGCCATGAGCACTGGGGTATCGATAATACCATTTGCTAGCTTAGCCAGAGTATTTCCCGTACATGGAGCAATAACCACACAATCGAACATTTTCTTGGGCCCAATTGGCTCGGCCTGTGGAATTGATATAATTGACTCTCTTTGCGTAATTTCGCGGAATTGCCGCTCCCATTCCTTCGCTTTTCCAAAGCGTGTGTCCATATTTTGAACGGAATAAGAAACGATCGGGGTCACTTCTGCCCCTTCATCGACCAGTCGCTTCATGATTATAAGGATTTCACTTAATGTACAATGTGATCCTGTCACCGCGAACCCAATTTTCAACCCGTCAAACTGCATCTCTTCGCACCTCCACTATTAAGACTGGACCATGGTATTCATCGTGGTCAAGTGGCGGAGAATAAGTTGCGGATAGATTTGAGCAAGAATTCGGCCAGCCGTTTTGGGAGCTACAACACCAGGGAGACCCGGAGCAAGAAGTGCTTTAATACCAAGCATCTGTGCATATTCAAAATCCGTGCCTCCTGGAATAGACGCCAAATCCACGATTACTGCATCCCGTGCCATCTTTTCTAACATCTTCCGATCTAATATTAGATGAGGTACGGTATTGAAAATGATTTCCGCACGCCCAATCTCATCCTCAAGATCAGAAAAATGTACAGCATGAAATCCCATTTCAACAGCACGCGCTAAGTCTGAAGGCTTACGAGCCACCCCTGTCACATGTGCTCCAATACCTTTTAACATTCGCGCCAGAGTCCAACCACACCGGCCTAAACCTAAGACCATGCTTTCACTGCCATGAATTGTAATGGTTGTGGCCTGAATGGCCATCTGAATGGCTCCCTCTGCGGAAGGTATGGAATTAAGGATAGTAATTTCATTCAAGGATTTGGTTTCTATTAACTGAATTCCCATCTTTTCTGCTACTGACTTCAAAGCCGGTCGCGCGAAACCAATAATTAGTGGAACACGCGCTGGAATAGCTTGAAGTACTTCTTTGTTTAGTATGATAGGTTGGGCAGAGTATTTGGCTTTGACTACCCCACGGTCATCCGTGCCGAACATTGGAAAAAGCAACACGTCTACCTGGTCGACTGCCTCTAACAGTGACGACGCAAGCGTCATTCCCGGAATGGGTGAAGCTTTTTCGAATCCGACCCCGACTATGTAGGCGCCCTGTTTTTGAAGTTCGGGAATTAAATATAGTTCCCTTTCATCTCCCCCTACCACGGCTAAACGAATTCCTTTCAGATCCGCACTCATCTATATGCCCCCTTTGAGACAGTGTCCCTTTGACTACTATCCATTATATGAGGGGATGAGTGAAGCGGTTACGGTGAAATCACTTAATCGAGGAAATTCTCGAGTCCTACAACTAAATGAGTCAACTCGGAAGCCTTACGAATCCCTAACATGACTCCCGGCATATAGGTTTCTCTCGAGAATGCATCATGCCGAATGGTCAGCACCTGACCTAACCCGCCAAATAAAACTTCTTGATGGGCAATCAACCCAGGCAAACGCACAGAGTGAATATGTATACCTCCAACATCCGCGCCACGTGCCCCCGCCACCTTCTCATACTCATTGGAGTGACCTTGAGCCATGGGTCCGCGGACTTCTAAGATCCCTTCTGCTGTTTTTAAAGCAGTACCCGATGGGGCATCTAGTTTTTGATCATGGTGCATTTCAATGATATCCACATTTGGAAAGTATTTTGCGGTTTCTATGGCAAAGCGCATCATTAAAATCGCCCCAATAGAAAAATTCGGAGCCAAGAACGCTCCGACGTGTTCTTTGGCTACAAGGTCACGAATTTCTCCAATTTCAGTTTCATCCATTCCAGTGGTTCCAACCACTGGAATAACTCCAGCTAGTATGGCTGTTTTGGAATTTTTCAAAACAGATTGAGGATTTGTGAAATCTACCAAAACATCTGGGCGTGTCTTAATCAATATTTCATGATCCAAGGGACCCGTAATATCTACCCCTACTCGTGGTGCCCCGACAATAAACCCAATATCCATCCCTAGATGTCGCGTATCGGAAGCCCCCACCAATAGGAGATCATCTTGTTTCAAAAGCGAACGGATCACTTCCTGACCCATTTTTCCACTTGCCCCAGCAACAAAAACTTTTATTTTCTTCAACGGAAACCCCTCCAGTGATGATAAGGCAAAAACCCCGTTGCAAAACGCAAGGCGGGGTTACAGCTTTTCCATTCATTTTATTGGGTATCCCGTGCTCTGTCAAATTGTATTTTATATATTTTTATCCAGCTTACCATTCAAATCAATAATCATGACTTCAGACCCTATTTTTTTAATGCTTTTCCAAGGTATCACTAATACCTCCCGTTCTCGATCTCCCCTTGCACCCCAGAACCCCGAAAATCCCCCTCGGGAGGTTAGAATAATGGCTTCAACAGATCCGTTGAAGGAAATGTCAAGATCAGCATCCCCCACCAAGCCAAGTTTTGCTCCATCATATAAATTGATGATTTCTTTACCAGCAAGATCACTTAATAGCATCCTAGTCCCTCCCTTAACTTTACTTCTGCAGTTTTGTCCAAGTACTCAATACAAACGGTTGAAATATGGCTAGTAATAATGAAATGACAGCAAGTGGTTCTACAAAGAATATTGAATCACTCCACCAATCTTCCGGAATTTTCAGGAAGTTGAACAGAATTTCCAAGGAAAGATAGATACCACCTGCAGTGCCGACCAATTGACTTAATGCAGTGGCAAACTGATTTGATAGTGACGAAGAGCGACGCATCATTCTATATTTTCGTGCACGGACGGAAATGACAATTCCAACGACCAATAACATAACCCCAAGGGCTTGCATAGACACTCCCCCTCATGGTGAGTGTATGAACAGACAAACTTCTGTAGAACAAAAAACCAGAAGGATTTATAATAAATCCTTCTGGTTTGGAGCGCGATTAATCGCCTCCCCTTCATACTACTTTGCTATGTTGTGAGTGCCTCTACTCCCGTGGAGCCAAACCCACCTTCACCCCGAGGGGTCTCATTGAGCTCTAATACTTCTTCGAATAACGCATGAAACACTGGCATGAAAACCATTTGAGCGATTCGATCTCCAGAGTTTATGGTCACTCCCTGCTGTCCAAGGTTCTGCAACAGCACTTGAATCTCTCCTCGATAATCCGAATCAATGACGCCCACGCCATTCGTCAAGCCCATCCCGAAACGACTGGCCAGGCCACTGCGCGCAAACACCAAGGCAACGACAAACTGACTTGGAAGCTCAATGGCTAGACCCGTTGGAATCTTAATACTTTCTCCAGGCATAACTACCAAGGAGTCTTTAATATCCGCACAAAGATCCACACCCGCTGAGGAAGCCGTAGCATATCTAGGTATAGGCAAAGAATTACTAGTCATTCTTTTTACTTTCACGTTGATGTTCGAGTCTGACACCTAAAAGACCTCCTTAATATAGGGGCACAATCTATCGTTACCTATACTAAAACGAAGAAGGCCACGATACATCGTGCCCTTCCCATGCTAACCGTTTTCAACGTTCACGCTGCAGCGTATCCTACCAACCCGTTTTCTTCATTAGATCGGCTAAAACGACATCGTTTCCAGCTGGCCCTAACGTCATAATACTAATTTTATCCTTTTGCCAAAGGCGTTGAATGACCCTCAACACATCTTCTAAGGTCACTTTTTCGAGCTTCCCAATCACTTCCTCCGGAGAAAGCACGCGATTGTACGTAAGTTCTGTCTTGCCCAAACGACTCATTCGACTACTAACCGATTCCAGTCCAAGATATAAGCCGCCCTTAATTTGTGCTTTTGTTCTTGCCAACTCATCCGCAGTAATTCCTTTTTCACTCATTTCCTTTAGCTCTTGGAGAATGCATTCGATGACTTCTTGAGTGTTTTTGGGGCTTGTTCCCGCATAGATCGCAAATAACCCGCTATCTACATACGTAGAGTGATATGAATAAACGGAATAGGCCAGACCGCGTTGCTCACGGATCTCCTGAAATAACCTAGAGGCTAAACCGCCACCTAAAATATTGTTGAAAATATGCATGGCATAAATATCTTCATCATCTTGCCCAAGGCCAGGTACCCCCAAGATGATATGCATTTGTTCTGTCTCTTTCTTTTGATAATGTTCCACTGTCTGACCGATGGGTGGTTCTTCCAGAACACGACGTCCACCCCTCTTAAACGTGCCAAATTGAGCAGATAGTTTTGCAACAATGTCTTCGTGCTTGATTTTACCCGCTACAGCGATCACGACATTATCAGGAGCATAATGTTCTGAAAGAAAATTCATGATTTTTTCTCGGCTCAAAGAGTTAATACTGGCCTCAGTCCCCAAGATCGGCTTGCCCAGAGAATGCTCCTTCCACACTTGCTCCGAAAAAACATCGTGGATCAACTCATCTGGAGAATCTTCATACATTTTTATTTCTTCAATGACTACATTCTTTTCTTTTTCGATTTCCTTTTCATCAAACAGGGAATGGAAAAACATATCACTTAATACGTCAATGGCTAGATCAAGGTCCTCATCCAGGACTTTGACGTAGTAACAGGTGTATTCTTTCGTCGTAAAGGCATTCAACTGACCTCCCACGGCTTCTAACGATTCCGCTAAAGCACGCGCTGTTCGGTGCTCAGTACCTTTGAAAAACATATGCTCCATAAAATGGGAAATTCCTTCATACCCTTCACGTTCATCCCTTGACCCTGCTCCCACCCATAATCCGATGGCTACAGAACGAACATGTTCAATCTCTTCTGTAATAATCCTTACCCCGTTGGGTAATATCGTTTTTTGGTACAACTGAATTCACTTCCTCTCCATCAATTATTTAAAGAAATTATTAGTAACCCCACCCTTAACCTCATTTTCGCTAAGCAAGGGAACGCTGTTAAGCTTTTGTTCCCCAAGCCAGATCTCTAAATGTCCTAACCGTTCTCCAGCGTGAACGGGCACCTTGGCGTTCGCGTCCCACACAACACGAGTTTGGAGATCCTTGCGCTTGATTTTAGGGATACTTACATCCACTGGATAATCAACATACGCTCGAACTAACTTTTCTTGGCTAGGAAATTCTGCGACTGCCTGTCCTACTTCAACAAGTCGAACCGTCTCAGTGCTTTCAAAACCCCACTCTAATAATTTCTGGGCATCCCCGAAACGATCCGGTCCATTAAGGATCACCACCAACAATTGGCGACCTTCCTTAGTTGCCGATGCAACAAGGCATTTTCCTGCAGCTGTCGTCGTCCCTGTTTTAACACCATTAGCCCATGGATAATTCGTTAAAAGTTTATTCGTGTTCTTTAAATCCATGAACACGTCAGGTTCGAGGAAATGAATCGAAGCAGTTTTTTGCCGGGTAATCCCCGCGAATTGAGGAAGTTGCAAGCCATGCCGAGCGATTAGTGCAAGATCTTTAGCGGTCGTAACATGTGCCTTGAGCGGTAAACCATTGGTATTGACAAAATTAGTATTCTGAGCGCCCAAGGCCAAAGCTTTCTTATTCATTAGTTTTACAAACTGTTTTTCACTACCTGCGATATGTTCAGCAATTGCCACACAGGCGTCATTTCCTGATTTAACCAAAGCTCCAGTGATGAGTTCATAGAGGAGAATCTTTTCGCCCGGATCAAGGTGCAATGAAGCTTCGCCCACAGCGGCAGCTTTCTCACTCACTGTGACCACTTCATCCGGTCGTCCTAGTTCTAAACCCAAAATAGCGGTCATAATTTTAGTGGTACTCGCGGGAGGCAGGGGCGTATCCGCCTTCTTGCCATAGAGAATATCACCCGTTGCCACATCCATCACCACTGCAGAGGCAGCAGTGACAGAGGGTCCACTCGCTATCACTGCGGGTTTCGTGACAGGTTTTTTGGTCGTTGCTTTTTTCGTCAACGCTTTTTTAGTTGTCACTTTTTTTGTCGTTGCACCATAAACAGGGGTTGGAGATAAAGTACTAAGACTGAATATACAAAGAAAGACGCAAGACAAAGCACACGTCCACGTTTGCTTGACCATTTAACCACCTCAACTTCTAATTCTTTATGAGGTAGTATCTCCGATGTGTTCAGATGTTATTAGCTCATCAAGCGTTTGGAAACTAAATCCATCTCGGATTAATTGATCAAGAATAACAGGCAATGCTTTGACACTATTTGGTTTAGGATGCATCAATACAATAGCACCAGACTTATTGGGTTTAATGCCAAACTGTATTGCTGGATTAACAATACGTCTCGCAATAATTTCTGGCGTACTGTCTGGCCGCCAATCGACGGTATCTAATGTCCATAGAATCGTCTCATAGCCCAATGCCTCAGCAGCTCGAAGACCAGAAACGCCTTTTTCTCCATAAGGTGGTGCATAAAGATGCGTCTTTTTTCCAATAATTCCTTCGATAATGCTCTCCGTCTTTTTAATTTCTTCTTCATTAGCCCCAATGGTGAGCTTGTCAGGATGGGGATGAGAATACCCATGGTTTTCGATTTGGTGGCCTCTGTTCGAAATTGTTTTAAGCAACTCTGGATTTTTCTTGGCCCAACGCCCTGTAACAAAAAAAGTTACTCGAGCTTTGTGTTCATCTAAAATGTCTAGCATCGCAGGGATATTTTCTTCTCCCCAATCCACATTAATCGTCAAAGCCATAACCGACTTGACCGTTTCGATTTGTACAATTGGTTTTGAGACATCAGAGGCTACCAGCCACTGTTTGGCCACAATCCCACCTAACAATAGTAAGAAAATCCCGCCAAACGAGAGTATTCGCCGCGAGATCTTAATATTAATGAACATTTGAATCCCCCCCCTTACCTTTATGCAGGTAGGGGGATTCACAGACTGTTCATGAGTTATTATTTTAAGACTTAAATTGCTAATTTAGAGAACGCCTGGATTTTCCTTACGCACGTTTGGGTTTGGTATCGCCTCTTTACGAGAAAGGTTTAACCGACCTTGCTTATCAATGGCCGTTGCTTTGACCATAATTTCATCCCCAGCCTTCACGATGTCTTCCACTTTTTCTACACGTTCATGAGCTAACTGAGAAATATGGACTAACCCTTCTTTACCCGTAAGTCCTAAAACTCCCGGAATGACTTCCACGAAAGCACCAAAATCCATCACTCTCGTGACTTTACCCTTATAGATTTTACCGACTTCTACTTCCGCAGTGAGAGAGTGGATAATTTTGAGTGCCTGTTCTCCGCCATCTCCTCCGACAGAGGATATAAAGACGCGTCCGTCGTCCTCGATGTCAATCTTCACGCCTGTTTGCTCAACAATCTTCTTAATTGTTTTACCGCCAGGTCCTATTACATCGCGAATCTTGTCTGGATGAATCTGAGCTGTGATGATTACAGGAGCATAAGTAGAAAGTTTTGTACGTGGCTTATCAATGACAGCAACCATTTTATCCAAGATAAATAGCCGTCCTGCTTTGGCTTGCGTTAAGGCTTTCAGTAAAACCTCGCGAGATACACCCTTAATCTTAATATCCATCTGCATCGCAGTAATTCCTTTGCTCGTTCCGGCCACCTTGAAATCCATATCCCCAAAATGATCTTCTAAGCCTTGGATATCCGTTAGGATCGCAATGTTATCCCCTTCCTTAATGAGTCCCATGGCAATTCCAGCGACTGGCGCTTTTAGAGGAACGCCTGCATCCATCATGGAGAGAGTACTACCACAAACTGACGCCATCGAGCTGGAACCATTGGATTCCAAGACCTCAGAAACCAAACGAATCGTATAAGGAAATTCGGTTTCATCCGGTAGAACAGGTCTTAAAGCTTTTTCAGCTAAAGCACCATGCCCTATATCCCTTCGAGATGGTCCACGCATCATTTTAATCTCCCCAACGCTGTAAGGGGGGAAATTATAATGATGTATATAACGTTTAGATCTTTCTAGACCTAAACCATCAAGTATTTGTTCATCTCTCGCGGCGCCCAGAGTGGTCACCGTCAATACCTGAGTTTGACCCCGCGTAAAGAGCCCCGTTCCATGAGTGCGTGGTAATATACCGACTTCAACACTAATCGGTCTAACTTCATCCACTTTCCGACCATCCGGGCGAATATGTTCATCCGTAATCAACTTGCGAACAATCAGGTGCACAATGTCTTCCAGTACTGCCTTAATGGCTTTAGCATCATCAGGGTACTCCGCTTCAAAATAGGTCAAGGCTTCCGCTTTAACTGCGTCGATCGCGCTTTCCCGTGACTTCTTTTCTTCGACACGGACTGCTTGATCTAATTTTTCATAAGTATGCATCTTAACAGCTTGCACAATTTTATCGTCGGTTTTAGTATTATTAAAGGCGTCCTTCTCTTTAGCTAATCCCAGAGTGAAAGCCTCAGCACGATAGTCTAAGATAAACTGCGCAATTTTCTTAACTTCCGCGTGCCCAAACATAATTGCTTCCAATACTTGATCCTCAGGTACTTCGTGGGCACTCGCTTCCACCATCATAACAGCGTCTACTGTCCCTGCTACTGTAAGGATCATACTGCTTTTTTCAGCTTGTTCAACCGTAGGATTTATAACGTATTCGCCTTCAACAAGTCCAACCGTAACCGCTGCAACGGGCCCTTCGAAGGGAATGTTAGATATAGTTAATGCTGCAGAAGCAGCATTGATTGCTGTGATATCTGGAGCACAGTCTTGATCCACAGACATAACTTCTGCGACCACTTGCACTTCATTACGAAACCCTTGAGGGAATAACGGACGAATAGGTCGGTCAATTAAACGAGCAGATAAAGTAGCCTTTTCACTTGCCCTGCCTTCACGTTTAATAAATCCGCCTGGTATTTTACCTGCTGCATACATACGCTCTTCGAACTCGACTGTCAAGGGAAAAAAATCAATTCCCGCTCTGGGTGCACCACTGCCTGTAGCAAACACAGAAACCACCGTATCCCCATAGCGAAGAAAAATTGCGCCTCCCGCTTGTTTACCAATCTTTCCTGTTTGGAAAGACATCACTCTCCCACCAACTGTGAGAGATTTTTCGAGTATTTGCTGTTTCAAAATGAAACCTCCTTAAAACTTTTCAATCCTTCATATCAACTATTCTCTTCGACATATTCTTATTATTTCCTGCAAATTACATAATAAAACTCTTCTCAAAGAATAATATGGACTTATTATATCAACTTTGCGTCTAATTCCAAAATTCAGTCGCATGAATAACACTTTTTTCGATACTTATAGGAAAGAAGCGGATCATAGTGATCCGCTTCTGATGCTTTCATGTTAAATTATTTACGCAGACCGAGTTCAGCAATCAGCGCACGATAACGGTCAAAATTAACATTCTTGAGATATGTCAATAAGGCGCGTCTCGAACCAACCATTTTCAAGAGGCCACGACGGGAGTGATGGTCTTTCTTATGAGTCTTAAAATGCTCTGTTAAATACGTAATACGTGCCGTGAGAAGCGCAACTTGTACTTCTGGAGACCCAGTGTCCCCTTCTTTTTGCGCATGCTTTAGAATAATCTCTTGCTTTCTTTCAGGTGTCATCATAATAAATTCCTCCATTTTCTTCATAATTCCCTACTGCCCAGGTTGACGTTGGAGAGTCCTTCAGGCCGAGTCAGTGGGACATCAGTTCCATGAACAGTATACACAAAGATAATAATCTTGTAAAGGAAGCGTCACGATGAATCGTGCTCTTTTACCTGTAACCTCGCGCCTCTAGGCTATACGAGTATTTCACTCAGTACAGATTCTGCTTGATCACTGTCTTTTTTCAGTTGCATCAAGAGTTCATTAACACCCTCAAATTTACGTTCATCACGCAAACGCTCAACGATGTTAACCTTAATCTCTCTCCCATACAGATCGCCTGTAAAATCAAAGAAATGGATTTCGGCCATGTTAGCATACACGGTATGAAACGTTGGTTTCCTGCCAATGTTCATCATCCCGGAGACACGCTTTCCATCCAGATGGGCCCACACCGCATAGACGCCCCGTTTGGGTACTAAATAGTCTTTTGAAGGGAGAATATTTGCCGTCGGATATCCCAGCTGACGCCCGCGTTCTTCGCCGTGTACAACGGTTCCACGAAGGCAGGGAAGGCGTCCTAGCAACGAGCTAGCTAAAATAATATCTCCGTGAAGTAACGCTGTACGTATACTACTCGATGAAATCACCTGCTCGCCAAGCATCTGCGCCTGAAGTACACTCACTTCAAAACCATACTTCTTCCCTAATTCTTGAAGCAACTCAGTATTTCCACTACCTTGGGCACCAAATGAATAATTAAAGCCCACTACCACCTGAACAACCCCTAGAGGAAGAAGCATTTTCTCCACAAATTGTTCGGGGGAAGTGTCTGCCATCTCTCTTGTGAATGGTAAGAAATAGACAGTTTGAACGCCAATCGTCTCTAGATAGAGCAAACGCTCCTCGATTGTAGACAAGAGCTTAATCTCACGCTCCGGAAATAATACTTTCAGTGGGTGAGGCTCGAAAATTAGTACAGAAAGCTCCACGCCTAAACGTATAGCATGTCCTAACCCATGCTCAAGCAAGCGACGATGTCCCAAGTGTACTCCGTCGAAATTACCTAACGCTAATACACACGGTTCTTTGTTAATAGGGAGACTTGTTCGAACTTGCACGGATTTGACCTCCTAATAGATGTGAGACTCTCGGAACTCGACAAAGAAAAATTGGTTCTAAGAAGGGTCATCCCAAAACCTTGTGAGGGATAAGGCTTTCCTCCCTCCAGGCACCAATTCCAATCAACTCCCCGTCCTCAAGGACCTGGACATAGGGGGTATTCGATCTGTGATCTTCAATATTTAATAGCTTGACTAAGTCGCGCTTAGTAGATAAGCCATGACGAAAGGCATTAGCACGAACCGTTGATAAAACTACGCGTGGTAGGTTGATTCCTGCCGACAGTGGCAGTAGAAAGTCATAATTAGACTCGCGTACCGCCTCTTCAATCTCCTCCAATGTCCAACTCTCCTGGATCTTAAACGGACCGGAACGAACACGCAATAAATTAGACATATGTGCACCGCAGCCCAATACCTGTCCAAGATCGTGACTGATAGTCCTTATGTAGGTCCCTTTTGAGCACTCAATATCCAGAATAGCTCGGGGAAATTCTGTTTCATACCATTTCAAAATTTTCAAGTCATAAATAGTGATCTCGCGTGGCGTTCTCTCAATTGATATCCCCTGGCGAGCATACTCATAAAGGTGCTTTCCTTCTTTACGTACCGCCGAAAACATCGGAGGTATTTGTAGTAATTTACCCAAAAAATTCGGAATGATCCGTTCCAAGTCACTTTGTTTCACATCTGGTTCAGTCCGCTGAACCACTTGACCGAAGGCATCCTGAGTATCTGTTGTAACTCCAAACGTCACCTCGGCTAGGTATGTTTTCCCTTGCTCTGTTATGTATTCTGCTAATCGTGTGCCCTTACCCACGCAGAGGGGCAAAACGCCAGCGACCCCAGGATCAAGTGTCCCTGTGTGGCCAATTTTCTTAGTTTTTAACACTCTTCGCATCCAGACTACAACATCAGAAGATGTCATTCCTGGTGGTTTAAGGACGTTTATGATCCCTTCCAATCCTTAACGCCTCCTCAACTGCGGTAGTGATCCTTTTTTTGGCCTCCACCATAGGGAATCTAAGAGTACACCCGGCCGCTCGCTGGTGTCCTCCGCCTCCGAACAGAATGGCAATCTCATTCACATTCAGCCAAAGATTAGAACGCAGACCTACTTTAATCTCCTGAGCACCCACCTGTTTTAGCAACACTGCTACTTCAACGCCTACAATACTTCGAGCGTGGTCAACCAGTCCCTCACTTAACTCCAGCCCTGCACCACTTTTCTGAAAATCTTCGGTATCTAAACTCATCATCGCCAACTGACCGTCCGCATGGATTTCCATGCCGCCCAGGGCACACTGAAGCAACTTGATCTGGACGAGGGGCTTTTGATCAAATATCTTATTGTGTATACCTGACAAATCGACACCCAAATCTAAGAGGGCAGCTGCCGACCGATGGGTTTGCGCCGTGGTATTACTGTATTGAAAGCAGCCTGAGTCCGTCACAATCGCGGTGTAGAGATTAGTGGCCATGTCACCATCTAGTTCTACACCTAACTGGTTTATCAGCTTCAAAGCAACTTCTCCAACTGCGCTAGCTTGTGCATCAACCCAGTTAAAGTCACCAAAAAACAGATTTGAGATATGGTGATCTAAGTTCAGCACAATACTGTCTCCAGATATGTCTGAGCGGGACAGGTTAACGCGCCCCAGATCAGTACAGTCCACAAACAAGAGCATCTTAGGTAGAGGATTAGGAAACTTCTGAGTGATCCGCGACGAACCTGGTAAAAACGATAAATAGCTTGGCACGGTATTTGGATTATAAAATGAAACCTCTTTCCCCATTTTCTCCAGTGCTAGTCCAATGGCCAACATGGATCCTGTACAGTCTCCATCTGGTGAAATATGGGAGAAAAGCGCCACCTTTGGCGCTTTTCTTAACAGTTCAACCATGTCTTGTGGTGTGTTGTTATCATTCATGAGATTCATCCTTACCTGCATCGTCCGTAACTCCAACATCCCTCAACAACTTCAAAATGTGTGCACCATGTTCAATAGAAGGATCATAGACAAATACGATGGCTGGAACATGTCGGAGTCGTACACGCTTCGCGATTTCACTACGTACAAACCCCGCTGCTCCATTCAACACATCCAGCGATGTTTTTCCTTCATCATCAGTCCCTAGAACACTAACATACACTTTTGCGTGAGCCAGATCGCCCGCAACGTCCACACTTGTTATCGTGACAAATCCGATGCGAGGGTCCTTCATCTCCACTCGGATGAGTTGAGAAATTTCTTCTTTGAGTGTTTCAGCCAAACGATTAGGTCGATGTTTTGACATATTTATCCCTCCAGGGCCGATTTACTATAGTGTGCGTTTGACCTCTTCCATGACAAACGCTTCAATGGTGTCGCCTTCTTTAAGGTCATTGAATTTTTCGATGCCTACGCCACATTCATAACCCTCAGCAACCTCTTTAACATCATCCTTAAAGCGTCGGAGTGATTCCATGACCCCTTCATGGATCACGATACTATCCCGCACAACCCTTACTTTAGCCGAACGGACAATCTTACCTTCAGTCACCATACAACCTGCAACTGTCCCTGCTTTAGGAACTTTAAAGACCATACGAACTTCCACTTTACCTAAAACGACCTCTTTGAACTCAGGATCTAATAAACCCGTCATGGCCGCCTTGACATCTTCAATGGCATCATAGATGACGCGATACAAACGCAGATCAACGCCCTCTTGTTCAGCTGTGGTCTTCGTATTAGAGTCTGGCCGAACATTAAAGCCAATAATAATAGCATTTGAAGCTGAAGCCAGCATGATATCATTTCTATTAATTGCACCTACACCACCGTGAATAGGATTGACGCGTACCTCGTCGGTGGAGAGCCGAAGGAGTGACTGCTTCAAGGCCTCTACAGAACCTTGAACGTCTCCTTTGATAATAATGTTTAATTCTTTAATTTCGCCCTCTTTGATCTTATCAAAAAGGTCCTCTAAGCTAACTTTAAAGACGGTTTTTTTGGATTCTTCTACTTTACGAACTGCAATACGTGCAGAGGTTATTTGTCGAGCCAATTTGTCGTCTGCGACAACATAGAAAGCTTCTCCCGCCTCAGGCACTTCGGATAATCCTTGAACTTCAACCGGCATGGAGGGTCCTGCTTTTTTAACACGGCGCCCTGTATCATCCACCATAGCCTTAATTCGACCAAAGGCACAGCCCGCTACAGCCATATCTCCAATATTGAGCGTACCCTTGGAAACAAGAACCGTTGCCACGGGTCCCTTACCCTTATCCAATTCAGCTTCGATCACGGTACCTGCGGCTGAACGTTTCGGGTTGGCCTTGAAATCTCGAACTTCTGCAACCAGCAGAATCATTTCCAGTAGTTTATCTATGCCCAGATTACCTTTTGCAGATACAGGAACGGCAATCGTTTCTCCGCCCCATTCCTCCACCACAAGACCGTACTCTGTCAGTTCTTGTTTAACTTTTTCTGGGGTTGCATTATCTTTATCTATCTTATTAATGGCTACTATGATAGGAACATCAGCCGCTTTAGCGTGATTAATCGCTTCAATAGTCTGAGGCATAACTCCATCATCCGCCGCTACCACTAAGACTGCGATATCCGTGACTTGGGCACCTCGAGCACGCATTGCTGTGAAGGCCTCATGTCCTGGTGTATCCAGGAATGTAATTTTTTGACCGTTGACTTCAACTTGATATGCCCCGATATGCTGTGTAATTCCACCAGCCTCCGAAGCCGTCACAAGCGTGGTACGGATGCAATCCAAAAGAGACGTTTTTCCATGATCAACATGTCCCATTACTGTAACGACTGGAGGGCGGAAAATCAGGTCCTCAGGGTCATCGGGAATTTCCTCAATAACAGCCATTGATTTCTCAGCTTTTACCTCAACGGTAACACCCAGCTCACCAGCAAGAATGGTTGCGGTTTCCGCGTCCAATTCCTGATTAATGGTAGCCATGACACCCAGAACCATAAGTTGCTTGATAATTTCTCCCGCCTTACGGCCCATTTTAGCCGCAAGATCTTGTACTGAGATCGATTCCTGAATCACAATGTGTTTGGGTTTTGTGTCCCTGACTTCTTTTTTAGGACGCTTCTGGAAACGTCGATGTGGTTGACGCATCGCGTTTTCTTTTTCCTTTTCTAATTCACGTTTCCGTTCATAGGCTTTGTCTTGGGCTTTCTTAGTAGCCGGTGGCTGACGCTTGGGTTGCTCAATGATCGTTGGAGTCGTTGGAGTACTTGCACCAGCTCGTGCGGGCATTCCTGGGCGAGCTCCCTGCGACTGTCCTTGATAGCCTGGACGAGCACCTTGTGGCTGTCCTTGGAATCCTGGACGTGGGCCTTGCGGCTGTCCTTGGAATCCTGGACGTGGGCCTTGCGGCTGTCCTTGGAATCCCGGACGTGGGCCTTGCGGCTGTCCTTGGAATCCCGGACGTGGGCCTTGCGGCTGTCCTTGGAATCCTGGACGTGGGCCTTGCGGCTGTCCTTGGAATCCTGGACGTGGGCCTTGCGGCTGTCCTTGATAACCCGGACGTGGGCCTTGCGGCTGTCCTTGATAACCCGGACGTGGGCCTTGCGGCTGTCCTTGGAATCCTGGACGTGGGCCTTGCGGCTGTCCTTGGAATCCTGGACGTGGGCCTTGCGGCTGTCCTTGATAACC
>Ga0209386_1000405_pt1 | contig 21711 bp, 20 predicted proteins | sample NGEPertwo_FD_184510 | JGI IMG/M metagenome (GOLD analysis project Ga0209386, IMG submission 184510) | Arctic peat soil microbial communities from the Barrow Environmental Observatory site, Barrow, Alaska, USA - NGEE Permafrost154B-two... | ecosystem: Environmental > Terrestrial > Soil > Wetlands...
CAGGCATAGAAGGGATGGAGATGCTGGTACTGGGAGTACTGATCTTGAGCTTGGTCGCGATCGTCGTTCTGCTACCGGTCTGGCCTTACAGTGCTTCCTGGGGCTACCTGCCCGCCTCCATGCTGATGCTGGTTCCGCTGCTCTTCTTCGTGCTCTGGATCGTGGACGTCGTCTAGTCGACTCCTTATGATTGCAACAGCAGATCATCCAGCCGCCCGCCGCCGCCTTCCCATAGGGGCAGAGATCCTCGCAGACGTGGTGGACTTTCGCGTGTGGGCCCCCGACCATAAGAGGGTGTCGGTCGTGCTGGAAAGTCCGGATGGCGCAAACCCGGAACACATGCGCCGCTCAGAGTTCGCCCTCGAAGCGGAGGTCCCGGACGGCGATCCTTCCCGGTCGGGCTACTTCTCGGGGAGGTTTCCCGCCTCCGCGGGTGACCGCTACTGGTTCCGTCTGGACGAAGGCGAGACTCTCTACCCCGACCCCGCCTCACGTTTTCAGCCGGAGGGCCCCCATGGCCCTTCCGAAGTCATCGATCCTTCCACCTTCGCCTGGAGTGACCGGTCCTGGCCGGGGCTCCAACCTGCCGGCCAGGTGCTCTACGAGTTGCATATCGGCACCTTCACGCCCGAGGGCACCTTCGCCGCCGCCGCCGAGGAGTTGCCCGCCCTTCGAGAACTGGGGATAACCGCACTCGAGGTCATGCCCGTGGCCGACTTTCCCGGCGCCTACGGCTGGGGTTACGACGGGGTCGACCTCTTCGCCCCGTCCCGGCTCTATGGACGCCCTGATGACCTTCGCCGTTTTGTCGACCGGGCTCACGCGCTGGGGCTCGGCGTAATCCTTGACGTCGTCTACAACCACATCGGGCCCGACGGCAATTACCTGCCCGCCTTCTCCTCGGCCTATTTCACCGATAGCTATCACACCCCCTGGGGGGACGCCATCAACTTCGACGGCGAGAGAAGCGGACCGGTGCGCGAGTTCTTTGTAACGAACGCGGGCTACTGGATCGAGGAGTTCCACCTCGACGGACTGCGCCTGGACGCGGTTCACGCCATCTATGACGGCTCGAAAGAGCACGTGGTCAACGAGCTCACCCGGCGCTCGCGGGAGCGGGCCGGCGACCGCTCGATCCTGGTCTTCATCGAGAACGAGGATCAAGAGGCGGACTTCGCGCGGCCGCCAAAGCACGGAACGGGGGCGGTCGATGGTCTCTGGAACGACGACTACCATCACGCCGCGAAAGTAGCCCTCTCCGATCGCGGCGGCGCCTACTACACGGACTTTCGGGGCTCCCCTCAGGAGCTCATCTCGACTTCTAAGTTCGGCTACCTCTTCCAGGGGCAACCCTATGTCCATACGCATGGCAGGCGGGGGAGCCCGGCGCTCGACCTTCCTCCCAGAAGCTTCGTTACCTACCTCGACAATCACGACCAGGTGGCGAACGCCGGCGGCGGGCGCCGCGCCCACATGCTCTCCGACCCGGGAACCCTCAGGGCTTTGACGGCTTTTCTGTTGCTGGGTTCCGGCACGCCTTTGCTGTTTCAAGGCCAGGAGTTTGCCGCGGCCAGCCCGTTCTTCTTTTTTGCCGATCACAACCGAGAATTGGCGCCGCTCGTCCGCGAAGGACGGGCCGGCTTCATGACTATGTTCCCGCCGTTCTCCGGTGTCGACGGGTCTGCGATACTGCCGCACCCCGACGATCAGGAAGCCTTCGCGGCATCCAAGCTGAACCCGGGCGAGCGTCAGGGACACGAGAGCATCGTGCATCTGCATCGGGATCTGCTCCGCCTGCGTCGGGAGGACGCCGTGATCAGGCTGCAGGGCGGACTCGGACTCGACGGTGCCGTGCTCGCCGACGAGGCCTTTCTCCTACGCTTCTTCGGAGAGGGGGAAGACCGCCTCCTCGTGATCAACCTTGGACGCTCCCGGCCTCTGCGCCCCGCCGCCGAGCCGCTGCTGGCTCCCCCTTTGGGGACGCGCTGGGGAGTGTTGTGGTCGAGCGAGTCGCCCGCCTACGGCGGAATGGGCACTCCCGATCCGATTAGCTCCGAGGGCTGGTGGCTCCCCGGCCGCTCAGCTCTCCTCTTTGCCCCAAGTAGCTAAGGCCGGGCGGGGCACTGCCCCGGCCCGGCCGTCGGGACGGGAGGAGTGAGACACCCGTCCCGCCACGATGCCTCCTACATGGCCGGGCAAGTGCTTATCCTAATGGTGGCGAGTGGCTCGGGAGCCAGCGGGCTTCGCTTTTCGCAGAGAGGAACAAACTTGTTCCCTCCACCGTCATACCGCTTAGAGACCAGAATTGACCCATCGAGAAGGCGGATCGACATGAACCACAGCGCACATACCGCGAACCGACGGGCAGGATGGCGCTCGCTGGTGGGCGGGGCCGTACTGCTCGCGTTGTTGCTCTTGGTTTCTCTGGCGGCTCTGGCCTGCGCCGACCAGGAGCAACCTCTTCAGGGGGCGCCAGACCAGTCGGGGACCCCGGCCTCGGACTTGGTCACCGTCTCGGGCCAGGCTCGGGTGTTGGTCGCACCGGATGAAGCCGTCCTCTATGTAGGCGTAGAAACCACGGCCGACGACGCGGCCACCGCCGTGGACCAGAATTCCCAGCAGATGCAGGCGGTGCTGGACGCGTTGCGAGAAGCGGGCATCCCCGATGAGAATCTGCAGGCGAGTAACGTGACCGTCTATCCCGAGCGGCAGCCGGTACCCCTGCCCCAGGAGGGCAAGACCCAGCCAGAGCCGCCCGAGACTTATCGGGCCGGCAACACGGTGACGGTGGTGGTGCAGGATTTGAGCAAGGTGGGCGATGTCTTCGCGGCTGCCGTGGAGGCGGGAGCCAACAACGTGCGCGGCCCGGAGTGGCGGCTGTCGGAAAACAGCCCCGCGGTCCAGGAAGCCCTGCGACAGGCCGTTGCCGCCGCGCGTAACAAGGCGGAGACTCTTGCCGAGGCGGCAGACTTGGGCCTGGGCCGGATAGTCGCGCTGCGCGAGGAATCCTCGAGCACTCCCACAGCCATGGACTTCGCCCAGGAGCGGGCGATGGCGGCCGACTCGGTGACACCGCCCCCGGTGCGACCTGGTGATATCGAGGTGATGGCCAGCGTGACCGCGAGTTACCGGCTGGAGAACTAGCCTGACGACAGCCGGCTGGGGTGCTCTCCCTCTGCGGCCGCTCCCGGCTGTCCGGGCGTATAGCGGCCGCTTTTCTATTCGCTCCAACCTGGGGAGAAGCTTGAGCGGAGGTCAGCCCCGAGCAGGAGCGGAAAATCTCATGACAGAGCACGAGCACGGCAGCATACCCAGCCGCATCACCATTCTCGACTCGCCCGTCCACCCTCTCATGATCAACTTCCCCACGACCTTCGCCTGGTCGGCGGCGCTTGCCGATACCGCCTTTGCTCTGACCAAGGACCCTTTTTGGCGCCGGGCTGCCGACTGGCTGGTCAGGGCGGAAGTGGCTACGGCCGCCCCGGCCGCGACCACTGGGCTCGTCGACTTCCTCCTGATCGACAAGGCCAGAAAGCATCTGATTGCCTGGGTCCATCTGCTCGGAATGGATTTCACCTTCACCCTTGGGGTCATCAACTGGTGGCAGCGCCGCCGGTCGCGAGATGGTGGCCACGGCCTTTCGCTTGCGCTTAGCTGGATGGGGGCCCTGTCAATCAGCCTCTTTGCTTATTTTGGAGGCAAGCTGGCCCACGTCCATGGGATCAGCGTGGGGAAAGCGGACTAGGTGCTACCCTAGGGCGGTGTGTCCGCCCGCTACATCCGAGGTTGGCCCAAAAGGTGACGACGGCGCTTCAGCCTCGGCTCGTCCGCTCCTGGGGGATCCGCGCCCGCTGTTCGGCTTCTTGACGAGACTTCCCCTTGGCCGCGGAGCCACCTTCGAGGCCTTCGTCACGGCCTTTCCTTTGGTGCCCCTGGTCGGCTGGATGACGGGCTTGACGGCCGGTCTCACGGCGCTCCTGCTGGTGGATTTCGCACCCGCGCAGCTACTCGCCGCCGTAGTGCTCGGACTTACGGTAGGTCTCACCGGCCTCAACCAGACTGATGGATTGCTTGATCTGGGCGACGGGCTCATGGTGCACGGAGATGCCGAGCGGCGCCTTGAGGTGATGCACGATCCCCACGGCGGCGTCGGTGCTATCGGTTTGGTCTTCTTCACCTATCTCGTCGCTTTTGCAGCGTTGAGTGACCTTGCGGGCCTTTCGGTTGGAGCCGACGACCTTTCCCAAGCTGCCGTGCTTCCGACGGCCGTGCTCTTCGCGGAAGTGCTCTCTCGTCTGCCGTTTCTGATCCTTTCTTGGCGCAGCCACGCTTCTCATCCGGGGCTGGGCGAGCAGGCTCTGGAAGGGTTTACCACGCGCCACCTGGCGGTGGGCCTAGTGGTCTCTGCTCCGGCGCTCCTAACCGGATTCGTCCTCGGCTGGCCGGCCGTCGCCGGCGCCGTGGCCGGTATGCTTCTCGTTGCGCTCTTCCTGCGGCGGACCGCTTTTGCCCTGCTGGGTGGAGTGGGTGGCGACGTGATGGGCGCCTCGCAGGAACTGAGCCGCACCGCCTGCCTGGTGGCGGTCGCTCTCTCCGTCTCCCTATGGCCTTGATCTTCGGTACGACTTCGTACGTCCTCCCGGACGACTACCTGCCCAATCTGCGCCTCTTGGCTCCGCTCGTCGACGACGTGGAGTTGATGTTTTTTGAGGGCGCAAACCTGCCCTCCCGCAAGGACTTCGAGAGGATGGCCGATCTTTGCGTTGGGGACGATTTCGGCGTGACCGTCCACCTCCCCGTGGACGCCGACCTCTCCCACCCCTGGCCGGGCGGACGAAAGCCGGCGGTCGAAGCCTGTCTGCGCGCGATCGATCTGACCCGGCCGCTCTGCCCCCGCGCCTATGTGCTCCATCCGGCGGCATCGTCGTCCGCGGAGGCCTCGCTTGCCCGCGAACTCTCCGGCGCTAGGTTGGAGGCGCTGGCTGAATCGCTGGGCGCTTTGACCGAAGTGACGGAGCCGTCACGACTGGCTGTGGAAAACCTGATGTTCCCGTTTGAGCGGGTTTGGCCGGTGGTGGACGAACTCGGTCTCTCCACCGTGCTGGACGTGGGTCACCTCCAACTGGCCGGAGGAAGGCCGGAGGATTACCTCGACCGCTACGCGCACCGCCTGGCGGTCGTCCATCTGCACGGCGTCACCGGCGGCCGAGACCACCTGGACCCGGCCACTTGGGGGGAGCTCCGGCTGCGCCGGCTGTTAGAAATGTTTCGTGCGGTCGGCGCGAACCGCATGGGCCGGCCCCTGGTGGTCACCCTCGAGGTCTTCGGTGGCCGAGTGACGGCCAACTCGCTACGCTCCGTGGCGGGGGCGTTGGTCGCGGAGGAGGCCGGTGAGTCTCCGGCCGTGCCCACGCACCCCACTCAGTCCGAGCGCCTGCTTTCTGCGGCCGAGGCGATCGAGAAGGCCCTCCCCGCCGCCGACTGAGCGGCCCAGGAGCCCAAGAGGAGGCCGGGCGAACTAGGCGCTCGCCCCGATGATGGTGTTGATCTCGAACTCGGGGGAATCGTGAAGGTGCCGCTTCACCGTGCAAAGCTCGGCCGCCCGCACCACCGCCGCCCGATATTGCTCGGGGAACTCCGCCGGAAGCTGCAGATCGAGGATCATCTTCTCGATCAAGTGCTTCTGCCGATTGTATTCCCAGCGCATGGTGATCTTCGCGTCGTCGGTGGGGATGTTCCGCTCCTGCATGAAGCTCAGCACGAATATCCCGGCGCAGGTGGCGATGGAGGCGAGGAAGAGGTCAAAGGGCGCTGGGGCCGAGTTGTCGCCTCCTGCCGGTACGGGCTGATCCGTTTCAACAGTAAATCCCTTGAAATCGGCAAAGACCTTCTTGCCCCCCGGGAAGTAGACATCCATTTCCACTGTCCTGCCCCTCTCCTCGCGATTATCTACCGATCAACAGATCGGATCGGACGGCAGTATACCATCGGGGGTATCGTGAAGACCGCTCTGCGGGGTGCCGCGTATGGAAGTGGTTTGAGTGGGGGAGTCTATGAAGCCGCGGCTAGAAATCCATCGGGAAGATGCCGTCGGCCTGAAGTGCGTCGAAGAATAGTCTGCACTCATCCTCAAAGAGCTCCCGGTCGATCTCGTCGAGTTGCTCGAGCAAGGTGTGAAAGCCGGCCTCCATTTCATAGGAGAGGTCGGTAACCTGACTTTGATCGAGCAAAGCTTCGTAGTCGGCTCCGCACTCCGGGCACTCGATCCGCACGTTCCACAGCTCGTCACGGCGCTGCCAGTCGGTGGGTTGGATGAGCGCCGAGCGGCAGGTGCGGCACTCGTGCGTCCAAATCCCTGGCTCCACTCGGTTTTCCGGCATTTCGCCTTCCGACTCTCCGCGCTCGCTTCGCTTGCATAAAGCGTATCGGTAGCCGACTCCCCGGAGTTTAGGGAAAGAGTCGTAGGTGGGGACCTCAGGCCGAGCGGTCGTCCTTTCTTATAGCGGCCTCCGCCTCGGTCGGCGTTGCGAACACCCTAAAGGCGGGCCGGCCGACGAGACCGGTGATATCGAGCAGTCGGTGGACGTTCTCGTTGGGCATGATCACCCCGATCCAGCCCGAAGGGCCCACGGTTCGCACCATGTCGAAAAGCAGCGACATCCCCCCGCTGTCCATGTAGGCTACTCCGTTGAGGTCGAGCAACAGCCGCTTGTCGCCTCGGCTCAGAATGGCCTCAGCCGCTGCCCGGAAGTCTTGAGCGCTATGGTGATCGATCTCCCCCTCAACCCGCAGGAGCGGAATCCCGTGGAAGTCGTCTACCTCGAGGTGAAGCTCGGGGGCTCTGCGCTTAAGGGCATCGAGCATTTTGCGCAAGGGTCGGATCGAGGGTTCCTCTCTCAGCTTCCGGATGATGGAAGATTCCCCTCCGCCGAGGGTTCCAACCTAGGTCCTATTCCGCCGGTGGGCCCTTCCGTCTAACCCGACTATCCCCGGGGCGGCCCGTGACCGAAATCGACCTGTCCCGCATTCACACATCTGTAAGCCAACTTCAGGGAGATCTCTTCCGGCCCTGGCTGAGGTTAACAAGAGCAGAAAGCCCGTCCACCCGTAGGGGCGGGACGGGCTAAACGAAGGGGATCGGCCAACACCTTCCCTACCAGTGAGAAACAACACTCCCTCGAGCGGCCGGTTCAGGATCGATCCAATGCTCCGCGCTGTGCTCGTTGCATAACACCGGCTCAGCGAAGGCCTCTAGACGCCGGAGTTGTTCCGGGTCGAGGGAGACATGCGCACCGCAGGCCTCGCACCGAGATTGGGTGCTACGGCCGTTGTCTAGCCAGTTCGCCATCCGATCGAGATCCGCCACCGGCTTCCTTTCCTTGCGCACGCTCACCAAACTGAGAACAAGTCGTGCCTCGAGACAGAAGCCCACTCGAGAAGGTGCTCGCGTCCGTGCTTGGCGCACAGGAAGCATTCCCCGACGGCGCTTTGAGCTTCGGTCGATTCGGGCGCGACAGACAAGGGCTGTCCGCAGACGATGCACGACCCCGCCGCCTGGGCTCTTTCGACTTCCCGAGGCGTGAACCGTAGCCAGTCAACAACCATGCCGGCTCTCCCCTCTGCTGAGTTCTCGCCTCTTTCCTGACGATGCTTGGGGCGCCCCGGTTCTATTCGAGATCGGCGACGCCCCCACAAGAAGGAACAATGAGAGAAGCTCAGCCTTCTCTACACTCATCTAGTCGGCAGAGAGGAGGAAGGCTTTAGGGCAATTTATTCATAAACGAAAATATCTGTGCGAAGGATACGGTTATGGACAGCGGAATTGCTCGAGATCCGTGAAGGTGTGTTTTCTTCTCCGTCGAAACGGTCATGCTGTCGGTTCGCCGCGCCCTTGATGCTCGCCGCTTCTCCGTGTGCCTCTTAACGTGGCTGGTGGTGGATCAACTATCCGCGCGGCAGGCACTTCCGGTCCGCAGCTCCACGTAGTTCTGGAGCAGGCTGATGACGCCACTGAGCGCCGCCATGACGCCGGCGAACGCGGCCCTTATCCCAGAGCGCGAGATCCTTGAACGCGGCAAGCGTGCCGGCGCCGGCCACCTCCACGGAAACGCCGAGGGTTCCAACCTAGGTCCTATACCGCCGCTGGGCCCTTCCGTCTAACCTGACTATCCCCGGGGAGGCAACTCAAATTGAGAAAGGATCGCAAATGAACTCGGTGCAATTGGTGGGCCGGCTGGCGACCGAAATCGACCTCAAGGAAGTAGCCGGCGGATCCAAGGTCTGCAGCTTCATTCTGGCGGTGGATCGGAACAGCGAAGAGGCGGACTTCTTCAGGATCAAGGCCTGGAATTCCCAGGCGGAGGCCGCCGCGGACAACCTGGCGAAGGGTCGGCGTATAGGCGTGGAGGGCTCACTCCGGCAGGACACGTATGAGAAGGAGGGGGAGGAGCGCCGAAGCGTGTCGGTGGTTGCCCGGCGTCTTCAGTTTCTCTAGTTGTGTATCCCGGCCGGGTGCTACCGCGCCCGGCCGGACTAGAAAAAGGGTGCGGATATGTCTAGGCTAAGGAGCCCCGCCAGATCGGAACGAGCCGCCGTGGGGAGTGAGCAACATGCAGGGACCGGGGAGTTCGTGGGCGCAGGAGAGATGATTTCTCCTTTCCATCTAGCCATGCCCTACCATGGTCAGCTGATTACCCGCCGCCGGCTACTGACCATGCTCCCACCCCTCCGGGAAGGGGGTGTCGTGAACATCGTGGCCGGCCCCGGCTACGGGAAGACCGCTCTGGTGGTCGACATCTTGCGCGGTTCGGAGGTGCCGGCCGCCTACCTTCAGCTGGAGCATGGTGACCGCAGGGCAACCGGGTTCTTGCGCTCGCTTGCAGCAGCCGTAACCCAGGCACATGCCGGACTGGTGCCGCCGCTGAGGGAGAGACTCGCGGAGTGCCGGGACACCGAACGAGAAATCCTGGCGGTTCTCACGGCGTTCCTCGAGGAGGCCAACGCTTGCTGTTCCGAGCCGACCTATCTCGCCATTGATGACGTCACCGAGGTGGAGCAGAGTCCGGCCATTCTCGCGGCTTTGGAGTGTTTGCTGCAGGGCGTTCCTTCTGCGTGGACCGTCCTGCTCACCTCCCGGGGCCCCCTTCCCATCGATCTGGAGCCGCTCCGCAAGTACGGTAGGGTGGTCGATATCGGGCCGCGGCAACTCCGTCTAACGCCGGGTGAAATGGTCGAATGGTCTCGCTTGAAGTGGGACGTTCAGATCGGCCTGCAGGAGGCGCGGGCGCTTTGGAAGATGACCGAAGGATGGCCCCTCGCGTTGACTCTCCTGGGGAGCCGACTCCGAGGCAGCCGCGGGAGACGTGAAAGGCTAAGAGAGGAGCTCACCTCCCTCCTGCAACGAGGCGAGCGCCTCAACGACTACCTCATGGACAATGTATTCGATGCCCTCGACCCGGCGTCAACAGAGGTCATCTTGAGTGCCGCGTTCCTGCCCGAAGTCTCTTTTCCCAGGGATTCGTCCTATTTCCACGGAAGCGATCCTGGTGCCGAGAGTATCTTGAGGAGCCTGGTGGAATCGGGATTCATGTTGACCAGGACCGGGCAGCGGACCTATGTCCTCCACCCTGTTCTTCGCGCCTTTGCCGAAAAGATGCGCGAAGACACGACGGGACCTGACCAGACGCGTACGGAGCGTCTTCGCGCGGCGGCGCATCTTGAGAGTGTGGGAGATCTGCATGCTGCGGTAGCCTTGTATCTGAAGGCGGGGGACGTCGCCGCCGCCATCAATCCCCTGCGTGTGCTTTCCAAGCGGGACCTAAATGCATCGCTACATGACTCGCCGGCCGAGTGGCTGCAGCCGCTGCCTGAGGGAACCATCAACGATGAGCCGTGGCTCCTCATGTTGCGGGCTAAGCTCCTCCAGGAGCGGGGCAAGTTCACCGAAGCCGAGAAGGCGTACCAGCGGGCAGCGAGGTTGTTTCAGAGGAACCAGGATCGCGAGGGCCTGCTGGCGGCCCTGCTGCGAAGGGCCTTCTGCCTGTATATCTCCGGCAGGTGGGACGACAGTCTCGGGGTATTGGACGAAGCGGAGAGCGTCGTCATCGATCCGACCGAACGGGCGGAACTCTACGCGAGTCGGGGAAACGTCATGGTGGGCCAGTGCCGCTGGGACGAGGCTGTGGAGAACTTCGAGCTGGCGGTGAGCACAGTTCCGCCCGAGGCCAGACTGGACTACGAGCTTCGCGTCTTCAACTTTAGGGCCCGCCTCTTCTTCCTGCGCGGGGAACTTCCCAAGGCCCGTGAGTGGACAGAAAGGGTCATCGCCCGTGCCGCTCGTTCCTCCCGGCCGGCTTACGTAACCGCTCTCAACACGGCCGGCACGCTCGAGTACATGATGGGGCGCTATGCTGAGTCGCAGATGCATGCGGAGGCGGCCCTCGCTTTGGTGCGCTCCCGTGGTTACGCCTTCCTCGAGTCGCCGGTGCTACTCACCTTGGCGGGCGTATCGATGGGGAAGAAGGAGTACCGCGCTGCTCTGGGTCACATCAAACGGGCGCGGGAGTTGTGTGACGAATCCGGAGACACGGAAGCCGTTGTCTGGGCGATGGATATGCAGGGAGCGATCTACCGGCGTAACCGCAACCCGGCGCGCGCCCTCGAGGTGCACCGAGCCGCGCTCGAGTTGATAGAGGAGAACCAGTTGTCGGTCGTCGAGCGCGTCCGTGCTCTGGCAGCCGTGGGCATCGACCTGGCTGCCCTGCAGGAAGAGCGAGAAGCGGAGACGCTTCTGGGCGAGGTGGTGCGACAGGCGCGGCAGTCCAATCTGAACGCACCCTTGGCCCAAGCCATGCTTTATTTGGGGTGGCTTGACGCCTGCCGTGGTGACGAGGTGGGCTCGGCCAATCGGCTGACACAGGCGCTGGAGCTGATGCGGCAGAACCGCTACCTGGACTTCCTGCACCAGGAATCCGCGCTGGCGACTCCGATTCTCGCTCTCTGTGCCCGTCGCGGCCTCGGCGGCGAACTGCTCGACGCTATCGTCTTCGCCATGCCCTCGCGTTATCTGGCCTATTACGAGGAGTTGGCCGAAGGCGGAATCTATCCGACGGACGTGCCGCTCGGTCCTCCTGCGCAAAGCCGGAGAGCCCTCGCGCCCGGGGCCGCGCCCATGACTTCGGTTGAAGATCGTGCTCTGCTTGCCAGGTTCGAGACTCTGACCGATAGGGAGACGGAAATTCTGCGGCAGATTGCTTCCGGTCTGCCGAACAAGGTCATCGGGGCCAAGCTCTTCATCACAGAGAAGACCATCAAGACCCACGCCAACAAGATCTATCGCAAGCTAGAGGTTGGGAACCGTCTGCAGGCGGTGCTTGCTTTGCAGCGGTTCGACCGCGCCGGAGGACGGAGAGGGCGGAAGCCTGTATAGCGGGGCGATGTGCGTCTGCCGGCGGCGCTATGTGCGTCCAATCCGCCGGAGTGATCGGACGCACATAGCGCGGATAAGGTTGGGGCCCGTTCGGGAGGGTCTTCCAAACGGGCCCCGGCGCATGGCTGGCCGCCCCGAGGGTCAGAAGGGCGGCCAGCCGTAGGGAGGGAGGTCTGGGAGGAGGTGCGTTCGCAGGTAGCGAGAAACCTCCTAGCCCAACCTTAGTTACGTTACCGCCGGGTACCGCAACTAAGGTATTTTACCCCTGCAGGCCTGGCCGGTCAATGGGTTTAGAGTGGCGGGACCATCAGAACCGTTACGATTGGGCAACGCTCAGATCTCGTCCCCGGGCTCTTCGTTGTGCCCGTTCCCATCCCTCTCGATCGCGAGCCGGGCCAGATAGTAGCTGGCCACGGTGCTGATCACGATCCAGCCGAGGATGCCAAGGAGTAGCGGAACGCCCCAGGAAGCTCGGAAGAGGACCGCCAGCACACCCAGCGAGATCAAGATCCACAGCATGGCCGTGCCGGCTATGAGAAGGACCCGGTACAGGTTAAACCCCTGGCCGTGTCAATCGACGGCGCGCAGGGGCGCGGCGCGTTTGCGTCACGACGCCGGCGGCTCGAACCTCACCGGAATCTCCTGCAGGTTCTCCTGAGAACCGTCCTTGGCACTGTAGGTGTACACGATGAGGCCACCCAGACCGGGCTTCGCGTTCTCGTACTCGAGAGTGACGTCGAAGGTGCCCCGGGTTCCGGTGCCGCTCGTGGCCGTGACCGTACGCTCCACTAGAATGAGGCCGTCGCCATCGGCCAGCGTCATCTGGAAGGTGGCCTCGAAGACGTTCGCGCTGCCGCTGACTCGCAGGGGGCTGCTAACCACATCTCCCACTGCCGGAGATTCCACCAAGATGGGCGGGGCCACGTCCTCGAAGTAGTCCCGCCCGACCGGTTCCTCCAGGAGAATGCCTTCTCCCCCGAAAACCGTGACCGCTTCACCGTCGAGCATGAATTGCACATTTTCGATACTGGGGAATTGAGTGAGCGTGAAGACCACCTGAGCGAGGCGCAGGGTCATCGAGGTCGTGCCCCCACCCGATGCGAACTCCTTGGAGAGGTCGACCGTCGCCGTGCCGTTGGACATGTTGATTCCGAGGAGCGTGGTGCCCTCGGGAATGGCGGTCGCCATTTTCGCCGTTTCCCTCTCGAAGTCGGTAGGTCCTTCGAGCAGTTCGCCCATGGCGGCATCGGCGGTTTCTATTGTGTATGGCACTGTCCGGTGCGCGGTGGCTATGTGCTCACCGGCCGCCGGGAAGTAGACGGATAGCGTGAGGTTCTCCGGCTTACTCGGGTCGCCCGCGGTGGTTGTGGTGTTCTGTCCGGGAGCCTCGGTGCTCGGAGTGGTCTGGGTCTCGCCGGAACCCTCGGTGGTCTCGGCGCTGGTCACGGGGCCCGCCTCCTGGACGTCGTCACCGTAACCGCACCCGGTCAGGGCAAGTAGGAAGCTCATCGAAGCGGCTAGGCCGAGGACGAAAAGCAAGGCACCCCAGCGCCGCCGCTTGATCCTGGACCGGCCCCCGGCCTGACGCGTTGAGCGCATGGGAGGATCGGCCAGCCTTTCTTCCAGTTCGGCCTCTATCTTGACGTACTCCTCCCAGCCCCTGCGACCGGCCGTGTACATCGCTCCCTCGCTTTCTTCTGCCGCACTCACGAAAAGCGGAGCGTTCGAGCCACGGCCTGCGGAGAAGGAAGATCCCACCGTGCGCGGAGGGGCCGCTGTCGAACGCTCCAAGAGCGAGTGTGGCGCCAACCGGTTACGCGCGCCGAACGCGTGAGTAACGATAGGGTTACGGAAGCCACCGGCTTACGGGGGGGTCAGTCACGGTAGTCCGCCACCGCTCGGCTACGGGCAGGCAGGCAAGGAGATCTCGCCCAAACCCCTGCATAAGCCGGCTTGAGTCGGTATTCTCTGCGGTGTGTTCCAGTCCCTGGGGGAGTAGACGGCTTGGTCCTTTCGCGGCGCACTCGATTGTATCGACGGCTTGTTGCGCTCTTGCTTGGAGCAGCTATCTTGCTGGGTGCCGTCTGGTTGCTGTCCGATTCTTCCCTCATTCCTTGGCCGCTGCGCGAAGCGCTTCCCTGGGGTGAGAACTCTCTGCCGGAAGCGGCCTCTCCGGCCGAAGCACAGGCGCGCCCCACCGGGGACCAAGCTTTCATCGAGGGTCTGCGGTCGGAGCCGACAGAGGAACTCGCGCGCGAATCGGTGGGGGTGCGCGAGGTTGACGTGTTGATATACGGCACGACCACTGCGGGGATCGGCGCGGTGCGGGCGCTCCAGTTGGCCGAGGAAGGCCTTGGCCGGCATCTGCGGGTGGCCCTTGTGTCGGGCGAGTGCCTGCTGGAAAGCCCTCTGGCCCAAGGCCTCTCCGTCGAGGACCGCTACGGCAGCCAAGGCATGTCCGGCTTTTACGGTGAGTTCCGTAAGAAGGTGGCCACCACCTACGAGGCCGAGGGTTTGGACCCCGTCGTGGAAGGGCGGATCCGCTACGAGCCCGAGGTAGCGCGGGAAGTTCTCCTGTCGTTTGTCGAAGGGCATCCCGACGTCGAGTGGTTGAGCGGGGAACTGCATGCCGCCGAAGGCGCCGATGGGCAGGGACCCCGCTACGCCGTTTTGGAGGAGCCCGACGGGAACGTCGTGCGCATCAACACCGAATATTTCATCGACGCATCGCCCGAGGGCGATTTGGGTCGGCTGCTCGGGGCCTCTTATATGCTGGGCAAGGGCGACGAGCTCTACAACCAGCGTACCGGCCCTCATCCCGCCCCGCCTTCCCCGGCGAACGAGTTCGTCACCGCACCGCAGCGCTTCAGCTTTCTCCTCACGCTGCAGGTGTACGAGGACGAGGCGCCCTCGTTGGCCGGGTTCGAGCACGATTGGTACAGCAAGTCGACGTACGGTCCCTCCTTCGAGTTCGCCGACCACCATCGTGAGGGCTTTGCCACGAGCTGGACCCTGCGTCACGTGCTGCCTCACGGCAAGCGGGAGCTGAACGAAATGTGGTCCGACTATCCCGGCCCCGAGGCAAGCTTCGACTGGGTGCTTTTCCCGGAGAAGCGTCCGGAGTTGCGCGAAGCAATGTTGAGCTACGTCCTAGACAAGGTGCGCTACCTTCAGGAGCACGGATATCCCGAGATTGGCGTGGTCAACGTTCCCTCACGGCCGTACGTGCGCGATGGCGTTCGTTTCCGCGGACTCGACTTCTACACGGGAGAAGACATTGACAGCGAGGTGGTTGACCGGCCCGTGGCCCACGGAGTCTACGCTCGGTATGACCGCCACGACCTTTCGCTGGGTTCCCTGCAGGATTCAGAGGCGGCGGAGGTCTTCGTGCCCATGGGGGCCCTGTTGCCTCGGAAGCATCCCTACCTGGTGGTTCCCACGGCTATCTCTGCCGACGAGAGCGCCATCTGCTCTGCGGTACGCATGGAACCGGTCCGGGCCAACCTCGGGGGCGCGGCGGGAGTCATGGTCGCTGCGGCGGCCGCGAAGGGAATCGATCTGCACCAGTTGGAGTACGAGACGGTCCGAGAAGAGCTGGAGCGGCAGGACTACGACTTGAATTGAAGGGTGTCTTCATCTTCGGTCGCCAAACCCGCCAAACCCGCTCGGATTGGCAGCCGCAGGGTGAACCGGGTTCCCTCTTCCGGGCTGCTCTTCACGCTCACGGTGCCCCCGAGCAGCATGGCGTTCTCCCAGACGATCGCCAGTCCCAGCCCGGACCCCGGGCGCTCGCCCCGGCTCGGGTCTGTCTTGTAGAAGCGGTCAAAAACTCGTTCCTGGTGCTCGGCAAGGATCCCGAAGCCGAAGTCGGTCACCGATAGGGCAAGTTCTCCTGCCGCCGCAGGCCCGCCGACGGACTCGGGGGCGGCTCCGGCCCGCGACATGGTCGGTTCCACCCTTCGCGCCTCCACCACTACCGGAGGCTCTCCGTGCCGCAGCGCGTTTTCCACCAGATTGACGACGATGCGCTCCAAGCGCCGGGGGTCGGTGCAGAGGGTGAGTCGGCGATCGCCGGTCACGCGAACGTCATCTGGCCAGCCGCGCGCCTCTCCCATCCGTTCCAGAAAGTCGATCATGGGCAACTCTGCGCGGTTGAGGTCCACGGCCCCGGCATCCAGGCGACTGATCTCCAGCAGGTCGTCCACCAGGCGGCGCAACCGGGCGACGTCTCGGACCAGTAGCTCGGCCGCGCGCCGGGTCTCCACGGGAATGGTGCCGTCTGCGCTCAAGCTCAGCCGCTGCTCGAGCAGCGAGGCCTCTCCGACCAAGGCCGATACCGGGGTGCGCAGCTCGTGGGCCACGTCTGCGGTGAACTGACGCTCGCGCCGCCGGGCCTCCTCCAGTTCCTCCATCCGCGCCTGCAGGCTGGAAGCCATCCGGTTGAAGTCACCGGACAGCTCCCCGAATTCGTCGCGGCCTTCGGGCAGGCGGACGTCTAGATTGCCCGCAGCCATGCGTCCGGCGGCCACCCGCGCCTCGTAGACCGGCCGGAGCACTCTCCCCGCGAGTCCCCAGCCAAGCAAGGCTCCGGCGAGTGCGAGCAGCAAACCGGCCACGGAGAGAAGCAGGCCCAGGCGGTCCAACAGCTCCTCCCGCTCCCCCTGAGGATAGAAGAAGTAGAGGCGTGCCTCACCTCCGGGCAACCGGCCCCCCACGACCAGGGTGGTCACGCTGTTGGGGTGAACGGGTTGGTAGCCCAGTTGTCCTCGCCCGACTGCGTCCTGCAGTTCAGGAGTGATCAGATCGCGCGAGGCTCCCGGGCCTGACACCAGGGACTCGTCTCCTTCCGTGACGAGCGTTTCGAAATCTCCCCGGGTTGCAAGGGCCTGGAGCAGACGCTCGAAGTCCGCCTGCGCGGGTTCGGCCGGCAGCAGAGCTTCGGCAAAGCGCAGGTTGAAGCGTGATTGAGCCAGGGCTTCGTCGATCGCCCGGTCGCGCAGGTATATGCCAACCAGGAAATACGAGCCGAGGGTGACGACCAGTGCGGTCACTACCACCGCGCCCGCAAAGGCCATGCCCAAGCGCCGCCTTAGGTGGGTGGGCCTACGGCGCGGCGGTGTCACAGGGGAAGGCATCGGCGGCTTAATCTTCGGACTTGGCCGCCTTATACCCCACCCCCCGCACGGTGAGGATCAGTTTGGGCTCCGTGGGATCTCCCTCGATCTTCGAGCGAAGGCGCTGCACGTGTACGTCGACCAGCCGGCTATCGCCCAGATAGGTGTAACCCCAGACCCTCTCCAGCAACTGGTCGCGGCTTAGCACCTGACCGGCGTGGCGGGCGAGTTCCAGCAGCAGGCGGAACTCAGTGGCGGTGAGGTGCAGTTCATCACCATTGCTGACGGCACTAAAAGCATCCGGGTCCAGAGTGATGGGCCCTAGGTGAATCAGTGAGGCTGCGGCCTCACCCTGCTTCGCGGTCGAACGCCGAAGCACGGATCGGATCCGCGCGACCAACTCAGGGAACTCGAACGGCTTGGTCAGGTAGTCGTCGGCGCCGGATTCCAGTCCCACCACGATATCGACAGTGGACGTCCGGGCGGTGAGCATGATGATCGGCACCTGAGACCGGCGGCGGATCTCGCGACAGACCTCGAAACCGTTCATCCCCGGGAGCATCACGTCGAGGAGCACCAGGTCGGGGTCGTGCTCTTTGAAGGCGGCCAGTCCCTTGGGACCGTCCTGAGCCAGGTCAACGGTGAAGCCCTCTCCGCGGAGGCCCATTTGCAGGACCTCCCTCAAGGAAGCGTCGTCTTCGATTACAAGGATGCGGGGATTGTCGAGTTTACGCATATCTTTGTTCATGTCTGCATTATGGCCGGAATCGATGGACCTAGTCCAGAAAGCTAACGGCGACGGCGCCGATCGCGGTAGTCTTTCGCCATTCATTCACGGTGGGAGGGGACCATGCGCGACGATCTGGTCAAGGTTCTGGCGGCAATGGGGCTCGGGTTCTTTGTGGTCCCGGTGGCGCTTGTGGTGATTCTGGGTTCGGGTGGCCCGGCGGACATCACGGACGCCGATTCCCTTGTTGGCCTCGGTAGCCTGCTGGCAGCGGCCCTGGTCGGCGTTATCGGCGCGTGGCGGTCGATGCCGTCGCTGATCTGGGCGGCCGGTCTGGTCTTCACGGTCATGTGGTTCATCGACGGCTATCTCCTGTGGATCGTCCCGGCCCTCTTCTTCCTCTCCGCCGGAATCGTCTCCCTAGTTCGGTCCTAGGCCTCTCGGGGCACCGCGACCCCGATTCGGCGGTTGACCTTCCATTTTCTGTCCGCCCTCAGCGGTAGAATTTTCTTCACAGCTCCTGTTATGGCGACCCGGCCCAAATAGTGGCGCCACTTCTGGCAGGGCAAGATGTGGTGTGGTAGCGTAGGGCTACGCACCAGATGTTGTGGATTTTCTGGGAGTAGACTGTGGAGAACGTGTTGAGATCTTGGGGAGGACCTGTGGAAACCGAGTACGCTCCTGGGGACACTCCTGGGGATAACTGATGCGCTGCGCCTATTGCAAGCAGGGGGACACGCGGGTCGTCGATTCGCGGGACTCGGAGGGCCAGGACGCGGTACGCCGCCGCCGGGAATGCATGGTGTGCGGCCAGAGATTCACGACCTACGAGAAGGTCGAGGAGCGGGCGATCAGGGTCGCCAAGCGCGACGGGACCGTGGAGGAATTCCGGCCGGAGAAGCTCCTTCAGGGCGTGGTGCGGGCCTGCACCAAGCGCGAGGTACCGCTTACTCTGCTGGAAGATCTGGTGGCGGATATCGAGGGTGAGCTGCGCGCGCGGGCGGACTACGAGGTAACGGCTGAGCGCCTGGGCGAGATGGTGCTTGAGCGTTTGCAGGATATCGACCTCGTGGCGTACGTCCGTTTCGCGTCGGTCTACCGGCAGTTCGAAAGTGTTGAGGAGTTCAAGAGCGAGCTCGAGGAGCTCAGGAAAGAGGGGATCCGATGACGCCTGCGCAAATCCAGTCTGCAGCCGAAGAGCTGGAGCGGCGGCTTTCGCCAAGCGCGAAGAAGGTGCTGGAGAAGCGCTACCTCAAGCGGGACGAGGCAGGCAATCCTCTCGAAACCGCTGCGGACATGCTTGCCCGGGTGGCCGAGAACATCGCTCAAGCGGACCGGTACTACGATGCTGAGGCCGATGTGGAGGCCACCGCAGCCAACTTCTTCGACATGATGGCCGAGCTCAAGTTCCTGCCGAACTCCCCCACCCTGATGAATGCCGGCCGTGATCTGCAGCAGCTCTCGGCCTGCTTCGTCCTCCCCGTGGAGGACTCCATGGAGTCGATCTTCTCGGCGATCAAAGACGCCGCATTGGTGCATCAGTCGGGCGGCGGCACCGGTTTTGCCTTCAGCCGGCTGCGGCCCAAGAACGACACGGTCAAGTCCACTAACGGCGTGGCCAGCGGCCCGGTCTCCTTCATGCGCGTGTTCGACATGGCCACCGAGACCATCAAGCAGGGCGGCGCCCGCCGGGGCGCCAACATGGGCATCCTCCGGGTCGATCATCCGGACATACTCGACTTCATCACCGCCAAAGAGGAAGAGCACATCCTGAACAACTTCAACATCTCGGTAGGGATGACGGAGGAGTTTGTGGAGGCGGTCCGCACGGGCAGCGACTATGCCGTCAAGAACCCGCGCAGCGGCGCGGTGGTTTCCCAGTACAATGCGCGGGAAGTCTTCGACCTCGTAGTCAAGCTCGCCTGGAAGAACGGGGAGCCCGGGATCATCTTCCTCGACCGCCTGAATCGCGATAATCCTACGCCTCACATCGGCGAGATCGAATCGACCAACCCATGCGGCGAGCAGCCTTTGCTCCCATATGAGAGCTGCAACCTCGGCTCGATCAACCTCAAATTGATGGTCAAAGACGGGCAAGTCGACTGGGAGGAGCTGCGCCGCGTGACGCACCAAGCAGTGCACTTCCTCGACAATGTCATCGACATGAACCGCTACCCGTTGCCCGAGATCGACGAGATGACCAAGACGAACCGCAAGATCGGTCTGGGCGTCATGGGTTGGGCCGACATGCTCATCGAACTGGGTGTCGCCTACAACTCGGTCGAGGCAACCGAACTCGCGCACAAGGTGATGGGTTTCGTGGACGAGGAGGGCAAGCGGGCGAGCGAAGAGCTGGCCCAGAAGCGCGGGTTGTTCCCCAGTTGGGAAGGCAGCCGCTGGGAGGAAAAGGGCCGGCGTCTGCGCAATGCCACGGTTACTACCATCGCCCCCACCGGAACCATATCCATCATCGCCAACTGCTCGAGCGGGATCGAGCCGCTGTTCGCGCTGGCGCTCATCCGCAACGTCATGGATAACACCGAACTGCCCGAAGCTCATCCCCTCTTCGAGCAGGTTCTGCGGGAGCGCGGGCTGTTCTCGGAAGAGCTGATGGTGGATGTGGCGGCCAAAGGCGGACTCCACGACATCGTGGGGCTACCTGAGGATCTGCGCCAGGTGTTCACCACCGCTCACGACGTCACCCCGGAGTGGCATATCCGGATGCAGGCCGCCTTTCAGGACCACACCGACAACGCGGTTTCGAAGACGGTCAATTTCTCCAATACGGCCGAGCCCAAGGACGTCGAAGAGGTCTATCTGCTGGCGCACCAACTTGGGGTCAAGGGCGTCACCATCTACCGCGACGGTTCCCGGGACGAGCAGGTGCTCAACATAGGCGAGGTCAAGCGCAAGAAGGCCGCCCTGCTGGGCGCGGCAGATGCCGGCAAGAACGGGGGGGCCCACCATCTGCTCGATCTGGACGACCTGGAACTCCAGCCGGGCGAAGATTGTCCCGCCTGCCATCGTCAGGTTCTGCCGCCTCGGGGTTCCCGGTCCCGCGTACTCAAGGGCGAGACTCGGGAGAAAGTGACCGGATGCGGAAGCCTCTACATAACCATCAACGAGGACGAATTCGGCGCCCGTGAGGTATTCGCCAACATGGGCAAGGCCGGTGGTTGCGCCTCGGCTTCGACTGAAGCGCTGGGGCGATTGATCTCACTCGCCTATCGTTACGGGGCGACGCCGGAGAAGATCGCGAAGCAACTCAAGGGTATCCGCTGCCACGTGCCCACCGGACTCGGGCCCAACCAGATCCTGTCCTGCCCAGACGCCATCGCCCGCGCCATCGAGGAGAAGTGCATCGAGGTCGTGGTGGTCGAGGATGGCCAGGACGTGCGTCAGCTCGAGATGCCCATCGCCCATGCGCAAGGGGCCTGCCCCGATTGTGGGGGTGCGGTGGAACACGAAGGCGGATGTGTGGTTTGCCGGGGCTGCGGCTACTCCAAGTGCGCGTGAGCTAGATTTACTCCCGAGAAGAGGGTTTGGTGGTACCGATGGAATCGACAAGTGCAACGGATGGCCGGGTCGCCGTCTTGGGCCTGGGGATCATGGGTTCGGCCATGGCCCGGAATCTCGCCGCGGCCGGCTTTGCGGTCAACGTATGGAACCGGAGCGACGAGCGCTTACAGGCCTTCGCCGGGTCAGACGTAGTGGGATATCCGGATGCCCAAGAGGCGGTCGCCGATGCCGGCGTGGTCATCACCATGCTTGCCCACGGCGACGCCGTCGAGGAGGTGGTCAACGGGAGGCGTGGGGCTATCCAGGCGATGCCCAAGGGCGCGCTCTGGCTGCAGATGAGCACCGTGGGGATCGACGAGCAGGCTCACTTTGCCCAGTTGGCGGACTACCGGACGCTTCAGTTTGTCGACGCACCGGTCTTGGGCACCAAGGGTCCCGCGGAGGCGGGTGAACTGCTCGTTTTGGCGGCGGGACCGGAGAGCGTTCGCCCCCGGGCCGATCCGATTTTCGACGTGATCGGGCGACGCACCCTTTGGCTCGAGCCGCGTGGCGCCGCCACCCGCTTGAAACTGGTCTTTAACTCCTGGGTGATCAACTTCATCTCCTCGCTGGCGGAGACCATCGCCTTTGCAGAGGGGGTCGGGGTTGATCCGCGTCTCTTTCTCGAGGTGATCCAGGGGGGCGCGATGGACTCGCCCTATGCCCAAATGAAGGGCAAGTTGATGATCGAGGAAGCCTTCGAGCCGATGTTCCCGCTCAAATGGGCCCACAAGGACGCAAACCTGGTGCTGAAGGCAGCCGAGCCCGCGGGCACCCGGATGGAGATGACCAAACGCGCCAGGGATCAATTCAAGCGCGCAATGGAGCAGGGCTTCGGCGAACGAGACATGGCTGCCGTCTTCTACGCGGCGAGGGGCGAGGCG
>Ga0209386_1000406_pt1 | contig 21689 bp, 14 predicted proteins | sample NGEPertwo_FD_184510 | JGI IMG/M metagenome (GOLD analysis project Ga0209386, IMG submission 184510) | Arctic peat soil microbial communities from the Barrow Environmental Observatory site, Barrow, Alaska, USA - NGEE Permafrost154B-two... | ecosystem: Environmental > Terrestrial > Soil > Wetlands...
TGATAGCTCTTTTGGCAATATTTGCTTTATTGTTTGGTCGATTTCAAGTGGTTTTATAAAGTCTTGCTGTCCTTTGTTCTTATAAGCTATCTTTCGTACGACATTGTTTACCTTCAGTTTGTTAGAAAATTCTTTTTTATAGCTTTGCTCTGTACTAATGGTATATTCAATGCCGGAGTGAACAAGATCTAGCTGAACCTTGACCGTCTTTTCTTCATTAGGGAGCATTTGGGAAGCCACAATCTTATTGAGCAAAAGCTTGTCTTCAAAATCCGTCTCCCCATAAAGACACCAAGAAAAAGCTTGCGACATTGTTGTTTTCCCTGAACCATTTTCTCCCATTATTATTGTAACATTCCTCTCAATCTCAGACGCAAATTCAATTTCTTCTTTTATAAACTGCCGAAAGTTTATCATTCTTAAGGATTTTAAAAGCATTCCACTTCCTCCTCAATCATCTTCTTTATTTTCTTAACCATTTCAGAGTCGCCAAATTGCTTTGACATTATGTTTTTCTTTTCCATCATTACCAGCTTTTGCAGTAGCCTCTGCGCTTTTTTCTCGTCAACTTTTATACCATTTACTTCCTCCATAAATAGAAGCCTCCTTATAATTCAGTAGAGAATTCTGTGCTTTGCTCGTCCAATCCATAAGCCTCTTTAATTTCCCATATTACGCTACTAGCCTCCATAGAGTTCATTGCAATTCTCGCAAACTCTTCCACCCTGCTCAGCTCGTTTTTCACAAGTGTGATATCGTGCTTCATCTGCTCTGTAGTTAATGAAGATACTTCATCAAGCGGTCTTGGCAAAGTGACAAAATCATAAATTTCTGCGAATTCCTTGCCTTTGGCCAATCGCAACACACGCCCACGCCTTTGAATGTATTCCTTCGGGTTGGTTGTACTTGCAAGGATAAAGGCAGTTTTGATGTTAGGGATATTAACACCCTCGTCTAAGCACTTAATCGCAATCAACACTTGTAATGTGTCACCTTTTTCAAATTCCTTTTTAAGGATAGAACGCTCACCCACCTTTTCTCGTGAAGTGAATTGCGATACCCTCATGTTCAGCTCATTACCTAAAAGGTCTGTTACTACTTCGATTTGTCTCATGTCATCGTCAGAGGTATCGGAAAAATCGCTGTTTTCATTGGGCATTGAAGTGGCACCGCAGTACACCAATATATATTTTTTGTCTTTATAAGGTATAATCCTCTGTCTAAGTTTTTCAATCTTTTCAGATGCCGCCGCAACAATTCTCGCTCTCTTCAATGCCAATATCTCGCCATACTTACTAAGCTTCAGCTTTCCATTTTTACTTTTTATCAAGTTCCGTGACATCTCATACGATAGCTGTGCATATTTCTCCAGTTCTGACTCACTAAGCGAAATAACGATTGGATAATACTTATATGGCGTTAGTTTGTGTTCCTCTATCGCCCTGTCAAGCGAATACTCAATACACTTTTTGCCAAAGTATGTTTTAAGTCTCTCGGTACCCTCATCATCATTATGCCTTTCAAGCGTAGCGGATAAAGCCAATCTAAATTTAAACTTTTCTGGCAGTAATGCACTCAGCCTTGTTGCTCCAAAATTATGTGCCTCATCAACAACAATTAGTGCATCCCCTTTTATCTTTTCTATCTGTGTCTGGACAGTATCTGAAGCAAATGTTGCGTTAGTGCATACAAAGCAAAAAAAATATTTGCCACTGACTCCTAGTTTTTGATTTCTAACTTCATCAGCAAGTCTTTTTTTCCAGTCCTTTTGAGGCGAGCTGCTGTATCCAATAATCGGGGTTATATTAAACAATCTTATATCCTCTACCCATTGCTCAACTAAGTGCTGAAATGGGCAAACAATAATAACTGCTAAATGATCATGTAAAAATTCACACAACCTAGCAACAGCTCCAAGTCCTGTAAAAGTTTTACCCGTACCAGTTGCCATATCAAAAATACCACGGAAATTTTGCTTTTCCCATTCGTTAATAGCATCACTTTGAAAGTCGTGGAGTTTTACACTAGCGGGGATTAATGCTCCATTGTAATAGGTTTTTGCCGTTTGGTGTACGTACAAGCCATCGCTAAACTCATTTTTGTCAACGTGGTACTCAAATTGAGTCCGTTTATATCTTACAATAAATTCTTTTTTAAAATTAGGAAAATCAATAACCGTAATATTCGGTTCGGTATCATTCCAAATAGCAGTAAATGCATTTTCTTTAGCAGATACTCTTCCTTTTTCATCGTCCCAAGAACGAAAAATATCAATAGCTTCATAGTTAATTGTCATTGCATTAACGGATTCATTCATTGATCCAGCAAATGCAACCTTATTGCCAAATCTATCGCTGATAATGCCCATCTTTTCGTGATACATTCCAAAGTTGCCCTCTTTTTCAGTAAAGGCAATTTTTATATCCAATGTGCCATCTGCAATTAATTGAGCCAATGAACTCAAGCGATCTCGCTCATAAATACTTGTGGCATCATGCATTTCACGCAGTAAGGCCTTTTCAAGGATTTCGTTTCTTAGCTCATACCCCTTACGCATTGCTTCAATATCTTCCTCTGAAAGATGTGGGGACACTACTAATTGAATTCTACCACCATTTTCTACAAGCCCAGAAATACCTTTTGATATTTCAATAAGCGCAGATGATGAGAAAAAGCCAACAGCTCTTCTATATAGAATTGCTTGTTTTAGCAGAGGGATGTAAAAATCCTTGGCAATATTATCAATGAGGGATCGATATTCATCTTTAATGCTTATGTCTTGTAAACTCACCTTACAGATCTCCTCCGTATTGGGCTTCTGATTTACTACCTACTTAGCGTAAATTCTGCATTATTATCTAAAACCCTGCCAATATTTGTTTTATATTGTAATTTTCCGGCACCGCTGTATTTGAGCAACACAAATAGGGGTGCAGCGTACCCCTGGAATGAACACAAGTTAGTTATGTAGCGGTGGCGAAAGATAAATGTCATGTTTGGAAACGTATCCTAATTTCCTCTAGGATCGGGGACCCTCGCTTGCAAACCGTTGAAATATATTCTCAAATGTACAGAATATTTCTGCACCTTTTTCGCTGGGGAACGAGTCATTTTTTTTTGCATTGTCTTGATCATCCTGATGGCCCGCGTCCTCATTGTTAGTAAAAGGCACCTTCAAATCCATGTTTTGCCTAAATAGAGGAAATTATTACTTTATGTCGAATTTTATAGTTATTAATTTATGTGAATATATGGATGTAAAATTATTATTAAATAGAAAGCTGGTTAAAGAGTTGGAAAGAGCAAAAAAATTACGTGAACTTTTCGAAGAAAACGATAACTTCAAACTCGTTCTTCCCGATTTCCAAAGAGCTCTTGAGTGGAAGGTTGAGGATCAAAAGAAATTATTAGCCTCTATTTTGGTTTCGTTACCAATTGGAAGCCTTTTAATTTTGAGTGGAAACAAAGACGCTTTTGCTGCTAAAAAATTATGTTACCCCACCGAAACTGTTCATCCAACTGAAGAATGTCTATATCTATTAGATGGTCAGCAACGTATATCCAGTTTGAAAAGTATATTTTCCAACTTTTATATAGATAAAACTCAATGGAAAAATCATTTTGACAAAATCTATTCAGATTTAAGATATAGATGGTTTGTAAGAGTTAAACCAAATAATGATGAAGATGATGTGTTTGGCTGGAAAAACCTTCATTTCTTAGGATTAAAAACATTTGAGCCTACTCAAATCCAATCTCTTATTGAAACAAAGAGGATATATAAGACAAAAGACCAAGAATGGTATAATCCTGGTTATTCACCCGTCGACCAGAATAATCAAATATTAGGTGAATCAGCAACAAGAAATCATATAGCAAAGTTATCTGCTCAAGAAGGTTTAGTTCCCTTATACACAGTATATAGCCCTGGATCTTTAGGAGCTCTTCTTCATGAAACCGTTTTAATTAAAATTGCATCAAGTAGAGTGGAGAATTTAAAAGACAAGATCGCCGATGGAGAACTAAATATTACTGATGTTCTAGGTTTTTTGGAAAGTGATGTAGCCAATATTGTTGATGAAGATACGCTGACTGAGCTTTGGTCTAGTCTGGGTGCTAAATGGGCACAAAGTGTCCTGAGTGCTTTAAATCAAGTCATTGAAGAAGAAATACCTGTAATAGTTTTACCGTCTAACGAGGTTAACCGAGCAGTTTCGATATTTGAAAGTATTAACCGTGGTGGTACTCCTTTAGATACATATGATTTAATAGTAGCTAGGTCGGCACGTGATGGTAGTCTTAGTGGTTCTCTTACAGATAGGATTGTACAAATTCTCGAAAGCCCTATAGAACTTCAACCCGCCTTAGATCTTAACGTTCCAGCTTCTTGGAATTCAAATAACTTCGGAACCCTTCAGGAACATTCCATTACTAAAGTTATTAAAGAACAATACCTTAATCTATTATCTATATTTTCATACACGGACTACGGTGATATCGTGAATATTAAACTGGATCTAATTAAGAGGAATAAAATATTGGATCTGACTTTTAACCAAATCAATAATAACACTGCTGTTACAATACAATCGCTTAATAGAGCATTTGCATTCTTACAGATTAGATGCGGTGTATTAAATATTGATTTACTACCTTACAAGTTGATGATATTACCTTTAGCTTATTGTTTACGCGATGATAACATATGGAATAAAACAAGTAATTTAAATAAGCTGGAATATTGGTATTGGACTAGTTTATTTGGTGGCGCTTATCGTGCTTCACAAAACAATCAATGCATAGAGGACATTAAGGAGTTATACGCATGGCTGAATAGTGGTGTAAACCAATTCGCCAAGATATATAACAAAATTCTGAAGGACCCTGGATACTCAGATTTAGACACCCTGCTAATGAATAACGAATCTATACCCCTTGCTATCTCACGAGGTATTCTACAATATACTTTGAGTCGACAACCTACAGATTTCATACCAAATAACTTATTGCAGCTGAAATTAGTGAGTTGGGATATTGCAAGCAATAGAACACATGTTTACAAGGGAGAAAAGGTATGTATTAAACTAGAGGATCATCACATATGTCCATTAGGGAACTATACAAAAATCGATGAATCTTCAAATGCATTAAGAAAGCAAAAAGACCATAAATTAAATAGTCCATTAAATAGAACTTATATATCACACATAGCAAATAGGCTAATCAGAGATAAATCACCACTAAATTATCTGGCTTATGTAGAGACCCTTGGACTTTATGGCCATTGTATTCCTACTCCCTTTATCCAAAGATATTCTTTAGCACCTAACGAAACTGAAGCCGAATTTCATATTCGCATACTGACTGAACGGTATAATATTTTGCTACGTGATATCATATTGGAATTAGACCTATTATCAGTTTAACATGAGCCTATTATCCGTTAAGACTTTCTTACTACCTTTAAGCTAATTTTCTACAGAAGTCTTATCGAATCCTGAATATTTCACAATAGCCACAAGACAGTAATTTTCACTCTCTCGTTTAAAGTGGAAATTACTGTCTTAATGCCGTCTTTAGCACAAAAAGTTGCCTACCCATATGCGCTTAATATATAGCCCATAGCGGCTATTGAATGTACTATATGATATCCGGTTGGTACAGAGAAATGTCCCTAACCAAACATTCACGTTCAATCATAATGATGATTGCTTCTGATTCATCGTTCTGGTCTCTAAGGAATAACTTATCTGCCTCTACAAATTTACTTCTAAGGTCGTCTGGCAGATTAGAACTACGCAAAACATAAAGCCTATTGTCCAAACCTAATTCCATTAATTTCACAACTCCTTATTATTTTCCTACCGCAATAAACAACTAGCTAGATAGTTCCTCGAAAAAACAGACAATGGACACTCAGTATCAAAATACCTCTACTAACTGTTCAAGGACTGGTAGAATTATCAAATGACTTTCTTTGATAGAACGCCTTACTTTTAGTGTCTTGCACGTGCTTTTTGCTAATTAAATTATTAAACTGCACGCACCAAACAGTGGACAGAACAGAACGCAAAATTTATCACTTTACGGCACAGAATCAACTATCATTTTTACCGCATAGATTAAGCTTTCAACATCATCCTTAGTATTAAAGAAACTATATCCGATCCTTATTGTGCCATGCGGTACAGTCCCTAAAAACTCGTGAGCTAAAGGAGCGCAATGTAAGCCACTCCTCGTTGAAATCCCAAATTCTTGCGACAAGATCATCCCAACCTCTTGAGCCGTATAACCCATGATTGTAAAAGATAAGGTTCCCAAATGGTTGTCCAAATTATTGCTTACAAACATTTTAACATCTGGATATTCGGATAACCCCTCAACCGTTTGCTTTAGTAAAGTACGTTCATGCTCTCGAATATTCGCAATTCCAGTTACTTCTAGCCAGCCACAGGCAGCATACAATCCTGCAATGGCCACAATATTAGGACTTCCTATTTCGTGCCTATACGGCAGTTCCTCTGGCATAGACTGTAATTCAGAGTGACTTCCTGTTCCACCAAAAAAAATAGGAGTTAGCGGGACATTCCCATTGGTTACAATACCTGCAATACCAAATGGGCCATAGAATGTCTTATGCCCTGAGAAAATATAAAAGTCAACATGGTTCTGAACTCCCGTTAACGGTAATAAGGGCCCTCCCTGAGCTCCATCGACCACTACTATTGCTTCATATTCCTTTGCCATCTCAGCAATGATACTAACTGGTGTAATAAGGCCACAAACGTTGCTCACATGAGTCATAACTAATGCTTTTGGCGGTATTTTGTTAAACATCTGTTTAATCGCATCCAGGTCATATTCAAGAGTTTTGACATTAACGGGAAGAGTGATAATTTTAGCATCCATAGTATCATGTAAATGCTTTAAAACCCTTGACACAGAGTTGTGTTCAAATGGGGTTGAATAAATAATATCACCGTGCTTCCAATTAATACCTAGCAAGACCTGATTCAAAGCCAGTGTCGCACTTGCTGATAAAAGAACCTGACCTTCTTTATAGTTAAGCAGCGATGCTACTGCATTGCGTGTAGTCTCTACGAGCATGTCCGCCTTGCGTGCAAGTGGATACGCGCCTCGTCCTGAGTTAATCGCGCCATTTCTCATGCAGTCTGCTACTGCTTCAATAACCGTTTCAGGTTTCGGGAATGTCGTTGCCGCGTTATCTAAATATATATCCATATTTCACCTAACTTCTGACTAATTTTTCGAGGATAGTGAGCACAATTTGCCGTTTTTCATTATTAGTTACGGAATCACCGTACTCGGTAATATGCGCCCATAGAACATTCTGTAATAGATTCCCAGTTTGGGACACAGAGCCTTTCGAAAATATTCGTTTGATTGATGTACCATTATCCTGCGGGAAAGTAATTACGACCTCAGTCGTGGCATTTATATCCCCTTCTTGTCTTACGATATATTCAAAGCTAGTAACCTCATACAGCATATCTTTTAAAATTTGTGGTACACCTTTGACGGTTTGATCATTCCAGTCCTCAGGTCTTAGCCCAGTTAGGTTAATACACAACCTGTTCGAAAAATCAATTGAGTTTTCACCTGTGAAAGACGAAACGAGATCAATAAAATTTTGAGTTCCATCAGAATACAAGTTATTACGTTTCTGCGATGGTAATTGATCATACCAAGTTTTTAAACTAGATAATAGTGAAGGAGAATTTATTGTACCTGACTCCACTAATCGAACTAGATTGTGCTCCAAGTTAATTATAGTCGCTGAAAGATATCCATCGATCTCATTCTTTAAAGTTGAGAGTCTAGAAATAACAGCAATCACGTTATCATAAGTCAGATCTTGGACACCAAACAAGTTGAGAAATTCGTGGAATATAAGCTTTGTACTTGTAAGATTTTCGGACTTAAGTAACTTCCTCAGAGTCTTCGCCCCTTGGGTCAGCCCCTTAGAATCTCGGGTAAACCTAGGTATTGAGAAAAGCCATCTCCTAAAGGCATCTGCAATTTGTTTCGTAGGTCCCGACAAATTAGAATCTTCGTCCATATATTCTTTGAGTAATATTTCTAACTCATTACACATTAACGTCTTCTCTGGCGACCAATTTTCCTTTAATAAAAGATATTGTTTAGGATCTTTGAGAGCATTATCAATATTTTCAGCATTCAAAGGTACTTCTTTACTCTTTGAGTCTATTAATAATACTTCTTTCTTTTGTTCGTGTAATACAATAGCCAATAAAATAGGGATTACTCCCATCCTCACGCCATATGGAGGATTACACAAAACTTTAAGAATCTGATCAACGGACAAACCTTCGGTCGCTCCAGAAAGCAACGATTTCATTTCTAGAAGCGTTGAGATAAGTCCTGGATCCTCAAGAGTTTGCATATCAGCCAGCCTTATATTTTGCAAACCTTCTGTTACGATGCCTGGGTAAGCAAGCAAACACTTAAAGATGGCTAATTCCGGCCCAGAACCAACAATTCCAAGCATTGGAAGCATAAACGGACTAAGCAATCCATTAACTACTTTTTTTCGGGCGTTAATAATTGGAGCAGTGAGTTTATGCTTATTAATCATCTCGTTGTTAAACTTGGGAGTATCCTTAAAATATTTAAAGCACAACTTTGATATAAGACGACTCAAATCGGATTTGTAATTTATTACGATTCGCTCTTGATGGTGATAGACAGTTGCCTTTTTTAAATCAAATGTTCTACTTAAAATAACCTTAATTTTCGTTTCAGCGTCTCTAAGTCGAAGTATAATTTCCAAACGGTCAGCTTCTAGATGCTTGCCACTTTCCACTACCTTCAACAATTCCTTTAATGCGTCAAGCTTCCGAATAAGCGTTTCTAATTCTTGATAATCAGTAGCATAGTTCTCAGGGACAACAAATACTATTCTTTCAGCACTGAATGAGGTGTGTTTCTGTTTGAACTTAACAATATCAGCTTCGTCTTCTGGTAATACATACATAATTAAGCCATCCTTACCATAGTGACCCTCAAAGTCATTATGCACCAGGTTAGCTATATTGTTGACTGAGACATAAAGGCATGAAAAATATCTGACCATCGAAAACTCATCATTATAGCGCTTAGCTAATACAGTATTGGGCAGGAAAACATCATTTAAAACTGACCAAAGATCAACGTGTGTTCTTCGTTTTACCACAAGAACACTGACTTCCTGTTCAATATCCATTTCCCCTGGCACTATAAATTCAAGTATCCCTGTAGAACTACCCTCAAAAAGTATTCTTTTACGCAAGAGTGTTTGAAAGGAACTCACTAGCTTTTCAATGTCAATATCTGATCCACTGAAAGTAAGTTTTAAGGTATCAATTGTAGCCGGCAAAACTATTGGTAAGCCAATAGTTTTAATAACCGATATAGATTTAAGAATTCTGGCCTCTAATAGTTCATGTTCTCCCAAACGACTAAGAGCAGCGTTAGTTTGAAACCATATTTTGTGAATATTATCTTGGTTATCAATTGTTCTCATCTGATTTTCAAAATAGTCATAAAGAACATCCAAGGTCAGGAGTATCCGCGAATCCGCGTCATTGTTATTTAAGAACTCGTTTAATGTATTGAATTCATTACTACAAAGGAATGTGAAAACTGTTCGTTCATTTTGAGCTACTTTTTGTGAAAGCCTTGGTAGGGCAAAGACTAAAACTGGATGAAGTGGAAATGAGCCATTAAGGATATATTTGTCTAATTCCTCAAGCGTTAGATCGGAGAAGAGCCTTGTATTAACTAACTGTGTCCTCAATTCATTTATCCTAAGTTTATTATTGTTTTGGAATGATTCCCAGTATGCTTTTTCTTTTAAAATAACATTTGAGATAATTTCGTATACTTTGGTGGGCTGATTGACTAGTTCAATATTCTTGAATCGTCCCTCAACCTTCTTCCACTCATTAACTAGGTGTTGCCCGTATTTGCTCGCATATTGTGCAATCGGTTTATGAGTTACAAGGATAAACTGAATAGGATGCTCAGCACTCGAATTACAAGCCTCTGCAAAGACTTGTAGGGGCTGGAGATTAACATTCTCCTTATTCTCCCATGCCGTCTCTAGGTATTTCCCAAATTCATCGAAGAGTACAAAGATACCTCTATACTTTGAATCCCCCTTTAAAGTTTGTTCCGACATCTGTCTTGCAACCTCTAAATAGATATCTTCTACCTTGCCTTGTAGTAGAGGCTGGAAAACAGCACCATGGGATACATGATTATACGCAATAGAAAAAATATTATAGGCCTTTTTGTTCCAACTTTCCAACCCCTGAGTTAACTTACTAATGCTAGTACCATTACCTGACAGGTATTGCGTAAGAGAACTATATGCATCCGGATATTGGCCTTCCCATATACTGATTTGATCTAATGCCGCTGAGTAGGATGTGCTGGGCATTAAGCTATTTAACCCGGCTTCCTCTAAGGCACTCTGTAAACTAGCTAAAAGCATCTGCTCAAATGGCTGGTCAGAGCCAGAGACAACCACTGGCAACATCTTTCCTTCTAAAAGTTCAGCCCTAATAGCATCTGCAGCTTCTATGTCGTATTCTTCGATTTTTCGCAACAGTTCACTATACGATTCTGTGGCGAGTACCTTCCCCATGATTGAAAGCAAAACCACGCTCAAATGTGATTTTCCAGTACCATAGTTTCCTACAATTAATCGTGAACGGAGAGTACCCCTCTCTTTATTAGATAAAATTACATCTGTAATGACTGAGGTCGTCTGAGCTAAGGGAATATAGTTTGCTACTTTAGTTAGGCTTTTAAGATCATATTTGACATTTATAGAATATTGAAATCCTGGAGAAGTGGAAATATATTTATTTAGTCGTTCACTCATCTTAATTAACTCCTTGATGATAGTATTCCTCAATTACGTTAATAGGATCTTTTACAGTAGTTATAGTAACCTGGTTTAATCCAGCAGTCTTATTTAGCCGTAGAAAACCGCTTACCTGTAACATTTCCAATATTTGAATTAATTCTGATACTCCAAGTACAAAAATTCTACCAATGCTTCTTTCTGCAGATAGCAAGGCATCTAAATCTATATCCCTTTCAATGCCGTTATGAGTCATAAAATCTAAAATTGCATATAAATAAAGTTCTTTGGTCAGATGTTCAACATTCCGCCTTGTAAACCGATACCGCTTCCGCTTTGTGTCTAAGAGTTCGATTAGCCCTAATTCTTGCAAAGGACACATCAAGTTATCTTCAGGATTAGAACTATTTGTCTTGTGTAGACAGTAGGTATTTATGATACAATCAAAATCCCTTTTCAACGATCCACGCGAAACCTCTCTGGCATCGTTTTCTTGCTCACTTATCCAGAACTCTAACTCAGTTAGAAATAGGTCTTCGTCAAACTCTTTGTGTTTGAACACATTAAAAAACCAATACCAGGCAGTCGCCATTTCTTTGTTCGTAGCTAATTGATAATGGATTAGCCACAAAGTAAATTCTTCTTCAAGGTATTTATCAAAGTTATAGATGGCGCTTCCTACCTTTGTCAGACGCTGTTCTTTATTGCCACCCGCGGTTTCACATGTGAGATTTGTGGCTACTAGCCAATAGCGAAGGGCTTTTACCATGTTGCTGCCGATACCAAGCTGTTCCATTCCATCTTTTGCCATGAATACATTTGGTTGCTGTTGTATTTTTCTTAATCCCTTTGTCAACCATCCTTCTCTGAAGTGAAACGTTTGGTGCCTAGCAAAGGCCATTTTACAACCCATTATATGACCCTCCTCGTTTGCGTTACTTTAGTTACTAAACACCCTTTGTCATAATGCGCAATACATTCCATACAGCCAATGCATTTATTGGCGTCTATCCGGTACTTCTCATCTATGAGTGTTATGGCTTTCATCTTACAAATTGCTGGACATCCTCCGCACGCTATACAGGCTTGATATTTTCGAAGCTGGCAATCGATCCAATTTTCCAATAGCATATAGCTTTTCCGTGGATATTCGTTGCGAAAAACTTCCGGATCGACAATGATCTTGAGATGATTTTGACCGATTTTTCCTTGTAATCTAAGCAAAGGTTTATCCTTTTTCTTATCTTTCCTGCCCCAAACATATACTTCTCCAAGCAACGTTCTACCACGTTCAAAGTCAAGATTTCCAAACGGCCTAAAGTATTCACACAAGTCTTTAGTTATCGGTCTGGTCAATGAAAAGTTTCTTGCATTGCTTTCCGTAGCGCAAGGCTCAAATTTTATCGTACTAAAGCCTACCGCCATACCATTACCACCTTGTCTTGCCTTCCAATTTCCAGAATCCACATATTCCTCCGCGTCTAGTTTCCCTATTTTCCGCGCAAATGCGACTAAAAAATCTCTCCATTTCGTGGATTGCTCTGGGAAATGAACTCTGTTTAAGAAAAATGCCCAATCACTATTGTTAGGACAGACCAAACACCCCACACGTGAAAATCCTAAACGATAGGCATGATTGAATAATTCGTCATGCGTAAGTAGGTACAACCAGATGTCAGCATCAATCCAATCAATGATAGGTGATGCTACGATTTGTTTTGCAATTTTAGGGCTCTCTGAAACGTCTTCGTATTTACTTCTTTGAGTAGATTCACTCCGCCGTATACCATAGAATGTAAGTATTTTTTTATCTTTAGTAAATCCAGGCTCACTCAACTCATCTATGCTCAACTTATCAATTATGTCTGCTATGGGCCCTGTCTTAAAAACCGTACAACACCAACGCATTACCCTGCTCGGAGGTCCGATAGTCTCAGATAACTCGAAGAAGTCGTGATCAGATTTTGGCTTAAAAAAAGGAACTCGACGATTATATTTTTGAAATAAATCTACATATTGATATGTCGTGGGAAACTCTAAGGTGGTATTCCCGAAGACATGTAAAATATCAGGAGCAACTAAAGCCCTTCTCACTAAATTTGAAACAACCGTCGAGTCTTTTCCTCCACTGAACGATACAATATTTATTCGTTTTTCGTACTTTTCAGAGACAGTCTTTATAAATTCAAAACTGTCGTATTCAAGCCTTTGAAGGCTTTTTTTATTTGCCAATATAAATTTAGCTATCATTGAATCAAATGAATCATAATCGAACCCATTATTTTCTTCGTCTATAAAAAGACGGTGCACTTGATCGGGATCCCATTCTTCAATAATATTTTTCACAGAAAACTCTTTCAGTAGTATACCATCCGCAAAATAGCGATTCCCTTTTGTATTCCAGATGCTTTGCCCTTGCAATTGTTCTTTCTTATGTAATAGTATTTCTAAAAGCGCGATTTCTTCAGGAAATACCGGACGTGCATCCATAGCAAAATATGTAGTTTTACTATGACAAAGCGGACAAGAAGTCTTATACACCGGAATATTACATTTCCCACACCAATAAAGTTTCATATCATTTTTCTCCTCCGACGTATACAAATATCGCCTAGGTATAATTTTGGTCACAAAATAAATTACTGGGGAAAGTTTCCCCAGTAATTTATTTCGCTATATATAATTTAAATCCTGCTTAAATATTTGTTCTAGAAAAATAAAATAATCTCTCGAGATATGCTATATAAAATGAGTTTTCTTCTAAAATGTTTAGAAAGAGATTATACATTTATTTTATTCTTAAATTTTCGTCAAAATACTAGTTATTAGACTGATCACAGTTTGAAAATAGGGCAGCGATCTGTTTAGTATTTAGATCCATATTTCCATATATATCCAGAACTAACAGCAGGCGATTCTTCGCTTGAAAATTTTCAATGAATGCCCGTATCGCTTTAAGCAATATTATTTTTTAGTGCTATCAAATAATCTTCTACATTAATGCAAGTAATAACTTTCTTATCGCATATATTTATAATTTTCTTTTTATCTTTACATCCTTTGTGAATAACCAATAATCTTTTTTGGTTGAACGCCATAGAAATAAGAAATGGAATTGCCAACGGCAATTTTCTTGCTAGTTGAGTAGAATTGTTATAGAAATCGAATACTCCTTCTTTAACCAATTCACCTAGTTTTTCTGATTCTTTTTGAGTTAAAGATTTAAACATCCCAGAATTATTCTTAACCCATTCTACTGAATCGAGCTCTGCTAATTCATGGTCTAACATTTTTTTTGTTTCTCTGTCAGATATAGTGTGACCATTATTACACTGTATTTCAAACTCTTTCCAAATGTCTTCCATTAATTTGCGAGGTAAAAATTCCAACATATACTGCAGGGCACTACTGTCTAGAATATATTTACCTATCATTAGAATCCACCTCCGTAAACGTTAGTGGCTAGTTTAGACACGTGTACCGGTTTAAGCCGTGTATATGTTCCAACCTGTGAAATTGAAATTTTTCCAGAATAGTACAAATTGAAGACTTGATTTATATATGATTTTCCAAGATAATTCATACGCGTATAATAAAAGTTACCTCCCGTTGTTGCAGAATTCATTTTTCTAATATTTCCTTCTCTTATTCGATTATAAAATTCATGAGAGATTAAGTTTTTTGTAATCATTCTATACATTACTGCATCTTCACTGACTGTATATAGGTTTGAAAGATCAGATATTAATTGTCTATTTTCGAACTCATTTACATTTGCTATTTTTTGAAGAAAGTCTGTATCTGGAATCAGAAATTCACCAGCAAACTTATCACAGGCTTTTTCTTCAGTTTTATCTGAAAAATCAACATCCGCTTCTCTACAAAACAAGTGGTATACCTCATGGAAAATAGTAAATAACTGTCGATTAAAAGTAGTTTTGTTATTTAATAAAATTACAGGGAACCTTTCATCAAATATACATAATCCAGAAACAGTATTATCCTTGAACGAATCCTTAAAAATATAAACTCCTATATCATAAAATTTCTCTCTGAAATATTCTATTAATTCAGCAGTACGTTTAAATTGTTGCTGTTTTTCTAATGAAATTTCCAACTTTTCTCTTAGCCATTGTGCAAGTTGTTTTTCATCTGTGATGTTGTCATTTCGAAGTAATGCACTAAACGAGACTACGTTATGATCCTCATATATTTCTGATAAGTTCAGTCTATAAATATCAGCTTGTTCAATCATTTCTTTTACTTTCTTACTCAATTCAATATCAGATTCTTGTTGAAATTTTCTGAACACAACTGCAACCTTATCTATTGGGGGAGTATTAATCAAAAAAAAGAAAAATAGAGATCTGTTGTAAAAATCTGCTAATTTTGAAAGTTGCGCATATGTCAGAAAATCTTCCCCGATTTCACACATCAATAATATCTCTGATTTTATCTTCGTTTTTTGAGATACTTCTTCAATAGAAAAGCCATAATACTCTCTAGCAAAAACAAGACGTTCTTTGTTTACAGTTATCATCTTATCCATGAGGATCCTCCTTTCTAATTAAGTATATAAAAAATTATATGTATTCATATATTTCGACGCAATTTCTGGTACTAATGCTTTTACATTATCAAGTAAACTCTGAAATTGAGTTTTTTCGACTTTCCATCTAATGCAATAGTTTACTCTTGGCACTCCATTCTTGGTCGGTATTTGTTTATAGCACATAATATTTTCTTTACGGTCAATTCCGCTATCATTTAAAACAAATTGGGCGCTGGGTGTAAAATGAGCACCAATCCAATCGCATTTTTCATGCCAACTTGCGCATTCATCTATTCCTGGACCTATCATAACATTATTCATAAAGTTATATTTCCCATACGTGATTGCACCTCGAATCGGATATTGTTTTATTACAGACTGTTCTAAGATATATCGAGCCATTAAAGCGTGAAGGTCTAATAACTGATCTCTGGTCATTGATGCTACTTTAGGTGTAAATAATGCTATTGTATCAGAGATACTAATAAGTTTACTAATTTCGATATTATTGTATTGTGGCAACAACTCTGCTGTATGATATTTTAATTTTTCTCTAAAATCCTCAATTAAGAGGCTTACATCTTTAAGTGGAGTGCCATTATTGCTAAGCCATAAACCTTTCCACCCCAAAAAATCAAAAAAGGTTATAACTCCCTCTTGGAAATCTTGCTCATTTGAAAATAGAACATACATTTCCTTAAAAGTTTTTGTTAATTCATCCTGTAGATCCTCGTGATTCGCTCCATAATCTAATTTAATTTTATTAATTTCCGACTGCAGATTAGTATCAATATTTCCGAAATAGTCACTGATATATTCTTCCAGAGGCATATCCGTAACTCTATCAGAAAAAACTACAAATTTTCCTCGCTTATTTACAAAAAAGATATCTTCTTTCTTTGAACTATATTTTGACTCTATGCTGATATAGAATAATTGATTATCTGTCTTACATAGTTTTGCAGTTTTGGAAACAAAACATTGCGCTACTAACTCATGAAATGCCTCAGTATTATTATTTAAGAAACTTTCTACATCAGGCAGATCCTTTTCAGAAATCCCATCATCGTCATCATCAATTTTTATGTTTTTTAAGAATGAATTATTGCAAACTGTTGTAGATTTTCTCTCTACCTTTCTTTTAGAAAACATAGAAAATGAGGTTCGTGTGATTTCATTTCCAAGTTCTTTCTCGGTTTCTGTAAGACCTGTATTATTTTTAAATTTCACTTGTACAATTCGCTTCGTAATTTCTTTAATTCTTTCAATTTTCAACTCTTCTTGTTCAGAAAAGAAAGAAAAACCCATCATAATTCTCCCCTTTGTCCCTAACGTAAAAGGCTTAACTATTTGAATATTCCACATCTTTCCTTTATTTCCTTCCCAAAATAGCGGAGATAATCCAAGAAAGAACAAAATAGCCACACCATATAACAACGATCTGACAATACAAATCAATTATATCCTCCCCATACACTTCTGTCACTTTTAAAAATGTATGCTTTCTCAAACCTTCTGGCACCAAGTCTTTAACTCAACTCCGATATAGCACTACCACGCATTCCACGTGCCCTGTACATAGGAACATATACTCTAAATAACTTTCAATGAGGTAACACCAACGTGGATTGAACGTGGAAATATATCTTTACTTAAACTATTATTACTTAACTTAAGCAATGACCTCTGGTAAATCCTTTCTTCCCGTTTAAATTTTCCAAAAGCCAATCGCTCCTATGCCTGCATTGACGACATCTTCTGTGGCCACACTACATTTGATTTATACGAAGTCTATCCTAAAAATCAACCATGTCATTGACCCTTGTTTTTACTTGGATCGGGGTTCTCTAACGACAACTAAATAAAGCGATCAGCTCCGGCGTCTGCAGCGAGATCAGGGCTTTCTTATTAATTTGCCCGAGAAGTGTTCGAATTAAGAGTTCACCTATCTAGCATGACCGTGGTGCACAATCATCCCAGCTTCAATGTACACTGTTTTATTTACTCAATCGCTGCCCGCTTCATTCTGCAGCAAAAATAACAGCGCTTAAAGAGGACTAGGCAGCTAATCATCCTGGCTGAATTGCTGCTGGTGATTCTAGTGAATTAGAAGTTGCAGCCCAGGGTCCGCGTGAGCATGCGTTACTTGACGAAATGTTTCGGGCAGTTGTGGTTGTCTAATTTGATTATTTGGTTGCAGACTGTCAGACTGTGGACATGGCCTGTTAGATCGTCAATCTCCAAGCGACGATTACGAAGGTGGTACGGAGGAACGCTGGAGACCCACCCTTTCTTATGCATGTCTTGGGCCAGTTTGAGCTTGCATTATAAGTCTAGGTTCCGACGCCGCTCGTCAAGCACTGCCTCCTGCGTCGGCGCGTCCTCCAAGCTGGGGTAACTTCTGGGTAATTTGTGGCCAACTCTTATAGGTTGCCTTTTTTATTTGCTCAGTCTCAAGCCGTTAATACTGCAGCAAACATAACAGCGATTAAAAACAGGACTAGGCTCCCTGTCGTACTGCTTAACCTATGAGCGGCAGCGCAGTCCTCTTGGGTATGTGCTGTTGGTCCTGGCCGCTCGGGCCTGCGTCACCGGCTGCCGAGGACATGGTTGCTCATAATACTGCTTGAAATATAAGCGGTAGCCTGGTCCTCTTAGCCGTTAGCTGCAAGTTGCTAAGGTACCCTGTTTTAATTGCTCGATCTCCGGCTTCGTACTACTGCAGCGACAAAAACAGCGATCTAAAAGGACAGAGCTGCTAGTCATCCTGCCTGAACTACAAGCCGGCAGCACAGTCCTCTCTCGCATGCGTTTCGGGTCCTGGCCGGCTGCCGCTCAGTGGATCTCCCCTCTTAACTCGGGCAGCTAACTGAGCTCAGCGCGCGGTTATCCTGCAGTGGGGAGCGGGGCGCGCAGTAGCGGGTCAAAGGTTGCCACCGCAGGGCAGCCTCCCTCGTTGCTCGGGCAGCTCCCCTGCTTGGCGCGCGGTTATCCTGACTTGCCAGCCCGCTTATCGGGTCCTGGAGCGGCCGCCCGGTGGATCTCCCCTCGTTCCTCGGGAAGCTAGCCGAGCTCAGCTCGCGGATTCGGGTCTTGTCCTGGTTAACAACATCGGCCAAGCTTTCCCTCCTTCGTCGGAAAACCACGACCGGTCTTGTCTTATCCTGCATAGGCCTTGCTCGCGGTCTTAGGTCAATTGGCTTATCCCCGCTCGGTGGATCTCCCCTCGTTCCTCAGGAAGCTAACCGAGCTTGGCGCGCGGTCATCCTGCGGACCAAGCTAATCCTGCTGGTATGGCAGTTAATCGGCGTATACATAGACGGCTAGTTATGCGTAGTCGTCGATTTCTCACATATATGCCTGGTCCTTATGGTATACGGGCATACACTATACCCCGCAATGAAGCATATTTGAGTGAGCATGCAGAATCCCTTCCGGACTCGGGCAAGCCCTCGGTCCTGAAGGACTTAATCCTCCAGGCATTACCCCTACTGTCCAAGGGAGCGGGCGCGCCGGTTCGGGAACCCAGCGGATCGTTCCCTTCTCGGAGGACGCGGCCCTCCTACGTCGGAGCCGGTCCTCACTTCGTCAGGATCTCAACGCTCGGACGAAGTTGCACGAAGGCCTGGGCGCGGCCTACGTGCCGAGATAGGCCCGCCTATCCCCCCATGCTATAGCATGCCGGGCCAGGCATTGAAGCAAGACCGCTTACCCCACCCTTCGAAGATGGTGGGGTAAGTTTCTGAGCAGTTTTGCGGGTACCGCTGAAAGACGTGCAGATCGAGCGGCCGCTCTGCCCTCAGACCTTTTATGACAAGTTATATCACCTGATAAGGCCCGCCCGCAGAGCTTGGTCTTTATTGTGGTCTTGGCTCCTTTCGCCAGGCTATCTCTCCTCATTCCTCGGGCTGATAGCCTAGATGAGCGCAAGGTTACGGGTTCATCGACCGCGCTTTCCCTCCTGAACGCCGGGAATACGCGGTCGTGTTGCGGGTCAAAATATAGCCGCTAGGGCAGCCGTTCTCGTACCTCAAACGTCCGACCAAGCTAGGCGCGCGGGCTCGGGAACGGGAATAGTAACGCTTAACCCAGCACATTGGGCTTATATCGGAGCGGTATAATATTGCGCTATCAACCCTCCCGCCCCCACAAGGGGTACGGCACAATCCGTGTTGAAACAGCCTTAAGACCTATGTTTCCAAATCTACCATGGTATCATTTACCCCTTAAACCTGTATCATAAGTACCTTCACCACTTTTGAGACATAGAATTGTATCATCACAACAACCCTACTTTTTGTGACATCTTGCATAAACCAATGGTATAATATTCCTTAAATCTATGTCGCATTAGATATTGCAAAGCAAATTTATATCTATGAAATTAAATTACACTAAATACATGTTTTTCGTAAGGAGGAGGGTCTGATATGAGTTTCAAAGATGAATATGCTGGCTGGGCACAAAGTTACGACATGTTTGGAGCAATAACAGATATAAATGAAAAAGAGAAGGATTTTTTTAGTAATCTTTTTAACAGACATAAAGTGAGAAGTGCGCTTGACTGTGCTTGCGGTACTGGTCCACATCTGTATTTGCTTTCAAAACTTGGAATAAAGGTATTTGGAAGCGATTATTCTAAGGCTATGCTTAAAGTTTGTAATGAAAATCTTTCCAGTGTTGGCATCGAAGTTATAACAAAGCAAGCCGATTTCCGATACCTTGAGGATGCATGGAGTGAAAAGTTTGATGCTGTTTTATGTATGACACAGTCTATTGCTCATTTACATACACGTGAAGACCTTATAACGGCGTTCAAATCAATGCGTATGCGGTTAAATGACAGTGGTATTCTGATTATGACACAGGGGACTACACATCTAACATTACAGGATAGATTCCGCTTCGACCTTGTCATAAACAATAAGGATTTTACGAGAGTTTTTGTACGTGATATTAATGACAGGTTTCAGACTGTCAATATCCTTGACATATACCACAGCGACAATGAGTGCAAGATGGAAACCAATAGCGTACATATCAAAATCATTCTTGATGATGAATACAGGTCGCTTCTCTATGATTCTGGCTTTTCGAAGGTTGACATATACGGTGGATTTGATATGAGTCCCTACGACAAGGATAATTCATGGAAGCTTATAGTAGTAGCTGAGAAATAAACAATCGATATAAAGATTTCATATTCAATTTAAAATTGTGACACCTTATTCTTATCATGCGTAATATAAGGTCTTACAGAATGGCAACAGGACAGCCGTCCGACGGCGTGCGGTTTGTAACAAATTTTGTAATGCAATATTTGTTACCAATCTCCAGTTTGTAATGTTCCAGTTTATTTCTCTTTAGGAGTTCTTAGTCTCCTGAGGGGGAGATATTCGTTCTGAATCTTATCTTGAAGATTGTCGAATTCCGACAAATCACCCTTGTAGACATATAAATTAGGATCTTTCCTTGACCTCTTTATTATCCCAAATCTGGATAGAACCAGGTTCGATTTCTTAGCGGTAGCAACTGATATTCCACATCTTTCAGCTAATTCAGTAACAGAAGTTAAAAGAACTTCCCTGTTACCAGTTCTTTTAACTTCTGTGATAAAATGAATTCGTACTTTTTGTAAGCTCTCACCTGAGACACTATAGTTAACTATTTTCACGCTAATCACTCCCATCTATACAACTAATGTACTGTATTCAGTAAAAGGGAGAAAAGCGATTGTTGGGTAAAAGCATGATGTGCATTATTCGTATGTTACGTCTTAACCGCCATAAAATAGTCGTTCCGTTTTTGATTTATGGTTCATCAAATATGGAAGCTACTGTCTTGTGGCTGTTTTTTACACGAATCGTTGCCGTACCCCCCGGTTCTGGCTGCCTGCGGGGCTAGGACCGCTCCAAGCGGTCGTTCCCTCCGCGTCGGATCTCGCTACTAGAACGAAGTTGCACGAAGGCCTGAGCGAGTCCTACGTGCCGAAACAGGCGCGCGGTTATCCGTCCGTGTATTCCCTCCTTCGTCGGTATATGCACGGCCTGGGTCCTAGAGCGTGAATTCCCTCCTGCGTCAGAAATATACGCTGGACGGGAGCAGGACCGATCCGGCAAAGTTCCCTCCTTTGTCGGTCCGCTGCCGGGGTTCCGACGATGGAGGATACGGAGACGATGGTTACGGGGGGATGTCCCACCCTCTCATCTCATGTATGTCTTGGCCCGACGATGACTGGATCGGTAC
>Ga0209386_1000407_pt1 | contig 21674 bp, 15 predicted proteins | sample NGEPertwo_FD_184510 | JGI IMG/M metagenome (GOLD analysis project Ga0209386, IMG submission 184510) | Arctic peat soil microbial communities from the Barrow Environmental Observatory site, Barrow, Alaska, USA - NGEE Permafrost154B-two... | ecosystem: Environmental > Terrestrial > Soil > Wetlands...
GGTTCCCTATTGGCGGTGCCACCTACAATGCTGATCACCTTCTGTCCCGGCTTTGGCGCCAGCGGCTGCATCTGGCTCGCCACCTGCACCGCACCCGACTCCGAGATGACAAACAACGGCGTGGCCTCCCCCCCGTGCTTGCGCGAAAAGTCGTCAAAATCGAACTCCTCGGTAAGGTTCGTGACCTTGAGCGTGGCCCCTTCACGAAAGCGTTGCTGCAGGTGACGGAACGTCGCCCCCTCACTAAACAGCGTACGGCCATGCAGATGAATGGGCAGGTCTTCCTTGACCCCCTTCTTGGGTTCGATTCCGCCCGCAGGAAGCTGATACACACTGGCCCGGCCGAAAACATCGATGAAATGGAGGCAGGCCAGGGCGTTGACCTCGTCGTTCGGCGTCACCGCCAGCAGCCGCCCAAACTCCTGCAGATCCATGCGCTCGGCAAGCGACTCGGAAAGGATACTGCCGTACGTGGCGTCCAGGCCCTCGAGCCGCGCGGCACGGATGTCGGCGCGGTTGGTGTCTACCAGTCGGACCCGTACACCGGCCTGGAGGAGCGCGCCGGCCATTTCCCGCGCCCAGTCGTGAGCTCCCACCATCAGCACGCCTTCGGTGCGCTCCGCGCTGAGACCCAGACGCCGGGCAAGCGGGCGGGCGGCGAAGCCATAGAAGATGACGGTCCCGATTATGATCAGGAAGGTGAGGCTGACCAGGCGGTCTCCCCCCAGCCTTCCCTCTTCGCGCAGCTGCAACGCGGCTACGGAAGCTACCGAAGCGGCCACTATGCCACGGGGTGCCATCATGGAGAGAAAGATGCGTTCCCGCGTATTGAGCTCAGACCCCCAAGTGGAGACCAACACCGCCAGAGGCCGTGCGACCACGATCAGAAGGAGCAGATAGAGCACGCCCTCGAACCCGACGCCCAGAAGATCATCCAAGCTGAGACGCGCCGAGAGAATAATGAACAGCAGGCCCAGCAGCAGCACACCGAGGTTTCCCTTGAATTCAATGATATGCCTCAGTGGCGTGATCGACTGGTTGGCGAGCACCACTCCCATGACCGTGACCGCGACCAGTCCGGCTTCGGACTGGATTAGGTCGGCGGCGGCGGAGATCACGATGACCGCGGCGAGCGCAACCGAGCTCTGCAGATAGTCGGGAATCCAGAAGTGGCGCAGCAGCAACAGCATGATGGCGGCTGCCAGACCGCCGAGAGAGGCGCCGGCGAAGAGCGTCCCGAGCAGGTTGGCGACGGCGACACCGGGCCCCTCGAAGCGCCCGGCCAGAACCACTTCGAACGTGAGAATGGCGACCACGGCGCCTACAGGATCGATGACGATCCCCTCCCAGCGGAGCACGGCCGCCACCGGCCCCGTGGGCCGCACCTGCTGCAGGAGGGGGAGGATGACCGTCGGACCCGTGACGACGAGGATAGCGCCCAGGAGGGCCGCGGTGTACCCGTCAAGCCCCAGGATTAGGTAAGCTCCCAGACCCCCCACCAGCCAGGTGACCAGCATTCCCACCGTCACCAGATTGCGCACGACGAGGCCCACGCCTCGCAGGTCGCGCAGGCGGAGGCTCAGTCCGCCTTCAAAGAGAATGACGGCCACGGAGAACGACACCAACGGGCGGAGCAGGTCTCCAAACAGCGCATCCGGGTCCAGGAGACCGAACACCGGTCCCGCCATGACCCCCACGAGCAAGAGGAGCACGATAGAGGGTAGGGCAAGCCTCCATGCGAGCCACTGTGCCGCTATCCCCAGGCCAAGGATTCCGGCAAGTGCGACTAGAGCTTCTTCGGTCAAAATCAGGGTCCTTTCTCACCGCAATCTCGAGCAGGAGCTTATCTCCCGAGCCCATGGGGCACCAGACGGGGAGGGGCGCTCGGCTCTACAGCGCACCAACTAACCTCAACAGGAGGACGACATGGCTCCGGTTAAGTTCTCTACCCAGTTAATTCAGAAGATCTCCCGCGCTGGAGACGTCGCCAGTTTTCGGTTCGAGAAGCCCGGTGAACTCGAGTACCAGGCGGGGCAGTGGACTTCGGTCGAGTTCGACCTGGACGACGAGATCTTCGGTCGCCATTTCACCCTCTCGAGCGCCCCCACTGAACCGTTCCTGGAATTCACCACCCACGTGCGGCAATCGGACTTCAAACAGGCGTTGGATCGGCTGGAGGAAGGCCACGAGGTGAGGATGCAGGGGCCCTTTGGGCAGTTCGTGCTGAGCGCCGAGAAACCGGAGGTGGTCTTTCTGACCGGGGGCATCGGCATCACCCCGGTGAGGAGCATCCTGCGCACCCTGGCAGACGGCGCGAGCGACCGCAGAATCGTCCTGTTCTACGGCAACCGCAGCCCCGAGACCGCGGTGTTCCTCGATGAACTCAAGCAACTCGACGACCGGCTACCTCACCTGCGCGTGGTGCACGTCTTCAGTCAGCCCCAAGAAGATTGGCAGGGGCCCCACGGACACATCACGGGGGAACTGCTGGCGCACGAACTGAACGACCTGGCGGGCTGGTCCTGGTACATCAGCGGACCGCCGAGCATGGTCGAGCAACTGCGCTCGGTTCTCCGGGAACGAGCGGTCCCGGACGACAGCATCGTGACCGAGGACTTCCTGGGCTACGAATAGCCCGCCCGGCGACCGCGCGCCCGCCGCAAACGAGGTTCCCGCGAGCCCGGTCTCAGTCCGCGGTAAGCACTGCCAGCACTCGGGGAAGGATGCCGCCCTGCCGGTAGTAGTCTATGTCCACCGGAGAGTCCAGCCGGAGAAGCACGGGGAAGGAAAAGCCCTCCCGGCCGTCCGCCGGCTGCACCCGAACCTCCGCCATCTCCCCCGGCGACAACTGCTCGAGCCCCTGAATGTCGAGAACCTCGTTTCCGGTGAGACCCAGCGTCTCCGCGCTCTGACCTTCGACAAACTGGAAAGGCAGAATGCCCATACCCACCAGGTTGTTCCGGTGGATCCGTTCGTAGCTCTCCGCGATTATCGCCTGCACGCCCAGCAGCAGAGGCCCCTTGGCCGCCCAGTCGCGCGAGCTGCCGGTACCGTATTCCTTGCCGGCGATGACTACCAGCGGGGTTTCCTCCTCGGCATAGCGCACCGCCGCTTCGTAGACGGAGACCACATCCCCGGAGGGCTGGTGAATCGTCCAACCACCTTCCCGCTCGAGCATCCGGTTGCGAATGCGGGAATTCGCGAAGGTGCCGCGCAGCATGATCTCGTGGTTGCCCCGGCGCGCACCAAAGGTGTTGAAGTCCTGAGGGCTCACTCCCCGCTCCTCCAGATAGCGGCCGGCGACACTGTCGGACTGAATCGCTCCCGCCGGAGAGATGTGGTCCGTGGTGATCGAGTCGCCAAAGATTCCCAGTATCCGGGCTCCGGCGATCTCCCCGTCGGCCACGGCCGCCGGGGCCGCTCCGGCCTCGCCCTTGAGGAAAGGCGGCTCCTGCACGTAGGTCGAGGACTCCTGCCAGTCGTAGAGGCTGCCTTCGGGCACCTCCAGCGCCCGCCAGGGCTTCGGGCCCTCGAGGATCGAGGCGTAGCGGGACCGGCTCATCTCGGCGGTCAGGGCCTCCCCCACGAGCGCTTTGATCTCCTCCCGGGAGGGCCAGATGTCCCGCAGGTAGACGGCGTCTCCGCTACGGCTCCGACCCAGGGGTTCGTGCTCGAGGTCGACGTCCACCCTCCCGGCCAAGGCGAAGGCGACCACCAACAGAGGGGAGGCCAAATAGTTGGCCCGCACCAGGGCATGGACCCTGCCCTCGAAGTTACGGTTACCGCTGAGGACGGCGGCGGCCACCAAGTTTTCCTGCCCGATCGCCGCGGCAATCTTCTCGGGCAGCGGACCGGAATTCCCGATGCAGGTCGTGCAGCCGTAACCCACCACGTGGAAGCCGAGGGCCTCCAGATAGGGCAACAACCCCGCTTTGGCCAGGTAGTCGGTCACCAGTCGTGAACCGGGCGCCAAGCTGGTCTTGACCCAGGACGCGCTCTGCAGGCCCTGCTTGACCGCATTCCGCGCCAACAGACCGGCACCGATCAGCACGGCCGGGTTGGAGGTGTTGGTGCAACTGGTGATCGCGGCGATCACCACGGAACCGTCTTGCAGGGTGACCCACTCTTCCTCGCGCAATCGCAACGCCGGCTCGGAGGAGCCGCCGTTACCCCCAGCTTCGGCTTGGGGGGAGCCGCTGTCATATGCCGAGCGCTCCTCCCCATTCTCCGGCGGGCCGCCCTCGGCCTCCAGCACCTCCAGCGATTCCTCCGAGGCTCCCACCAGGCAGACTTCGGCCGAACAAACGGTCTTGTCCGCACGTCCTGCGGCACCCGCGAGCGCGGGCAGTGCCTGCTCGAAGCTCTGCTTGAGGTCCTTCAGTTCGATCCGGTCCTGCGGGCGGCGCGGCCCGGCCAGGCTGGGCTTGACCGAACCCAGGTCGACCTCCACCACTTGGCTGTAGTCGGGCTCGGCCGAGCCGGGCTCCCGGAAGAGGTGTTGCAGCCGGGAATAGTCCTCGACCAGTCGCACCTGCTCCTCGCTGCGGCCGAGCTGCCGAAGGTAATCGAGCGTCAGCTGATCGACCGGGAAGAAACCGCTGGTGGCCCCGTATTCCGGGGCCATGTTGGCGATGGTCGCCCTCTCGGTCAGATCCAGGTCGCCCAAGCCGGGTCCGAAGAACTCGACCAGCCGACCGACCACCCCCACCCGGCGCAGGAACTCGGTGATGGTGAGTACTGCGTCGGTGGCCGTCGTCTCCGGATGAAGGTGTCCGACCAGGCGGACGCCCACCACCTCCGGCGTCAGCATCGCGTAGGGCTGCCCCAACATTACCGCCTCGGCCTCGATGCCCCCCACTCCCCAGCCAAGAACGCCCAAACCGTTGACCATGGTGGTGTGCGAGTCCGTGCCCACGACCGTGTCGGGATAGGCCCAGGCGCCGTCCTCGGTCTCGGTGAGCATCACCACCGAAGCCAGGTACTCGAGGTTCACCTGATGCACGATGCCGCTGCCCGGAGGCACCACCCTCAGATTGCGGAAGGCCTGCTGAGCCCAGCGCAGCAGAGTGTAGCGCTCCACGTTCCGCTGCATCTCGAGTTCGACGTTGCGCTCGTAGGCGTCATCCGAGCCGAAGTAGTCCACCTGGACGGAATGGTCGATGACCAGATCCACCGGAATCAGCGGGTTGACCACTTCGGGGTCTCCCCCCCGCTCGGCCACCGCGTCGCGCAGAGCCGCCAGATCGACGATCGCGGGCACCCCGGTGAAGTCCTGAAGCAGCACCCTCCCCGGGAAGAAATTGATCTCGTCCTGTGCCGGAGAGGAAGCCGACCAGGCTGCGAGGCGACCGACGTCGGCCTGCTCGACAAAGCCGTTGCCGGCGTTTCGTAGCGCATTTTCGAGGAGCACGCGGATGCAGTAGGGAAGGCGCTCCAGGTCGAACGATTCGCGTTCGGCGAGGACGTCCAATCTGGCCACGCGGACCACTCGTCCGCCAAGGTTCTCCTCGGCGAAGGCCTGATAGGGATCGCTGCCGTGCGGTTTCATCACACCTCCGTGCGCTTCTCGTCAGTGGGCATCGTGCGCCGTCCGGGCGCTTAGAAGACCCTTTCGGGGTTCGCTCCCGCTGCCTCTTTTTGCTGGGTCACGTTATTGAGCGCCCTGATGTATGCCTTGGCCGAGGCTTCCATCACATCGATGGCCACCGCCTGGCCGGCGTATGTTCTGCCCTCGACTTCGACGACCACCCGCACCTCGCCGAGGGAGTCCTTGCCCGAGGTGATGGAACGCACCCGGTAGTCCGTCAGCTTGCCGCTAATGCCCACGGCGTCATCGATCGCCCGGAAGATCGATTCGACGGAGCCGCCGGAAAAGGCCTTTCCCGGCTGCTCCTCTCCTTCCTTGCGGACGCCCACCTGGCTGGTGGGAATCATGTTGGAGCCCGCCGCCACGTAGAAGTGATTCAGGTGGTAGATGTCCTCGCGCTCGCGGATCTCCTCCCCCGCCAGAGCCTCCAGATCGAGCGCCGTGACCTGCTTCTTCTTATCCGCGACCTCTTTGAAGCGCCGGAAGGCCTCATCGAGTTCGTTACCGCTCAGGTGGATACCCAGTTCGACCAGTCGCGACTGCAGAGCATGGCGCCCCGAGTGTTTGCCCAGCACGATATCGGACTCGCCCAGGCCAATATCGCCGGCGCGCATGATCTCGTAGGTGCTGCGCTCCTTGAGCACCCCGTTCTGGTGGATGCCCGACTCGTGGGCGAAGGCGTTCTTACCCACGATGGCCTTATTGGGCTGGACCTCGTAGCCGGTAAGGTTGGACACCATGCGGCTCGTGCGGGAGATCTCGGTGGTGACTATGTCTACCGGACGCTCGAGCAGGTCCTGCCTTACCTGGAGTGCCATCGCCACCTCTTCCAGGGCGGCATTGCCGGCGCGTTCCCCCAAGCCGTTGACCGACACCTCGACCTGCGTGGCGCCCTGAGCGACCGCTGCCAACGTATTGGCCACGGCCAGCCCCAGATCGTTATGACAGTGAACCGCGAGGACGACGTCCGCCAATTCGGGCACGCGCTCATAAAGCGTGTCGATCAGCGGCCCAAACTCCATGGGCAGCGTGTAACCCACCGTGTCCGGCACGTTGATGGTGGTGGCGCCGGACTGGACGGCCCGGCGTAGCACGGCGGCCAAGAAATCTACGTCGGAGCGCGTGGCGTCCATCGCGCTGAACTGGACGTCGCCCGAACTCAGAGAGACGGCCAGTTCGACCATGCGCTGAGTGAGTTCGAGAACTTCCTCCCGAGTCTTCTTGATCTGATGCTCCAGGTGGATGTCCGACGTAGAAACAAAGGTGTGAATCCGTGGCTTCTCCGCATCCTTGATGGCATCCCAGCAGGTGCGGATATCCGTTTCCACGCAGCGGGCCAGACCACATACAGTGGCCCCCCGCACCTCGCGGGCGATCGCCTGCACGGCCTCGAAGTCACCGGGGCTGGTCGCGGGAAAGCCGGCCTCGATCACGTCAACCCCCAGGCGGACCAACTGGTGGGCGATCTCTAGTTTCTCCCCAACGTTCAGGCTGATGCCGGGCGACTGCTCGCCGTCTCGGAGGGTCGTGTCGAAGAACACCACGGGAACGCCCGCGTTGCGTCGGTTTCGCTTTTGCGTCTTATCCTGAGGGCCGGACATAGCTCTCCCCTTGGAAATCTTTGTGATCATGCCGGAAGTGACGTGCCGGATACGCCGGCCGCGAATCTCTCTCCCCCTAGAGGGGGAGCAGCAGGAGAGCGCTTAGAGTGAGCCGCAGCAAAGACATGGGCAAACAGTGTAGAACAACCCGCCCTTGGGAGCAAGACTGCGCAAGGAGCAGGGCTCAGGTTCACGCCGGGCTCCCGGCTCGGGCGCAGAGCCCGAGGGTGATCCGGGCAACCGCCCGGGAGCCTGCCGCGGTTCTATGAGATGGGTTACGGCTGGTGGCGCTCGGCCATCGGCTCGTACGTGCACTCCTCCGGTCCGCAGTAGTGACCCACGTAGCGCGCCAACGGGCGGTATAGCGCCGGCTTTTCAGCCGCTTCGGCAAAGCGTTCCTCGATGATGTGCGCGCACCACCCGGCCACGCGGCTCATGGCGAACACCGGTGGGAAGAGGTCGACGGGAATCCCCATCATGTAGTAGAGCGACGCCGAGTAGAGGTCGACATTGGGATAGATGTCCTTACCCTTCAGCTGTCGGAATATCCGCCGCGTGCTGTTTTCCACTTCTTGAGTTAGCTTCAGCCAGTGAAGGTCCCGGTCGCCTCCCAGTTGCCTGATCAGATCCTGCAGAATCAAAGAGCGCGGATCGTAGGTGGCGTACACTCGGTGCCCCAAGCCCATGATCTTCTCTCCGCGGCTAAGCCTTTCCTGGACATAGCCCTCTACCCGGTCGAGCTCTTGGATCTCGAGCAGCATCTCCATGACCCGGGAGTTCGCGCCCCCGTGCAACTCGCCGGAGAGTGCGCCAATGGCCGCGGCCACGGCCGAATACGTGTGGGCGCGGGTACTGGTGACCGCCCGGGCCACGAAGGTCGAGGCGTTCATCGAGTGGTCGGCGTGCAGCAACAGAGCCACGTCCAGCAGGTGGGCGACTTCCTTATCGGGCGTCTCACCCGACAGCATGCGCAGGAAATCGGCGGCGTGGTCCAGTTCGGGGTCCGCCTCGATCGGCTCGAGCCCGGAACGAAGACGGTGATAGGCCGCCACCAGCGTGGCCATCTTGGCGGTCAGGTCCACGGCGCGTTCGCGTACCACGTCCTTCGAATCCTCCGGCCGGGGATCGCCCATCTTGAGGAGCGGCATCGCGGCCTGCAGGAAATCCATCGGGCGAAGATCCTGCGGATACTGCCGAACGAGTTCGAGGATGTGCGGCGAAATCTGTCTGCGCTCGCCCAGTCGGTGGTGCAGACGGCCGTACTCGCTGTCCAGGGGGAGGTCGCCGTAGAGCAGCAGGAAGACGACTTCCTCGAAGTCCGACCGGGCCGCGAGCGTCTGGATATCGTAGCCTCGATAGATGAGGCGGCCCTCTTCGGCCTGAACGTCGCTGATCTTGGTATCGGCCACGGTGATACCGCGCAGACCCACGTTGGTGGTGTCCGGTCGGTTGTTCGTCATATCGGGAGTGCTGGTTACTTCCACGTTCGACCCTCTCTCGATGAAGGGGCTTCGCGCCAGAAAGCGCGCCGGCGAACCCGCAAAGGCGTGGTTCGTATATTAAACCCCGAGTTGCTTCCCCGCGAAAGGGGCGTCGTTATCGATGCTGTAACAACAGATTGTGAGGCTATCCGTCAGAAATTGGTTAAGCTATGACTAAAGTGCCACCGAACTTGCCGGTCCAGAAGAGGCCTCCGCGCCGAGAACGGCATACATGACTCTATCAGGAGCAGACCTTATCGCTATGGATAACCAAGAACGTACGATTGCCGTCTTCATCGATTTCGAGAATCTGGCCATCGGGTTCCAGCGCCGCCGCGACGACTTCCAGATAGGTCGCATTCTCGAACGGCTGCTCGAGAAAGGCAAGATCATCGTCAAGAAATCCTACGCCGATTGGGGTGAGTACAGCAAGTACACCAAGCCCCTGCACGAGGCGGCTATCGAACTGATCGAGATCCCTAGGCGGGGAATGACCGGCAAGAATTCAGCGGACATACGCTTGGCGGTCGACGCGATGGACCTCGCCTGGTCCAAGGAACACATCGACACCTTCGTGATCGTATCTGGAGACTCCGACTTCTCGCCTCTGGTCTCCAAGCTGAAGGAAAACGGCAAGCACGTCATCGGGATCGGGATGAAGGAATCCACCTCGGACCTGCTCTCGTCCAACTGCGACGAGTTCATCTTCTACGAGGACCTGGAGCGGGCGGCGGAAAGACCCACCCGCCTCACCTCCGAACTCCCCCAGGGGAAGCGCGAGGTGTTCGACCTGTTGGTCGAGGTGATCGCCGCCTTGATGCGGGAGAACAAGGATCCAATCTACGCCTCGATGGTCAAGGACACGATGCAACGGAAACGTCCTTCCTTCAACGAGTCCAGCCATGGCTACCGCACCTTCAGCGACCTGCTCAAAGACGCCGAGGAGCAGGGAGTGATCAAGCTGCGGCGCGACAAGAAGGCCGGCTGGAGCTACGTCGTCGAGAGCCTCAACAGCTAACCGCTGATGGTTCGCTATCTGCTGGCCCTGGTCATGTTCACGGTGGGTATCATGGTCGCCACCCAACCCCCGATCAACGCCGCCCTTGCCAAACGCTCCGGACCCCTTTGGGCGGCCGGCATCTCGTTCGCGGTCGGCACAGTAGCCATCGTGGCCATCAGTCTGCTGGTCACCCGCAGCCTCCCGCTCGGCGTGCGCGATGCTCCGCCCTGGCAGTTCGTGGGCGGGCTTTTGGGGGCGACCTTTGTCTTTAGCAACATCATGATCGTCCCGCGGTTGGGCGCCCTTGGCCTGATCGCGGCGAGCGTCGCCGGCCAGCTGTCCGGCGCCCTGCTGATCGATCGTTACGGCCTTTTTGGCCTCCCCCGGATTCCCCTCTCGCCGGTGCGTTTGGCCGGAATCGGCTTTCTGATAATCGGGCTCGCCCTGGTGCTGCGCCGGTAGACCGGTCGCCGGGTAGGCTCGGTGCATGCCGCCCTCTCACCAAGGGGCCGGTGTTAAGCTGAAGGCCGTAGGCCGAACGGGGACAGGAGGCGGCATGGTGGATCAATCCGGAACGGTTTCGCGGTGGGAAGGAATTCCACCCGAGGAAGCCAAAGCGGCGGCGATCGCAGCGTACCGCGACACTACAAAGCACACGAACTGCGCGCAGGCGATCATGCTCTTCACCCTCCACCTGCTCGGCGGCCGCCCCGAACTCGCCGACGTGGCCCGTTATCTGGGCGGGGGCGTGGGCAAGACCGGGGGAGCCTGCGGCGTGCTGACCGGAGCGGCCCTCTCGCTGGGCATCCGCGACAGCCTCTACGCCGACGCCTCGGCCGCGAGAGCCGACGAGGGGTGTTCCCAGTTCCAACATCTCAAGGAAGCGTTCGCGGCGGCTTTTGGCGACACGGAGTGCCGGGAGTTGACGGGCTGCGAACTCGATACCGCGGCCGGACAGGATCGCTTTCGCGATGAGGGCATCCGCGACAAGCAGTGCGTGGGTTACGTGGACTGGATGTGCGACCGGATCGCAGACATCCTCTAAGCCATCGGGATGATCGGCCGCAGGGGTCCCCCGGCAATCTCTCCCAGAAAATAGTGAAGCCGGCCCAGGGGGGTCGGCCGGCTACACTGCGGGGAAAACCGCTCAGCACTCACGTGGCGCGGGCATGGGGGGGAATCCCTCGACACATTGTTTCATGCTCAGCTGGAAGTTAGTGTACGTTGGGACCGCAGATAAGGCCAATACATCTTTTCTATGTTTGGTATAACGGGGAATTATTGACCAGGTTTCTTCGCACCACTTTAAAGGACAGACCATTAACCTCAAGTCGGGAACCGTCTGGACAGGTGCCTTTTGGAACTAACTCAGCTTCGCTACTTCATCACGATCGCCGAAACTCAAAGCTTTACCGAGGCTGCACGCAGGCTTCACGTCAGCCAACCGGCGCTCAGCTACCAGATCAAACACCTGGAAAGCGAATTGGGGGGCGTCCTCTTTCATCGGACCAGCCGCCAGGTATCCCTGACCGTAGACGGCAAGGCCTTTCTCCCCCTGGCCCAAGGAGTTCTACGGAAGGCGGATGAAGCCGCGCATTTCATGGCGGAGAGGCTGGGCGTAGAGCGGGGCGAGGTCACGATGGGAGCTGTTCCCAGCGTCGGAAACCAGGTGATTCCCCGCATTCTCGCGAGCTTTCGCCGCAACTTCCCCGGGGTCAGGGTGCACGTGACGGTGGCGGGATCCCGCGAGCTGGAGGACATGGTTCTGGGCGGTGACGTGGACTTCGCCATCGTAAGCGCCCCCTCCACCTCGGACGCCCTCGAAGTCACTCACCTTCTGGTGGAAGAACTGGTGGTGATCGCCCCTCCCGGTCACGAGTTGGGCAAGAGGCACTCGGTCAGCTTTCTCGAACTACAGAAATACGAGTGGATCCTGCCCGACAGGAGCTTCACTCTCGCCAGCCAGATCCTGCAGGCGTGCGAGCGGGCCGGCTTCGAGCCGGACGTGGTCTTCGAGACCGGGAGCCTGGAATCGGTGCTCAGCTTCGTGCAGAACGATCTGGGCATCGGCATCCTGCCGCGGCTGGCGCTCTCAGCCCACCCGCAAGGCGAGCTCGTGGTGCTCCCGCTGCAGGAACCGCTGACGCGCGATCTCAACCTGGTCCGGGCCAAAGGCCGCTACACCTCGGTGGCGGCCAAGGCGCTCCTGGTTCACACGCGCACCACGATGCTCTCCTCGTTCCCGCCCGGCGGGCAGCCTACCGGGCGGGCGGGTCACCTAACCGGCTAGAGCTCGACGGAACGCGCCTCGAAGAAGCCGTCCAGCGCGCAGATCTCGTCCAGGATCTCCTGCGGGAGCCGCTCATCCAGGGCCACGCCCATGACCGCCTTGCCTTCGACCTTCTTGCGTCCGACGTTCATGAAGGCGATGTTGATCCCCCGCTTTCCGAGCGCCGTACCCACCTTGCCGATCATGCCCGGCACGTCCTCGTACTGGAAGAAGGCCATGTGCGCGGCCGGCTCGAGATCGATGTCGTGGCGATAGATCTTGACCAGTCGCGGCTTGTGCTTGGGCCCGATGGTGGTCCCAGCGACGGTCAGCGCACCGCGACGGTCCTCGGTCTCGACGGTGATGAGGTTTGTGTAATCCCGCGAACGACGTTCGCTGACCTCGGCCACGTCGAGTCCCCGCTCGTCCGCGATAGCCCCGGCGTTGACGATATTGACCGGCTCCTCCACGTGGTGCTCGAAGATGCCCTTCAGCACCGAGAGAGTGATCAACTTGGTATCGTGCTCGGCGATCTCGCCGGCGGTGGTCACCGTGATCTTGCTCAAAGCACCGTCGGCGATCGAGATCAGCAGGCGTCCCAGGGTCTCCGAAAGCGGCAGGTAGGGTCCCAGCACCTGCATGGCCTCGTCGGGAATGGCGGGAACGTTGACAGCATTGGAGACAAAGCGGTTGTGGAGCGCGGCCGCCACCTGCTGGGCGATGATCACCCCCGCCTTGTCCTGCGCCTCCTCGGTCGAGGCACCCAGGTGGGGCGTGACCACAATGTTGTCGTACTTGAGCAGAGGGTGATCCGACGGCGCGGGCTCCTTGGAGAACACGTCCACCCCGGCTGAGGCCACCTTGCCAGACTCCACCGCCCGCACCAGTGCACCCTCGTCGATGATCCCGCCGCGGGCAGCATTGATGACACGCACGCCATCCTTCATCTTGGCGAATTCCTCATCGCCGATGTAGCCCATGGTCTCGGCGTTCTTGGGCAGGTGGACGGTGATGAAATCCGCCTTAGCGTACACATCCTCGGGAGATTCGGCCGGTTCGATGCCGTTCTCGCGGAAACGATCGATCGAGACATAGGGGTCGTAGCCGATAACGTCCATGCGCAGTCCCCGGGCGCGCTGCGCGACCACCAGTCCGATGCGGCCCAGGCCGATCAGACCCAGAGTCTTGCCGGTGATCTCCACCCCCTTGAACTTGGACCGCTCCCACTTGCCCGCCTTGAGCGAGGCGTGCGCCTGCGGCAGCTGGCGGGCTTGGGCGAGCATCAGGGCGATGGCGTGCTCTCCGGCGGCGACGGCGTTTGATTCTGGAGCATTCGCCACCAGGATGCCGCGCTTGGTGGCGGCGACCACGTCGATGTTGTCCACCCCGCTGCCGGCGCGGCCGATCACCTTGAGCCGGCTACTCTTCTCCAGCATTTCCGCGGTCACCTGCGTCTGCGAGCGGACGATCAGGGCGTCATACTCGTTGATGCGCGAGGTCAACTCCTCATCGCTCATCCCGGTGTCGACCTCGACCTCGAAGTTCTCGCGGAGCAGATCGATTCCCGCTTCAGAGATCTTTTCTTTGACCAGTACCTTTGCGTTCGCCGTCTCGTCTACCATGCGTCCTCCTCGAGGAACACTCGTTGCGCCGCCGCCACGCCCTTGCCCAGCGGGACGGCCTGCCCTAACTCGTTCAGCGCCATCTCCAGGGCCGAAACGGCGATGATGATGTCAAACGGGCCGAAGTAGCCCAGGTGCCCCACGCGGACTATCTTGCCCCCGAGTTTGCCCTGCCCACCGGCAAGCTGCACCCCGTACTTATCCTTGAGCAGAACGTTGAGCTTCTTGCCGTCCAGGCCCGGAGGGACGCTGATCGAAGTCACCGCGCTCGCCTCGGGATAGTCCCCCGCGAAGAGCTCGAGCCCCAGAGCCTTGGCGGCTTCCCGGGTCGCCCGGCCCAGTACTCGGTGGCGCTTGAAGAGCTTCTCCAACCCCTCTTCGCGGATGTGCTCGAGCGCTAGGGCAAGTGACTGGACCACCCCCACTGGGGGAGTCCAGGGCATCTGCGGCCTGGGGTTCTCCAGCGCTTTCTTCGTGTGCTCGAAGGACAGATAGAACACCGGGCTGGTCGCCTTGCCGGCCCGCTCCCAGGCGGCCTCGCTGATGCTGACGAAGGCCAGCCCCGGCGGCGACATCAACGCCTTCTGCGACCCCGACACAGCCACGTCGATGTCCCACTCGTCGGTCCTCAGCTCGACCGCTCCCAGACCCGAAACCGTGTCCACCACCAGGAGCGCCGGGTGCTCGCGCACGATGGCCCCCATGGCCTCGAGGTCGTTGACCGCGCCGGTCGAGGTCTCCGCGTGGGTGACGAAGACCGCCACGTAGTCGTCACGCTCGGCGAGCGCCTTGCGCAGATCTTCCGGAGGCACCCGCTCGCCCCACTCATACTCGAGCATGGTGACCTCGGCACCATACATCTCGCAGAGCTGCTGCCAGCGCTCGCCAAAATTCCCGTTACTGGCCACGAGCACCGCATCCCCGGGGCTGACCAGGTTGGCGACCGCCGCCTCCATTCCCCCGGTGCCCGAGGCTCCGAAGATCAGCACATCATTCTTCGTCTGAAAAACGTACTTGAGCCCCTCGGTCACCTCGAGAAAGAGCTCGGAGTATTCCTGAGACCGATGATGGATGACCTCCTCGGCCCCGGCCAAGAGCACTCCTTCGGGGACCGGAGTAGGCCCAGGGGTAAGGAGATAACGTTTGAGCACGAGATCCTCTCTTTCAAGCTAACGGCGCGTTCCCAGTTGGCCGAGCGGCGCCGAACGGATGCGGCCCAGCGTCTGTTCGGCAGTCTAGAGCACGGCGCACGGGAGGTCTAGAGGAGGCGGCGCCCCAGCTTCTCTAACTCGGCCAGCCAGAACGCCAAAGAGCCCGCGAGGATCACCACCGCGAGTTCGGAGGCGGAGAGAGCGACCGTGCCGAAGATGTCCTGCGCCACCGGCAGATAGATCACCAGAAATTGGAGCGTCAGGGTGATCACCACGGCGGCCAGGAGCCAGCGGTTGCCTCCGGGGCGGCGAAAAAAACTGCCCTTTTCCGACCTGACACCGAGTGCGAAGAACACCTGGGCGAAAGTCAGGGTGGTGAAGATGATGCTCCGCCGGTGAGTCTCATCCTCGTTTCCAAAGAGGTAACCCGCGGCCAGCGAGATCAGCCCGACCACAATGCCGATGGTAACGATGGACACGGCAAGACCGGGGTCGAGAATGCGCGAGTCGGGCGGGCGCGGAGGCCGGGACATGATGTCGGGCTCACCCGGCTCCATCGCGAGCGCCAGCGCGGGGGGACCGTCGGTCACCAAGTTGATCCAGAGGATCTGCAGAGGGAGAAGGGGCAGGGGGAATCCCAGGGCGAGCGCGGTGACCATGACCGTCAGCTCGGCGGAGTTTCCGGTGAGCAGATAGCGCAGGAATTTCCGGATGTTGTCATAGATCACCCGCCCTTCCTCGATCGCAGCCACTATGGTGGCGAAATTGTCGTCCAACAGGACCATCTCGGCAGACTCCTTGGCGACGTCCGTGCCGGCTATGCCCATGGCTACGCCGATATCGGCCCGGCGCAGGGCGGGAGCGTCGTTGACCCCGTCCCCGGTCATGGCCACCACGTGTCCGCGCCGCTGCAGAGCCGTGACGATGGAGAGCTTGTCTTCGGGGGACACGCGCGCGAATACGCCTGTGCTCTCCGCCCGGTCCGCCAGCTCCTCCGGATCCAGTTGCGCGATGGCGCGGCCGCTCACCACCTCGGCGTCTTCGTCCGCGATAGCCAGATCGACGGCGATGCGCCGCGCCGTCAGGGGGTGATCCCCGGTGATCATCACCGGGCGGATCCCGGCCGCCCTGCTCCGCCCGACGGCGGGTCCCGCCTCCTTGCGCGGAGGATCCAGCAGCCCCGCGAGTCCGAGAAACACCAGGTCGCGCTCGGGGTCGTCGTGGCCCCCTTCCGGAACGCCGCCGTTTTGCACGGCCCGTAGGGCGAGACCCAGACTGCGGAAGCCGTGATCGGCCAATCGGTCGTCCGCGGCGATCACCCTTTCGCGCCACTCATCGTCCAGTTCGACGAGATCCCGCCCGACCAGAATGAAGCGGCTGGCTGCCAATACCTGCTCGACCGCCCCCTTGGTCGCCAGGAGCAACCCGTTCGCGCAAATCTGCAGAACGGGTGCGAGGGCTAACATACCCGCGGGAAGAATCCCGAGGTCGGCGGGGAGCCGGTGCACCGTGGTCATGCGCTTGCGCGACGATTCGAACGGCACCTCGCTCACCCGGGGCGCCCGCTGTTCCAACTCAGCACGCAAGAGCCCCCGGTTCGCCCCAGCGGCCAGCAGCGCGACCTCGGTGGGGTCGCCGTGCGCGGGACCTTCCTCACCCAGATCGGCATCGTTACAGAGCACCGCCGCGAGCATCAGGAGTTCGGCCGCCTCCCCGCCGTGGTCAGGCGCCACCCTCTGAAACCCCCGGCCGTCCGGCAGCTCTACGGTCCCCACGCGCATGCGGTTCTCAGTTAGGGTTCCCGTCTTGTCCGAACAAATGACGGTGACCGATCCCAGGGTCTCCACCGCCGGCAGCCGTCGGATCAGCGCATGCCGGGACAGCATCCTTCGGGCGCCCAGAGCAAGCGCGATGGTGACCACCGCCGGCAGACCTTCCGGTACGGCGGCCACCGCCATGCTCACAGCGGTCATGAACATCAGGCGGAAATCCTCGCCCCGGGCCACGCCCAGAGTGAAGATCAGAATGACGAGCACGAAGACCGCGGCCGCGAGCAGCCGAGCGAGGCGGGCGAGGCGGCGCTGGAGCGGCGTGTCCACTCGTTCCACCGTCTGCACCATGTCGGCAATCATGCCCAGTTGGGTGTTCATGCCGGTGGCGACGGCAATGCCTTCCCCTCGACCGTAGGCGACACTGGTGCCCATATAGGCCAGATTCGTCCGGTCTCCGAGCGCCAGACCGATGTCGGCCAGAGGCGCGGTGGACTTCTCCACCGGTTCCGACTCTCCGGTAAGCGCTGCTTCCTGCGCCCGTAGAAGTGCAGTCTCGGTCAGACGAAGGTCGGCGGGCACATGGCCGCCCGCTTCCAGAAGGACGACGTCGCCGGGGACGAGGTCCCGCGACGCCAGTTCAATCACGCGCCCTCCACGGCGCACCGTCGCCTGGGGCCGAGCCATCTCCTGCAGAGCCTCCACCGCGCGCTCGGCCCGATACTCCTGCACGAACCCAAGGACCCCATTGAGCAGGACTATCGCCAGGATGGCGCCCCCCTCGAGCAGGTCTCCCAAGAGCCCGGAGATGACGGCGGCCACGACCAGGACGACGATCATGGTCGAGGTGAACTGCTCGAGCAGGATGAGCAGAGGGTTCCGCGAGGTCCGCTGCTCGAGCAGATTGGGGCCGTGCTCCACCAGCCGGCGTTCCGCTTCTTCCTGCTCGAGGCCACTCCTCCGGTCGGTAGCCAGACGCTCGACCGTATGATCGACGCTTACGCCGTGCCAGGCAGCGGATTCCGACTCAGGTTTCTTCGGATCCACGGGGATGCTCCCGCTCGAACCCGCGGAAGCCGCGGAAGCCCTTCTCCCTCCCGTTCCACTCGGTTCCCTCCACCCGGGCTATGTCGGAATCCGCCGAGGGCGCGCCTGCCACCCGGGCTCTCGGCGTTTTGCCAGCGGTCCCCCCGACCACCCGTTGCCGCAGAGCCTCATCCATCTCCCGGAAGCCCTCCTCAACCTGCTCGAACAATCCGCGCCGGAAGGGCACCAGGAGACCGTGGAAGAATTCCTCCTGCTTGAAGTGCACTCCCCCTCCCGCGAGCGGCTCCAGGGTGAAGCGATGTTCGCCATCGAAGAGCCCGGGAACCCACCAGTGTCCCAGCCATACCAGGGAGTGTGGCGGGCGCAGCTGGATGATCCGCGGGCGGAAGGCCACTCCCTCAGCTCCAGGAGGCTTTACGTAAACGTGCATCCGGTTGTTGAGGTTGAGGCTGCCGGTCACTGAGGTGATGAACGGGTTCCACTCCTCATATTTGTTGAAATCGATTAGCGTCGACCAGACTTCCTCCAGCGTGGCCTCTATGCCAATGTCCGTGGCGATCCTGGTCTGGAATACCGCCATCTGCACTCCTCGTCTTGAATCTGGTTCAAAAGGTGGCCGCTTACGCCAAGGGCCGCGGATGCGGGGCCGTCAGGGACGAAGCTTTGGACGCAAAATCGAGGTTTGCCCTCTCGCGCGTCGGGGAACCGGCAGAGACGACCTAACCCAATATTTCCCGGGTATTGCCTTTGGCGAAACGACGTGGAGTCGCGGAGTAGATCGGGTGAGGGACGAAGGGCCGGGAAGGCACCCAAAAGGAGGAGGATCTATGGCGGACCAAGCACTCATCGACACTCTCAATGATCTGAGAGCCAGAGAGTTGGCTGTAATCGTGCAGTACATGCGGCATCACATGGTGATGAGCGGCGCGGACGCGGCGGCGCTCGCCGGTGAGTTCAAGGAGATCTCCATCGTCGAGATGAAGCACGCCGAAGCCCTGGGCGAGCGCATCGACTTCCTCGGTGGGGATCCAACCACCAAGCCCACCGAGATCAAGAAGGGCGGCGACACGCTCGAGTCCGCGGCGTCGATCGACCTGGCCTCCGAGAAAGAAGCCGTCGAGTTGTACAAGAAGGCGATCAAGCAGGCCGACGAGGCCGGCGACGTGACCACCCGCCGGATGCTCGAGGACATCCTCGCCGACGAGGAAGACCACGTGAACGACTTCCAGATGATGCTCGGCCAGTAGACAGGGGAACCGCGGCCTTGGGGCCGCACGGGCGGCGCGAGCAGCGCCGCCCACATCTCTTCTTCAATAGACGCTGCCGGGGCCAAGCTAGTCCAGTTGCTTGCCTTCCCCGATCCAGCTCATCATCTTGCGCAGTTTCTTGCCGACCACCTCGATCTCGTGGTCCGCCTCCAGCTTACGCATGGTCTGGAAAACGGGGCGATTGGCCCGGTTCTCGAGGATCCACTCCTTGGCGAATTCGCCGGACTGGATCTCGGCCAGGATCTCCTCCATCTCGGCGCGGGTATCCTCGTTGACGATGCGCTTACCGCGGGTGATGTCCCCATACTCCGCCGTGTCGGAGATCGAGTAGCGCATCCCGGTGATGCCGTGCTCGTAGATCAGATCGACGATCAGCTTGAGCTCGTGCAGGCACTCGAAGTAGGCGATCTCGGGCTGGTAACCGGCGTCCACCAGGGTCTCGAAGCCGGCGCGGATCAGTTCGGAGACCCCGCCGCAGAGGACGGCCTGCTCGCCGAAGAGGTCGGTCTCGGTTTCCTCGGCAAAGGTGGTCTCGATCACGCCGGCCCGGGTGCAGCCGATCCCCTTGGCGTAGGCCAGGGCAAGGTCCAGGGCCTTGCCGGTGGCATCCTGATGAATGGCGACCAGGCCGGGCACTCCCCCGCCCTGCTCAAAAACCCGCCGCGCCAGATGGCCCGGGCTCTTCGGCGCGATCATGGTCACGTCGACGGTGGGCGGAGGCACAATCTGGTTGAAGTGAATGTTGAAGCCGTGGGCGAACATCAGCATGTTCCCGCTCTCCAGACCCGGCTCGATGTCCTGATCGTAGATCGCCTTCTGCTTCTCGTCCGGGGCCACGATCATGATCACGTCGCCCGCCTTCGCAGCCTCCGCCGGCGTCAGCACTTCCATGCCGTGGTTCTCGGCCCGGGCCCGGCTGAAAGAGCCCTCCCGCAGACCAACGATCACTTTGACCCCACTGTCCTTCAGGTTGAGCGCATGCGCGTGCCCCTGGCTGCCGTAGCCGATGATGGCCACGGTCTTGTCCTTCAGCAGTTCCAGGTTCGCGTCCTTGTCGTAATACAAAACCCCTCCTCGTCCTCTCGAGTCACCATTTGCAATTTGTATTGCAAGCAATCTAGCTATGCAATTTGAACCATGCCGATCGTTGCGCCGCCCGCGCTCATCCGCGGCTCTAGGTGCGTTTCCTTCCCCGGCTGATGGCGATCTTGCCCGTGCGCACCACCTCGACCAGCCCAAAGGGGCGAAGCAGGGAGATTATGCCCTCGATCTTGTCCTTGGTGCCGGTAACCTCGACGATCAGCGTGGAGGCGGACACGTCGATGATCTTGGCGCGGAAGATCTCCACCACCTGGATGATCTCGGAGCGCGTCTCCGAGGTGGCGTGGACCTTGATCAACACCAGTTCGCGAGTCACCGAGGAGTTGGGGTCCAGGTCGGTGATCTTGATCACGTTGATCAGCTTGTGCAGTTGCTTGGTCACCTGCTCGATCGGCTGGTCTTGGCCGTCGACGCTGATGGTCACCCGGGAGAGCATGGGGTCCTCGGTCTCGCCCACCGCCAGACTGTCGATATTGAAACCGCGGCGCGCGAAGAGCCCGGATATCCGCACGAGCACGCCCGGCTTGTTCTCCACCAGCACACTTAGTGTGTGTTTCATGCCTCACCACCCCCCAGCATGTCGCTGATCGCGGACCCCGCCGGCACCATGGGCCAGACGTTGGCTTCGCGTTTGATGCGGAAATCCATCAGGGCCGGAGCGTCCGAAGCCAACGCGATGCGAAGGACCTCTTCCACCTCGTCGGGCCGCGTTGCGCGAAAGCCCTGAGCGCCGTAGGCTTCGGCCAGCTTGACGAAATCGGGCTGGCACTCAATGCAGGTTGAAGCGTAGCGCTTATTGTAGAAGAGCTCCTGCCACTGCCGCACCATGCCCAGGTAGCGGTTGTTGAGGATCGCCACTTTGACCGGGATGTTGTAGGAGACGCAGGTGGCGAGTTCCTGGGACGTCATCTGGAAAGAACCGTCCCCGGCGATGTCGACCACGGTCAGATCGGGACGGGCGAGTTTGGCGCCCATAGCCGCAGGAAAACCGTAGCCCATTGTCCCCAGGCCGCCTGAGGAGATGAAGCGCCGGGGATGCTTGGCCAGCCAGTACTGCGCGGCCCACATCTGATTCTGGCCCACCTCGGTGGTGACGATGGCCTCCCCCCGGGTCACCTCCCAGAGCTTGCGGATCACGAACTCGGGCATGATCTCGCCGTCGGGGTCCTCCCGCAGCGGCAGGGGATGTGCCTGCTTCCAATCCGCCACCTGGCGCATCCAGGGAACGTGGCGTTCGGGGGAAGGCTCCAGCTTACGCAGCTCCTCAATCAGCGCGCAGAGCACCCATTTAGCGTCTCCCACAATGGGAATGTCGACGGCCATGTTCTTGGCGATTTCCGCCGGATCCACATCGACGTGGATGATCTTGGCGCCGGGAGCGAAGGTCTCCACCTTGCCCGTGGCTCGGTCGTCGAACCGGACCCCGACCGCGAAGATCAGGTCGCAGTTGGTCATGGCGTAGTTGGCATACCGGGTGCCGTGCATGCCCAGCATGCCCAGGGAGAGGGCATCGTCCTCGGGAAAGAGCCCCTTGCCGTTCAGGGTGGTGGTCACCGGTATGTGCGCGTAGGCGGCCAGTTCGCGCAACTCATCCGACGCCTCGGAGATGATGATGCCCCCGCCGGCATAGATCATGGGCTTCTCCGCCTCGGCCAGGGCCCGCGCGGCTTCCCTGATCTGCCGGGGATGCCCCTTCACCGTGGGCTTGTAGCCAGGCAGGTTGAGCTTCGGCGGGTTATCAGGATCGTAATCGATCAGCGCCGTGGCCACGTCACCGG